>Ga0075471_10003042_pt1 | contig 10938 bp, 4 predicted proteins | sample DEB19_08_DNA_2_FD_74787 | JGI IMG/M metagenome (GOLD analysis project Ga0075471, IMG submission 74787) | Aqueous microbial communities from the Delaware River and Bay under freshwater to marine salinity gradient to study organic matter... | ecosystem: Environmental > Aquatic > Marine > Coastal ... | reverse complement strand
GAGGTGTAGCCATGAGCAGTGGCGGTAGCAAAGCTAGCGGACCTACAAGCCAGACGGTATACCAGAACACCATCCCGGAGTGGATGCGCCCATATGCCACGCAGCTTTTGGGGAAAGCCGAAGCTCTTACTGACCTCAGTCAGAATCCTTATGTTCCCTACGGCGGACAGCAGGTTGCGGGGTTCAACCCGCTTCAGCAGCAGGCATTCCAGAACATTGCCGGGATGGGCGTTCCCGGACAGCTCGGTCAGGCTACGGGCCTCGCGGGCCTCGCTGGGATGCAGGACTTCACCGGGGATACTGTTTCGCAGTATATGTCCCCGTATATGCAAGAGGTGGTCAAGCAGCAACAGCTTGGTGCCGTAGAAGATTATTCAAAATCGCTTCCACAACTCGCGTCTGTGACTACACAAGCGGGTGGCCTTGGTGGGACTCGTCAGGCACTGCTTCAGTCTGAAGCACAACGCGGTCTCCAGAATCAGCTAGCCAACATTCGCGCACAGGGGCAGCAGGCTGCGTTCGGCAATGCCCAGCAGCAATTCAACCAGTCGCTTCAAAACAGACTGAGCGCCGCAGGTTTGTTGGGCCAGCTTGGTATGATGACCGGCCAGCAGCAGCGTGACATTGCTCAGGCGCAGTTGGGTGCAGGACAGCAGATTCAGGGTCTGGAGCAGAAAGGTCTGGATGCTCTCTTGGCGCAGTTCAACGCCCAGCAGCAGTACCCGTACCAACAGCTTGGATTCATGTCTAACCTGATTCGCGGTCTGCCGACCATGCAGCAAGGCGCGGCTATGTATCAGCAGCCGGGGAGTACGTTGGGTCAGGTTGCTAACTTGGGGCTGGGTCTTGGTTCGTTGATGGGAGGTTGATATGCAAAACGGTATTAGCCCTCTTATCGGAGAGACGGGTCGGGCCATTCAGGCGTCTATCGCGCATCTTCCGCCTGATCAACAACAGCAGTACTTAACTTCCGCTGCACAGAATGGACTTGTCCCCTTTCCCATTGCAGTAGCGCTTAACGCTGCTTTGAGGCTTAAAGAGCCTCTGGTGCAAGCTCCAGCACCGGGGAATGTAGTGAGCGATATGGTTCAGAAGCTTTCTGGTCAGCCCGCAGCGCCCCAGATGCCCATGCCTCAACAACCGCAAGTTGACCCGCGCATGGCAGCGGGCATTGCCACGCTGTCCGCTCCTAATATGGGGCAGACTCCGCAAGGCATGGCAGGCGGCGGGATTGTGTCGTTTTCGGGGGGTGGTGGTTGGATGGACGACCGTTTGATGGAACCCCCACGCGGTCCTATACCTGCCTCTGCTTCCGCGGCTGCCGCTGACTCTGATTCCGAATTAATTATTCCCGGTCAATCAGGGAATTCGGGACTCGCAGAACTTTTCTCAATATACGGGCCGTCGCCTGAACAGCGTGAGGAAATGGAGCGGCTTCGTGCAATCAAAGAACCCAACAGGGAAGAGATGCTTGCGCGTGGCAAAAAAGAATTTGATGAGATGGGACTTGGCAAAGCTGACAGAGAACGGCTGGATGCACTGATAGCGCGTGGAGAGAAGAACAAAGCGCGGTTTGAAAAGGAAGGAAGATACGCTACGGCCAAAGGTTTCTTTGAAGCTGCGGCAGAGGCTGCTCAACCCGGTACGACGTTCCTTGGTGCTATTTCTAGGGGCCTCGGGAACTACGCTGGTGCTAAAGGACAGATGTCCGACAAGATGGAAGCCGCAGCGCAGGCACTGGAAGATCAGCAGTACGCAGTGAAAGCCGCGCAAGAAAACATGATGATGAAGCGCACTGACTACGCAAAGACTGAGTACGAGAAAGAAGTTGCGAAGTACGAGCGTCAGCGTGAGCAGCTTATGTCCATGCTTAGCGATCAGCAGAAAAGCAAAGCTACGATTGGCGCTGCACAGATACGCGCTAATGCTAAGGGTGCAAGCGGTTCAAAATCACCTGATCAAGTTTATTCTCCGCGTATTGAAGTAGCGCAAAATAATTTGGATCAAGTCAGATACGCTTTCAGTAAAGGTAAAGCAACTGCTGCTGAAGTTGCAAGTGCAGAACAAGCCCTCGCGCTTGTACGAAGCGATTATGCTGAAGCTAAAAAAGCTCAGAATGCTGTTGACGCAAGGGTAAAGCAGCAAAACTTGGTGGAAGCAAGAAAGCAAATAGCTAAAGAGAGAAGTGATACGAGTACTCAGCTTGGGCAAAAGGTTCGGAATTATGCAATTGCGCTAGATAAATATAATAAATCTCCGACGCAAGAAAACAGAAACAAAGCAACGGAAGCAGCTAAAGCCGCTAGAGATGAAGAAGATTTGATTTGGACGAGGAATGGGTTTGACCCCGCAGAAATACGTGGTACGGCAAATGCCGCTGCTTCCGCTGCTCCTGCTGGTGGAGGCGGTGGAGGTAATTACGCGCTTACTCCTGAAATGGAGGCGCTTGCCCAACAATATGGAGGCGGCGGTTAATAGTGGCAACCCTAGAGCAGTTGGGAACAGCACTTGTCAACGCCCATAAAGCGGGTGATGTAGACGCCGCTAAAAAACTCGCTGCGGCCATTAACTCTATTCGATCAACCCAAGCTGCCCCTGAACCCGAGCTTGAACCTGAGCCTATCGAAGGCACGGGTGATCTTTTCGTTGAGGGAGTTAAGCGGGCTACGGCTGCTGCGAAACTTGCAGGTGTTGCTGGAACCGGAGGTGATCTTGCCGGGCAAGCTGGTTCTGTAACCGGGGCGCTGAAGAGCTTTCAACGCGCTGGCCCTGAACAGTTGGAAGAATTCAAAGCCGCGTTCAAAGAACCGGCGCAAATGGTTGAGCAAGCTGAGCATTGGTACTCCCCCAAAGCTATCGGCGGTACGGCGTTAGGCATTTTTGAGATTGGTAAGCAGGCGATAACTAACCCGAAGGGCCTGTGGTACATGACCGCTGAACAAGCGGCAAATATGGCTCCCGGTATTGTAGGTAACCTTGGCGGTCTTGCCGCTGCATCCGCTACGGGGATGGGTGCGGTACCTGCTCTTATTGCAGCGGCTGGCCTTGGCATGGCCGCGCAGACACCGATTGAAGCTGGATCAGAACTCATTGGATTAGTGGGTAATGAGCTTTCTAGACGAAAGCTCGACCTTAACGAAGAAAACGTAAAGTCCGTCCTTATGGACAAGGACTTCATGCGCGAGGCCACAAAAAAGGCTTACATCAAAGGTGCTACTACCGCCGCTGTGGATTCTGTCACCACAGTAGGGGCTGGACGGCTGGCTCTGGCCCCAGAACGCGCAGCGATTAAAGCAGCTACGGCAGCGCTTCCCGGTGCAGATAAAGCAGCTATCATGGCTGCGGCTAAAACTAGCTTAGCTAACCGCACTGTACTTCAGAAACTCAGTCCTGTCGGTAAGGGTGTAGGACTAGGAGTAGTAGGTGGCGGTGCGTCCGAAGCAGCGGGACAATTGGCTGCTTACGGAGAAGCCGATCCTTACGACGTATTCTTGGAGATGGCAGGGGAGCTTGGCGGCTCAGTCATAGAAGTCCCCGCCCTTGCCCGTGCGATGGGTGAAAAAGCTCTGCGAGGCGAAGCTCCTCCTGCGGCACCGCCCCCTGCACCGCCCGGTACTTCGGCTTTGCCTCCCGGCACGCCTCCTTCTACTTTGCCTCCCGGCACGCCTCCTTCTACTTTGCCTCCCGGCACGCCTCCTTCTACTTTGCCTCCCGGCACGCCTCCCCCCGCTCCAACTGCGGCAGACTTCGGGCTGACTGAAGATGAGCTTAAAAACGTCATAGCAGGTTTTGATACAAATATTGCTTCGCTGGAAAAAATAATCAGCGATACTGACGTTAAACTAGCAGCTACGGTTCCCACTGCTGCTGAGTACAGAACGCTTACTGAACAGAAACGGTTTGCGGTAGAAGCACTCAAGACTGCTAAACAGCAGCGCAGTCGCTACGCACCGCTGCCGTCAAGAAAGAAACCGCGCACTGCGGCTGGAGCAGGAAGCTGGGTGTCTCTGAACGATGCCCGACAAGTCATTGCCGCTGCCGGAGATGAGACGAAACCCGGTGATTGGAGCAAGGCGCTTGAAGCTGCGTTCCCTATATTGGCGGGGAAAGACAAGGCCCGTGCGCGGGGAATCATTCTTAGCAACCTCAAAAAAGCAGGACACGTTAGCGGGCAAGTTAAAGGTAAGCGCACGATTCTTCCGGGAGACCATTGGAATAATCCAATAGAAGAACCCGCGCGGCGCACGCCCAAGGCAGAAGCAGACACCCTGCTGACTGACGTAGAATTCCCTGCGCCTAACGCTACTCCTTCCACTGCTCCGACTACTGTCCCCTCTGCTCCCACGCCTAACGCTGCTCCGACGGGGCCGAAATTCACTGCACCGCTTTCATACGAAGAACACGCAGCTTTGTCGCCTGAAGATAAGCAGCGGTATGCTAATGAAATTGGTATGCCGCCCCCGCCGCCCAACGCTCTTGATATAAACGCGCAGGCTTTAAGAAATCAGCGTGCGCGAAGGGGAGACGATTATTTTGATTCTGATGATTATAATGGTGATGAATTTTTTGACGAAGATATCGAAGCAAATGAAGCCGATGAAGCCGACGCCAAAGCTGCGACTGAAGGAACTACGCAACAGCAGCGTATTGCCGATGCTGAAGATTTGGGCAAAAGAATCGCGGATTCTGTATTGTTTGATTTTGAGATTGGACTTTACGAAAACTACGAAGATACCGTTGATAGCGGACAGCAGAACATACGCGATACACTAAATGAGCAAGGGGAAACTGACCCGGAAGTAATAAACGCAGCCCTGCTTGCTTATGACAACTACATCAACGCAAATGTTTCGCGGTGGAATCAAGCTCAAACCAATCAAGCATATAACAATGTCTTGAGCGCGCAAAAAACTAAGACTCAAACTGAAGCTCAAGCAGAAGCCCAGAGACGAGCTGAAACCCCGGTAGAAGAAGAAACGGGTGAAACTTCGGTAGAAGAAGATCCGTTAGATAAATTCATTAGAGAGCATAAGGAGCGTCAAAACTACGACCGCGCCGTTGAATATGTGAATCAGCCGGGGGCAAAGCTCACGGTCGATGCGGTAAAAGATTCTTTGGGTATCAAGCGCCCCGAAGCAACGCAGCTTGTAAATCAACTGCGAACCAATGGCATCCTTGCACTAAAGGGCAACAAAAATGTCCTCGTATCTGCCCAAGCTCCCGCTGGAACAACTGGAGCAAGCGTTCCATCTACTGGCGAAAGAACAACCGTTCCCGGAGAGCGGTCCGTTGGCGGACCTGACACCCAAGGAGTGGGGGCTGCTGGAGCTATTGCTACTGGACCTGCTGTTGGAGAAGGAGCTGTCTCCGGTACACTAGAGACGGAGCCGGGACAAAAAGGTAAGGGTAGAGGCGCGCGTAAAGTAAAAGAAAAAAAGAAAACCAAGAAACAATTAGCAGCAGAGCAGAAAGCGGCTGAGGAAGCCGTTGAAAGGAAGACGCCGTTTATTGCTGACGCTGAAGGGCGTGACTTCTTTCGAGAGACGATAGAAGGACTCCGTAAAGCTGGCGCAATGCCCGTCCCCGTTGCCAACAAATTGCTGATACGGCTTGCTGATGACGGTGATGTAAACAGTCCCAGCATGACTGAGACAACTTACGGGGAAATGATTGATGAAATAAACAAAGCCGGTCGGCTCGCTGAACAGGGCAAAAAAGCTGAAGCTGCGGCAAAACCGGCAACAAGCGAAATACGAAATACTGCGGTTGCTGCGTGGAGTGAAGCCGCAAAAGAATTTAAAGCTAGTCTTACTTCTCGACAGAAGAGACTATTGGATAATGGGGCAGAGGTTGAAGAATTAGGGCTTAACGAAAAGCAGGGTGCGTTGTATGAACGCATGGAAGAACTGCGCGAAGAGCATTCGGGTATTACACAAGAGACAGACAAAGATTCTGATACCGTAGAATCCCGAAGCGAGTCAACCGACCTAACCGGCGCACTTGAGCGCAGCGAAATTACTAGCCCGGCCAAACTTGCCGACACGGCTGACATCGTTGCGAATCAAGAAGCGCCGACTCTTACTGAAGAGCAGCTTAGAAATTGGCTGAACGCGCAGCCAAGATATCCATTAGAGTTGCTTGATCTGATTATACGGACTTCCGATAACGCAATGTATCGGAACATAGCAGCAATGATTCGCCCGCTTCTTGTACGCTTGGGTAACTCCGGTGCGTTGATTGTTTCCGATCCTATTACCACGTACAAAACCAAAGCGCATGGGCACGTTAAATTTACATACACGCGGTACGACGTTGAAGCGCGCATAAATCTTAGCAGGACTGATTACAAAACAGCCCTGCACGAACTTATCCATACGGCGTTTGAGCCTATGGTAGAACTTGCTAAGACAGCGTCTCTCAACAAAGAAAATAATGAGCTTTCCGCAATCTACGACGATTACGTGAAGCTCGGGAATGCTATCGGCAAAAAACTCGTAAAGCTGAAACCTGACGGAAAAATAGCTACCGCATTTGTTAAAAATTCTGGGATACCGGGCATTCAACGTGCGTTGGCGGGTATTCGTCAAGTAAACATTTTTGGGTCTAAAGAAGTCACGGTAAAGGCGGGTAAAAAATCTACGAAAACTACGCAGACAAGAACGGTCACAACCTACGATCTTCGCGAGATTTTTACGTGGGCCTTGACCGATCAGGATGCTGCTTTGGTTCTGGATGCTATGCCCAGTATTATGGGGCCACCGCTGCTTCAAAAATTTGTCAGCCTTGTACGGCGAGTTATTGGTTCGCCCGCTACAACGCAGACTGCACTTACTGACATCCTTGATCTGAGCAGGAGGATTAGCGAAGCTGAAGTTAAAGGCGTAACTATTACCTTTAATCCAAAAGAGTTTGTAAATATCGCGGAAGCCCGCCGTCCGGTGCGTATCCCTGCACCGCCTCGACCTTCGGCTACGCCGGAAGAACAGATTGAAGCAGGCGCAGCCGAAATACGTGCAGAGCTTAAATCGCGCCCGCCGTTTTTCCAACGCATTAAAAATCTGTTCACCAACAAGAACTACGAAGAAACCGTAAGGCTGCGGCAGAACGACCGCCGTGTATTGAAATCACTACAAGATGCGATGCAGCTTGCTGAAGTTCTGCGCTATGAAAATCACCCGATACTAGGTGGTTTCAATAACTTCTATGACCGCATGGTCAATGCCTCCGGCAAGACTTTTAAAATCATGTCGAACAGGTTTTCTCGCGATCTGGAAGCGATGGATTCCATGATTCGTGAGTTGGCTAAGAAGGATGGCGTAACTGTAGAAGAAACTTTGGCTAAGGTAGATCGTGTACTGAAAGCTCTCCATTACAGTGAGCGTCGGCGCACATTGTTTGCACTTTATGCGCCGCTTAACGACACGGCCAAGTACACCGTCACGATGCCTGACGGCAGCAGGCAGCAGGTCGGTGCGGCCACGTTGCGGTCAATGATATTGGAGAAACTGCGGTCCAATACGGCAATCAGTGATACTGAAGTGAAGAAGTATCACGACATCATATGGGCACTTACCGAACCCGGAGGCCCACAGAACGCGCTTGATCCGAATGGCATCAGTCAGGCCAATATGCCGGGGGAGCCTGTTTCTTCCAAAGGCCCGCTGAAGTTCACGACCGACATAAACAACGATACCTACTCTCCGTTGGGTCCGCGCACAGCGGGGGAAGTGGCATCTATGTTGGCGCTGTACAACAACGAACAGGCGACGCTGGAACCCATAGTAAACCTCGCGTATAAAATCCTAGAGACGCAGAGGCAGGTGGATCAGGAATCTAATTTCTGGTCGCAAGGGGTAGAGAACCTGCGACGGTTCTATGCTTGGGAAAACTATGTCCCACTGAAAAACGTCGCGGGAGTTAAGTACTCCCTGCACCACAACATGGTTGAGCCGAGAAGCAAGCGGTACTCGCCAGAGTTCAGAAGTGATCTCCCCAGCGGGATGGGCGGACGTATCAGCGAGCCGAAGAACGTCGTCCTTCAAATACAGGTGGATGCAGTAAAGGCTGCTTCGCGTCTTGGTCGGCAAGACTCTACCGAGGCTATTCGCAACGCCATCAAAGAAGGTTTTATCTTAGACAACAAAAAGAAACGGTTGGTTGTGCCGTTCTCTGACAGGTACAAAGGCTTCAACGCAATCCAATACCGGGGGAACGAATGGTTCGTCTATTACGCGCCCAACGGTAGCATAGAAATTTATCAGCTTACTGATCTCCGTCAGCGGGAAGCGATTCGTCGTACCCGCGATTCAGAACCTATGGGTGCGCTTTTGCAAACGCTTGCAGCGGGGACATCTATCATAGGTAAGGGCTTTACCCGCTGGAACCTAAAGTTCGCACCCAAAGACTTTATTCGTAACGTGATTTTCGGCGCGGGTATCTTTGGTATGGAGATGGGACCAAAGAAAGCCGGAGAGGTCATCTCCCGGATTGCTTCTCGCACCATGCACGATGGGATGCGGAAGGGCTGGAAGGTGTGGAAGCTCTACGAAACAGGAAATATGGCTGAGCTTGAGCGTCTCAGCACCACCGATCCGTTCTATAAGTCTACCTTTGAATACCTGAACAACGGCGGCGCAGTCACCTATGTCCAGCAGTTTGCTCAGCAAGGCCGCATTGCGGACGTAATTGAGAACTACAAACAGTCCGGCATCAGAAGGAAGATAGGTAACGGGCAGAAACTTATTAACCTGATGCTCGACTGCTGGGTGCAAGCGTTTGAGGTTACTGTGCGCTCAGTTGCTTACGATATGTATAAGCAAGATTTGCTGGCGAAAGGTGTCAGCGAGGAAGCAGCGCAGGTATCTGCCGCTGCACAGGCGAAGGAACTGACCAACTTTGAATCTGTTGGTGCCAAGGCCCAGACGCTCGCGGCGTCGTTCGCCTTCTTCCGCGCATCAAGCACGGGTGCCGTGCGTACTATGGACGCGCTGCGCCCACTGTTCATAAAAGATGTTAGAACGCTCCTTGAAGAACTTCCTGCCGCAGTCAAGACAGACCCCGTTGCGCTTGGTAAAGCAGAAAAGAAACTGAAGGAAGCCAAGAAGAACGCTCTTCACACTACGCTCTTGGCACTGGGCACGGGTGCAACTCTGTACATGATCGCAAGATCGTTTGCTGGAGAGGACGAAGCTGACAGGAACCTCGTCGCTAGCGACAAGAAGGAGCAGTGGACCCGTGCGCTGCGTATCCCGCTGTCCACGTTTGGGATAGAAGATGAAGGCGGGGAGAGTGTTCTGTCCATCCCGTGGGGATTCGGTATCGGTGCGTTTATGGCTTGGGGCGCACAGGTTATGGCTTGGGCTTCAGGGGATCAGTCTACCCGCGAGTTTGTCGGTAACTCCGTTCAGGTAGGGCTGGACTCGTTCTTCCCGGTGCCCATAGCGCGGTTCAACCCATTCGATCCTGCAAACAAGCTGGACACTGGCACAGCAACACTGGCGTGGATTGTAGATAGCGCGTCTCCCACAGTTATTCGCCCCGCGATAGAACACCTGATGGGTATTAACGGTCTCGGTCAGGAGCTATATAGGGATAGTACTAACAGTTACGGTGACGCTTACGCAACGTCTGAGTCAGTGCCTGAGATGTACAACTCTTTTTCAGTGTGGCTTGAAGAAAATACTAATGGGATGATTGATGCACAGCCGACAACGCTCTACTTCATTATGAACAACTACATCAGCGCGTTTGCTCAGGCAGTAGCCACGAACTATGGTATGTACGCTTCGCTTATCGGGGACAAAGAATTTAGTCTGCGGAAAGACTTACCGATTCTGAGTACCTTCATCAGCCGCCGTACTCCCCCGGATGCGTCCGAATATGCGCGGATGGAAAACGTAGTCAAAAGACAAGAAGCGGAATTGAAGAAGCTCAAAAACTTTGATGACCCTGCACGGCTTTACGCTTATTTGGAAAAAAATCCTCACGCAGAGTATGTTGTAGACAACTACCGAGATTACAAAAAGCAGATCGATAGGCTGCAAGAAGACAAAAACATGATCACGCGAGGCTACACCAAATTCGCGACAGCGAAAGAACGCGCAGAGGCGGTGAAGTACTACACGGATCAGATTAACCGACTGAAGCGTGCAAGCGCCTTACAGTACAGATATCTGATTGAATCTGAAGCTGAGCTACCTAAAGACTAATCCAGCCGCCAGACCCGGACGCCCAGACATCCTTCGTGCGTAGTGGTGTGAGTCTTTACTCGCACCCCTGCCTTTTTGGCCGCGACATCAATGGCGTACACCATCGGTGCAGGGCGCACGGTAGGAATAAAGAAGCTCTCCCCCCGACTCATGTAGTCAAAGGGGAAGAGCCATTCCACTTCCTCAATGTCATGCAGAAGATTGGTCAAGATATTCCTCTGGGATAGTGTAGTGGAACCCGTACACAGCGACGGGGCCAATGTCAGCACCGGACGCCCAGCTTGTGCCCAGACGTTTCTTCCCGCTGTAGGTAATCAGCCCGTCGTTCTTTAGCGTGGACTCAAACTGCTGCGTACTGATCGACAACTCCGACAAATACTTTCTTAGCGCAGTCTTCGACACGTAGCGGGTCTGGCTGTGAATTTCGTTCCGGCCTATGAGGGCTGCGCGGGGTTCTACCACCACGCGGTTATCGTTCACGGTCAGGAAGCCACTGTGGTGCGCGTTGATGAACTCACTCAGTACTGAACCGAAGTCGGTGCTGTTCAACTTCACCTTTGACCGCATATCGATCATGTCGTTTACGATCTTCTTGAAGATGCGTTCCAGATCAAAACTGATGATCCCCGCCTCCATTGCCAACTCCCCGGCAGCGAAGGAAGCAGACAGCATATTGCGGTGGAACCGATAGCCAATGTCGCTACCGAAGAGCCACTCAAACTTCTGATCC
>Ga0075471_10003040_pt1 | contig 10942 bp, 7 predicted proteins | sample DEB19_08_DNA_2_FD_74787 | JGI IMG/M metagenome (GOLD analysis project Ga0075471, IMG submission 74787) | Aqueous microbial communities from the Delaware River and Bay under freshwater to marine salinity gradient to study organic matter... | ecosystem: Environmental > Aquatic > Marine > Coastal ... | reverse complement strand
TGGTCGGCCGCCGACCACGCGCTGTGGACGAACGAGACCCTCACAGGCAAGCACGCGACGGCCTCGTGCAACGACTGCCACCGCCGCGAGAAGCCGCGCGCGCGCACGGCGGGCGCCCTCAAGGCCGTTCCCCTCAAGGCGGTTCCGTTCAAGCCCGCACCCAAGGAGTGCATCGCCTGCCACGACGATGTGCACCTCGGTCAGTTTGCCCCCGCGCCGACTGCACCCACCGACTGCGCGCGCTGCCACCGCACCAACGAGACCTTCAAGACCGTGACCTTCGACCACCAGAAGGACTCGCGCTTCCCACTCGACGCCGACCACGCGAAGCTCGAGTGCGCGGCGTGCCACAAGCCTGTCGATGTCGGCGGCCGTGCGGTCGTCCGCTACAAGCCGCTCGGGACGAAGTGCGCCGATTGCCACGACCCGCGCATCCTGCGCGAGCGGCCGCGCACCGAACAGAACGAACTTCCAGACGCACGCGTCCCCTTCGGGGAGTCCGTGCTCCGCTGGAGAGGAGGAGACCTGTGAACCGTCTTCCGACCCAGATCCTGACCCTCTGCTCGGCGCTGCTCTTCATCGTGCGCGTCACGCTCGCGGACGGCACCGTCGAGGGCCGGGTGATCAGCGTCGCAGGCAACAGCGCCTTCATCAACATCGGGCGCGACAACGGCGCGTTCGTGGGCTCGCGCGTGATCTTCAAGCTGCGCAACGGCGATCTCGTCGAGGCGCCGATCGTCGACATCACCGCGGGCAACGCGCGCGTCGACCTGCCGATCGGCTCGGTCCTTCCCGCCTCGGGCGACCGCGCCGATGTCGAGGTCAAGCAGGAGGAGCCTGCGAAGCCCGAGCAAAAACCGACGGAGAACCCCGCCGACCAGACTCCGCCCGCGCAGAAGCCTCCCGAGCATCCGCCTTGGCAGAGCGAGTTCACCAAGGACCCGAACGCCCCGCTGCTCGCGCCCGCCTTCGGCACCCGCCCGTCCGACCGTCCGATGACCGTCAAGGGCCGCAGCTACTCGACCATCCGCATCACCGATGACATCGAGAACGGGAACACCTACACCTATGCGCGCTCGGGCCTGTGGCTCGATGTCCGCAACCCGCTCGGCGACGGCGGCCGCCTGCTCTTCCAAGGCGAGAGCGAGTACCGCAGCCAGCCTGGCGTGAACTCCGACAACGAGGGCTTCGACGCGAACCTGATGCGCCTGAGCTACGCGTGGGGACTCGACCGCGAGGCCCCGTTCCGCGGCGAGGTCGGCCGCTTCATCTCGGTGTGGCTGCCTGAGCTCGGCGTCTTCGACGGCGCCGAAGGCGCGGTGCGGCTCCAGAACGGCATCAGCATGGGCGCTGGCACCGGCTACTACCCGACCGACACCGAGGAGCTGCCGTCCGGCCAGGATGACTTCGGCTTCCATGTCTTCGCCGACTACCAGGACGAGAGCGCGCCGCGACTCTTCCAGGCCACCATCGGCTACCAGCAGACCTTCGACGACGGCGAGACCGACCGCTCGCTCGTGATCGGCCGCATCCTGGCGAACCCCTCCGACGATGTCCGCCTGTTCGGCATGGCGATGGTCGACCTCTACGACAACAACGACACGCTCGAGACCTCGACCGCCGAGATCACGCAGGCCGTGCTGCAGGCGAGCTTCCGCTTCACCCCAACCACGGGCGGCATCCTGTCGTACTCGCACTACGCATGGCCCGAGCTCAACAACGACCAGTCCGTGTTCGTGCCTCCGTGGCTCGTGACCGACGGCCAGGTCGACCGCTTCACCGGCACCTGGTGGACCAAGCTCGACAAGGATTGGCGCCTTTCGCTGCGCGGCAACTGGTGGCAGGACCAGTCGCGCGAGGGCTACGGCGGCGAGGTCAGCCTCGATTGGACGATGCCCACCGAGCGCCCGAGCCTCTCGTTCATCACCGTCTACTACGAGGACGCCGCCTACACCGAGGGCCTCGGCCTTCGCCTGCAGAACCAGACGCAGTTCGGGGACTTCAACCTGCTGCTCGGCTACGACGGCTTCATGTACACCACCGATGTCGATGTCGGCGAGTCGGGCTATCTCAACAACGCGATCCGCGGCGACATCACCTGGAGCAAGGGCCCCTGGTACTTCGACATCGACGCGTCCTATCTCTTCGGCGACGGCGTCGACGGAATCGCCGTCGGCCTCTCGGTCCAGTATCGTTTCTAGGAGCCAGCGACCATGCATTCACCCATGCATCCATCCAAAAATCCATCGATGCATCCATCGATGCGACGACTCCACAAGGCGATCCTGACCGCGCTCGCCGCAGTCAGCGTGATCGCGTGCGCGAACATCGCGCCGCGCACGGGCTGGCGCGCCGACCTCGGCCCCGTCGTCCCGCACGACACCTTTCCCGCCGATTGCGCGCTGTGCCATGAAGGCGGGTCGTGGTCGAAGATCAAGCCCGACTTCCAGTACGACCATGAGAAGGAAACGGGCGTCAAGCTGGTCGGCGCGCACAACAGCGCGCAGTGCCTGCGTTGCCACAACGACCGCGGTCCCGTGAAGCTGTTCGCAGACAAGGGCTGCCGCGGGTGCCATGAGGATGTCCACCGCGGCCAGCTCGGTAGCATCTGCCAGGCCTGCCACAACGAGGACACCTGGCGTCCGCTGCAGGCGATCGCCGAGCACTCGCGCACGCGCTTCCCGCTGATCGGCGGCCACGCTGCGGTCGACTGCACCAAGTGCCACCCGAACGCGAGCGAGGGCTTCTTCCCGCTCCCGAGCATCGAGTGCGAGGCCTGCCACGCGCAGGACGCGCTCCAATCGCAGTCGCTCGACCATGCGGCGCTGGGCCTGACCCAAGGCTGCGCGAAGTGCCACACGCCTGTCTCGTGGATTCCCGCGGGCTTCTCGCACCCGTCGAGCTTCCCGCTCACGGCGGGGCACAACGGCGTGAGCTGCTCGCAGTGCCACACCACGCCCGGCGTCTTCACGGGTCTCTCGACCGATTGCGCGAGCTGCCACCTGCCCGACTACCAGGCGACCACGGATCCGAGCCACGCGGCCGCGGGCTTCAGCACCAACTGCCGCCAGTGCCACAACACCTCGGGCTGGCGCGGCGCGAACTTCCAGCACCCCGCGACGATGCCGCTCACCCAGGCGCACGCGAACCGCCAGTGCATCGAGTGCCACACGACGCCGGGCGTCTTCACGGGACTCTCGCCCGACTGCGTGAGCTGCCACCTGCCCGAGTACCAGGCGACCACGAATCCAGCGCACGCCGCTGCGGGCTTCGGCACCAACTGCCGCCAATGCCATACGCCCACCCTGTGGTCGAACGGCACCTTCACCCACCCGTCGAGCTTCCCGCTCACCTTCGCGCACGCGGGCCACGCCTGCACGCGATGCCACACGACGCCGGGAACCTACTCGGGCCTGTCGACCGCGTGCATCACCTGCCACCAAGATGACTTCCAGCGCGGGCACAACAGCCAGGGCAACACCAACTGCCGCCAGTGCCACAACACGCGCAACTGGGATTGACGCTCACGCCGGCTGCAGGCTCTTCCACTTCGCCGTCGGCACGAAGGCCACGGCCATCAGCAGGAGCTGCGACAGGCAGAAGGCGCTCAGCACGAACACGGCCGAGTCCATGAAACCGTACGAGTGCAGGCCGACGCCGAGCATGTTGGTGCCGAACCACGACCATGCGGTCACCACATTGCCCGCGATCGCCATCGCCGCCACGCCGCGCTCGCGGATCATGCCGCCCCAGCGCGCGTGCAGGATGATGAGGTTCCACGCCACGATCATCGCGGCGCCGTTCTCCTTCGGATCCCAGCCCCAGAAGCGGCCCCACGACTGGTCGGCCCAGATGCCGCCGAGCACGGTGCCCACGAAGCTCGCGAGCGCTGCGAAGCAGATCACGCCGTAGATCATCTTGGGCAGCGCCTTCATCGCCTCGCCCGCCAGCAGGCGCGTGCACGCCCCGCCAAGGACATAGAAGATCGCGATGAAGCCGGCGAGGAAGGTCGCCGAGTATCCGATGGTGACGACCACGACATGGGTCGCCAGCCAGAAGTTCGTGTCGAGGACGGCCTGCATCATCTCCATCGTGTCGCCCGACGCGGACAGGTTGTGCGCGACGATGAGCGTGGCGAACCCGATGAACGACGCTGCGATCGACAGGATGCCGACGCGCGAGAACCACTCGCCGAACAGCGCCAGCGGCACGCACGCCCAGCCGATGAAGACGGCCGAGCTGTACAGGTTGGTGACCGGGGGGCGCCCCTGCAGGTAGATGCGCGCGCAGAGCCCGAAGGTCTGAACGACGAAGGCGACCGCGATGACGACGATCGCCGCGCGGAACAGGCTGGGCTTCCAGCGGTCGGGCGAGATCGGCGCAGCCAGCAGTCCGACGCAGCCGAGCAGGAACGCCAGCATGTAGAGCGCCGACGACTGGTAGAACGGCTCGAGGCGGCTGAAGACGACCTCGAACGCGCCCCGCTGCATCTCGGGCGCCAGGCTCGCGTTCAGCCGCGCGGTGTACGCAGCCACGGCCCGCTCGCAGTTGGCTGAATCTCCCGTCGAGTAGGTCACGAGGATCGCCTGGAACGCGCGCGCGGACTCCGAGTCGTTGATCGAGGTCTTGCCCTTCTCATGCGGATCGACGACGACCATCGGCGCCCACTCCTCGCCCGCTGCGAGCGGCGCAACGACATAGGGCGTGCGCAGCGCGCGGACCTCGGCGTACTCGGAGAGCTTGCCGTAGAGGTCGGCGATCGCGCGCTGGAACGGATCCTGCTGCTTGCGCGAGACCTGCTGGGCGAGCTCGGCCTGGCGCACGACCTCGTCGAGCTTGGGCTCCATTTCCTTCCAGCTAAAGCGCGTGCGCGCGGTGTCGCTGATCGCGAGCAGCGACTTCACATCGGGGTGATCGATGCGGAACACGCGGCGCTCGGCGGCGGCCGACGGATCGGTCCAGAGCTCGAGGATCCACTCGGTGGCCGAGCGGCGCGCGTCGTCGACCTCGAAGGTCTGGCGGCCACTCAGGCGCAGCAGCGTGTTGCGCGCGAAGGTGTCGAGCGGCTTGGTCCGGCCGCCCGCCGACACGGGCAGGCGCTCGATGTCCTCGAGCGCGACGCCGCGAGCGCGGTCGCCCGCCGCGAACGAGCGCGCGATGGCCGAGCCCATGAAGGCCAGCACGCACAGCGCGACCACGATCGGGAAGAAGCGCGGGAAGGACTTCATGCGAGCTTCCTCCGGAACGATCCCGCCAGGCGGATGCCGAAATGCCAGAGCAGACCGATGGTGACCAGCGTGCACGAAATGTAGGGCAGCAGCCAGCCCGGGTTGCGCACCACCTGCAGCACGGTGCCCGAGTCATCGGGCGCGAACGAGGCCTGGTAGAAGGTCTCACCCGCGTAGCGCAGCGGATTGTTCATCGAGATGAGGACCTCGCGGTCGACGCGTTGCGCGGGGTCGCTCAGCCGCACCAGGCTCGAGAAGTTGCGCGCGACCTCGGTGCCCACGAAGCGGTCGTGGCGGAAGTCGACGAGCTTGACGGTGTACGGGCGGTAGCGGCGCTCGAAGCGCAGCGCGAGGTCGTAGCGCTTGCCGCCGACATCGACGGACTGCAGGCTGCGGAGCTGGGTGGTGACGAGGTAGGTGCCGAGCGACGACTCGCCGCTGCGGAGCTCGACATAGGCCGCGGGGAAGTCGGTGCCTGCGCCGTCGACGCCCGATGCCACGCGCGCGGGCACGGCAGCGACCTGCTTGCCGAAGCCGGCGCTGGCGCGCGAGAGCTGCGCGGGCGACGCCTGCATCGGCCCGAGCAGCCGCGAGTTCGGCATCCACTCGAGGATGCGCACCGTGAAGGGCAGCAGTCCGTTGCTCAGGTCGGCGCCGGCGGCATCCTCGAGGATCTGCCCGGGCACCACGATCACGAGGTCGTCCTTCGGGTCGGAGCCATCGATCACGGCGAGCTCGCACGAGCGTGTGTCCTCGATGTAGTTCGCGCTCTCACCCTCCGCGATCGTCATGTTGCCTTCCTTCGCGAAGGCGCCCGTGACGAACTCGCCCACAAGCAGCAGCAGCACGCCCGCATGGGTCACGATCATGCCCGCTCGGTTCCACGCGAGCTTGAAGCGCACGAGGTGGGCGGCGACCAGGTTCACGAACAGCAGGACGCCGAGCGTCGCGCCGCCCGGGAACGGCAGCACGCCGGGGATCTCCGCGAGCTTGCGGGGCACGAACAGCTGGAACGGGATCGCGACATAGATCGAGCGGAAGTAGCTGTCGACGACGAGCCAGACGCCCTGGTCGACCTGCGCGAGCGTGCCCGCGAGGATCAGGAACATCGAGAGCGCGAGCAGCACCACCGTGAGCTTCAGCGACGCGAACGGCTTCAGCAGGTTCAGCACGGCGTTCATGGCTTGCCTCCCTGCGCGACTTCGCGCACGAACGCCGCGAACTTCGCGCGCTCGGCCTCGACGCCCGCTGCGGTGCCGCGCAGCTTGAAGAACCAGGTCGATCCGCCCGACGGCGCGATCACCGAGATCATGCGGTCGGTGCCGTCCGCGTTGCGGAGGTCGACGGCGAGCAGCCCTGCGACGAGGTCGCTGCGCTCGACGGCCGCGAGGTCGGCCAGCGGCGGAAGCCCGAGTTGTCCGCGCCAGCGGTTGATGTTCGCGAGGTCGCCGCCGCCGTCGTTGCCGAGGCTGGTCGCGGTCACGCGCGCGCCGCCGCCGTCATTCGTCGCCTTGAACGCGGCCGCCACGATGTTGCCGCCCCCCGATTCGACCGCCCATCCTTCGGGCGGCTTGAAGCGCGAAAGCCGCGCGTCGATGGACGCGCCATCGTTGGAAGGCGAAGTCGTGGGCGAGGTCGTGGGCGAGGCGGGAGCCGCAGCAGCATCATCGCCTGAGCCCGCCGGAGTTCCGCCAAGTCGGAACGATCGCGCGAACGCGCCGAAGTCCGCGCGCAGCGCATCGGCCTTCGCCGCGTCGGTCGTTGCCTTCACAAACATCGCCTTCAAGAACCAAGTCTGTCCGTCGCCCGGCACGATGATCGCGCCGAGCATGACCTTGCCGTCCTTGCCCTCCATCGAGAGGAGCGACACATCGGTCGGTCCCTCGCGCGAGGTCGTCAGCAGCTGCGCGAGTCCGGCGTCGTCAGTCGGGTCAAGGCCGATCTGCCCACGCCAGCGGTTCACATTCGCAAGCACGCCGCCGGCACTGCCGGGGAATGCGGTCAGCGACACCTCGACGCCGGCCGCATCGAAGGTCGCGAGGCGGAACTGCTGCGTGGTCGGCACTTCCTTCCAGGACGCGGGCACGCTCCAGGACACGGCGCCCGAAGGCCTCCGCTGTGGCAGCGACGGATTCTCACCCGCCCCGCCCGCGAGCAGCGCGTCGGCGCCCGACGCGGACTCCGCCGACTTCGGCACGCGATACGAATGGATCTCGGCGCGGTCGCAGCCGAGGGCCGCAACCGCAAGCACCGATGCCGCAACTGCTCCAGGACGAATCTGCACGCGCGCTCCTTGGGAAAGCCCCCGCCCACGCGGGAACGGGAGGAATCACGGTCTATCGACCGCTGGAACGGGGTGTACGCAGAGATTCGCGCTTGGATGCCCGCCACGGTGGACCGTGAGGCGAACACTGCAGCCGCGCTACTCCTCGCGGACCTTGTTCACGAGGTGCCCGACCTGGGCGATCTTGACCTCGACGGTGTCGCCATCCTTCAGGAAGAGCGGCGGGTTGCGCCCCGCGCCGACGCCCGCGGGGGTGCCGGTCAGGACGATCGTGCCCGCGAGCAGCGTCGTGCCCCGCGAGAGCTCAGTCACGAGGTACTTGATCGGAAACACCATCAGGCGGGTGTTCGCCTTCTGCACCGTCTGGCCGTTCAGGATGGTCTCGATGTCGAGGTTCTGCGGATCCGCCACCGCACCCGCAGGAACGAGGTCGGTCATCGGGCAGAAGGTGTCGAAGCTCTTGCCGCGGCAGAACTGCCCGCCCGAGCCGGTCTTCTGCCACCAGCGCGCGCTCACATCGTTGGCCACCCGGTAGCCGGCGATCACCGACATCGCCTCCGCCTCGGGCACATCGCGGCAGTCGCGCGCGATCTCGAACGCAAGCTCGCCTTCGTAGTCGACCTGCGGCCCGCCCTCGCGGCACACGCGCGGGATGACGATCAGGTCGTTCGTGCGGCACACGCTGGCGGGGTTCTTCATGAACACCATCGGCCGCTCGTCGGTCTTGGTGCCCATCTCGGCGGCGTGGTCTGCGTAGTTGCGTCCGATGGCGATGATCGCGGGGGGAATGCGCATGCGCGCAATCTACCCGCGCCCTGCCGTCCCGTCACTTGCGCTCGGCGTCGGACCGCTCGCTCGCCTTTGCTTCCTCGGCCTTGCGCTTGGCGGCCTCGGCCTGGGCGCGGCGGGCATCCTCGAGGCCGGCGGGCTCGGGCGCGAGGTTCGCGAACACGAGGCCCGAGTTCACCAGCCTGCTGCGGTTGAACTCCGACTCGAGCTGCGGCCGTACGCGGTCGTAGACGAGCGCGCGGATGTCCTCGGGCGCCTTGCGGAAGATGATCAGGCGGTCGAGCAGCGGCTGCGAGGTGTCGAGCAGCACCTTGGTGAGCACGGCGGGGATCGACTCGTCGAGCTCGCCAAGGAGGTCCTTCATGCGGCCCTCGCCGAACTTGTTCACGAAGTCGTTGTAGCGGGCCTCGCGGAAGAAGCGCGTCAGGTCGCGCGCATAGTTGAGCGCCTCCGTGAGGACCTTCTCGTTGTCGAGCAGCAGGCCCTCTCGGAAGCCGCGCTCGAGCACTGAATACACATCGCCGCGCGCCACCTCAGGCTGCATCTCGTACTCGCCGTAGGTCACGGTGCGCACGAAGTCGTCGATGGGCACGGCATAGCTCGTGTTCGCGTTGAACGAGCCGCGGCCGTACAGCCGGTCGAGCTTGTCGAGGATCGCCTGCGCGCCCTCGACATCGCCGATGCGGTAGAGCTCGCGCACCGCCTGCTTCATGAAGTTCTCATGGAAGTTCGTGAAGGTGTCGCCGCCCGAACCGCGCACCTTGTAGTGCTTGGTGTAGAGCTTCTCGAAGTACGCGTCGATGACCTTGATCCAGCGGATGTCGTTCAGGCGGGTGACATTGTCGTTGCTGAACGGATCGAACTGGACGAGACCCGACCGCGCCAGCGCCTGCATGGCCTGGATCTCGATGCGGTCGTTGTTGATCTTCTTGAAGACATCGCTGTCATCGGTGACGCGGTGCTCGCCGTACTCGGTGCCGCGGCGCGCCCAGTAGAGCGCGTGCGCCGAAGGATGGCGCCAGTCGAGGGGACCCGTCTCCTCGGTGTACTTCGCCATCAGCGCGGGGTCCATGTTGTACGAGTCGATCAGCACCCGCTTGCGCATGAAGGCGACCAGCGCCTCCGCCTCGCGGCGGTTCTTCTCGTCGCCGAAGGTCGCGTCGAAGATGCCGACCAGCGTCGCCGCCTCCTCGGTCATCGCCTTCAGGCCAAGGAACCGAGCGTATGGCGAGTTCTTCTGCGCGAGCCACTCGCCCACCAGCAGCAGGAAGCGCTTGTCGGGCGCGAACGCGTAGCGCGGCGGCAGCGCCTTCAGCCGGTTCTCGAGGTCGGCCACGAACGCGGCTTCTCCCGGAACCTTCTGTTCGAGCGCCGACATGGTGTCGGGCGCGTCGGCGATCGCCTTGATCCACGCCTTGCGCTGGTCCCAGTCCTGCGGCGGGATGCCCAGCAGGTACTGCCACTCGCGCGCGAACTGGCGCTTGTAGGTCAGGTGCGCGTCGTCGGCCACGCCGTCGATCTTGTGCGCGAACCAGAACGCAAGCTCCTTGCACAGAAGCAGGCTGTTCGGGTTGTATCGGATGCCCTTGTCGCGCACGAGCGAGATGCCCGCGTTCACCCACGCCCAGCGTTCCTCGGGCGTGTTGGTCATGACCGAGATGTTGTAGGCCATGTTGTGGCCGTGGAACGACCACACCTCGGGGTGCCGCGGCTGCAGCGCCGTGATCAGGTTCGAGTCGGCCATCACCTCGTAGAGCAGGCCCTTCTCCTTCTGGAGCGTGACCTTGATCCACAGGTAGTCGACGATGAGCCCGCGCAGCGCGCCCAGCGCCGTGCCCAGCACCACCATCGGCGGTGCGCCTGCCTCGGCCTCGTCGGTGTAGCGCAGGCCATAGCCAGCGCGCCCCGTCACGATGCCCTCGAGGCTCTCCGCGCCCTTCGGCGTCTCGAAGGTGAGCGCGACCGAGTCGCCGACCTTGCCGTCCCACTTGCGGATGTCGCCCTGGTACTTCACCGAGAGGTCGTCGCCCGCGAGCGCGCCCTTCACGGTCTCGATCGAGCGCAGTTGCGAGATCGGCACGCGGCGCAGCACGCCCTCGGCCGAACCCTCGCGCGCGACGCGCACCGAGAGGTACTGCTCGCTCGCCATCAGGATCAGCCGCGGCTGGATCAGGCCCGCCACCGCCAGCGCGGCGACGCAGACGAGGGCTGCGATGAACTGGACGGATCGCGCGCCCATTCAGCCTCCCTGCCCGCTGTAAATGGCCAGTTCCTTGCGGCGGAACGCGAAGAAGCCGGTGGTCAGGATCACGCCCGACCAGCCGATGCCGATCATCGCCAGCGTGCGCAGCACATCGAGCCACGAGATCAGGCGTCCCTCGACGAGCGGGCCGTTGCCCTTCGCCTCGCCGAAGCTGCGCACCGAGAATTCGGTCGCGCCCGCGATCGCCTTCACCACCCACTCGAACGCCTTCAGCGTCGTCGACTCGGTGCGGATGCGGTACTCGGCCACGCTGGTCGCGAGGAACGGCCCGAGCGAGCCGGCCGCGAGCACGGTGAAGACCACGAGGCACGCGACGGGGAAGCTCAGCACCGACGCGCACACGACCGACAGCATCCCGAGGAACGAGAGCTTCAGCAG
>Ga0075471_10003039_pt1 | contig 10954 bp, 6 predicted proteins | sample DEB19_08_DNA_2_FD_74787 | JGI IMG/M metagenome (GOLD analysis project Ga0075471, IMG submission 74787) | Aqueous microbial communities from the Delaware River and Bay under freshwater to marine salinity gradient to study organic matter... | ecosystem: Environmental > Aquatic > Marine > Coastal ... | reverse complement strand
GGCAACTTCTGGCAGGCCACCTGGGGACTCAATTGGAAGCCGAACCGCAACGTGATCGTGCGGCCTGAAGTGCGGTACGACTGGTATTCTCCGGACGCCCCGGGCACGGTGCTGCCTTACGGCCGGAATTTCAACGAGTACGGCCAGCTCTACGGCGGCTGCGACGCGATCTGGCAGTTCTAATTGTCCCGCCTGCGGGGCCATCCATGGCCCCCGCAGGCTCCGGCCTGGCACGGACCTGTCCGTGCCCGGCCACCCGAAGCGGCGAGCCTCCGGCTCGCCAATCCACGCCTGACAAACGCGCGAGGCCCGCCGGCAACGGCGGGCCTCGGCTGTTTCTGAACCTGCCACAGGACCGCACGGCTCGGATGCCGTGCGCAGCACCGGCCGGTGGCAGCCGGCCTCAAGGACAGCGAGACCGGAGGGCTCGGCTGGACGTGAAGCAAGCCCCATCCATGGCCCCCGCAGGCTCCGGCCTGGCACGGACCTGTCCGTGCCAGGCCACCCGAAGCGGCGAGCCTCCAGCTCGCCAATCCACGCCTGACAAACGCGCGAGGCCCGCCGGCAACGGCGGGCCTCGGCTGTTTCTGAACCTGCCACAGGACCGCACGGCTCGGATGCCGTGATGGCCCCCTCGACCCCCGACCCCTATCCCGCATCGGGCCGACGATTCGCCGTAAGTCCATAAAAACAGTCGCAACCAGGCTTGTTCGGCAAGGCAGGAAACATGGGGAACATGGAGAGCTGTACGGAATTTTTCGGTGCCGCTAGGTTCCACGGCTGGATTTCCTCGATTCCTGGCCTGGAACTGCAACGAAACCTCTTGAGAACGACACGCTCTTCCCGATGAGAGAGGGTGTTCGTTCGCGGGGAGAACAAAATGACGACCGACCGCACCGCCGGCCGCCTTGGCCTTCTGTTTCGCTGCCTGAACTCCCGCGACCTGGCGTCTCACGACCATGCCCGTCGCCGTGCCACCGGCCCCATGGGCCGGGATTTCCGCCGGCCGGTGCTGACTCTGGTGTTCGCCCTCGCCGTGGTCGCCTGGGCCGCTGCCGGGCGGCTGTCAGCCGCCGACCGCTGGCTGACGAGCTACGAAGCCGCCATGGAATCGGCTCGGGAGACGGGCCGGCCCGTCCTCACGATCTTCACCGGAAGCGACTGGTGCCCACACTGCCGGACGCTGGAAGACAACGTCCTGGCCAGCGACACCTTCCGGGAATGGGCCGACGGCAGGGTTGTGCTGCTGATGATCGACCTTCCCCAGCAGGGGATTTCCCAGGCCGTCCGGTCCGAGCGGTCGCAGGTCTGCATCAAATACGGTGTCCGCACGTTCCCCAGCGCCCTGTTAATCGCGGCCGACGGCCAAAAACTCGCCCTGCAGACGGGCTATGCAGGTACGCCTGCCGACGCCTGGGTTGCCCATTTTGACGCCCATCTGCCCGCCCAGCCCGACAGGACGAGCGTCAGCCGGGTGCTGCCATCGCTCGACAAAGCCGTGGAAACCGCGAAGACGTCCAAGCGGCCGATCCTGCTGCTGGTGTCCAAGTCGGGCGACTCCACCGCTTCGTCCCGGGTGGCATCGCTGATCAACGACCCGGAATTCGAGGCGTTTGCCCACGACAACTTCGTCGTGGCCAGCGTGCCCCCCGCCGACCGCAGCGGCACCCAGGCCGACCAGACGATGGAACAGCTGCTGGGCGGAGTCGACCTGGCCCCGGAGGCCGTGGAACTGATCGTCACCGACGACGGCCAGACGCCGCTCTTCAGCCAGTCCGCCTCCCAGCCGCCCCAGCGGATCGTGAGCGGCCTGCGGAGGTTCCTGGCAGCCCGGCAGTCAGCCCGCACCGTCAGCCAGCGCCGGTAGCGGATAGCGCCGGCTCCGCCGGGGCCGTGCGAAACCGTGCCGCCTCGCCGTTGAGCTCGCTGATCGACCGCCGCAGCTCGTCGAGCGAGGCGGAGAAGACGGCCAGGGACGAGGCCGTCTCTCCAGCGTCGCTCCGCAGCGACTCCACGGCGTCGCGAATCTTCCTGGCTCCCCGCGACTGGGCCTGCATCCCTTCGTGCACGCGATCGAGCGACCGGGTCACCGACTGGACCGGCTCGATGATCTGCCCGAGCCTCTCGCTGACGCCCGCCACGTCGCCGATCCGGCGGTTCACCTCGTCGCGGAAGCGGTCCATCTCCATCGTGCCGCTGGAGACGGCGGCCTGCATGTCGCGGACCATCCGCTCGATGTCCTTGGTGGCCAGCGCCGTCTGGTCGGCCAGGCGGCGGATTTCCTGGGCGACGATGCGGAAGCCGCGGCCCGACTCGCCCGCCTTCTCGGCCTCGATCGTGGCGTTGACGGAGAGCAGGTTCGTCTGGTCGGCGACCTTGGCGATCGTCGTCACCACCGCGGTGATGCCGCCGGCCCGCTGGCTGATCGTGGCGAGCTTGCGGGTGAACGAGTTCAATGCCTCGTCGAGCTCCTGCATCGAGGCGGTCATGCCCTCCAGCCCGCCGCGGCCCTCGTCGGCGACGCGGGCCGCCTCGCGGGCCACGGCGGTGACGTCACCCGTTGCCTCGAGCAGCTGCTCGCTCGTGGTGGAGATTTCCGCCACCGCCGTAGAGATCTCCTGCGTGGAACCGCTAAACCCACGCACGACCCGGTTCTGCCGGGCCAGTGCCGCGGCCGTGTCGGCCTCCACGCTCGAGAGCCGCTCGCCGGCCGACTGGATCCGGCCGATCAGGCCGCGCAGAGAATCCGACATCCGGCCGAAGGCCGCCAGCAGCCGACCGACCTCGTAGTCCCCGTCGGCCTCGACCCGCTCCGTGAGATCCCCCGCCGCGATCGACTCGGCCACGGAGACCGCCCGCCGCACCGGTCGCACGATCGACGTCGCCAGCCAGATCGCCGCACACACCCCAGGCAGGCCGACGAACAGCGCCGCGGCGACTGCGGAGACCGCCTGCCACCAGAGCACGTCCCTGCTCGACTCGGTCGACATGGTCAGGAGCACGGCGCCGGCCGCGCGGCCGTCGCGCCGCCGCACCGGAGCCGCCACCCGGTAGAAGCTGCCATCGAACCGACCGGCCGCCCGATCCGCGGCGATGCTGTCGTTGACCAGCGCGGCATCCTGCGGATCGAGCGTCGCGGAGATGTTCGCCGCGCCCGCCGCGGAGTCGCCGCGTCGGCCGACCACCGTCGCCAGCCGCGTATCGAGAATCCGCACCTCGCGGATGTCGCCGGCCGCGCCGTGATCCTCCCCCGGCCGGTCGGCGACGAGGTCGTCGACGAGCCGCTCGACGCCGAGGCTCTTGCCGAGCCTGTCGAGAAACGTCGCCTCCATTCCCACCTGCACGATCCGCGGGCCGTCGACGCCCCCCACGCCCACGTACTTGAAGATCCGGTCGTCGACCTCCCGCTGGCGTGCCTCCTGGACGACCCCCGTCACGTCGCCGCCGAGCAGCTTCCAAAAGACGTGCGCCTGCGGCTGTCGGGCCGGGTCGGGCGAGAAGACGAAGGCATCGGGGCCGGCGCTTGTATGCACGGAGGCCCGTCCCTCGGAGTCGGTGGCGAGGAACTCGAGATCCCCGATCCGGCCCACGTCGCGCAGCCGCGCCGTGATCTCATCGGCAGCCCAGCCGGCCTTCTCCGCGGCGGCCACGAACTGGGCCACGAGCCGTGCCTGCGTCAGCATCTGCCGGCCGATCTCCTCCTCGACCTGCCGCGGCACGTCCTCGGCAAAGGCGATCGTCCGCGCGAGCGTCTCGGCGACGCTGTCGCCACTCTGGCGGGTCTGCTGAAGCACCGCGCGCCGGGCCGCGAGCGTCTCCAGGAGGGACGTGACGAGCACGGACGCCAGCACCAGCAGGGCGGCGATGAAGGCGATCCGTGAACGCAGCGACATGGCAGGGCTCCGCGGCGCCCAGGACCAGGCCGCCGCAGCAGCAAGGCTAGTGTGCGGCCGATGACGGTGCCAGTTTCCGAGGCGGCGTGCCGACCCCGACAGGCACCGCCACTACGACCGCTCCAACCGGCCCGCATCGCACTGGCCGAGGCGGGGATCGAACCCGCACGGAGATTTCTCTCCACGGGATTTTAAGTCCCGTGCGTCTGCCTGTTTCGCCACTCGGCCGCCGCCGGGCCCGGGCCACCGGTCGACAGTCGGCGATCGTATCGCCGTCGCGATGCAGCCTGCAAATCGTCGGCCGGCACCGCAGCGGTTACAATCCGTCTCTCACCCGCGCCGCTTCAGCCCAGGAGAGCCCGTGCCCCCTCCGCCTTCCGCCCCCTCGCCCCTGCCGGGCATCGACGGCTTTCTCGGGTCGCGGGCGTCGTTCGGCATGGATCTGGTGCTCGTGGGGCTGATCGCGCTCTTGCCGGTGCTCGCCTGGAGCATCCATCTCGTGCGGCACCGCCGCGACTACGCAGCGCACCGCCGGCTGCAGCTCTTCATCGCCGCGGCGCTGTTCGCGGCGATCGTGGTGTTCGAGATCGACGTGCGGCTCGTCAGCGACTGGAAGGTGCGGGCCGCGCCGAGCCCCTGGTGGCCGGGGGGCGTGCTCGCGGCGCTGGGGATCCACCTCGTGTTCGCGATCTCGTCGCTCGTGCTGTGGGTCTGGGTGCTGTGGGAAGCCGTGCTGCGGTTCCCCACGCCGCCGGTGCCGGGCAGCCACGGCCCGCGGCACCGCGGCATGGCCCGGCTGGCGGCCGCCGATCTGGTGCTCACGGCCGTCACAGGCACGATCTTCTACGTGCTGGCCTTCGTCGCCACCTGACCCGCGTTGCCGGCCGCGACCCAGCGGCAGATCGCCAGGCCGCCGAAGTACAGCAGGCACAGTGGGATCGCCAGAAAGAGCAGACTGTAGGGATCGGCCGGCGTGAGGATGGCCGACACGACGAAGATCACGATCACGGCGATCCGCCACTGGGCGGCGTACGTTGCCACGTCGAAGATGCCGATCCGCTCCAGGAACAGCATGACGAGCGGCAGCTGGAAGCCGAGGCCGAAGCCGATCGGCAGGACGAGCACGAACCCCAGCCATTCGCTGATCCGCGGATCGGGGTCGAGGCCGAGCCACTCGTTGAACTCGAGCAGGTAGTCGAGCACGAAGTCGAAGACGAAGAAGAACGCCAGCGCCACACCGGCGAGGAACAGCCCCACGCTGATCGGCAGAAAGATCCACACCAGCCGCTTCTCGTGGTGGTAGAGCCCGGCCGCCACGAAGGTCCACAACTGATAGAAGATCCAGGGGCTCGCCAGCACCACGCCGGTCAGCAGCGCCGCCTTCACGTAGATCCCGAACGCCTCCTGGGCGCTCAAGGTCGTGATGCTCACGCGCGGGTCACGCGACAGGGGCTGCCAGAGGAGCATCGGCACGAGCGCGTCCAGCGAAAACGCGGGGGCTGCGGCCGGCGCGGCCGCCGCTTCCTCTGACTGCGGCTCGAGCACTCTGCGCAGCCGTTCGGGATGCACTTCGCGGAGTTCGAACGACATGCCGTGCCGCTCGACGGCGTCGACGATCTCGTCCCGGGAGTAGGGGAGGGGAGGGCCGCCCGCCTGCCGCGGCTGCCAGGTGTCGAACGTCTCGATCGCCCGCTCGGAGTAGTACTTGCCGAGGGCCCGACGCAGCGGCTGCTCGATCAGGTGGACCACCGGCCGGGCGACGAAGAATCCGACGAGCACGGCCAGCACCAGGCCAATCGCCGCGCGGATCAGGCAGATCCGCAGTTCTTCGAGATGCTCGCCGAACGTCATCGTCGAGCTCTGGAACAGATCCTCGTCGGAGGTTCGCGGCATGGCGTCATCCGGCCTTCGGGCCGGCGCGTGTGGGGCGTGCGGAGAATTCGTCGGCGGGATGCGTCTGATTCCGCTCGCAGGGCGGCGGTGTGATGACCGCCGCCGGTCCTTCGACTTATACTCCAAAAACAGCGTCCCCGTCGGGAAAACACGCTCCGTCTCGGATGGTGCCCATGCCGGTCCCGCTCCGCCGATTCCGCATCACCCGTGCCACCGCGTTTCTCCGCACCGCCCACCGAGCCGGCCGCGGGACGAGCCTCCTCCTCTGGGCCGTCCATGCGACGCTCGTAGGCGGCGTGTCGCACGCCACCGCCGCTCCGACCGAGTCAGCGGCCGCACGGGCGCTCGCCGCGGGCGACGCCGCCGCCGAACGAGGCTGGTTCGCCGCGGCCCGCGATCACTGGGGCGAAGCCGTCCGCGTGGCGACGTCCAGCGGCGACGCCGCCACACTGCACGCGGCGGCTGCGCGGTCGACACGCCTGGAAGCCATCGCGCAGGATGCCGCGCGGACGGCTGCGGCCCGACGGCTGGAGCATGCCGCCCTGCCGACGGCATCCCCATGGCGGTCGGCCTGGCGCACGTCCGCCTCCGCGGCCGACTGCGGCAGAGCCGCGGAGAGCCCGCCGGTCTCCATCGTCGGCGGCCTGGCCCTCTGGAACACCGGCCGGGCCGTGCATGCGGTGGGGCTCGCGGAAGGTCGGCCGGCCTGGGGATCCGCTGACGGACGCGACACCCTGATCTTTCCACGCGGAAGCGGCGGACGGCTCCTCGCGCCGATGCCTCCCTGCGCGGCCGAGGCTGCGGCGATCGCATGCGCGGCGGGACGGGCATACGCCGTGATCGATCAGGGCCGCGACGGGCAGCTGCTTTCCTGCCTCGATCTATCGGCTGCCGCCGAGGGGCGGCTCGCCTGGTTTCGTGCCGCGTCGTCGCTGGTGCCCGGCCCACAGGCTGCGGCCGCGGCGTTCGACGGCCCGCCTGTGGTCGATCACGAGGTCTGCGCGGTCGTGCTCCGCACCGGTGACGGCCGAGGCAGCCTCGCCCTGGCTGTGCTCGACCCGCGCGATGGCAGCCCGCGCTGGATCCGCAGCCTCGGCTCGGCATCGATAGACGGTGTCGATCGGGCCCGCGGCCGGCGGCAGGCCTGCCTCGCAGAGGATCGGATCATTGTCGCCGCACACGCCGGCATGGTGCACGCCTTCGACCGCGACGGGGCCGTCGCCTGGACCGCTCCCACGCCCGCCCCTGACAGCGGCGGACGTGGTGACGCCTGTATCGCCCCGGCCAGCGTCGTCGACGGCCGGCTGCTGATCGCCGCCTCCGACGGCACCCACGTGGCGGCATTCGAGCCGCGGCATGGCGACCTGCTGTGGCGATGGCGGGCGATCCCGGAACGCGTGACGCTGGTGCTCGGCGGCTGGGCAGGCGGCGCGGTGATCGCCACGCACGGCCCCGACGACTCGTCCGGCACGACGCTGCGCCGGCTGTCGATCGAAGACGGCCGCCCCGCCGCCACGTTCGCGGGACCGCCGCAAGCCGTGCGTGCCTTCGGCCACGGCACGATCGCCGACGGCACGATCTTCTGGCCGGTCTGCTCGGCGGCCGGCGCGGTCGCGATCGAGCTCGTCGACGCGGTCACGCTCGAGCGACGCGGAGAGCCGATCGAATGCGGTCGGTGCTCCGGCGAGCCCGACTCCCCCTCCCGGCCGCCGCGGCTGGCGGTCGCCGACGGCAGCCTCGTGATCGCAGACGACGCGCTGACCTGCTGGCGGCCCGCGTCCTCCTCCGACGGCGGTGCCGCCGCGGACGCATCCCAACGGTGAGCCCCATGACATCCCAGCAGACTGCTGCCGAGTCTTCGTCCGCTGCGGCCGCCTTGCGGCAAGCAGCCGACTTCCGCCGTCGGGTGATCGACGGGCTGGCGCCGACGATCGTGGGGCAGCGACGCGTCCTGGACGATCTGCTCGTCGCGGTCGTCAGCGGCGGCCATTGCCTGCTGGAGGGCGTGCCCGGACTCGCCAAGACGCTCCTGGTCAAGTCGCTCGCGCAGGCCGTGTCGCTCGACTTCGGACGGATCCAGTTCACGCCCGACCTCATGCCCGCCGACATCACCGGCACCGAGGTGCTCGACGAGGACCCCGCCGACGGCCGACGGCGGCCGCGGTTCCTGCGCGGACCGATCTTTCACAACCTCCTCCTCGCCGACGAGATCAACCGCGCGCCCCCGAAGACGCAAGCAGCCCTCCTGGAGGCGATGCAGGAAGGGAACGTCACCGCCGGCGGCACGTCCCACGCGTTGCCGCGGCCGTTCCTCGTGCTCGCCACCCGCAACCCGATCGAGCAGGAGGGCACCTATCCGCTCCCCGAAGGCCAGCTCGATCGCTTCATGTTCATGATCCACGTCGACTACCCCGACGACGCCGACGAGGTGGAAATCGTCCGCCGCACCACCGGCCCCGCACCCGCGCCGATCGCGGCCGTCGTCGACCGCACCACGCTCGCGGCCATCGGCGACACCGTCCGCTCGATTCCCGTGGCCGACCATGTGATGCGCCGGGCGGTGGCGATCGTGCGGTCGACGCGTCCCGGCTGCGCCGAATCGCCGGAGTGGCTGCGGAGGCTCGTCCGCTACGGGGCCGGACCGAGGGCCGGACAGTTTCTGGTGCTCGCGGCGAAGGCCGCCGCGGCGCTCGACGGACGCCCCTGCGCGGAACTCCGCGACGTGCACCATGCCGCCACCGCGGTGCTCCGGCATCGGCTCGTCACGACGTTCGAGGCGGAGAGCGAGGGGATTCGTCCCGACGCCATCGTTGAACGGTTGCTGCACGACGCCGACGGCGCCGCCGCGGTGCGCCGATGACGGGGCTCGTGCTCACGCTGCCGGGCATGCTCTGCTGGCTGCCGCTGGCGGTCATGCCGTGGCTCCTCGCCCACTGGGCCGTGCGCCGACCACGGCTGGTGCGATGGGGGCCGAGCGACCTGCTGGCCGCGGCCGCCCGATCGAGCCGCGTCACCAGGGGCGGGCTACCCTGGCTCCTGGTGACACTGCGCGGTCTGCTGCTGGCACTCGCGGCAGTGTCCGCGGCCCGTCCGCTCGCGACCTGGTCCGCCGGCCGCGGGCACGATCCGCCCGCCGCCACTGGCGGTGACGTGGTGGTCTTCCTGCACCCCGAACCGCCCGACGGCAACGCGGACGTGCACCGCAACGGTGGCGCGATGCGTCGGGTGCTGGAGTCGCTCGCCGTCGGGACGCCGCCGCGAAACGGCGCCGACACCGCCACGCTGGCACTGGTGGACAGCCGCGTCGGCGATCTCCGGCAGCTCCCCGCCGGACGCCGCACGCTCCTCGTCCTCGGGGATCAGCCGCCGCCCGCGGCGGCCGACGCCCGCAGGCTGTCGGCGGCCGTCGACGCGGGAGCCAGCCTGCTCGTCTGCCTCGGCCCACGGGCACTGGGGGATGGCGACGGTCGGCGACGGCTGTCGGCCTGGCTGGAGGAACTCGCCGGCATCGGCGTCACGGGTCGGGTGCCGCTGGCGAACGACGGCATCGAACTGATCGACGACCTCACCGGCCACGCTAGCGAGAGCACCGGCGCTCCCGGACGCGGAGCCTTCGTGCTGCTGCCGGGGCCGGGCGCGACGGCAGCGGCGGGCCTGGTGAGCCGGCGACCGATGCAGGTGCTCGCCCGTTCGGCGACGGAGCACCGGCCGCTCGTGGTCGAGACGCGGCATGGCCGCGGCACTGTCTGCCTGGCGGCGGTGCCATTGACCGTGCCCACCCCGGCCGCCGCGGAGGCCTCCGATACGTGGAGCGACATCGCGGTCTGGCCGACCTTCGTCCCGCTCGTGGATCGACTGGTCGACCGGCTCCTCTCTGCCGCCACCCCCGTCCCCGCCGGCCACTCGTCGAGCGATCGACCCTCGCTGCCGCTGGCGCCCGCGCTGCTCGCCGCAGCGATCGCGTGCCTGGTGACCGAGTGGTGGCTGTCAGCGGCAGCTGCCGGCGGCGGCCGCTCCGCCCGGCTGTCGAATCTGCAGTCCGTCGGCCGCACCGCCGCGCTGGCCATCCTCACGACGATGTCGGCAGCCTGGAGCGCCATAGGACCGCCGCCCGCGCCCGATCCCTTCGCCGCACCGCGTCCGGTCGCGCTGCTTATAGACATCTCCCCCAGCATGGCCGGATCCGACCGGTCTCCGACGCGGCCGCGCGAGCGCTCGGCAAGCCGACTCGACAGCCTGCTCGCAACGCTCACCGCCGCGTCGCCTGACGGCAGCCCGCTCGACCGGCTCGCCGGCGCGCGGCCCGTCGACGTGTATGCCGCCGCGGAGACGTTGACACCGCTCGGCCGCTACCCGCGAGACCTCTCGGCCACGGCGCTCCGCGGCCTCACCGCCTCCGCCGCGACGGCTCGCCGTGCCAGCCGCATCGGCGACGCGGTCGTCGCCATCGTCCATGCCGCTGGCGGCGATGCGGCTGCCGGCGCGCCGACCGTGCCGGCCGCCGTCATCGTCGCCAGCGACGGCGCGATCACGGCGGGCAGCTCCTGGGCAACAGCAGCGGCCGCCGCTGCCGGCCGGGGTGTGCCGCTGATCGCCGTTCCGACCGGAGCGGACGACGCCCGCGCCGATGACCACCGGCTCCCCCCCGGCTTTCGCATCACGTCGGTGACGACGCCCGGGATCTGGCACGCGGAGGAGCCCTGCGCGATCGACGTCGTGGCCGAGGCGACCGCTCCCGGCGGTCCACGAGAAGTGTGGCTCGCCGCCGAACCGGGCGGCCCGCCGCTGGCCGACACCGTGCTCGAGTCCCGCGCCAGCCTCGACGGGATGTCGCACCGGCTGCAGGGCCGGATCGCGGTGCCGCCGCGGTCGCTCGGCACCGCCGGTACGCGGCTCGAGTCGCCCGTGCTCTCGGCCGGACGTCCCGGTGACCACGGGCCACGCGATCCAGAGACGGCCATGACCTGCGCGCTCGCCGTGACCGACGCTCCGGTCCGCGTGCTCATGGTCGACTCGGCCCCTCGGTTCGAACAGCGGTTTCTCGAGCGGCTCCTCGCGGGCGATCCGGCGTTCGAACTGTCGACCTGCCTCGTCGATCACGCCGAGCCTGGCCGGACAGCCACGATGCCCCTGCCGCAGTCCATCGACGACTGGAATGCGTACGACGT
>Ga0075471_10003037_pt1 | contig 10961 bp, 3 predicted proteins | sample DEB19_08_DNA_2_FD_74787 | JGI IMG/M metagenome (GOLD analysis project Ga0075471, IMG submission 74787) | Aqueous microbial communities from the Delaware River and Bay under freshwater to marine salinity gradient to study organic matter... | ecosystem: Environmental > Aquatic > Marine > Coastal ... | reverse complement strand
CTAGTGGTACGAGTGCAACTAGTGGCTCAAGTGGTACTAGTGCTACTGATGGTTCTAGTGGAACCGATGGTAGTAGTGGAACCGATGGGTCGAGTGGAACAAGTGCAACTAGTGGCTCTAGTGGGTCAAGTGGTACAAGTGGAACCGATGGTTCTAGTGGTACAAGTGCTACAAGTGGGTCTAGTGGAACGAGTGGAGAAAGTGGAACTAGTGGAACAAATGGGTCAAGTGGTACAAGTGCTACAAGTGGGTCTAGTGGAACAAGTGCAACAAGTGGCTCTAGTGGAGTAGATGGAGGATATGGTACATTAACTGGCAAGTGGTATTATAATACCCCTACCGCTGCAAGTACAGGACAATTTACTAGCAACAACGCCACTATATCTTCTATTACGACCCTTACACTAAATCAAACAGATTTTAATGGTGTTACATGGGCATCTATATTACAAGATTTAGCCAACGGGCATGACATAAATGTTTTCATGCAGAATACAACTAACGGGACCGAGTATGGTTTCTTTATTTGTACTTCTACTGTTGTTGCTGGCGGTGTAATTACATTAAGTGGATTAACATTTCAAGGAGGAAGTGGCTCTTTGTCTAATGGGGAAACATTTTATTTCTCATTTGGGCAAATAGCAAATGATGGTTCTAGTGGAACAAGTGGCGAAACTGGAACTAGCGGAACTAATGGGTCTAGTGGTACAAGTGCTACAAGTGGCTCAAGTGGTTCTAGTGGAACTAGTGGGTCTAGTGGTACGAGTGGATTTGATGGCTCTAGTGGAACTGATGGCTCTAGCGGTACAAGTGGGTCTAGTGGAACAAGTGCTACGAGTGGTTCTAGTGGAACTAGTGCTACAAGTGGGTCTAGTGGAACTGATGGCTCTAGTGGTACTGATGGTTCTAGTGGAACAAGTGCAACAAGTGGGTCTAGTGGTACAAGTGCAACTGATGGCTCTAGTGGTACTAGTGGCTCTAGTGGTACAAGTGCAACAAGTGGGTCTAGTGGTACAAGTGCAACTGATGGCTCTAGTGGTACTGATGGTTCTAGCGGAACAAGTGCAACAAGTGGGTCTAGTGGCTCTAGTGGTACGAGTGGTACTGATGGTTCAAGCGGTACAAGTGCTACAAGCGGGTCTAGTGGCACAAGTGGTACTGATGGTTCTAGTGGAACAAGTGCTACAAGTGGGTCTAGTGGCTCTAGTGGTACGAGTGGTACTAGTGGGTCTAGTGGCTCTAGTGGAACGAGTGGTTTGACAGGAACTGCAGGTACAAGCGGTGCTAATGGAGTCGCAGGTGGATTGGTTTATTACATGAATCAATCTACTAACACTAATAGTGCTTTTGGTACACCAACATATAAACAATGGAGTCCATCACCTAGTGGTAACGCCCAACAAACAGTCACACAAAGCATATCCGCAAATACAACAGGTACTGTTCAAACTTTTGCAACCGATAGTGGAGTGCCAAACGCAGATTTTCTACCAAGTGGTAACTGGGCGTTTATAGTTCACTATGCACTAGATAATTCAAATGCGGATTTTGATTTATATGTAGAAGTTTACACATACACTACTGGTGCGGTTTCAACCCTAATAGGCACTACAAATAGTGTAAACTTAGGTTATAATGGTGGCGCAGTTCAACAAATTTATGTTGATGTATTTATTCCTTATACTGATTTAAATACAAGCGATAGGGTTTATTGCGTGTTGAAAGCAACAAACAATGATAACCAAGCACATAATATAACTCTATATACTGAAGGCTCAACATACTATTCTTACGCACAAACAACATTCAATCCTCCTAGTGGAACGAGTGGTACGAGTGGAGCAAATGGGTCTAGTGGTACAAGTGGCTCTAGTGGAACAAGTGCTACGAGTGGGTCAAGTGGCTCTAGTGGTACAAGTGGAGTAGATGGTTCTAGTGGAACAAGTGCTACGAGTGGGTCAAGTGGCTCTAGTGGTACAAGTGCTACTAGTGGCTCTAGTGGAACAAGTGCTACAAGTGGGTCAAGTGGAACTAGTGGAGTAGATGGAACAAGTGGTACAAGTGGCTCAAGTGGGTCTAGTGGTACTAGTGGTTCTAGTGGAGAAAGTGGAACTAGTGGAACAGATGGGTCTAGTGGTACAAGTGCTACAAGTGGTTCTAGTGGTACTAGTGCTACAAGTGGCTCTAGTGGGTCAAGTGGAACAAGTGGTACTCATGGTTCTAGTGGAACAAGTGCAACGAGTGGGTCTAGTGGAACTAGTGGAGAAAATGGTACAAGTGGTACTGATGGTTCTAGTGGAACGAGTGGTACAAATGGGTCTAGTGGAACGAGTGCCACGAGTGGCTCTAGTGGAACAAGTGGGTCAAGTGGAACTAGTGGTATAGATGGCACTAATGGAACTGATGGCTCTAGTGGTACAAGTGCTACAAGTGGGTCTAGTGGTACAAGTGCTACGAGTGGCTCTAGTGGAACTAGTGGTTCTAGTGGGTCTAGTGGAACAAGTGCTACGAGTGGTTCTAGTGGAACAAGTGGAGAAAATGGTACTAGTGGTACAAGTGGGTCTAGTGGAACTAGTGCTACAAGTGGTTCTAGTGGAAGTAGTGGAACGAGTGCTACTAGTGGGTCTAGTGGTACTGACGGTTCTAGTGGTTCTAGTGGTACAAGTGCTACGAGTGGCTCTAGTGGGTCTAGTGGCACAAGTGGTACTCATGGTTCTAGTGGAACAAGTGCATCAAGTGGGTCAAGTGGAACTAGTGGAGAAAATGGCACAAGTGGTACTAATGGAAGTAGTGGTACAAGTGGTACAAATGGGTCTAGTGGAACTAGTGCAACAAGTGGCTCTAGTGGAACAAGTGGGTCAAGTGGAACTAGCGGTATAGATGGCACTAATGGAACTAATGGTTCTAGTGGAACGAGTGCTACAAGTGGGTCAAGTGGAACAAGTGGTTCTAGTGGTTCTAGTGGTACTAGTGCAACTAGCGGGTCTAGTGGAACAAGTGCGACAAGTGGTTCTAGTGGAACGAGTGGCGAAAATGGTACTAGTGGAACAAGTGGGTCTAGTGGCTCAAGTGGTTCTAGTGGAACAAGTGGGTCAAGTGGCACAAGTGCAACGAGTGGCTCTAGTGGAACAAGTGCTACGAGTGGGTCTAGTGGCTCAAGTGGAACAAGCGGTACTGATGGTTCTAATGGTACTAGTGGGTCTAGTGGTTCAAGCGGTACGAGTGGCTCTAGTGGAACGAGTGGTGCAAATGGGTCTAGTGGAACGAGTGGTGCAAATGGAACGAGTGGTACGAGTGGTTCTAGTGGGTCTAGTGGCTCTAGTGGTTCTAGCGGAAGTAGTGGAACTAGTGCATCTAGTGGGTCTAGTGGAACAAGTGCTACTAGTGGCTCTAGTGGTTCTAGTGGAACAAGTGCATCAAGTGGGTCTAGTGGTACTAGCGGTGCTAATGGAACAAGTGGTACAAGTGGCTCAAGTGGGTCTAGTGGCTCTAGTGGAAGTAGTGGTACTAGTGGCGTAAATGGTACTAGTGGAACAAGTGGGTCTAGTGGGTCTAGTGGCTCTAGTGGAAGTAGTGGAACAAGTGCATCAAGTGGCTCTAGTGGTACGAGTGCTACTAGTGGGTCTAGTGGAACTAGTGGAGCAAGTGGTACTAGTGGTTCGAGTGGAACAAGTGCTACAAGTGGGTCTAGTGGAACAAGTGGAGCAAGTGGAACGAGTGGCTCAAGTGGTTCTAGTGGGTCTAGTGGTACAAGTGGCACAGCGGGTACTAGTGGAAGCGCAGGCACAGCGGGAACAGCGGGAGAAACACCCCAATTCTTTGGAACAAGTAGTACCTCAATAACATTGCCTTTGGTTTAATTTTTAAGGTGCTAATATCTATAATTTGGGATGCCTTATAGTAACATAACGATAACGACAAATACTGGGTTAGATTTTCAGCCATTAGATTTCGTACAATTAAGTAATAGCACATCTAACTACATCATTGGAAGGGTTGTTTCCTACAACGCTAACACTGGTGTTATGGTCGTTACTCCCTATTATTTTCAAGGCGCAGCGGGTTCATACACATCATGGGATGTTTCCTTAACAGGTGCTTTTGGTACTAGTGGTGGAGCATCTACAAGTGGTGCAAATGGAACGAGTGGCTCTAGCGGGTCTAGTGGAACAAGTGGAGAACAAGGTTCTAGAGGCACGAGTGGAAGTAGTGGTACAAGCGGTACAAGTGGGTCTAATGGAACAAACGGTGTAAGTGGTTCTAGCGGTTCTAGTGGAGTTCAAGGTTCAAAAGGGTCTAGTGGAACAAGTGGAACAAATGGGTCTAGTGGTACAAATGGTACTAGTGGCTCTAGTGGAAATAGTGGTGCTAGTGGATTATCTCAAGGAACTGGAGGTACAAGTGGCTCTAGTGGAGCAAATGCTACAAGTGGGTCAAGTGGAACAAGTGGCTCTAGTGGTGTGGGGGGTTTAAGTGGTGGTACAAGTGGAACAAGTGGGTCAAGTGGAACGAGTGGCTCTAGTGGTGTGGCAACATCAAGTGGTTCTAGTGGTACAAGTTTTGGTACTAGTGGCGTTAGTGGAACTAGTGGGTCTAGTGGTACAAGTGCATCCAATGGCTCTAGCGGTTCTAGTGGCGTAAGTGGTAATAGTAGTGTTTCTACAAATGGAACAAGTGGGTCAAGTGGTTCTAGTGGCGTTAGTGGTGCAAGTGCATTAAGTTCTACTAGTGGCTCAAGTGGATTAAGTGGAGGAAATGGTGTTGCTGGTGTTAGTGGCACTTCAAATACTGCAGGCTCAAGTGGAACGAGTGGCTCTAGTGGTGCTGCTCAATCCAATGGTGCTAATGGTACTAGTGGGTCTAGTGGTAGTGCTGGTACTAGTGGCTCTAATGGTGCAACACCTACGCAAGGTTCTAGTGGCGTAAGTGGAACAAATGGGTCTAATGGAACTAGTGGTTCTAGTGGTTCAACTCCAACTGCGGGCAATAAAGGAACTAGCGGCTCTAGTGGAACAACAGGAACAAGTGGGTCTAGTGGTGGTGCTGGTGCTAGTGGAGGTAGTGGTGTTAGTGGGTCTAATGGAACAAATGGTACTAGTGGCTCTAGTGGAGCAGGACAATCAAATGGCTCTAGTGGTGTAAATGGAGCAAGTGGAGGTAGTGGAACAAGTGGGTCGAATGGTGTAGCGGGGGCAAGTGGTGGTAGTGGAACAAGTGGGTCTAGTGGAGCAAATGGTGGAAATGGGGCAAGTGGAGGTAGTGGCACTAGCGGGTCAAATGGAGTATCGGGGGCAAGTGGAGGTAGTGGAACAAGTGGGTCTAGTGGAGCAAATGGAGGTAATGGAGCAAGTGGTGGTAGTGGCGTTAGCGGCTCTAATGGAACTAGTGGGTCAAATGGAGTGAGTGGTGGCAATGGTGCAAGTGGAGGTAGTGGCACTAGCGGGTCTAGTGGCGTAAGTGGTCAAAGTGGAGCAACACGAACTAGTGGCGTTAGTGGAACAAATGGTTCTAGTGGTGTTAAGGGTGCTGACGGCTCTGGCGGTACAAATGGGTCTAGTGGTGTAAGTGGTGTAAGTGGAGCAAATGGAACTAGTGGAACTAGTGGGTCTAATGGTGCAACTGGAGCCGCTGGGGCAAATGGAACAAGCGGGTCTAGTGGAGCAAGTGGTACAAGTGGCTCTAGTGGTCAAAATGGTACTAGCGATATACAACAATCATCTAATACAGCATCTTCTGCATATTGGAATCAATACAATGATGGTATAGTAAATTCAGCACATTCTATAATGGCTGCTGGTAGTTCAAACTATATATGTAACTCTAATTGCTCTGCCATATTTGCTTTTGATGGTTCATTAATTTGTGGTAGTGAAACATCCGTAATAGCGGCTACTAGAACAGCCTGTAATTGGTATGGTAGTTTTTGTTCGGTAATTTTTGGAGGACTTGAACATCAAAATAGAAACTCGAATAGAAGTGCAATTTTAGGAGGTAATAATAACTATAATCTCAATGCAAGTGATTCCGTACTTTTTGGTAGAAATACTACAAATACATATTTAAGAAGTGTTGCATTTAATGCTATTCCAGGTGGTAATAATACATTAGCAGTTAATTATTTATATAAAACTGTTGGGTCATTTGAAATTAAACATCCTGACCCTTTAAAGTGCGACACACATTATTTAAAACATCGTTTTGTAGAGAGTCCTACTGAGGGAGAAAACTTATATAGATTTATAGTAGAAACAATAAATGGAAAAGGTCATATTGAAATACCTTCCTATTATAAGTATTTAAATAAAAACACGCAGATTCATACTAACCCGATAGATAGTTTTGGTATTGCTTTTGGTAAATTGTCACAAGATGAAAATTGTATAGAAGTATATTCGTGTGAAGATGGCAAATACGATGTGATTTTATTTGGAACAAGAAAAGATGCTTTTATGGAAAAATATTGGAAAGGTGCGGAACGAATAATAAATTAAAATATAAATATATAAATATGTTAGTTGCAAAAATCAATCCACCAGCAAAAAGGGTCATTCAAAAAACACCTTTTGAAAGTAAAGAATTTATTGGCGAGTACATGATTGCTAGATGTAGTAAACTAGTAGTAGGTGCTATGTCATCATCGTTTAATGACAAAATAGAATTTGAAGTTAGATTTGGTTCAATCAAATATGAAAAAAATCTTGATGGAAGTCAAGGTAAACCTCTATTTGATAAAGTGACACATCACTTTGTTAACTTTACTCATAGTGAGTTATCTAATTGGGGAACTGATGATAGCGTAGTTTATTCCAAAATCGCAGATAAATTAGGATTCAATATAGTTGAAACTATTTTAATCGATTTACCATTTAATGTATAATGCCATATAGTAACATCACATTAACCATTTCTACTGGCCTCTATTATGTGGCTAATGACTTCGTGCAAATAAGCAACGATGCCAATAACTATATTATTGGAAAAGTAGTTTCTTATAATCCTAGCACAGGTGTTATGGTTGTTACTCCTACAATGTTTGTAGGTAATGGAACATTCACTTCTTGGAATATAAATATCACAGGTATAAATGGTACTAGTGGTACAAGTGGTACGCAAGGTACAAATGGGTCTAGTGGTACGAGTGGCTCTAGTGGGTCTAGTGCTACCACTGGCACTAATGGAACAAGTGGTAGTAGTGGTTTATCAAATACTAGTGGGTCAAGTGGTACGAGTGGTACAAGTGGTTCGAGTGCTACAAGCGGGTCTAGTGGAACAAATGGTTTATCATCATCTAGTGGAACAAGTGGTGCAAACGCAGTAAGTGGTACAAGTGGGTCTAGTGGAACGAGTGGTTCTAGTGGTACTAATGGTGGAAATAATGCAACAAGTGGAACGAGTGGAACTAATGGCTCAAATGGAGTAAGTGGTTCAAGTGGGTCTAGCGGTACAACTGGAACCAATGGGCAAGTAAATGGAACGAGTGGTGCTAGTGGCTCTAGCGGGTCAAGTGGCACAAGTGGAAGCAATGGCACAAGTGGAAGTAGTGGAGGAAATAATGCAACAAGTGGGTCTAGTGGAGCAAGTGGCGTAAGTGCTTCTAGTGGTACTAATGGTGTTAGTGGCACTAGTGGGTCTAGTGGGGTTGGAGGAACAAGTGGTTCTAGTGGTTCTAGTGGAACAAGTGGGTCAAGTGGAAACGCAGGCGTGGCTGGGGCGAGTGGAACAAGTGGTTCTACGGGCACTAACGGTACTAGTGGGTCAAATGGTGCTGCAGGTACTAATGGTACTAGTGGCTCTAGTGGTACTAGTGGGTCTAGTGGCACAAATGGTACAAATGGCTCTAGTGGAACGAGTGGTACTAGTGGGTCTAGCGGCACAACTGGGTCAAATGGTACTAATGGTACTAGTGGCTCTAGTGGTACTAACGGTACAAGTGGGTCTAGTGGCACGACAGGTTCAAATGGTACTAATGGTACTAGTGGCGTAAGTGGTGGTAGTGGTACAAGTGGGTCTAGTGGCACTGGTGGTACAAATGGTACAAGTGGGTCTAGTGGTGCTAGTGGAGTAAGTGGAACTAGTGGCTCTAGTGGTACAAGCGGGTCTAGTGGCACGAGTGGTACGAGTGGCTCGAATGGTACTAGTGGGTCTAGTGGCACGAGTGGTACGAGTGGCTCGAATGGTACAAGTGGGTCTAGTGGCACGAGTGGTACAAGCGGCTCGAATGGTACGAATGGTACGAGTGGGTCTAGTGGCACGAGTGGTACAAGCGGCTCGAATGGTACAAATGGGTCTAGTGGCACGAGTGGTTCTAGTGGTACGAATGGCACGAATGGTACTAGTGGGTCAAGTGGCACGAGTGGTACAAGTGGGTCTAGTGGAACAAGTGGTTCTACGGGCACAAATGGAACGAGTGGGTCAAGTGGTGTTAGTGGCACAAGCGGTTCTACTGGCACTAGTGGAACAAATGGGTCTAATGGAACTAGTGGTTCTAGTGGTACTAGTGGTGTGGCTGCCGCTAGTGGAACAAGTGGGTCAAGTGGAACAAGCGGTTCTAGTGGCGCAGCGGGGGCAAAAGGTACAAGTGGGTCTAGTGGTGTAAATGGAGGAACAGGCTCAAATGGAACAAATGGTGTTAGTGGTACTAGTGGCTCAAACGGGTCAAGTGGCAATAGTGGTATTACCCCATATCCCGCTTTAGGTACAAACTGCCTAAAGGATTGTTGTGGTGGTAATGCTGCAACAGGTTATGGTTCAGTAACTATGGGGGGATGTAACAATAATTGTAATAATTTTTCCTCGGGTAGAATTTTGGGAGGTTGTTACAATAGACTAGATAATGCTGGTAGTGGTTCAGTTAGAAATGCTATCGGGGGAGGTAGAGCCAATCATGTAAATACTTATACTAGTTACGGTGCCACAGTAATTAATTCTATAATAGGAGGTTGTACAAATTGCATTCAGGGTAATGCTGGGGGTGCTGCTAGTTATAATGTTTTAATTGGTAAAAATAATTGTATACGAGCACAATTTGGAGGTCAATCTTGTACTAGTGTTTTGATAGGAACTAATCAAGGTATTACAAGTAATTTTACTACGGCAGCATCGGTAGGTCAAGGTTCTGCATTAAGTAATTATGGGTTTTCTGTATACGAAATAGTAAAAAACACTAGTAATTTTAGAATCCCTCATCCTGACCCTATAAAAACACACACACATTTACTTATTCATTCAAATGTAGAATCTCCAACGCAAGGAGAAAATATTTATCGTTATGAAATATCAACAATAGGTTGTAAAGCCTCACTAGAGTTACCTTCTTATCATAAGCACATAAATGAAAATGAACAGGTGTGGGTTACACCAAAAAATCATCATGGAAGTGCGTATGGTATTATCAATGCAGACCAAACATTTATTGACTTTACATCGAATTGTGATGGTGATTATCAAGTTTTAATAGTTGGAAGTAGAAAAGATTGCGATGCTAAAAAAACTTGGAATCAAGCAGAGTATTTAATACATAAAGATGCCGTTTAGTAATTTAACCATAACGACAAACACAGGATTGTCTTTACAACCAAAAGACTTTATACAATTAGTGTATAATGCTACTACTACTATTTATGGAAGGGTAGTATCATATAATCCTTCTAATGGCTCTTTAGTATTTACTCCACTATCCTATAATGGTGCTAATGGCAACTACGCTTCATGGACTATCGATATGAGTGGCGTTCATGGTACTAGCGGCACAAATGGAACTGCTGGGTCTAATGGCACAAGTGGTAGTAGTGGCTCTAGTGGATTGTCAAATGTAAATGGAACAAGTGGAGTTAGTGGCACTAGTGGTAGTGCTGCTATTAGTGGATTAAGTTCTACTAGTGGGTCTAGTGGAACAAGTGGAAGTAGTGGAGTTAGCGGGACGAGTGGCGTAAATGGTTCTAGTGCTATAAATGGTGTTCAAGGTTCAAATGGCGTAAGTGGAACTAGTGGGTCTAGTGGCTCAAGTGGAACGACTGGAACGAGTGGCTCAAGTGGAACAAACGGGTCAAACGGTACTAGTGGTTCTAGTGGTGTTAGTGGACAAAGTAATTCTAGTGGAACAAGTGGTACAAGAGGAACAGATGGGTCAAGTGGAGTAAGTGGCTCATCAACTATAAGCGGTACTAGTGGGTCTAGTGGTACAACGGGTACAAATGCATCTAGTGGAACTAGTGGGTCTAGTGGTACGAGTGGTGTTAGTGGAACAAGTGGTTCTAGTGGGTCTAGTGGTACAAGTGGTACTAATGGAGTAAGTGGAGGAAGTGGAACGAGTGGGTCTAGTGGTACGACAGGTACAAGTGGGTCAAATGGTACAAGTGGAACAAGTGGTGTGAGTGCAACTAGTGGGTCTAGTGGAACGAGTGGTGCTCAAGGGTCTAGTGGTGGTAGTGGCACATCAACAGCAAGTGGAGTAAGTGGTACAAGTGGAAGTAGTGGTGTTAGTAATGTTAGCGGTAATAGTGGAACATCAACTAGTAGTCAAGTAAGTGGAACTAGTGGGTCTAGTGGCGTAAGTGGTGTAAGTGGAGGTAGTGGAACATCAACTACTAGCCAAGTAAGTGGCACTAGTGGAACTAGTGGGTCAAGTGGAGGTAGTGGAGCAAGTGGAGTTTCTAATGTTAGTGGAACTAGTGGGTCAAGTGGTACAACTGGTGCAAATGGAAATAGTGGAGGTAGTGGCACATCCACAGGTAGTGGAGTTAGTGGAACTAGTGGCGTGAGTGGAACTAGTGGGTCTAGTGGCGTTAGTGGTGTGAGTGCTGGTAGTGGAACTAGTGGGTCTAGTGGCGTGAGTGGAGGTAGTGGAGTAAGTGGCGTAAGTGGAACTAGCGGGTCTAGTGGCGTTAGTGGTGTGAGTGCTGGTAGTGGAACTAGTGGGTCTAGTGGCGTGAGTGGAGGTAGTGGAGTAAGTGGCGTGAGTG
>Ga0075471_10003036_pt1 | contig 10961 bp, 11 predicted proteins | sample DEB19_08_DNA_2_FD_74787 | JGI IMG/M metagenome (GOLD analysis project Ga0075471, IMG submission 74787) | Aqueous microbial communities from the Delaware River and Bay under freshwater to marine salinity gradient to study organic matter... | ecosystem: Environmental > Aquatic > Marine > Coastal ... | reverse complement strand
TCCTTTACCGGTCGCGGGCCCTGCAGGTCGCCGACGGGGCCGGTGGCCGCGGCCGGCCGGCGGCCGCTCGGGCGGCGACGTGAGGGCGCACGGCATGGCCTCGTCCGCGTGGGAGGTGCCCGCGGAGTTCGACTCGCGGCCCGGCCCGCGGCTCGTCGTGGGGCCGGGCACGATCGGCCGTCTCGGTGAGCTCGCGCGTGAATTCGGCGGCACGCGGGCCCTCGTGGTGAGCGACCCCGGCATCGTCGACGCCGGCCATGCCGCGGCCGGGATCGAGTCGCTCGAGGAGGCGGGGCTCGCGACGGCGGTCTTTTCCGCGTTCGGCGAGAACCCGTCGGAGTCGCAAGTCGCGGCGGGCGCGGAGGCGGCCCGCGCGTTCCGGCCCGACCTGCTCGTGGGCCTCGGCGGCGGCAGCTCGATGGATTGCGCCAAGGGAATCAACTTCCTCGTGTCGTGCGGCGGCCGGATGCGCGACTACAAGGGCCGCGGCACCGCGACCGGCCCGATGCTCCCCTCGATCGCCGTGCCCACGACCGCGGGCACGGGGAGCGAGACGCAGTCGTTCGCGCTGGTCACCGACGACGAGACCGGCATGAAGATGGCCTGCGGCGACCCGCGGGCCGCGTTTCGCGTCGCGATCCTCGACGTGAACCTCACGCTCACGCAGCCGCTCTCGCTCGCCGCCGTGACGGGCATCGACGCGATCTCGCACGCCGTCGAGAGCCACGTGAGCCGTGCCGCCACGCCCGCCTCGCGGGTCTTTTCACGCGAGGCCTGGCGACTGCTCGCCGCGAATCTCCCGCTCGTTTTCGCCGACGGCGGCGGACCGATCGGCGCGCGGGCCGCCGTGCAGTACGCCGCCGCCCTCGCCGGACTGGCGATCGAGCACTCCATGCTCGGCGCGGCGCATGCGCTGGCCAACCCGCTCACCGCGGCCCACGGCGTGGTCCACGGGCAGGCCGTGGGCCTGGTGCTGCCCCACGTCGTGCGGTTCAACGGCCCTGCCTGCGGCGACGGCTACGCCGAACTGCTCGCGGCCGGCGGTATAGACGCACCGTCCGCGACGGCCGGCGACCGGCTCGGGGGCCTGCTCGCGGACATCCTTGCCGCCTCGGGCCTCCGGACCTCGCTTTCCGGGCTTGGGATCGGTTCGGCCGACGCGGCCGCCCTCGCCGCCGGCGCCGCGGCACAGTGGACCGCCGGCTTCAACCCGCGGCCCGTGACGGCCGCCGATCTCGCCACGCTCTACGAGGCCGCGCGATGAATGCCGCCGTTCATGAACGTCGCCATCCCCGGCGATGCGCGGCCTGCTCGGCAGCGCTCGTGCTCGCGCTGTCGGCGGCGGCCGCCGCCGATCCCGATGCGGCGCCGGCCGACGCCTGGCCGATGGCCCGCGGCTGCCTCGCGGGCACGGGTCGCTCGGCCGCCGTGTTGCGACTGCCGCTCGAGGAGGCCTGGCGTCGCGACTTCGAGAAGACCGCCTTCGGCGCGGTGCCCGTGATCGCCGCGGGCACGATCTACGTCGGCGACCTCGACGGCACCTTTCACGCGTTGAGCCTGGAGTCCGGCGAGACCCGCTGGTCGTTCAAGGCCGAGGCAGCCGGATTTCCCGCGGCGGCGGCGGTGTCGACCGCTCCGGAGGCCGCGGTCGTCGTGGTCGGCGACGACGCTGGCGTGGTCCGGGCGTTCGATCGCGACACCGGCGAGTTGCGCTGGGCGCACGAGACCGAGGGGGAGATCTCCGGGGGCCCGACGATTCTACCGACCGCGGCGGGGCCGCGGGTGCTCGTGGGTTCTCAGGACGCGTCGCTCACGTGTCTCGACCTCGTCGGGGGAACGGTCGTCTGGACGTTCACGATCGCCGATCAGATCCGTTGTGCGCCCACGGTGGCCCGCACGAAGGAGGGCGACCGCGTGCTCATCGCCGGCTGCGACGGCCGACTCCACGTGGTCGATGCGACCACGGGCAAGGAAACGGCGGCCGTGCCGATCGACGGCCCGACGGGCACGACGCCGGCCACCGCGGGCGACGTGGCCTTCTTCGGCACCGAGGGGGGCACGTTCTTCGCGATCGACGCCGTCGAGCAGCGGGTTGCCTGGCAGATGCGGGCCGCGGCGGGCGGCCAGTCGTATCGCTCGAGCGCGGCCCTGGCCGACGGCCTCGTGATCGTGGGCTCCCGCGGCCGGGCCGTCGAGGCGTTCGCGCGGGCCGACGGCGCTCGGGCGTGGCGGCGGCCGATGCGGGGCCGGGTCGACGCGTCGCCGGTCGTGGTCACGGCATCGGGCGGCGCGGGCGGGCAGAACGGCGATCCCCGCGAGGTGGCGCTCGTCGCCGACGCCGCGGGCCGGATCGCGGCGCTCGACGCGAAGACCGGCGAGCCCGCCTGGGAGTTCGAGGCCGGCGGCGGCTTCGGCGGCGGCCCGGCCGTGGCGGCCGACCGCGTCGTGATCGCCTCCGACGACGGCCGGATCTGGTGCTTCCGCTCCAGGGCCGAGACGCCATGACGTGGATCCAGCGGGAGATCACGCTCGCGCCGCGCCGGCGCGGCTTTCACATCATCACGGCCGAGATCGAGGCCGCCCTCCGCGACCTGCCGCCGCTCGAGGTGGGCCTGCTCCACGTCTTCATCCGCCACACGTCGGCGAGCCTGTCGATCAACGAGAACGCCGACCCCGACGTGCCCCGCGATCTCGAACTCGCGCTCAACGAGATCGCCCGTGAGGACTTTCCCTACGCCCACACGCTCGAGGGCCCCGACGACATGCCGGCCCACGTGAAGGCGTCGCTGCTCGGCAGTTCGGTGACGGTGCCGATCCGTGCCGGCCGACTGGCCCTCGGCACCTGGCAGGGCATCTACCTCTGCGAGCACCGCGACCGCGCCGGCCCCCGCCACCTCGTGCTGACGGCCAATGGCCGGGCATGTTCCCGTCCCTGACGCCGGAACGACCAGCCTCACGGCACGGGAGCCGACCCGATCCGCCTCGACCGGATCGACGCGCCGCCCTTCTGGATGAAGGCGTCCCGCGCTCCGACGTTGCCGATGACGACCCAGTAGGTGATGTCAGCCTGGCCGAGGTTCTCCGGGTCGCTGACGTCGCTGACGGTCGCCTGCCAGGCATTCTGCGGGTCGGTCTGGCCCGGGCCGGGCTGCTCGATGTTCAGTTGGTCGATCGAGAAGGCGTGCCGGCCGCTCACGGTGACACTGTTCGTATTTCGGCAACAGGACACGCGCGCGAACCGGGACGCATGGTGCGCCGTGACGAAGCGCATGCCGTGGATGGTTCCCCCGACGACGATGTTGTCGCCGTCGGTGTGTTCGTTGACCACGATGCCGGTGTCATAACCGGTGACGGTCACGTTCCGCAGGATGGTCCAGGCGGCGTTATTGATGCCCGGCGTGATCAGACCGGCTGTGCCGTGGACGGGCCGGGAAGCACGCACGTTGTAGACGCCGGTGTTGATGAACACGTTCTCCAGCCGGCACTGCATCGCGTGGTTCAGGTCGACGCCGCCGATCCGCGGGTTGTCGTCGGTGCGGACGTCGAGGTTCCGCAGGACCACATTGACCGCCGAAAAGCCCCCGTACAGCCCAGAGTCCGGCGGCGCGACGGCGGAGATCACCGCCGGCCCGGCCGCGTCGAGACATTTCACGATCGTGCCGTGATCCTGCAGGGGAAAGGCGCCGATCGTGCCGAAGACATGGGTCGGCTCGCAATCACCGACGATCTCGATGGTGATCCAACTGGGCAGCGGCTGCGACACCGGCGGAATGACGATGCGGCCGCGAAACACTCCTTCGGGCAGCTCCATCCGCCCGCCACCGGCTTTCACGACCGCGTCGAGGCAGGCGGAGAAGGCCGGCGTGTTGTCGGTCGCGTCGTCGGCCTTCGCGCCGAAATCGAGCACGTTGAACACGCGAGCCTTGGAGCCGGCACCGCCGACGGGAGGCGTCGCGGCGGGCCGTCCTCCGAGCATGAGGGCGCCTATGGCGACGGCCGCTGCCGCAGTGCGGGCTCCGGAGCCGGCCCAGGGACGGGCACGGCGGTGTCCGTTGTTCATCATGGCGTCTCCAGTCGTGGACTGCATGACGGTCGCACCGGCGGTGCATCAGGCGTCGCGGTAGCAACGTCCGAGCTGGGTCAGACCGCCGGCGGCATCGAACAGGGCGCTGGTGCCGAGCGGGCCGCTGGACGGATCGGCCGCGAACCAGGCGTACCGCTCGACGAAGTCCAGGCGATCGAGCATGGGGAGCACGGTTTCCATGAACCGCAGCACGGTGTCGGGCTTGTGTCGGTTGTCCTCCACCCGCGTGGCCTTCCAATCACCCACGGCGAACTCCGTGATCCACAGCGGACGCTCGAACATCCGGTGAATCGTCTCCAAACGCCTGACCAACGCCTCGGCGCTCGGCCCGCCGTAGGAATGGATGGCGATGAAGTCCACCCGCAGGCCACGCTTCTTCACGCCTGCCATGAACTCCTTCATCCAATCGTTGTCGGGATGGACGCACGCCGGGCTGCCGAGTCGCAGCCCCGTCTCCATGAGCGCGGGCCAGGCGTCGAGCGCCTGCTGGACCGTCATGTTGCCCTGCTCCTTGGCGTCGGGCTCGTTGAAGCCGAGCAACTCGGTGATGGCGGCTTCCTTGGCCGCCGTCGCCACGCCGGCGATCGACCGCCCGTCGCCGCCATGACGGAAGATCATGGGCACGAACGTCGGCCCTCGCGGCATGCCCTCCGGAATGGACGGGCCCCACGAGTAAAACCACTGGCACCGCAGGCTGGCGAGCCGCTGGGCCCAGCCGGGGCGTTTCACGGTTTGGCCCAGGCCCTTCTTCGTCGAACCCCGCCGCGGGCCGTCCTGGGGAGAAGCTCCGTCGCCGCGGTCCGCGGTGCCGGCGATCGCGGCGGCGGCGAGGCCGACGAATCCACGGCGTGAGATCGAGCCCCCGTCCCGTGCCGGGAGGCGGGTTATCCGGGGCGACTGGCTTCGTTGCCGGCAATCCATAGTCACGAACGAAAACCCCACACGTGTTTCGATCATCCTACGCAACCATCGCAGCGACGAACGACAGGGCCGAGAACGGCACTGTCTCACGCAGCGACAGGCCGACGATCGGCGGAAACGCCACGTCTGCACCCTGCTCGGTTGCTCGCCGGACGGAGCCTTGCCCCCGCCCCCCGCGCGAGCCCTGACCTGCCTATCATCTGACGACGCCCCAGGAGACCATCCCATGCCCCGCATCCGCCCGCTCGCCCTCGTGCTCGGTGCCCTCGGACTGCTCGGCCGCGGCGCGGCGGCCGACGACGCCGCCCCCAGGCCGATGGTGATCTCGGAGGCAAAACTGCCGGACGGCTTCCCGAAGCCGGGGCCCGTCGGGACCGTGATCGTCAAGGAGTATCCCGGCTACCGTCTCGCCCGCACGCGGAGCGCCCGCGGCGACGACGGGATGTTCATGAAGCTCTTCCGCCACATCGAGCGAAACGACGTGAAGATGACCGCGCCCGTCGAGATGACGCTGCCCGAGGCCGACGGCGGCGAGCGGGAGGCGGGCTCCACGATGGCGTTTCTCTACGCCAACCCCGCGATCGGCTCACCCGGGCCCGACCCCGCCGACGGCGACGTGGTCGTGGAGGACGTGCCGGCGATGACGGTGGCCTCCGTGGGGATCCGCGGCGGCTACGGGCCGAAGACGTTCGCCCGCGGCATGGAGGAGGTCCGCGGGTGGCTTCGCGACCATCCCGAATGGGAAGCCGCCGGCCCGCCGCGGGCGCTCGCCTACAACAGCCCGTTCGTGCCCGGGATGCTCAAGTACGCCGAGGTGCAGATTCCCGTGACGGCCGCGAACCGAACCCCTGCCGCGGACCGCCCTGAAGCCCCGCCGCAGGCGCCGTAGCGTGTGGCCGGAGATCCCGGTCTCCGGGCGGCCGGCGCCCGCAAAGTCGCCCCCGTCCCCGCCAGGTGTCGGGGGCGGCTTTGGCTGCATTCCGTGCGGCCCGCCAGCCGATTTTCCCCGGGCGAACCATTTTCCCACCGGCTCCGTAGGATTCGTCACGGTGCGTTCCGCTCCGGCTCGACGCCGCGCGGGTCGCACCGGCGACCTCACCCGGGAGCGGCAACCATGGCACGCAAAGAGTCACTGCTGAACCTGCACGCGATCCTCGTGCGGCGTCGCGACGCGCTCCGCAACGCGCTGGCCGGCGACCTCACGCTGCTCAAGGAGCTCCGTAGCGAGTCGCCGGGCGACGTCATCGACGCGGCCTACGATTCGGCCCAGGACGAGATCAGCTCGCAGCTCGCCGAAGTGGAGAGCCGCGAGCTCGCCGGCATCGAGAACGCGCTCGAGCGAATGAAGGCCGGATCCTACGGCGTCTGCGAGGTGTGCGCCGGGAAGATCCCGATGGCCCGGCTCAACGCGCTCCCCTACGCCACGATGTGCATCGAATGCCAGCGGGAGCTGGAGCGTTCGGGCGCGTCGGCGGAGAGCCTCCGCGAGGCGGCCGAGGAGCGGCGGGAAGAGGCCGTGGGCGGCGAGATCGACCTGTAGGCAGGCGCCGGGGTGGTATGCTTCCGCCGCGAGCAGCGCGGATCGACCACTCCGGAGAACGTTCTCCCATGCCCATCCCGCCCCGGCTCCGCACTCGCTGCGCCCTCTGGCTCGTCGGCGCCTGTGCGGCCGCCGCGTGCCGGCCGGCGACGGCCGACGAGCCCACCGTGCTGCTGGCGCCGATCGGCACGGCGGAAGAAGCCCCGATCGACCCGATGCGGCCGGCCCGACTCTCGGCCGAGGAACGCGCGAGGCTCTACGACCAGGTCACCCGCGAGGCGGAGCACCTGGAGCGACAGGGCCGGCACCTGCGGCGGCTCGCGCAGCTGCTCCGACCGGCGGTCGTCCACATCAATGCCAACAAGCCGGCCCTCCGCCCCCGGCTCGGACGGGCCAGCGAGGACGAGGCGGGCTCCGGCGTGATCGCCGAGATCGCCGGGCGGACCGTGGTGCTCACCAACCGCCACGTCATCGACCGCGCGCTGCTCGACAACATCGTCGTCCGCTTCGACGACGGCCGCGAGCTGCGGCCGCAGCGGCTCTGGTCCGACGCCGGCACCGACGTGGCCGTGCTCGAGCTCGAGGGCGACGACCTCGAGCCGGCCCGGCTGGCCGCTGCCGACACCGTGGAGATCGGCGACGCGGTGCTCGCCATCGGCAGCCCGTTCGGCCTGGCGCACTCCCTCACGCTGGGCATCGTGTCGGCCACCGGCCGCCGCGATCTCGACCTCGCCGAGGGCAGCGTGCGATTCCAGGATTTCATCCAGTCCGACGCCGCGATCAACCCGGGCAACAGCGGCGGGCCGCTCGTCAACATGCGTGGCGAGGTGGTCGGCATCAACACCTGCATCGCCAGCAACTCGGGCGGCTTCGAGGGGCTCGGGTTCGCGATTCCCATCGGTATGGTGACGTTCGTGGCCCGCCAGCTCGTCGAAAACGGATCCGTGAGCCGCGGCTACCTCGGCGTGGCGCTCGACCGCGACTTCACGCAGGCCGAGGCCAACCGTCTCGGCATGGTGCGGGCGGTCGGGGCGCGGGTGGAGCGGATCACGCCCGACTCGCCTGCCGCCCTGGCCGGCATGCGCCGCGACGACGTGGTGCTCGAGTTCGAGGGCCGTGCCGTCGAGGACGACGACCATCTGATGAGCCTCGTGAGCACCACGCCGGCCGACACGACCGTGAAGATCGTGATCTTCCGCGACCGCGCGAGGGTGCCGCTCCAGGTGCCGGTCGCCAGCCGGGCCGCCTTCGAACAGTAGCCCCGCGCGGGCGACCGCGGGCCCGATCGACCACCGCATCCCGGGTGGTCTACGTGGCGGCGGCGGCCGCGAGACCGCGGAGCAGGCAATCCTGCACCGCGGCGGCGTCGCAGGCGGTCAGCACGTCGGCGTTCGGTCGTGCCCGGCGGATCTGCCGGCGGTCGACGACGAGCATGCCCGCCGTGAGTTCGCCGGCCACCTCGACGTCGGCGGCCACGCTCGTGCGGTCGAAGAGTTCCGGGTTCGTCGCGGCGACGAGCGCCACCGCGTCGTGGAGGTGGATGCCCTCGCTGCCGAGGATCTGCCGCTGCGCCCGGAAGGCGTGGGACAGCATCCCGCGGATGATCCGCCCGGTCCGCGACTCCTCGTCGGGCAGCTGGTCGAGCACGTCGAAGCCGAGCAGCACCTGCGCGGTGGTCTCCAGCGGCACGAGCGTCTTCGTGAGCGGCTCGCGGATCACGTGCCGGGCCGCGGGCGGGTCGCAGAAGAAGTTGAAGTCGGCGGTCGCCGACGCGTTGCCGGCCCCGTGCAGGGTGCCGCCGCAGATCACGAGGTCGCCGATGAGTTCCGCCACCGACGGGTCGCGCTGGAGCACCCGAGCCACGTTCGTCAGCGGCCCCAGGGCCACGATCGTGATCTCCCGCGGATGGGCCTTGAGGCTCTCCCAGATCACCTTTTCCGAGAGATGACCGCCGTGGAGCGGCACCCGCGGCAGGTCCACGCCGCCGACGCCGTCGATGCCGTGCACGCTGTAGGGCCGCGCCGGGTGTGGGACGTCGTCGGGTGCGACGCCGAGCCGCGGCAGGCGGGGCGGGTCGAGGAACGCCACGAGGGCCTGCACGTTGGCCGTGGCCTGTTCCGGCGCGACGTTGCCGCCGACGGCGGTGACGGCCACCACCTCCAGCCGCGGGTCGAACAGCGCCATCGCCAGCGCGACGGCGTCGTCGACCCCCGGGTCGACGTCGATGATCACCTTGCGGGGATTGGAGGGCGAAGACACGCGGGATGCGATCTCGGAGGGGCGCGGCTGCCGGTGTATTCTCCGGGGGTCTCCGGCCTGACCGGAATCCTATCCGAAAGCGGACGTCGGGAGCGGCGGCCGGACAAAGACCCAGTCGCGAGCCCATGACCGACGACGAGGACACCTCCGATCGAGCGGCTGCGAGGGCTCCGGTGGACGCGGGGGCCATGGCCGCCGGCCTGCGCGCCGGAAGCCGCGCCGGCCACGACGACGTCCGCCGGCTCGTCGAGGGCGTCCTCGCCGGCACGGTCGATCTCGATGCGTTCGGCGACTGGCTCGTGGCCCTCGCCGACGCGGGCGAGACGGCCGTCGAGATCGCCGGCGTGGCGGCCGCCCTCCGGGCGCGGATGCTGCGCCTGCCCGACGTGGCACGGGCCCCCGTCGCCGACACGTGCGGTACGGGAGGAGACGGATCGGGATCGTTCAACGTCTCGACCGCGGCGGCCTTCGTCGTCGCCGCGGCCGGCCAGCCCGTGGCGAAGCACGGCAACCGCGCGGTGTCGAGCCGCACCGGCTCGGCCGACGTGCTCGAGCGACTCGGCGTGCGGGTCGACGCGCCGCCCGACGTGGCGGCGGCCTGCCTCCGCGACCTCGGCATCTGCTTCTGTCTCGCGCCGGCCCACCATCCCGCCATGGCCCGCGTGGGCCCGCTCCGCCGGTCGCTCGGCCGGCCCACCGTCTTCAACCTCGTCGGCCCGCTCTGCAATCCCGCGGGGGCGACCGTGCAGGTGATCGGCGTGGGCCGGGCGGCGGCCCGCGAACCACTCGCGGAGGCCGCCCTGCTGCTCGGCGCGCGGCGGGCGGTCGTGGTCACCGGCCACGTGGGGAACGACGACCGCGCGTTCGACGAGGTGAGCCTGTTCGGACCGACCGACGTGACGGACGTTTCGCCGGCGGGCCTCGTGCGCTTCCGGTGGACGCCAGAAGACTTCGGCCTCGCCACGCTGCCGGCCGCCCGGCTGGCCGACCTCGAGGTGGACGGCCCGGAGGAGAGCGCGGCCGCGATCCGCGGCGTGCTCGCCGGCGGGCGCGGGCCGCGGCGCGACGTGGTCGTGCTCAACGCGGCGGCGACCCTGTGGGCCGCCGGCCGTGCGGCCGACGTGCCGGCGGCGCGGGCGCTCGCCGAACAGGCCATCGACTCCGCGGCCGCGGCGCGGCTGCTCGACGCATTCGCCGCCCGCTCGCACGCCGCCCCCTGATCCGATCAGCCCCGCGCCGAGGAGATGCCATGCAGCGCACCGTCGCGACCTTGACCACGATCGTCGTCGCCGCGCTTGCCACGGCCGGCCCGGCCGCCGAGCCGCAGAAGAACCTGATCCTGCCCGGCGAGGTGTTCGCCGTCGCCGGGCGGACGGCATTCGTGTTCACGCCCGATCCGGCCGCCGTGCCCGCGGCGGGTCCGAAACCCTGGATCCTCTACGCCCCGACGCTGCCCGGCATACCCGACCGGCACGAGCGGTGGATGCACGAGCGGTTCACGAAGGCCGGCGTGGCGGTCGCGGGCATCGACACCGGCGAATCCTACGGCAGCCCGGAGCACGTGAAGGCCAGCGAGGCACTGCACGCGGAGATGGTGCGACGGGGCTTCGCGAAAAAACCCGCCCTCCTCGGCCGCAGCCGCGGCGGTCTCGGGGCGAGCGCCTGGGCGATCGCGCACCCCGAATGGACGGCGGGCCTCGGCGGCATCTATCCGGTCTACGACTGGCGGAGCTACCCCGGCGTGGAGAAGGCGGCGGCCGCGTATGGGCTCGCTCCCGGCGACCTGGCGGCACGGGCCGCGGAGTTCTGTCCCATCGAACGGATCGACGTCGCCGCCCGGGCGGGCGTGCCGGTCTGCATCATCCACGGCGACGACGACAAGGTCGTGCCCCTCGGCCCCAACTCGGCGGAACTGAAAAAGCGCTACATGGAGGCCGGCAAGGGCGACCTGGTGAACCTCGTCGTGGCCCCCGGCCAGGGCCACAACTTGTGGGAGGGCTTCTTTCGCTGCGAGCCGCTCGTCGACTTCCTGATCGAGCGGGCCCGGGCCGGCGCCGCGGAGTGAGGGCTGGGAGGGCCCGGTTGCCTCGCGTGGCCCGGTTGCATCGCGTGGCCCGGTTGCCTCGCAACCGGAGCCCGATGAACTTCCAGTCGCGA
>Ga0075471_10003033_pt1 | contig 10973 bp, 8 predicted proteins | sample DEB19_08_DNA_2_FD_74787 | JGI IMG/M metagenome (GOLD analysis project Ga0075471, IMG submission 74787) | Aqueous microbial communities from the Delaware River and Bay under freshwater to marine salinity gradient to study organic matter... | ecosystem: Environmental > Aquatic > Marine > Coastal ... | reverse complement strand
TTCATGGATCCCAGCACGAAGGTCAAGGCCGAGCCGTTTTCGATCACGCCACCTTATCCGGATTCCTACCGGCCGCGCTTGTTCAGCGACATGATCTTCTCCACGGACGCGCGGGTGGGCTTCAGCGGCGGCGAGGTGATTCCGATCATCCCCGGCAGCCGTTTCCGCACCTTCGATTATTGAGCCGGGCAGATTCCCTACCGGTTGGCGCGTTTACGCTGTGAGCACTGTCGTCCGCCAGTCGCCCTGCAAGGTCAATCTCCTGCTCAACATCCTGGGCAAGCGGGCCGACGGCTTTCACGAGCTCGAGACCGTCATGCAGCCGGTGCAGTTGTCCGATCGGATTACGGTCACGAAGGCGGCGGCGGGCCTGACCTTGACCTGCAACCTGCCGAGCCTGCCAGTGGATGGCACCAATCTGGTGCACAAGGCGGCCAGTGCTTTTTTTCAAGCCACCCAGATCGCTGACGGCGTCAGCATTCATCTTGAAAAGAACATCCCGCTCGCGGCCGGCCTCGGCGGGGGCAGCGGGAACGCCGCCCACACGCTGCTGGCGCTCAACGAGCTGTTTGATCTGCCGCTGGGAACGGCCCGATTGCAGGAACTGTCGGCGGCATTGGGCTCCGATGTCCCGTTCTTCCTCCAGTCCCAGCCCGCCCTAGCCTTGGGCCGGGGCGAGCAGGTCCAGTCCCTTGCGCCGTTCCCAGTGTTGCGGGGGGCGCACCTGCTGCTGATTCATCCCGGCTTCGGCATCTCGACGGCCTGGGCCTACCAGTCGCTCGCCAAATATCCTGCCGCACTGAACGGCCAGCCCGGTCGGGCCCGGCAGCTTATCACGCTGCTGCAAGGCACGGATCTCGCCGCTGCGGGCAACGCCTTTTACAATTCCTTGGAAGCTCCCGCCCTGCCGAAATTTCCGCTGCTGGCGCTCTATCAGGAATTCCTGCGGGCCAACGGTGCGCCCGCCGTCCTCATGTCCGGCAGCGGCTCGACTACATTTGCCATCCTGCCGACCCGGGACTTTGCGGAGCGGCTGCGCGAGCGCTTTCACTCCCGGTTCGGCCCCAGCGCCTGGACTGCGGTGGCCGCCCTGTGAGGCGCGGCCGCCAGCCTTCAAGCCAGCTTCAAATTCTGCACGATGCGCGTGGTGGAGTGGGCCTTGTTCAGCGTGTAAAGGTGGATGCCCTCCACGCCGTTCTTCAATAGGTCCGCGCATTGAGCGGAAGCATATTCGATCCCGAACTCCGTCGCCGCTGCGTCATCCGTCCCGCACTTGTCCAGTCCGGCGAGGAAAGGGGCCGGCAGTTGCGCCCCGCACAGCGCGGTGAAGCGCTTCACCTGAGTCCCGCTCGACGCGGGCAGGATGCCGGGCACCAAGGGCACCTTCACCCCCTTCTTCACCAGATAGTCGCGGAAGGCGTAGAAGTCCGCGTTGTCGAAGAACAACTGCGTGACCACGAAATCCGCCCCGCAATCAATCTTGGCCTTGAGCCGGTCCCAGTCCACCTGACGACCCTCCTTGCACGCGATGTGACCCTCGGGAAAACCCGCCGTGCCGATGCCAAAACCGCCCAGTTCGCGCAGAAAGGAAACGAGCTGATACGAATACTCAAAGCCGCCCGGCGTGGCTTTGAACTCCCCGCCGCCCGGCGGATCGCCCCGTAGCGCGAGGATGTTCTTGATGCCGCGCCTCCGCGCCTCCGCGAGCACCGCCGCCAGCTCCTCCTTCGTCGCATTGACGCAGGTCAGGTGCATCATCGTGGTCAGTCCGTGTTCGCGCTGGATACGGTCCACGATGCCGATGGTCTTCTCGCGCGTGCTGCCACCCGCCCCGTAGGTGACGGAACAGAAATCAGGCCGGAGCTTCATCAGCTCTGGAATGTGCTTCTCAAACAGGTTCTTCTCGCCCTCTTCGGTCTTCGGGGGGAAGAACTCGAACGAGATGACCGGTTTGCCCTGGGCCCGTTTGGCCGCGTGAATGTCGCGGATGAATTGCATGCGCGCGGAGAGTGGAGTGGAAGCCTGCGGGCGGCAAGTTTGCAGTGCGCACCAGTTGCGTCTGCTCACCCGAACAAATCCAACTGCGGGTTCACCTCGAGCTGCTGAAGTTTTTCGCGGTCTTGCTGGCGGCGGTTGGTTTGGCGAACGGTCCCCTCTGGTGTGAGCTCGCTTTCTTCCAGGTTGCGGAGGATGACTTTGGCGCGCTCCAAAACTTCCTTGGGCACGCCCGCGAGGCGGGCGACTTGGATGCCGTAGCTTTTGTCGGTGCCGCCTTCGACGATCTTCCGGAGGAAGATGATCTGGTCGTGCCACTCGCGGACGGCGACGTTGTAGTTGCGTAGGCTCGGCATCCGCGCAGCGAGTTCGGTCAGCTCGTGGTAGTGCGTAGCGAAGAGGGTCTTCGCACCGACCTGATTGTGGAGGTGCTCGACGATGCTCCACGCGAGCGAGAGGCCGTCGAAGGTGCTCGTGCCGCGCCCGATCTCGTCGAGGATGATGAGGCTGCGGGCGGTGGCGTTGTTGAGGATGTTTGCCGTCTCGCTCATCTCCACCATGAACGTGCTCTGCCCGCGCGCGAGGTCGTCACTCGCGCCGATGCGGGTGAAGATGCGGTCCACGAGGTCCACGCGCGCGGACGCGGCGGGGAGGAAGCTGCCCGTGTGCGCGAGTAGAGCGAGCAACGCGACTTGGCGGATGTAAGTGGATTTGCCGGCCATGTTCGGGCCGGTGATCAAGGCGATTTGAGGCGACGTAGCGGCAGACGTCCCGCCTGCCGCTACGGAGGCAAGCTCGGTGTCATTCGGCACGAAGCGCTCCTCGGTCAGCGCCTGGTCGAGGACGGGGTGGCGCGCGTCGCGAAGCAGCAGTTGCCCGGCGTCGGCGACTTCAGGTCGCGTGTAGTTGAAGTGACGCGCGGTCTCGGCGAAGCACGCGAGCACGTCGAGATTCGCCAGTGCGGCGGCGGTTTGCTGGATGGCAGCGAGGCTGCCGATGACCTCTTCGCGCACGCGGAGGAACAACTCGTATTCCAGCTTCATCGCGCGCTCCTCCGCGCCGAGGATTTTGCCCTCCATCGCCTTCAGCTCGGGCGTGATAAACCGCTCGCCGTTGGCGATGGTCTGCTTGCGGATGTAATCGGGGGGGACCTTGTCGAGATTCGCCTTGGTGATTTCGAGGTAGTAGCCAAATACGGAGTTGAACCCGACTTTCAGCGACGCGATGCCCGTGCGCTCGACTTCCTTCTGCTTGAGTTGCGCAATCCAATCTTTGCCGCCGCGTGATGCGGCGCGGAGCTCGTCAAGGTTCGGGTCGAAGCCATCGCGGATGAGGCCGCCTTCCTTAAGCACTAGCGGCGGCTCGTCCACGATGGCGCGGGAAATCAACTCCACGAGCGCGGGCAACTCGGTGACTTGCGCGAACAGCTCGTCGAGCAAGGAAGGCGGCGCGCTCCCAGTCTCCTCGGTCGGTGCCGCCGTGAGGAGGCTCTGGCTTAATTCCGCATTCCGCATTCCGCGCTCCGCATAGGAAGTGTGACTCCGCACGTCGTCTCCAACGGCTTTTAGCGCCGGCACTTGTTCAAGCGCCAGCCGTAGCGCGTGCAGGTCACGACCGTTGCCGGTGCCGACGGAGAGGCGGCTGACGGTGCGCTCGAGGTCGCGGACTTCGGCGAGCTTCACGCGGAAGGCTTCAAGCGCCGCACCGTTTTCTAGCCACGACTGCACAGCGTCCTGACGGCGGCGAATCGGCCCCACGGCGGAGAGCGGCTGCGTGAGCCAGTTGCGCAGCAGGCGCGCGCCCATTGGCGTGACGGTGCGGTTCAGCGCGCCGTAGAGCGATGTATTCCTCGGCGCGTCACGGTGGAGTGGCTCCAAGATTTCCAGGTTCCGCAGCGTGGTGCTGTCGAGCACTAGGTAGTCGCGGCACTGGTAGAAGGTGATGCGCGTGAGGTGCTTCACATCGCGGCGCAAGTGCTGCGTGAGGTAATGCAACGCCGCGCCCGCCGCGCCCGTGGCGGCCACGCGGCCCTTCAGGCCGAAGCCATCCAGCGCCGCTACCTTGAAGTGCTCGCGCACGGTGAAGACCGCCGTCTCCGGCGCGAAGACCCAGTCGTCGTGGCCGATGAGGATGCCGGGCGCGCCTTGCAGCAGCGTGCGGAGCGACGCTGCTTCGCCGGGGTAAATCGTTTCCGCCGGGCGCAGGCGCTCCAGTTCGGTGAGCAGTTCGGCATCGCCCTCGGTTTCCGTCGTGCGGAAATCGCCGGTGGTCAGGTCCACGACCGCGATACCCGCCGTCTTGCCGATGGGATAGACGGCGGCGAGGAAATTATTCCGCTCCGCCGCGAGCAGGCGTTCGTCGAAGTGCGTGCCGGGCGAAAGGATTTGCGTGACCTCGCGTTTGACGAGCTGGCCGGGGCGCGCCTCCTCCACCTGATCGCACACGGCGACCTTGCGGCCCGCGCGGAGGATGCGCGCGACGTAGCCGTTGAACGCGTGGTGCGGGATGCCGCACATCGGCACCGTGCCGCGCTTGGTGAGCGCGACGTTGAGGAGCTGCGCGCCGGCGATCGCGTCCTCGAAAAACATCTCGTAGAAATCACCGAGGCGGAAGAGCAGCAGCGCGTCCTTGGGCAGCTCGCTTTTGATGCGGCGATACTGCGCCATCATCGGCGTGAGCTGCGGTTCAGGAGCGGCGGTGGACATCGCGGGCGCGACGATAGCGGCAAAAAAATATCGCGCGAAGTGAAACTTTGTCGTGACGCGACGGGGACAAATCCGCTAATTCATTGGCCATCAGCCAACGTTCACAACGTGTCCAAGAAACTTTCGGAACTTATTCCAACGCGCGCTCGCGCGCGTTGAAGGGAGGTGAGTAGCAATGGCCGCCAAGAAACCTGCAGCAAAAAAGCCCGCCGCGAAGAAACCCGCAGCGAAAAAGAAAAAGTAGTCATTTCCTCGTGAAATGAACGGCTCCGCCGGGCAGATGCCCGGCGGGGCTGTTTGCTTTTGGGGTCAGCGCGTCGTGCGTCCGAGCGGGAGGCGGGCCAGCGTCGTGTAGTTCGCACCGCCTGGAGCGAGCACGCTCCGAATCAGTTCAAGGTGATCCACGCGCCATTCACCAAAGGCGGTGGAGTGGTGCTCGGTGAGCCACTGTTCCAGTTTTCCGCGAGGCATGAAATGGCCGGCGGCTTTGCCGATCGTTATGTGCGGAGTGAACAGCCGCTTTTCCACATGGTCGCCGAACACGGCAGTTTCCGCCGTAACTTCCGTCACCAGCCGATGCAAGGCCGCCATGTCCCCGCGCAAGGCGACCCACAGCACGCGATGGTCGAAATGACCAAGTCCTTCAGCACGCAGTTTGAATGGCGTGCTGTGCTGACACGCGGTGGCGAGTCTGGCCTCCAAGGCTGGAACTTCATCGGCCGGAACGTCGCCAAAGAAGCGCACCGTGAGATGCAGGAAACGAGGTTGCGCGGCCTTGAAGCGATACGGCTCTGCCAGCCCGCCGAAGAACTTCGCGATGGCGGTCTTCACCTCGTCCGCGACCGGAACGGCGGCGAAGAGACGCCAGCGCTCCGGTTTCACGCGGGTTCCTGCTGGCTGATGCAGTGGAAGCTGCCGAGGCCCCAGATGAGCTCCATCGAATCAATGCCCACGACACGGTGCCGGGGAAACTCGCGTTGCAAAATCTCCAGGGCGCGGCGGTCATTCGCGTGACGGTAGGTCGGCACGCAGACGAGTCCGTTGGCGATGTAGAAATTCGCGTAGCTCGCGGGGAGGCGCTGGCCGTCGTATTCCACCACACCGGGCATGGGCAATTCGACCACGCGCAGGGGTTCGCCGTCTTGGTCCTTCATCGTATGGAGACGATGGAGGTTTTCTTGGAGCAGCTTGTAATTCTCATCCGCCGGGTCTTCCTCAACGACGGTGACGACGGTCGTGGGGCTGACGAACCGGGTGAGATCGTCAATGTGCCCGTCGGTGTCGTCGCCCACGATGCCGTCGCCGAGCCAGAGGATCTGCGTGACGCCGAGGAAGTCCTTTAGGTGCTGCTCGATTTGCGCCTTGGTGAGATGCGGGTTGCGGTTGGGGTTCAGCAGGCAGGCCTCGGTCGTGAGCAACGTGCCGCAGCCGTTGACTTCGAGCGAGCCGCCTTCCATCACGATGCCGGGCGAGAACAGCGGCAGGCCGCGCAGTTTCGCAACGTGTTGTGGGATGGCGTCGTCGAGGTCGAAGGGCGGATACTTGTTGCCCCAAGCGTTGTAGCCCCAGTCCACAATGGCGCGCTCGTGTTTGCCGCCGTGCTCGCGCGTGAGGAAAATCGGCCCGTGGTCGCGGCACCACGGCTCGTAGGCGGGGAAGTGATGGAAGCGCACGCGGTCGAGCGGAACCTTGCGGTCGGTAAGCAGGCCGCGCACCCATGCCTCCTTCTCGGCGTTCCAGACGTTGATGTTCACTTCCTCCACGGTCACGAGGTGGCGGATGAACTCGGCATAGACATCTGGCACGGTCTCGTATTTGTCCGGGAAGCTGATGCCCTCGGGACGTGGCCAGGTGAGCCAGGTGGAAACGTGGGGTGCCCACTCGGCGGGCATGTGGTAGCCGAGGGCGGCGGGCGTGGAGGCGGTTGCGTGAGCCATCGTGCGGCGAGCGTAGCGAGACGGTGCGGCGGAGGGCAACTCCAGTGTCCGCCGGGTGGGCGCAGGCAAGGCAACGATCAAGACAGCGCGGTTGTCGGGAGCAGGCGCGATCCGCAAGCCGGGCCTGTTTTCACCCAGCGGGCGCTTGCAATTTGACCCTAGCTCCGAAAAGCTGCGCACGATTTCTATGCGCCAATCTTGGTTGAAACTCCTTGGGGTCGTGCTGGTGGGGGCAGGCCTCGCTGGCTGTGCCTCGTCCTCGGAGGTTCGGCATGGTGGTGCGCGGTCTGCCTTGGGTGGCGTGAGCCGGGTTTTGCTCGCTCCGCTGCACAATGCCACTCCGGATGAAACCGCAGGCCGGGCCGTGACCGAACTGACGGCCACCGCGCTGCTGTCACACGGCATTCCGCTGGCGCAGACGGAAGATTCCCTGCTGCGCGGCCGTGCGTTGGTGGAGGAGGGCAAGGAGTCGCAGTTGATTGATCTGGCCCGGTCGCTCCAATGCACGCATGTCCTTTTCGGCACGGTCACCGAGTATCGTTACAAGAGCGATCTCGACGGCTCGCCGATTGTAAGCGTCACGATGCGCATGGTGGACTCGGGCGACGGCGCAACCCTCTGGCAGGGCACGAGCACCAAGATGACCCAGTATTTTGGCAGCCTCAGCCGCACCGCGCAGTTGGCGGTGGACAATTTGATCCAGCAGATGTCCGGCCGCACGAAGACGGCAAGGGTGCCTGCCCGCCTCGTTCAGCCGCCCGAGGTTGCCGCACCGGCCGCCAGTCCCTACGCCCCGCCGGCTCCTTCCAGGCGCTTCAGCCGGGGCCGCTCCGAGCCCGATGTGGAGCAAATCCGCCGCCGGGGAGACCAATGAGTTTGCCCCAGTTTCCAATCTCCGTGTGCCGGCTTCCTGCTGCTGGGAGCGTTTCGTCAACGGGGTTGCACTGGGAGTGGAGTGACTGGAGCTGCCTTGGAGTTTTGCGCTGCCGATGGACTTCCTGAACAAACTCGCGCCCAAGCACGGCTGGATCGACCTCACCGTCATTGCCGGGCTGCTGTTGATTGTGAACGGGTTCTTCGCGCCGCGGGATTTTGGGTGGCTGCATTTGCACCCGACCCCCTGGCTGCTGTTGCCGGTGCTCATGGGCTGCCGCTACGGCTTTGGGTCCGGCATGGCGGGGGCCGCTGTGGCCGGGCTGGTGGTGACGATCGGGTTCTTCCAACAGGCCGAGGTGCATGCTCCGAACTCGCTCGCCCAGGCCCAAAGCGTGCTGGAGAAGCGGAACAATCAGGTGGCTATCGTCGTGCTGGACGGCCGCCCCGTCACGGGCCGGCCGTCGCTGCAAAACCAGCAGCTCGACGTGCTCGTGGGCGTGTTGCTGCGGCAGCACGGGTATTTGTTCGCCGCCCTGTTTGCGGCCGGCGGCATCTGCGGCCAGATTCAACGCGGCTTCCGCTCCCGTGAAATCCTGGTCACTGCCCAGGCGGAGCGCGCCTCCGAACGGCTCAAACGGCTGGACACCGACCTGTTCCTGCTGCGCGAGGCCAAGGCGGAGCTTGAACGCATGCTCGCCACGCGCGACGCGGAGTTGTCCACGCTGGACGCGGAGATCCGCCGCCTGTTTGACAGCGAGGGCGACGAGTTGTGGCAGGACATCCTGCTGCTGCTGAACCGTCAGGCCCGGGTCACCGATGCGGCCGTTTACAAGCTGGCGGACGGCGGCCAGACGCTCGTGCGCGCGGGGTTGATTGGCGGCTCTAAATCGCTCGGCCAGCGGCTCAACACCAAGGACGTGGAGATGGTGGCGCTGGCGCTGCGGAGCAAGTCGGCGGTTACCATCCCGGAATTTTGGGAACGGGCGGCGGTCGAGCAGCGCGATTACCTCATGGTGGTGCCCGTTTTCGATTCCAGCGAGAAGCCGCTGGCCGTGCTCATCGTCACCGGGATGCCCTTCATCTCGCTGACCAAGAAGACCGTTTATCTCATCGCGCTCATCTGCCGCTGGGCGGCGCGCGTGGCCGAGGTCGAGGCGCAAGCGAGCACCACCAGCCGGGTGATTGAAGGCATCGAAGGCCAGCGCGTGTTCACCGAGCAGTTCTTCCGGCAGAACGTCCAGCTCGCCTTCGACTCCGCGCGACAGCATGGCCTGCCGTCGGCGGTGGTGCTGTTCACCGCCGCGCGGTTGCCCAAGTCCAAGCAGGCCCGACTCGTGGCGCTCATCATGGCCAACATCCGCGGGGGCGATTTCCCGGCCGAAATCAACCTGCCGATTCCGCATCTGGCCGTGCTGCTTCCGCTCTGCGGCGAGCGCGGCGTGGGGATCTTCTCCGAGCGCATCCTCGCCGCCTGCCGCAAGGACACGGAAATCGGCGCGCACCTCCAGTCACACGTCGTCAATCTGGACACCGTGACGAGTCTGGAGCAGCTCTGGACTGACCTGACCCGGCATGTGGCGTGACCCGCAAGCGCTTTGTTGGGGTCTGACCGGGCGAAGTCCGGCGTTTGCGCCGTTGCTGGCTGGCGGTTCCACCTCTTCCTCCCTTGGCTGCTAAACGCAAATCAAGTCCGCCGGCTGAAGCGCCGCCAAGTGCCAGCCCGGAGCCGGTTTCTGGCTGGCGCTCGATGTTGAACCTCGCGGCAGTGCCCGGGGCAGTTCTCGGTGCCGTGCTGGAGACGCTGTCCGTGCGGGCCTTGCTGGCGGCCGAGCCTTCGGCCGGGGCGGTGCTGGGCTGGCACCTGCTCGCTTTGATCTGCGCGGTGCCGGCCCTGCGGCTGGCGTTTCCAGAAACTTACCGCCAGTTGTCGTGGACTTTTGGCGCGCTGGTAGTGGGGGCGGCCCTGCCACTGCCTTTGGTCGGGCCGTTGTTTCTGGCGTGTTACCGGCTGCTGCTGCTGCTGGAACCGGCGCAAAATGTGGACACGAAGTATGTGCTGGGCACCACCCAGTATCTGACCTTGCCCCGTTACGACTTGGACCCGGATATGGCCCCGCGCTCCGTCACTGAGATTCTCAACGGCAAGGACAACGTCGCCCGCCGTGCCGCTATCCTGGCCTTGCGCGTGGTCGAGCCGAAGAAGTCGCTGCCGCTCCTGCAAAAGGCGATTCAGGACAGTGACGAGCAGGTGCGCCTGCTGGCCCAGACCCAGTTCAACCAGATCATCGCCGGGCTGGAAGGCCGGGTGAAAGTGCTCGAAGCCGGCTTGGCCGTGCCGCCGCGTCACTTGAACAAGCTGCTGCCGTTGGCCGAGCAGTATCACGAGCTGGTGTATCTCGGGCTGGCCACCGACGAGACCCAGACCATCTATCTCGGGCGCGCGCTGGAGTTGCTGGAGGAGGCGATCCAACTGGCTCCGGAGCATACCCCGACTCGCTTTCTCCTCGTGAAATGCGCGCTCAAGTCCAGGCGCATCGACCAGGCGCGTGCGGCCATCGAGTTCCTGCGCAAGAAGGGCTGGCAGCCGGAGGTGCTCGTCCCTTGGGAGGCGGAGATCGCCTTCCTGGAGCGCGACTGGCCCAAGCTATCCACGACGCTCCAGCAGTTGGAACTCACGGGCACCACCCCTGGCGTGCTGCGGGGGGCAACCGACTTCTGGCTCCTGCCCGCCAAAGGCTGAAGATGAAGCCCGCCCCCAAACCCGAACCGGTTGCGGACGTGACGCTCTTTCTGGAGGGCACGTATCCTTACGTGCTGGGCGGAGTCTCCTCGTGGGTGGACCAGATCATCAAGGGCCTGCCGGAGCTGAAGTTCTCCCTGTTTTACATCGGCGCAAAGCACGACCCCAATGCCAAGCGGCATTACAAGCTGCCGGACAATGTGCTCACGCTGAAGGAGGTTTATCTCCATCAGGAACTGTCCCGGCGCGAACAAAAGCGTCGGCGCATTCCCGCCGAGCTGCGGCTCGCGCTCTACGATTTGCTGGGCAGGTTCTATCTCGCCAAGACCGAGGCCGAACGCATGGCGTCCTTCTGGGCCGCGCTGGATGCGTTGCAGGAAGTGGAGACACGGTTCCGCTTCGGCAACCTGCTCCGCGACCGCGAGGTGTGGGACATTCTCGTGGAGGCCTACGAGGAGTTCTGCCCCGACGAGTCCTTCATTGATTACTTTTGGACCGTGCGTTTTCTGCACCTGCCCTTGTGGAATCTTTGGAAGGCGCGCGACCTCGTGCCGCCCGCGCGCGTGTATCACAGTGTGTCGGCGGGCTACGCGGGCTTCATCGGCGCGGTCACCGCGCGGCGGCGGCATGCGCCCTACTTCATCACGGAGCACGGCATCTACACCAAGGAACGCATCGCCGAGATCAGCCAGGCCGACTGGATTTACGAGCCGGACCGCT
>Ga0075471_10003032_pt1 | contig 10974 bp, 9 predicted proteins | sample DEB19_08_DNA_2_FD_74787 | JGI IMG/M metagenome (GOLD analysis project Ga0075471, IMG submission 74787) | Aqueous microbial communities from the Delaware River and Bay under freshwater to marine salinity gradient to study organic matter... | ecosystem: Environmental > Aquatic > Marine > Coastal ... | reverse complement strand
GATGCAGCACGGCAAGCTCGTCGAGCAGGGTGACGCCCGGGAAGTGTTGAGCCAGCCACAGGCCGCCTACACTCGGTCGCTCCTCGCTGCGGTCCCCAGCCTCACGCCGGGCCCCCGGCGGGATTTCGCGGGCAATCCGGTGGTTCTATCCGTCAAGGGCGTGACCAAGACTTACCGCACCGGCGGTGGCTTCTTCGGCACGTCGGCTCGGCGGGTGGATGCCTTGAAGGGGGTTGCCTTCGACCTGCGCCGCGGCGAGACGCTCGGCATAGTCGGTGAATCAGGCTCGGGCAAGTCGACCGTGGCACGCTGCATCACCCGGCTCATCGACTCCGACAGCGGCCGCATCGAGATCGACGGGAAAGACATCGCCCACCTCGGCACACGCGCGCTCCGGCCCTTGCGACGGCGTATGCAAATGGTGTTTCAGGACCCCTACGGCTCGCTCAACCCGCGACGGACTGTCGGGCAACTGGTCGCCGAAGGGCCCATCGTGCACGGCACGCCAGCCGCGGAAGCCACGCGAAGGGCCGTGGAGCTCCTGGAGCTGGTCGGACTCGATGCGCGCTCGGCCAGCCGCTACCCCCACGAATTCTCCGGCGGACAGCGACAACGCATCGGCCTCGCACGGGCCCTGGCGCTCGAGCCGGAAATTCTGGTTGCTGATGAGCCGGTCTCGGCGCTGGACGTCTCCGTCCAGGAACAGGTGCTGAAGCTGATTGCCGACATCCGAACCCGGCTGGGGCTTACCGTGCTCTTCATCACCCACGACCTGCGCGTGGCGAGCCAGGTGTGCGACAGCATCGCCGTGATGCACAAGGGCGAGATCGTCGAGTACGGCGCCGTTGCCGACGTCTACGCCAACCCCCGGCACGACTACACCCGCACACTTCTTGCGGCCGTTCCCGGCCGGGCGTGGAGCGAGGCGCAGTCACCGGCGAGCGCGAACTGAAGGCGAGACGCGTGAACCCGTCGCTTGCTCCGGAAGGCCTCGCTGCGCTGAGCCAGAAGCTTTGCGATGGCTCGCTCACGGCAGAGGCCCTGACGCGCGAGGCGCTCGGCCACATCGAAGCGCTTGAGCCCACTCTCAACGCGTTTACTCACGTGGATGCCGACGGCGCCCTCGCGGCTGCCCGTGGTGTTGATGCGCAGCGGCGCAGCGGCACATTTCTCGGCCCGCTCGCCGGGTTGCCGATCGCCATCAAGGATCTCTTTACCGTCGATGGCATGCCCACCCGCGCCGGTAGCGAGCTGGACATCCAGGACCTGGTGCCGCCTCAAGGCCGCCTGGTCACGGGGCTTCTCGATGGCGGCTGCGTGCCACTTGGCAAGACACGCACGACTGAATTCGCGCTGGGTGGCTTCAACCTGAAGGAGCCGCCGCCGTGGAATCCCTGCGACCTGCACGAGCGACGCATGACAGGGGGCTCGAGCCACGGCTCGGCGGTAGCGATGGCGGCGGGCCTCGCGGCCTTTGCCCTCGGCTCCGACACGGGCGGCTCGGTGCGCTGGCCAGCCGCCCTCTGCGGCGTGGTCGGCTACAAGGCGAGCGGCACGCACTGGCCGGGGGATGGCATCTTCCCGCTCTCGCCGGAAATGGACAGCCCCGGCATCTTCACCCGCAGCGTGGAGGATGCCGCGTTCGTCGAAGCGGCCATCGCCGGCCGCACGCTCGGTGTGGCGCCACCGCCTAAGGCGCTGCGCCTCGCGATACCGACGGAGCACTTCCTCGACAACCTGGAAGGCCCGGTTGCCGCATGCTTCGACGCCGCCGTGAAGCGCCTTCGCGAAGCAGGCGCCACCCTCATCGAGCTGCCAGTTCCGGAAGCCGCGTGGATCGACGACATCTTCGCAAGCCTCGTGCCCGCGGACCTCCTGGCCTTTCTCGGGCGCGAGCGGGTCGAGCGGGGACGCGCGCTGCTGGACCCCGTTGCCGCTGCGCGACTCGACGGAGGCTTCAAGGTCACGCGGGAGCGCTACGCGGAAATGCTCGCGCTTCGCCGGAAGGCGGAGCAACTCGTCCGCGAGCGCTCGCAGGATGTCGACGCCTGGATCAGCCCCACGGTGCCGGTGCTGCCTCACCCCATTGCGAGCTATCGAACGGTGGCCGACGTCGCAGCCTGGAATCGGCTCGCCACGCAGAACACTCGCCCCGGCAACCTGTTTGGCCAATGCGGCGTTTCGCTGCCGATACAGCATCTGGGCGCCGAGCTGCCGGTGGGGCTCCAGCTTTGCGCCGGCAGCGGGCAGGACGCAAAGTTACTCGGCACGGCCCGCTCCGTCGAGGCGCTTCTCGCTCCGTAGGCGCGCCGCTAGAACTGCAGGCTGCCACCAGCCAGCATCGGTCCCCTCTTTGAAATTCTGTGCAAACCCAGTGCGTTTTCAGGTCCCGCGCCCAGGGGGCTTATGATTGATTTGTCGCCGTCGGGCACCGTCCGGGAGCCCTGAGGCAAAACGCGCAAATTCACAGGAGGGACACTTGGACCACCGACCCTTTCTTATCGCATTGACAGCCCTCGCCGCTTGGGCGTCCACCATGCCTGCGACCGCTGCCATCACCGAGCTGTCCATCCGCGAAACAAAGCCCTACGGCACCTTTGCCGCTGGCAAATTCGTCCGCATCGAGGGAGAGGCGCGCGGATCGCTCGCGCCGACCGAGCCGATCGCCGATATCGAGAAGGCTGCACGCGACTCGAAGGGCCGGGTTCCCTATCGCACCCAGTTCACGATGATCATTCCCGAGGCCCCTACCCCCGGGAACGGCGCGCTCCTCGTCGATGTGGTGAACCGGGGCCGCGCCGTGACGCACATGTTCTACAACAGCCCGCGCGAGCGGCCGCTGCCACCGGGCAACCTCGATCCAGGAACCGGCTTCCTGCAGAACCGCGGCTTCTCCCTTGTTGCCATCCAATGGGAAATGGCGGAAGGCATCGAGCCGCCCACGTTCCTCGACGACAAGGGAGAGAAGCGCTTCGCCGAAGGCGTGGCCTTTGCAGCCGTTCGCGATATCGCCCTCTTTCTGCGGCACGACCGTTCCAAGGCCAACCCCCTTGCCGGGCGAGTGGACCGCGTGCACGCGATCGGCTATTCGCAGACGGCACGTCTCTTGAAGACCTTTCTCGCGCTCGGCTTCAACGAGCAGGATGGGCGCCACGCGTTCGACGGGCTGCACGTCGTTGCGGGCACCGCAGGCGTCATTCCGCTGAATGCCTCTGGCAAGGGCCCGGGCTCCGTCGCAGCGGCCACGCCCGGCCCTGCCAACGCGGAGCTCCGCGGCGTGCACGAGGAGCCCTTCACCTACGAGGCGGTCATGCAGCGGCTTCTCGCAAAGAACAAGTTTGCGCCCCGCGTGATGGTCGCCAACATGAACACCGACTACCTGTCCACGCGTACCTCGCTGATCCGAACGGGCGCTCGCGGAACGACGGAAGCACCGCTGCCGGCGAATGTGCGCATGTATGACATTGCGGGTGCGGCCCACATGAACGAGCGGCGCCCCAACAAGGCCTGCGAGTACGAGCTGGGGCAGCTCGACTGGTCGCCGGCCATGCGCGCGCAATTGGTGGCGCTGGACGACTGGGCGCGGGGCCGCGCTGAGCCACCCGCTTCCCGCCTGATGCCCCTCGGCCCGCAGCGGGGCGATCCACGCGTACTCGATGCGCCGAAGTTTCTGCCTGACGCGGTGGTACTTGTCCCGCAAGTGGACCAGGACGGCAACTCGCTCGGCGGCGTCCGGCTGCCCGATCTCGAGGCGCCCCTCGGCCAGCACGGCGACTTGAACAGCCCCATGAGCAACGGCACCTGCCGCCTGGCGGGCAGCTACCGATCCTTCGCGAAGACCGCCGCGGAACGCCAGTCACGCAACGACCCCAGGCTATCGGTGGAGGAGCGCTATCCCGGCGGCGTGAACGAATACACGTCGCGCATCCGGGCGGCTGCCCGCGCACTGGTTGCCGACCGCCTGCTGCTTCCCGAGGATGCCGCCGTGATCGAGAATGCGGCAGCGGACAACGTGGCTTTCGCGTTGACGCCCCCGCGCGCCCGAGGCGCGCTGACCGGCGGCCAGCGATAACACCCGACGATGCACCGACAGGAGAAACCATGAAGCGACGTGAATTCGTTCAAGGAGCGGTAGCGATGGGCCTCGCCTCGGCGGCGAGCCCGCTCACTGCCCAGCAAAAATTTCCCAACCGCCCGATCAAGTTCGTCGTCCCATTTGCTGCCGGCGGTGGGGGAGACGTAGTTGCGCGCATGCTCGCCCAGCGGCTCACCGAGCGCATCAACAATCCCGTGGTCGTGGAAAACCGCACGGGTGCGGGCGGCAACATCGGCTCCGACTTTGTGCTCAAGTCCCCGCCCGATGGCTACACGCTGCTCAACATGTCGAGCACCTACCCGATCCAGGCCGCTGTTTCCAAGCTGCCTTTCGACCCGATCGCCGACATGCAGCCGATCATGATGGTTTCGCGCGACCCGGTCGTTGTGCTGGTGAACACCAAGTCACCCCTTCGCAACGCGGGTGACCTTGCGGAAGCGGCACGGCGCAACCCCGGGAAGCTGTCGCACGGCTCGGCCGGCGTGGGCTCCCTCGCCCACCTCAGCATGGAAGAGCTCGCCTTCCTGATGGGCATCAAGCTCCTGCACATTCCCTACAAGGGCTCCTCGCAGGCGTTCAATGACCTTCTGGGCGGCAGCGTCGACATGATGCTTACCAGCGTCACCTTCAGCGCGCCGTACCTCAAGTCTGGTCGCGTGCGAGCACTGGGCGTCTCCGGGCCGACCCGCCAGGAGTCGCTTCCAGATCTGCCCACGTTCGAGGAGCAAGGGGTCAAGAACTTCAACGTGGTCGACTGGAAGGCCGTGGCCGGGCCGAAGGGCATTCCCGCAGATGTCGTGGCGTTCCTCAACACCGAGTTGAATGCCGTGCTCAAGTCCAAGGAAGTCTCCGAGAAATTCCAGTCCGAGGGCACTACGGCAGTCGGTGGCACGCCGGAGCAGATGATGCAGGTCATCCGCTCCGACATCGCGCGCTGGAAGCGCGTGGCGGAGCTTGCCAACGTGAAGATCGAATAGAGCCACCATGTCGAACGAACTCAATAAGACCATGCGGCGCCTGCTCGTCCCGGGCGCCGGCCACATCATGCCCGGCGCGGGCAACGCGCTGGCCGCCCGCGTGATCGAAGGCACCGGCCACAAGATGATGATGATGAGCGGCGCTGCCGTCGCGAATTCCTACCTTGGCGTGCCGGACCTCGGCCTCACTACGGTCACGGAGCTCGCCGCGCACGTGGCCGCCACGCGTGAAGTCGTTGGTATTCCCATCCTGGCTGATGCCGACACGGGCTTCGGCAATGCGATCAACGTGCGACGCACGGTACAGCTCCTCGAGCGAGCCGGCGCCAACGCCATCATGCTCGAGGACCAGACGTTCCCGAAGCGCTGCGGCCACTTCGATGGCAAAGGTGTCATCCCCAAGGACGAGATGGTTTCCAAGCTCAAGGCGGCCGTCGACGCCCGCGTGGACCCTGATTTGATGATCCTTGCGCGGACGGACGCGCGCGCCGTTGAGGGTTTCGAGGCTGCGCTGGCCCGGGCTCGCGCCTACCAGGAAGCCGGGGCGGATTTCCTGTTCATCGAGGCGCCGCTGAACGAAGAGGAGCTGCTCTCGATCCCGCGCCATGTGCCTGGCATTCATCTCTGCAACATGGTGATCGGCGGCAAGACGCCACTTCTGCCGCGGGAGACGCTGGCGAAGGCGGGCTACTCGGTCATCTGCTATGCCAATGCCGCACTGCAGGCCTCGCTCATGGCCATGCAGCAGGTGCTCGGGCACCTTGGCCAGCACGGATCGATCGCGGGCGTCGAAGAAAAGCTCATGATGTTCGCCGAGCGCCAGAAGGTGCTCGATGCCGACCGCTTCAAGGAACTCGAGAAGCGCTACTCATGAGCACCGGATCACCCCGCACCTTCTTCGAGAAGGTCTGGGAAGACCACGTCATCACGGCGCTCGGCCCGGATAGCGACCTCTTGCAGGTGGACCGGCTGGTGCTGCACGAGCTTTCTGGCAGCCAGGCCGTGCGCGCTCTGGCCGAGGCCGGGCGAAAGCCGGTAAGCCGCGAGCAGGTCTACACGGTGATCGAGCACCTCATCTCGACGCAGCCGGGTCGCGGGCCTACGGATTCCGTTTCCAAGAGCGGCCCGGTGATGATTGAAACTACCCGGCGGGCTTCCCGCGAATGGGGCTTTCACTTCATCGACTACGACGACCCCCGGCAGGGCATCGCTCACGTGGTTGCCCCCGAGCTCGGCATCGCCTTCCCGGGCGCCACGCTCGTCTGCTGCGATAGTCACACCAGCACGGTGGGTGGCGTGGGTGCACTTTCGTGGGGCATTGGCGCTTCCGAGGCAGAGCATGTTCTGGCCACCCAAACGCTCGCGCAATCGCGGCCCAAGACGATGCGTGTTTCATTTGAAGGGTCGCTGCGCGAAGGGGTTTACGCGAAGGACATGATCCTCGCGCTGATCGGTCAGGTCGGCGCGCAGGGGGGCATTGGCTACGCCGTCGAGTACGCGGGGACGGCCGTTCGCAGCCTGCCGATCGAAGGCCGCCTCACGCTGTGCAACATGTCGATAGAGTTTTCGGCCAAGTACGGCTTCGTTCCTCCGGATGAAACGACCATTGCCTACCTCGCCGGGCGGGAGTTCTCGCCAAAGGGCGCCGATTGGGATCGCGCGGTTGCGTATTGGCGAGGGCTTCCGACCGACGAAGGCGCCCGCTTTGATCGCGAGGTCGCCGTGGATTGCAGCAGCCTCGCGCCGCAGGTGACCTGGGGCATCAGCCCGCAGCAGGTCGGCGCAATCGATGGCCAGGTGCCGGATCCTGCAAGCGCCACTGACGGCGAAGCCCGCTCGCTCGCCGAGCGCGCCCTGGACTACATGCGTCTCTCCCCCGGTACGCCGCTCTCGGGTATCCCCATCGACGTGGCCTACATCGGCTCCTGCACCAATGCACGGCTCTCCGACCTGCGCGCTGCCGCAGTCATTCTCAAGGGGCGGAAGGTGAAGGCCGGCGTGCAAGCCGTTTGCGTGCCCGGCTCCACGCCCGTGAAGCGCGCTGCCGAGGCCGAGGGCATCGACCGCATCTTCCGCGACGCCGGATTCGAGTGGCATGAATCCGCCTGCGGCTTCTGCGGGCATATCGGCAGCGACCGCTTCGCCGACCTGCGTGTCGTAAGCACCACCAACCGCAACTTTGAAGGCCGCCAGGGCCCCAAGACGCGCACGCACCTGGCGAGCCCGGCGACGGTGGCTGCCTCCGCTGTGGCGGGTTGCATTGCGGACGCGAGGAGGCTCGGCTGATGGAATCGCTACGAAAGGTCACGGGCATCGCTGCGCCCATGCTTCGCATCAACATCGACACGGACCAGATCATCCCCGCCCTCTTCCTCGGTGGCACGGACGCCAAGGGCTACGGGGCCAACCTGTTCCATGGCTGGCGATTCCTGCCGGATGGCCAGCCCAACCCCGAGTTCATCCTGAACCAGCCGCCCTACGATCGTGCTCAGATTTTGCTCGCCGACCGGAACTTTGGCTGCGGCTCCTCACGGGAGCGCGCGCCCAAGGCACTTCGTGAGTTTGGCTTTCGCGCCATCCTGGCGCCCTCATTCGGCGGCATCTTCTTCAACAACTGCTACCGCAACGGAATCATTCCCGTGGAGCTGCCGATCGAGCAGGTGCGCGCGATTGCCGACGAAGTGGCGGCCTCCCAGGGCCTGGGCCAAGTGACGGTGGACGTGGAGGAGAAGGCGGTCGCGTCACCCTCGGGCTCGAGGTACGCCTTTGAGGCGCCGGAGACCCTGCGGCAGATGTTGATGCAAGGGCTGGATGAGATCGCGCTGACGCTTTCCCGCCAAGACGCGATAGATTGTTTCCGCGCCGAAGATCGCACGCGTCGCCCTTGGGCCTACTAAAGCTCGACTAGCGCTCGAGCACCATCAGCGTGCCGAGTTTGTTCATCTCCTCGGCCGGCACCACCCTGGGGCCGATGACGGCTGCGTAGCCGAAGCGGAACGGCAGGTAGCCCATCCATTTGACGCTCTTGAAGTCCGACGCCGACTCCTCGACGCACGGCCCGGTAGCCCAGAGCCTTTCCCAGAGGGCTTGGTCCCCGGCTGTTCCATCTCGGCACACCGCTCGCCCAAACAAGCGCTTCAGCGAGGCCTGGGGGGGAACCCCAAACACCTCGCTCGGCGGCGAGTACATGCCGTAGAGGCCGAAGCTCCAGTCCGGAGCCCGGTCTTTCGCCATGAGCGCCGAGGAGGGAATGCCATCGTCAGCCTGCAGCAAAAGGCTTACCCGGTCGAGCACGAGCGTATTGATGGACTTGAAGTTGGCGTTATGCGAGACGAAGCTCGCCGCCTTGTAGAAAGCCGTGTCGAACGGCTGCCGCCGGATAAAGCGCGCGAGCTCCGGGTTCTTCGCCATGTTCTCGTCCGAGAGGTTGAAGCGGAAGTACAGCACCTCCGCAGACCCTCCGTCGGGCCGCTTGAATTGGATACGCACGCCTCGCGTTGGGTTGTCGGGGTGGGGATGCACCACGCCCTCCACATCGAGGGAAACGCGCTGGATGCCCAGGATCTCATGGCCCTGCGCCGCAAGCCCCGTGGCGATAATGGTCGTGGTCCCGTACTCGAGCAGGTCCTTCGCCATGAAGGACGTGATGAAGTAACTGCGCTGAAGCGACATCGAATAGGCGCGGCCGATCTCGCCGATGCGCTGGGCACGCTCGGTCGGGGTCAGTTTCGTCGGGTCTGGCAGCTCGCCTTCCCGTTCGAGACCCACGAGGAGCAATGTCTTGAAGTTGGGGAAGACCACCTGCGGGTAGATGACGTCGGGGCCGCCGAAGAGGTAGATGATCCCCTCGGACTTGAGCGTGCGCGGGACCTGCCGGGCAAAGAAGTCACGCATCAGGCGCTCGTTGTCGGGACGGAAGAGCGACTGCCTCTCCCGGAAAAGGCGCGCCAGCGACTGCGTCTTCTCAGCGCCCTCGATGGGCTCGACGCCAGCAAGGATCCGGGCATGCTGGTTGGGGTTTCCCCAAGCGAGGCCGGCGGCCAGCGCAAGGCACACGGTAAGCAGCACGCTTCGCCAGTCGCGGCCAGTAGGGCCAGGGCCCGCTGGGGCCGTATCCGCTTGGATATTCGCTGCCGTCATTGCCAGAACGCCTGTTGAATTTTTTGAGCTGACATTGTCTCGCATCCGCGCGGAGCCTGAAATCCCATTCGTGCGCAAACCAATATTGATCAACCAAATCGCTGCAAGCTGAGAGATACCCATCCTCGTCTGCCCGAGTGCTATCCTGCTACCGCTCGGACAGCATTCTCACCAAACCAAGGAGCCAGATAACCAATGAATCCGATCCGCCAGTCAGCATTGACAAGCTGCATCCTCGTAGCCTTCTTTGCCGCCACCGGTGCTGCCCTTGCCGCGGGCAAGCCCGGCGAAAAGGCGCCCACCGGACCCGCCTGTGACGTGGCAGGACCCCAGACGCCGCGTGACATCGACAGCAAAGCCGGGACCAATGCGGTCGCGGTTGCGACAGCTCCGAAGTATCAGGACCTGAACCTGTGCAACATTCACTTTCACGCCCAGGCTGAGCACAAGGGCAAGGATTTCTCGGTCTTTGCGGGTGAAGGCGCGAGTGGCGGCTACCAATGCAATGCGAGCAAGTCACTCTCTGCCAGCGAGCTCAAGAAGCCTGCGGGAGACATTTGCAAGGGCCTCAAGCCGGGCGACACCATCGAGGTGCACTGGGTTCACTCATCCTGCGACGTGAAACCCGGCGCGGGCCTCGGATCCTGCGTGAAAGATGACTGCAAGGAGCCGAAGCTCAGGGTGGAGGCTCAGGTATTCACCCTGGTGAACGATCCCAAGGCAGCGAAGTTTCAGGACATGATCGAAACTGGCCAGAAGGTCAATGGGCGATACCAAGCCAAGGCCATCCCGTCCAACACCGGCACGCCCATCCAGTTCGCTGGCTCGACCACCGGCCCCTCTTACAACGACACGGTGTGCTCACCGCTCAAGGTGACTTGGAGTGTCCGCCCGCAGTGCGCCAAGCTTGACATCAACAGCGTCGGAGCCTGGTGCAAGGCCGGCAACGTGTTCGCCGAGGATCACGCTCACGGCGTGCGAAAGCTGGTCACGAACCCGAAGCACCTCGCGCCGATCGCAAACTGATCGGCTCAAGTGGGTCACCCGCGCGCCGGCGGGTGACCCAAGGGTAATTAGAGGCTCTCCCTAGTCAAGGCGCTCTGCTAGCGCCGGCTCACCGCAGCAGGCGGAAAGTGTGCGTATAGGTGCCGTCGGCATTGCGCACGGTCGAGACATCACCATCCACGCCCACGAAGCTCCCAGTGCCGCCGACGACCGCGCGAACCTGGGGCTTGTTGACCTCCATCTCGCGATCGGCGCGGGGGTAGACGGACGCCCCCTTCACCAGCAATTGCTCTCCACCCAGGATGAAGGTCAGGTCGCCCAGGCGCGTCTCCCAAGCCTTGCCGGTCTTGGGGTCGACTGCGTCCACGACGATCAACGTTCCCGTCAGCGAGCCGCTGCGCCCCTTGGAGTCAGTAACGGCGGCGCCAAAGATGTACAGGTCACCCACGGATTTGCCGGCAGCCTTGATGTCCACGTCAACAAAGATGGGCGCCTTCTGCTGAACCACGAGCGTTTCGTGGGAGCGGGAGGCCGTGTCTGTCGATTTTGGCGCCGAAGAGCAGGCGGTGAGAGTAAACAGTGCGACGACAGCGGCCAGAGGAAGCATTGCGGAGGGCGTTGCAGACATGATTTCTCGTGTTTCGTGTTAGGCGAGCACGACTTATGTTACCAACTTCACGGCCGACGCAGAAACATGCCCACCCGCCGCCATGAGCCATTCCGACCTGCACCTGATGGTGAAGGCCATCCGCTTCG
>Ga0075471_10003031_pt1 | contig 10979 bp, 8 predicted proteins | sample DEB19_08_DNA_2_FD_74787 | JGI IMG/M metagenome (GOLD analysis project Ga0075471, IMG submission 74787) | Aqueous microbial communities from the Delaware River and Bay under freshwater to marine salinity gradient to study organic matter... | ecosystem: Environmental > Aquatic > Marine > Coastal ... | reverse complement strand
ACGCTCGCGTCGGGCATCCCTGCCCTTTGGCTCGCTCGGCATTGGCTTCGCTCCGCCATCCTGGCTCCGCTCGCCACTGACGCCGTCTCCCGGGGCGTGGACAACCCCTCGCTCATCGCACGGCGGGGCGCTGGTGGCTGCCCCGTGGAAGCCCAACGGCGTGAGCCGTGGGACCGGCGTGGTGCAATGCGTGGCGTGATGGGCGTGGTCGGGTTCAACGTGCTCAACGGCGTCGGATGAGGTGGCGGGGCGTGTCCCAGGCCTTACGGCCTTGGGCTTGGACGGGTATGCACGGCATGCTGCCCCGTGGAAGCCCAACGGCGTGAGCCGTGGGACCGGCGCGGTGCACCGCGTGGCGTGTTGGGCGTGCCACGCGCGAATCGCGAGTGTGGTGGCTCAGCCGAGTTCCTTGGCGCGGGCGGCGGCTGCCACCACGGCGTCGATGAGGGCGCCTCGAACACCTCGCTGCTCGAGCACTGCGAGCCCCGCGATGGTCGTGCCACCCGGGCTCGACACGCGATCCTTGATCTGCGCCGGATGTTCGCCGGTTTGTTCCAGGAGGGCGCCGGTGCCCGAGAGCGTCTCGGTTGCCAAGGCGAGCGCGAGGTGCCGCGGCAACCCGGCCTTCACGCCGCCGTCGGCAAGCGCCTCGACGAGCAGCGCCACGAAGCCCGGGCCCGACCCTGAAAGACCAGTCACGGCGTTCATCTGCGACTCATCCGCGTCGTGCACGTGTCCCACCGCGCCCAGGAGATCCCGCACGCGGGCTATGGACGGCGCCGGTACCTCCGGCAGGTGGCACACCACCGACACGCCCTTCCCCACGAGGCATGGGGTGTTGGGCATCACGCGAATCACGCGTGGAGTTCCGGCCATCTCGGCCAGTGAGCGGAGCGTGATGCCCGCGGCGATCGAAACGAGCACGGCGTCGGCGCGGAGACGACCGGCCATCTCACCGCAGGCGGCCACCGCCTGCTGGGGCTTCACGGCGAGGAACACGATCGTCGCCGCTTCCGCCGCCTCGGCGGCGGTGTCGGCAAATCGCACGCCCGGCACCGCGGCCGCAAGCCGTTCGCGGGCCGGCGGATGCGGGTCGTAGACGACGATGTCGTTCGCCGACACGAGGCCTGCACGACAGAACCCCGCGGCCAGCGCGAGCGCCATCTGACCTCCCCCGACCATGGCGACGGTACGGTCGGGCAAATGCGACGAGGAGGTCACGGCATCGGTCCTTTCTTGACGGTTGGCAGCGAGAGATGTGACGCAGGGGCGATCGTGGGCGCGATCCGGTTGCAGGATTTCATCCGGCATTTCAGTATAGGTGGCGGCATCTCACCGCACCGACACCCCGAGGGCTCGACACCGTCATGAAGATTTACACCAAGACTGGCGATGCCGGGGAGACGGGCCTGTTCGGGGGTCCACGGGTTCGGAAGGACCACGCCCGCATCGAGGCCTTCGGGACGGTCGACGAACTCAACAGCCACCTCGGGGTGATCCGCACCCACGCGGCGTCGGCTCCATTCGACGACGAACTTCGTCGCATCCAATGCGAACTCTTCGACCTCGGCGCCGAACTCGCCACCCCGGGCTCCAACGCCGAGCGGATCACGCCAGCCCACGTCAAGACGATTGAACAGTTGATCGATGCCCATGAGTCGGTCCTCCAGCCGCTCTCGTGCTTCATCTTGCCGGCTGGCACGCCGTTGGCTGCCGCGATCCATGTCGCCCGCACCGTCTGCCGTCGCGCCGAGCGCCGAGTGGTCACGCTGGCCAATCAGCTCGACACGACCATTCCCGCCAATGCGATCGAGTATCTCAATCGTCTTGGCGACCTGCTCTTCGTGCTGGCGCGGGCCGTCAATCACGAGGCCCGTGTCGCCGACGATCCCTGGGTTGCCCGATGACGAAGGGCCAAGCGGGCGACGGCGTGGCATTTCGGCCGGCGGTCGCCTGTGCTGCCGCCGAGGTCATCGAGGCACGACGACGCATCGGCGAGGTCCATCGCGAGGCTGGACGCGGGGCGGAGGTGTGCGGATTCGCCTCGGGCCTGTTTGAGGCCATTGTGCACGACGTGTGGGTGGCGCTTGTCGCCGATTTACCAGCCCAGGAAGCCGAGAGCCTCGGTCGATCGGCCGCGCTGGTGGCCATTGGAGGATTTGGACGCGGGGAGATGGCCCCGTTCTCGGACATCGACCTGATGATCCTCCACGACGGCACAACCGCGGCCGTGGTTGCTGATGCCGCCCGCCGGTTGCTCCAAGATCTCTTCGATGCCGGCCTGGACGTGGGGCAGAGTGTTCGTACGCCGGCGGAGGCGGCGACCCTGGCGGTTGGTGACGCCACGATCCTCAGCGCGCTCCTCGATCTGCGTCGCCTTGCCGGCGCGGAAGAGCCGTTGGTTCGGCTTCAGAAACGCCTCAGGTCGATCGTGTCACGCGGTCGGCGGCGGTTGGTGGATCGGGTCCTCGAGGCGCGTCGCGAAGAGGTTGAGAAACACGGGGGCAGCGAACTGGTGCTCGAGCCCAACGTGAAGCGGTCGCGCGGCGGCCTCCGCGACATCCAGCTGCTGCGGTGGCTTGGTCGGGTCGCCTACGGTGCGGAGAGCTTCGACGACCTGGTGGCCGCCGGCGGTATGGCACGGGCCGACGCCGATGCCGTGCGTGACGCGAGAGATTTTCTGCTGACGCTCAGAACCGATCTCCACCTGGCTGCCGGCAAGTCGGCCGACGAACTCACCCGCGACCAGCAGACTCGGATCGCGGCGGCTCGTGGCTTCGACGACGGCGCCGGGCTGCTGGGTGTCGAGCGATTCATGCGGGAATACTTCGGCCACGCCCGGCGGGTGGCGGGGGCCGTCGAGGCGCTGCTGCGGTCGATCCGTCGTGCCGGCATCATGTCGGCCATGGCCCAGGGGCTTCTCGGCCATGAAATGGAGGGCACCTTCCGGGTCGGGCCGGTCGATGTGGCCGTGCTGACGGGCAGGCTGCCGCAGGTGACGCAGAGCCTCCGCGACATCGTGCGGCTGGCAGGCCTGTCGATGCTCTACGATCTGCCGGTGGCCAACGACTCCTGGGAGGAGGTGCGGGCGGCGGTGCCATCGCTGCCCCGGGAGGCTGATCCTGCCGCTACGAAGGCCTTTCTCGATCTCTTCGACCATCCGACGCGGGTGGCCTCCGCGCTTCGCTGGCTTCACGGCGTCGGTCTCCTCGAAGTGCTCGTGCCGCCGTTCGCCCATGCCCGCGACCTGATGCAGTTCAACAGCGTGCATCGCTACACCGTCGACGAACACTGCCTGATCGCCGTCGAGCGGGCGGCGGCATTCGCCGGCGAGGATGATTGGCTTGGCGACGAGTGGCGGGCCCTTCGTCGCAAGCGACCGCTTCTCCTCGCCCTTCTGCTTCACGACGTTGGCAAGGGCTACGAAGAGGATCACTGCGTGCTGGGGGCGCGGATCGTGCGCGAGGTGGCCACCCTGCTCCGCCTGCCCGAGGAGGAGGCGGCCATCGTCGAGTTTCTCGTGCTGCACCACCTCGACATGGCGCAACTCGCCTTCCGTCGCGACATCGGCGACGACACGCTCGTGGCCTCGTTCGCCCGCGAGGTGGGCTCGCCGGAGTTGCTCAGAATGCTCGCCCTGCTCACCGCGGCCGACGTGTCTGCCGTGGGGCCCGGCATGTGGACCACGTGGAAGTCGGACCTCCTCGGAGGGCTGTTTTCGAAAGCGGTTGGAATCCTCGATGGCGAGGGCCCGACCGTGGCGGCCGACCGGTGCCGCCACGGGCTCGACGCCCTGCTGGCGGGGCGTGATGCCGACGACCCTGTCCTTCGGCTCGCCGTCGACCTTCCGTCGTCATACCTCGCGGCGGTGACGCCGACGCGGGGCATGGAAGAAATCGGACGGCTCGCCCGCCTGCCTCGGGGCGGCGTGTTCGTCACGGCGCGATGGCAGCCGGCCACTTCGACGGTGGCGGTGACGGTCGGCACGCACGAAAGCGTGGCTGCCGGCATTTTTCATCGGGTCACGGGGGGCCTGACGAGCCAACGGCTGGAGATTCTCGCCGCCGACATCCACACCCTCTCCGACGGCCATGTGATCGACCATTTCACCGTCGTCGACCACGACTTCGCCGGTGAGCCTCCCGCCGAGCGTCTCGCCGACATCGCCGAGTCGGTGAAGCGGGCGATCCTTTCCGACGCCACCCCCGATTTCGCACCGAGGTGGAATCCCTTTGCCCCGCAGGTGAAGGCGGTTCCAACAACGCCTGTCCAGGTGACCTTCGACAACGAGAGTTCCGAGCGCGACACGATCCTTGAGGTGTTTGCGCACGACAGGCCCGGTCTGCTCTACGGTGTCACGAAGGCGCTGTTTGAAAAGGGCCTCTCGGTGCAGGCGGCGAAGATCGGCACCTACCGTGATCAGGTGGTCGATGCGTTTCACGTGACGACGACGGGCGGGAAGGTGATCGATCCCGACGCGCAGCAGGCGATCCGCGAGGCGATCGTGATGGCGACCACCCCCGTCACTGGCCCAGCATCCAGCGGCCCCCGCTCCCGACCACCGGAGTCAGAAGCATGACGACGAGTGTGGGCATGGTTTTGGTCACGCGCGTCCTCGTGGCCGCCACGGACGCCGCGGCGCAGACGCTGCCCCCAGCGAATTCATTCATGGGTCCTCTCGGCATCGCCACGATGCCGAGAGTCGTATTCTGAAAAGCTATCCAGGCTAATTGCACTTCCGCAAAGGACTCCTGGCTGGAGATCGCCTCATGAGTCTTCGGGGGGTGCGACTGACCGTCTCGAAGGCGGTTGCGCCAAGTTCCACTTGCCATCGGCCGTCGACGATTAAGTTGTACTCGCCAAACGGGATCGATTCCCTGTCCCGATGCTATTGAGGGCTGTTGACGCTGTCGGTTACGTGGTGGTACGATCCCCCAAAACGAGGGTGCGAGGAGTCCCACCATGCCTGTGTTTTGGCTGCTCCTGATATGTGCGAGCACACTTGTTCTCGGGTTCATGGATAGAGGAACCTCGACTGTTGCGGCCGACGGCGATTCCGCTTTTGTCGTGGCCACGCACTCGCAGCGGCAACTCATCAAGGTCGTCGAGGGGCCGGGCGAAAAGCTGACTACTTTCGCCGTCGATAGCGGCGGACGTGTTCTGGCAGGAGTGGCAGCGGACTCGCCGATGATTCGCGTTTATTCGCCCGCGGGAGAACCGGCTGGCCAGTGGAAGCTTCCGATTCCGCCCGAAGCGGTGAACGTAGGTCCCAACGGTGATGTGTTCGTCGCCGGACAGGGCAAGTTGCTCAGGCTCAACGATGAAGGTGCCATCACGCTCGAACGCGTCACTCCTAACATGGCGCAGGCCGCCGAGTCGGCTCGGAGCATTCACCAGCGAGTTATAGATCGTCGGACGCAATCCATCACCGACAAAGTTCAAAAGGATCTGGAGAAAGAAATCAAGAAGTACAAGCGGCAACTTGCCGGGGTTTTGGAAAGAATCACCGCGGTGGACGGAGAACTCTTCGTACTCGACCAGCGCGACCTCGAAAAGCCATCATCCGAGGCGGCCGCGGAGATCGAGTCCGAACGCGCACGACTTCAGAAACGTCGAGCAGAACTTGCCAAGCTTCAGGCGAGAAATGAATTCAATATCGTCAATCCGCCCAGTCAGAGGAAATCATCTCAAGCCTCGCCGAGCAAAAACTCCTCGGCCCCGCCACAATCCGATCCAGAAGAGAGCGTCCGGCAGCTTGTCGCGAATCAAATGCGGATCGCATCGATCTCCGCTTCCCGCCGTGAGGTTTTCTTCGCCTGTTCATCGAGCACAGGCTTTGGTTTCGATGTTTGGCGAACTGACTACCAGTTCAACAACGCACAGAAGATTGGCCAATCGCTCTCTGGCTGCTGCGGCCAACTCGATGTCCAGGCTAACGACAACGGAATCTACGTTGCGGAAAACAACAAGCACCGCGTCCGGGCCTACGATCGCGACGGCCGGCAGCTTTTCGAGTTCGGCTCGCGGGAGCGAGATCGTCCAGAGAGCTTTTCGGGCTGCTGTAATCCGATGAACGTGGCCTTCGGCGATGACGGCTCGGTCTACACCGCCGAGTCGGGGATCGGTAGGATCAAAAGGTTTTCTGCCGACGGGGAATTCGTCGAACTCGTTGGCCAAGTCGAACTCGTGCCGGGCTGTAAGAAGGTGGCGATTTCAGTGTCGCCTAGCGGCGACCAAGTCTACATGCTCGACATCACTCGCGGACATATCATCGTCATGACTCGGTCGTCTTCGCAGTCGGCGGCCGTGCCGGCTGATGAGACTGCGAACGTAGCGGCAACGGGACCACGGCCGTGACTCGCGCCTGCCAGACAGCCTGGTTCGTGTTCGCGATCGCCTCCGCGGCGGTTCTGGGGCGGACGGCCCTTGGTAACGACTCCGGATCACAGCCACTTGTGATGGTTGTGATGGACCCGCTTGCGGCACGCCTCGCGTGCCCTTGCGTCGCAGGGTATGCCCAGCGCGATTACGAAGCTCTCGCAGCTCATCTCCAGCAGGCGCTCGGCCGGCCGGTGCGGTTGGGATTTGGCGAATCGCTCGCGGGTGGCCTTGCGGCGGCGAATGCTGACCGAGCGGACGTGGTGATCGGGAAGGCGTCGGTTGTGCGGGCGGATGCCGAGGCTGTCGGAGCGGCCCTTGCCGCCGAATGGTCGCTGACCGGCGCGGACGGTGGCACTGATACCCGAGGCCTGTTCGTGGTACCTACGGAAGACATCGCCGAATCGCTCGACGAGACACTCGACTACGCGGTTTATCTCGGGCGGCCCGAACATGGGGAGAAGCACGCTCGCGCCCTCGACGCGTTGCGGGCGTCGGGCCTGCCGGAGCCTTTTCACTTCGAGGAGTTCGGCTCATGCTCCGATGCTGCCTCCGAGATGCTGGAGGCAAAACAGCCGGCGGAAATCGTAGCTGTCGTGTCGGACTACGCTCGACCGTTACTTGAGGGCTGCGGGGCGGTGCCGCGAGACGCCCTTCGGGTGATCGGAGAGACCGAGCCGGTGCGTTTCATCGTCGTGTTCGTTGATGAATCACTCGATCTGGCGACGCGCGACGCCCTGCGCACCGCATTTCGTTCGGTCGCGACGGACCCTGAACTTTTGAAGAAACTTGAATCGTCGATCGGATTCGTCGAGTTCCTCGATGAGGGCTGGCCAGGCTGGCGTGGGCCGCAGCGTTCTGGCTGCGTGGGCTGGCTGCCGGAGCGGCTTCCGGCGCGGCCTAACGTGGTCTGGTCGCGGCCTCTGGCGCGTAGCGGCTTAGGTGGCATTGCCGCCACGAGGACGCACGTCATTATTGGCGACCGCGACGATCGTGATGAGCGGGATGTGTTTCGGTGCTTCGCAGCTGACTCGGACGACCTTCTGTGGGAGGTCGCATACGACGCTCCCGGAAGGCTGGACTACGGTAACTCGCCGAGGGCCACGCCATTGATCGACCAAGGCCGAGTGATTCTCCTTGGTGCCATGGGGCATCTGTGTTGCGTGTCGATTGCGACGGGCGAAGTGCTATGGAGGCGCCACCTCGTCCAAGACTTCGCCGTCGCGAAAGGCGCATCGTCGGCCTGGGGATATTGCTTTTCGCCACTTGTAGCCGATGACAGGCTTATTGTCAGTCCAGGGGCTTCCGACGCGGCGATCGTGGCACTCGATCCGGCGACGGGGAAGGAACTCTGGCGGACGCCCGGCCGCCCGGCCGGCTATGGGTCGCTAATTGTGGTGGAAGCAGCCGGGAAGCGACAGGTTGTGGGGTTCGATGCCGACTCCCTTGGGGGGTGGGACATTGCTAGCGGCCGGCGGCTTTGGGAGTGGAAGCCGCCAGTTGGCGGCGGCTTTAACGTGCCTACACCGGTCTTGGTTCCGGGGTCTCCATCCCGCGTGCTTGTGTCGAACGAGACTGATGGCTCGCTCCTCTTCGACCTTGACGACGAAGGACTGTCTGCGATCAACCCCCGTGCTATATCGCGAGACCTGATGGCCGAGATGGCGACGCCTGTCGTCGTGGGTGATTCAAAGGTCGGCAGATTCGTGGTCGGCACCCAGGATCGGGTCGTCGTCCTCGATCCTGCCCGTCATCTCCAGACACTCTTTACGGCCGACGACCCGGCCTGCGCGACGTATGCCGCGGTCGTTGGAGGGACGAACCGCGTCCTTGTGATCGGCAACGGGGGTCGACTTCTGCTCTATAACATCGGTGCGGATGGTTGCGTGCTCAACTCGACGACGTCCGTCCTTCCCGCAATGAAGGACGCCGAGTCGAGTTGCCCGCTCTATTCACATCCGGCCATTGTGGGTACACGACTCTATCTGCGAGGCCCGCACGACCTCGTGTGCGTCGATCTCGCAGCCACCGACGACTGACGGGGGGCCGCGCCTTGATGCCTTTCGCTTCCGCTCGTCGGCCCAATACGCCCGCGCTGGCGATCGGATGCTCTGCACGAACTGCCTCAAGCTATTGATTCGCGGATACCTGTCCCGCCGTACCGACATGTCGAGCCACGCGTAGAGCCTCAGCCAAGCCGATGGCACTTCCGCAAAGAACTCCTGGCTCGTGCGCGACTCGTGAGCCTCGGAGGGACGGGATTGGCCGTCAGGCCAACACACCGTGATGCCGGTACCGTTGCTTCCGCAGCGGCTCTGGTCTTCGAGATGCTGGTGACGGCTGTTCGCTTCATGCGGGACGCGTGATGAAGCGCGTCACCGCCGCGACGATGCCGGGGCGTGGGTGGTGATCCACCGCACGCAGACATCGGGGAAGTCGGTAAACACCCCGTCAACTCCCGCCTCCGTGAAGAGCGCGGTCAGAAGAGCGTCGGCGTTCGCGGCGAACGTGGGGAGCCTGTCGCATCGCAGCGTGTAGGGATGCACGACGAGCCCGGCGGCATGTGCCGCCGCCGTGAGCCGCGTCGGGCTCCCGTCGTCGTCGAGCACCCGGGCCATCGCCGGCCCGATCCCATCGACCGTCCGGGCGAGATCGTCGAGAACGCCTGCGGCGAGGAGCGGATCCTCCGCAGGGCTGATGTCGCGCGGGAAATCCTCCACGAGCAGCACAAGACGGCCCTTCCAGCCGAGGTCGTGCCGAAGCCGCCGCACCTCGGTCGCGTCGAAGCATTGAAGATGGCATCGGGCCTCGGGGGCGTCGTAGCCATGACGACGAAGCACCTCGAGCACGATGGGGCTGATGTCGTGCCCTTGGTCGCGATGCCAGGCGGGCTGTTTGATCTCGGGGTAGATCCCGGCTTCGCGTCCGGTGCTGCGGGCGAGGCCGGCGAGGAGGTTGAGTTCCTCCTCGAGCGTCGGAATCGGAAATGCGTTCTTCTCTGGGGGAAACCGTCCTGGAAACACCGGCTGGCCGGTTGTGGGGTTGCGCCGCTCGCTCACTCGCAACTGCCGGATCTCGTCGAGTGTGAAGTCGAGGACGTAGAAGCGGCCGTCGGTTCGTTGCCGCCCGGGAAACTTTTCCGCCACGTCGCTCACGGCATCGAGATGAATGTCGTGGAGCACGATTGGCACATCATCGTGCGTGAGCACCACATCCTGCTCGATGACGTCGGCCCCTTGCGCATGGGCCATGGCTTTGGCGGCCAACGTGTGTTCGGGCAGGTAGCCACTCGCACCGCGATGGGCAATGACGATCGGCGCAGCGACGGTGGTGGCATGGGCCATGAGCAGCAGAATCGTAAGCCGTGTGCGGAAAAGCAGAGAGGGCCTGAGGATGGATTGAGACGTCGAGGCGGTTTCCCCGTTCACGAGCGATGGCGACGTCATTCGTACGGTTCGCGTGATTGATGTGGTGGCGAAGAGGTGCCGCGAGGATGCCCGATCGTTCTTCGCGGCGGCGCGGAACCCGAAGAGCACGCCCGGGGGAACGCACCTGCGACGCAGCGGTGTGATGCGTCATCCTCGGCAACAGTCATCTGGCGAGCAAGTGTCTGTTGGGCCTCGCCGCTGATTCGTCCCCGTGCGTGCCCGATTCGTCCCTGTGTGTTCCCGATTCGTCCCTGTGTGTTCCCGATTCGTCACATTCCGCCGAAAGTTTCATGAGAGCAAGCGACCGCCCTCCCTATCCTGACGACATCGAGATGTTGTTTGCATGCAGTCACTGAGCGAGGTGTGTCGCAGGGTGATGGCATGCCGCGCAAACGCTGGAGGATTCAAGCAATGACTCGCATTTTAGGAATTGCCGTGCTGGTGAGTGCGATGGCTCATTCGTGCTTCGGCGCAGTGGTCATCACCATGTTTGAGTCGGGCACCAATGTTCAAGCGACTGTTTCCGGGGCGATCAACAGCCTGACCGGCGCAACTGCCACAGGCACGAATGGTGTCGGAACAGGTAACTACTTTCGCCCCGCTTCGGCCACGGCGAGTTTCGCCATCAGTACCACGCCAGGCATCGTGACGAAAACGTATGTGTACTACAACGTGCCCATTCTTCCGAACAACTTCGGCACCTCTACCGCCTACACTCCTGCGACCTCAGGTCTTGCAAGCGCAAACATGTCGTTGCGGAATGACTTTATTCCAAACCAAGCCTTGCAGTTGGAACCAACGTACGTTCTCGGAACACCGATCACCGCCAACCTGACGTGGGCGAACGCCTCGCTCGTGTCCCTCGGGGTGACGCCAGGCACGTATGTGTGGGACTGGACGGGTGACTCGGTCACACTGAACATCGTGCCCGAGCCAATCGTTGCGACCATGCCGCTGCTTTTGATTGGCGGGATCACCCTCCTGAAACGCCGGCGAACCTAGAGCGCGTCTGAGATACGTGTATCGCCGGCTCGGGGGCGGCAAAAGTCTCGACGCCGGGGCGAGGATACGCCCAAGGCTCCTCGAGCGTTCGCCGACCCCCTCGCCTACCCGCTCAGGATTATCAACTCGTCGCTACACGTAGCGGAGATGCGCTCTAGGGCGCCGCGATCA
>Ga0075471_10003030_pt1 | contig 10980 bp, 6 predicted proteins | sample DEB19_08_DNA_2_FD_74787 | JGI IMG/M metagenome (GOLD analysis project Ga0075471, IMG submission 74787) | Aqueous microbial communities from the Delaware River and Bay under freshwater to marine salinity gradient to study organic matter... | ecosystem: Environmental > Aquatic > Marine > Coastal ... | reverse complement strand
ACTGATATTGTACCACCTAATACAGCTTCTCCGCCAGATGCCATATTAACTCTAGAACCAGTATACCTAGGAACATCATATCGTGTAGCAAGTCCGCCTTTAGCCATTTTATTAATACTGTCAAGCATCGGTAGTCCTGCTGCTTGAACAGATTTAGCATTAATTACATATTCTCCATTTGAAAGCATAGCTGGAATTGAATCTGAGGTTCCAGTTCCTGGGCCAGAAATATAGCCACCATCTGCCCAACCCCATTCTGCAGTGTAGCCCTTTGGAATACTTTTACTCCAGCCAGTAATTTTTGCACCAGCTTTAATTGCTTTTTCCCAGACTCTCTTATACTCACTAGACTCTGCCCAAGCTGCAACTTTTCTTCCAGCAAATTCCATAATCAAATATGAGTCATCTTTTTGAAACATCTTTTGATTAAATTGTGATTTTGTTGGAGCTTTATATTCCATTCCAGATTCTGCATTAGCAATTTTCTTAGAATTAATATAAATGTCTCCAGTTGTTTCAATACCTTTATCTATCGACTTAACCGCCTTGTTATACAGGTCCATAGCTTGCTGAACTGGATCTAACTTTTTCCCATCAGAGCCGTATGTTGGCATTGAAATTCCAGCTGACTTTACTGCATTTACTAAATTACTTGCAAGACCCTGGAACTCTTTAGTAGTCTTATACTTATCCAAATCTTTAGCGTGAGCTTCCATATTTAATTTAAGAGCCGCCATTGCGCTATTTACATCATCAATTTTAGTCTTTTGATCTTGAACCTTTTTATTTACTGAATCTAATGATTCTGATGCAAGAGCTGCTGAATCTGCAAGATCCTGCTGTGCATCAGTTAGTTTCTTTCTTTGAGCCTGCAAAGGCTCAATTTTTGCTGCGGTTGCTGTATCTATTGCAGACTGAGCTTTTTCTGACTGCCTTGCATTTACAATCTCATTTATTCTTAATTGTGCAGCTGCAGCACCTGCTGTGTCTCCAGTAGCAATGGCCTTTTGATAATCAAGTTGGGCTTTCTGTAGGTCAATTATATAGCTTTCACCAGTTGACTGATCTTGAAGAGCCTTCTTTCTTGCGTCTGCCTCTTTATTGATAGCAGCAATCTTATCATCAATTGCCTGAATAGCTTTTCTAGCATCAATCTGATCTTTTGCAGACTGTATTTTTGATGCGGCAAGTAATTTCTTTTGTTGTGCAGTTAGCTTATCAAGATTTTGATATTGTTTTTCTAAAAGGCCGCCCTTTGATTTATTTGCATCAACTGTTGCCTTATTAATTATTTGTGACATTTGATATAGTGCATCTGTTTGCTTTGTATTTAACTTAGTTAAATCTCCAGTAAATCCAGATGCCTGAAGTCTTATCTTTTGCCATAGGCTTACAACAGTATCCTGTGCTGTTGCAAATTTTCTAATTTCTGGATTCTGCTTAGACAATTCATCAAAGGTCGCCCTGCCTATAGCAACTTGATTTTCTTGCTTAGCGTTTATCATATCTAATTGTTTTGCTTCTGCTTCCATCAACATTACAGATTCAGTTTTATTAGTTTTATTCTTTTTATTTGCCTTTACTAATTTATCATAAATAGATTCTACTCCAGTATCAATTGCTTGAAGAGCTGTATTGAGCGCATTAGCTTGTGCTTGGGCGTCCCCTACTTTAATAGATTCTTTAAATGTTCCTACTGCACTAACAGCACCTTCTTCTGCAGTTTTAATATTAGCAAATCTTGATCCAGATATTACAGCACCAGCAATACTTGCCTTATTAGAAAGTTTTATGAGTGTAAATATTTTCTTGGTAGCCTCTTCTGCTGACATTCCAGCTGCCAAGAATTGTTCCTTTAATTTAACAGCATATGCAGATACGTCATTTCCTTTAGATCTATTTATTATCTCTATTTGATCAGACATAGTTTTCTTTAATTCTGTTCTTAAATTCTTATACTGTTCTATTGTCATATCAAATGGAGTATTTGCGCTCTTCATACTTTCGTATAGAAGTGTATTTTTATCTTTAAATGCTTGAATTGATTTAACAGAATCTGATATTTTCTTTTTATAATCTACATAATTTAATCCAGCTTTTGTGGCAGCAGATGCAGTTAGGCCAAATGATTCTCTGGCCAGCCTTTGTGACTTTTCGCCTTCTTGATATGCCTTATACAAGCCTATTGCAACAGCTGTTCCTGCAGCCAAAACCGCATTTGCTCTAGATGCACCCAAAGCTAATCTACCAAGAGTTGATGTAAATTTATTTCCAGCTACAATTGATGTCCCTATAGAATTTGCAAATTTTGTATTTGCAAATATAGATTTAGACATCCAACTAGTAGGTTCAGCAGATGTGCCAAGCTTTTGTCCAATAGTTGCTGGATTAAATCCACCTCTTGTTTGTCCAAGCATTGATGGTAGCATAAAGCCAAGCATTGAACCTACGTTTCCACCTATATTACCTGCTACTTGTTGACCAAGCATTTGTCCGCCAAAACTTCCTGCTGTTCCCAAAAGTAACTGGCCTACCATTCCGCCCAAACCATAACGAGGAATATTTGATCCTGGGACCATTCCTCCACGGTTAAATCTAAGAACTTTTCCACCAGCATTTGCTCCAAATATTGCTTTATTTACAATAGGAGTAGACTTTAAAGATTTTAAATTCCAATCAGTAAATTGTTCTTTTAAAATCTTTTTATCAATTGGAGATATTTGTTTTCCGTGTCTACGAGCAACAATTTCTGCTGCGTCACGTATCATCTCATCTGTCTGGTCTGGTCCAATTCCTCTTAGTAATTTACCATCTTGTGTTTTAAAATATCCATATGGTCGTGTTGCAGAAACTGTTTCTAATAGTGCATCGTATAATAAATTCTGAGTATATGGACGTAGTCCAGTTTTTCCAAACAACTTTGAACCCATACCAATTTGTGCAGATTTATGTTCCCAGCCTGGCCCTACATTTTGCTTGCCCCACATTGCACCAAGTTTTTTCATAATCATACTCTTGGTAAATGCTTGTACTCTACCTCCACCAGCATAGCCTGGAACCATTCCTCCACGATTCGCTGCAAACACGTCTGATGTTAAGCTGAACTGTGATTCCCAATCTCTATTTCTAGAATGCAGGAATCTTGATTTACCTTTTACACCTTGAAGTTCATCTATTATTATTCTTTCTCCAGTTATTGGATCAATAATTGAAATCTTTTGATTTCCAGATGATGCAGTTGCACCTCTACCAGATCTTAATTCGCTTAGATAAACTGGACTTACTCCAGATGTAGATTTAGACCACTGGTTCCAAACATCTCTCAATGCTGGGTTACTAGAACTATATTTTCTTATTACATTAGAAGAAATATCGTGATATGGGTTATTTGAATCAGTTAGAGGAATTCCAAGCCTCTTCATTTTCATAACTTCTCTTATATAAGAAGAATTAATTTCTTTAAAAATTTGATCTTTTAATTTTGCATCAACAATGTGTGAACCTAAACTATTTAACAATGTATTTGTTGATCCAACTACTCTTCCGCCTCCAAAACCTAGCAAGCCTCTTAAATATTTATTTACTATATCTCCAGAAAGCCCTCTTCCTGTTAAACGTCTATTTATTTCAGATGCAACAGACTCGTCTATATATAATCCACTTGCTGGCTTTGCTACCTTACCAACAATCTCTTTTCCTTTTTCTGTCATTATTCCACCAGTTGGAGTATATTTTGCTCCAGCTGGAAGTCCTAGGCCAAGCATCTCGTCTATAGATCTTGCTGAACCCCTTAGTGTGCCAGATCTTCTAGTTACGCCGCTCATATATTGTTGTATTGCTCGTAAACCAAATATTTTGCCGCCTCTTATTCTTTTTTGTACTGGAACGATTACTGCTTCTCCATTATTCAGAGCCCTCATTCCATCTGGATCCTGTTGTGCAACATCTCTACGAATTACGAATTCTCCAGGGGTAAGCATTGCAGGAACTACATCTGAATTTACATTTGGTCCTGGTACTTGATCTCCATTGTTATAAAATACATTTCCACCAGAATTTAATTTTCTTGGCATTGTTGTTTCAATATTATATGGTGCACCGTACGTTCTTGTTTTTGTTGCTCTACCTATAGACTCCATAACTCTTCTAAATATACCCTTACGATACATTCCACGAAGATTTGATTTTCCTTTAGCATCAACAACTGGCTGATCTATTAGAGGAGCCTTTGTTAAATCTATTGTTCTTCCAGTTGATGCAGCATACGCTACTACTTCTTGACCCATTTGAGTTTCAATTTGAGCATTAAGAGCAATTATTTGTGCTTTTGCCTGCTCTACATTTATTTTGCCTGCTCGTAATTCAGCAACAATACCAGCAGACTGCGCTGCAGCATTTTGTGTTAATCTTTGAGTTATTGGTAATATGTCATCAAATGTTTGCATTAATTCAGAACTTATTGCACCGCCTGCAGCAATTGTTCTTTTCAATTCTTTTATTTCTGCTGCAGATTGCATTCCAAGTGTGGCCATCATTGCGTGATGTCTTGCTGCTTCTTCTGCAACAACACCTGTTGAAATTCCTCCGACTGAAGTAACACCTTCAACATTTGGTAGTCTTTCATTCATATAAATTTGTGGAGTTCTACCAATTAATCTATTTACTGGCTCTGCTCCAGGAACAAGTCCAAATATAGTTGCTGGATTATTTGGATCTCTAGGATTCATATGAGCAGATGCTCTAGCAGTTCTATTTAAATCTCCAGCTAATGGATGATTTGGATCTACTACTCTTCCACGTCCGCCAACTCCTACTATATTACCTGCAACTGTTGAAATTACTGGTTGGGTTGATATTCCAGGACTTGCAGCTTTTTGTTCAAGTATAGCCAACTCGTCTATAAGATTTTTTAGTGCTACCTGAAGAACCGCTGCAGCTTTTGCATCGCTGTAAAATGTATTCTCCATCATAGTTCCAGCCTTTTGAGCTGCTAAAATTTCTGGAGTTAAAAGCTTAAATCCTTCTCCGCCTCTAAATAATGCTTTAAAATGTCCTAGTCCTTTTATAATGTAACCAAAAAAGTTGGCAAGCACACCAGTTAACATAATTACTGGACCAGCCAAAGCTGTGAATCCTCCAGCAATTGCTAATGCTTGCTTTAATGGTTTAGGTAGCTTGTCTGCGAACTGTATAACTTTATCTAGAGCATTTATTAAATGAGTTGTTATATTAAGAAATTGTTCTCCTACGCCAGCTAAATCTGCCTTAAGACCTTGTATTGCTCTATTGTATCTTCCTGATGCAGACTCTGTAACCTGAGCTAATTCTCGACCAGCTACAGATGCCAATTCTTGAGAACTTGCTTTCATTAAATCTAAAACTTTTAAAGTCTGACTACCTTGCTTTCCAAGATTTTCAAAAAGTGCTCCCATTCTTGCAAACTGGAACTTTCCAAATAATTGCTCAATAGCCTGTTGTTTTTGTAAAGGATTTAATCTATCTAATGCTGATTGTAATTCTAATAATGTTCCAGTTACATTTCCTGCATTATTGTTTACAATACCCATTAAATCAATTCCAAATGATTTAAACTTTTCTACCGCAACATTTGTTGGGTTAATAAGAGATGCTAATGATGATTTAATTGCATTTGCACCTTCTGCTGCGTTAATTCCGCCCTCACGCATAGCAGTTAAATAAAGTGCTAAATCTTTAACGTCTCCGCCTAGACCTTTAACTACTGGACCAGCCTTTGGAATTGCTTCAACTAAATCTGCTAGGCTTGTAGAAGTTTGGTTTTCAACTGCGTTAAGGAAGTCAATTGATTGAGACAATTCATCAGTATTTTGCTTAAATGCAGACTGAATTGCTAATGTAGCCTTCATAGCCTCTTGTCTATCAACTTCACCAAGAACTGCTAGTCTTGTTGTTTCTTTTACAGATGCTAATAATTCATTTCCAGTTTTTCCCGTTGCAGCAATATCTGCTGCAAGACCTATGGTTTCTTGAAAATTTACTCCATATGCCTTAGAAAGTTCTGACGATGTCTTTGATACTTCTTGTCTTACCTTAGCCAACTCTTGTGCTGAAGATCCTGCTAAATCTCCGTATACCTTAGTTAATCTTGTTAATTCTTGGTCCGCCACTCTAAATGCATCTGATGCAGCTTTACCAAAGGCGATCATAGGAACAGTTAATCCGACTGTTAACTGACGACCTGCCCATTGGGTATTTTTACCCCAGTTAATAAGTTGAACTCCGCCATCTTGAATTACTTTATTCATAATCTGCAATTCTTGTCTTGCAAGTGCGGATTTATTCTTTATAGCATCTAATCCTCTAGGAACGTGAACATTAAATTGCATTAACCCTTGAGCATTTCTGCCGAGTGGTTGTAATATAGCATTCTGCATTTGAACTTGCTGTTGTGCAAGCTGCCTAATTAATCCGCCTGAAGTTCTTGTATGATCTTGCCATACTTTAAAATATTGATTTAATTTTAGCTTTCCAGAATCAAGATTTTTACCAAACTTTTCAACATCTGATGTAAGGCTAACAAAGTGTGTGGAGAACTGTCCAGTACTTCTAATTGTTTCAGAAAATGAACGGTTCATAACCGCTATTTGATTAGCGATTGATTTATTTGATAATGCTATTTTTTCTTGAAGCTGAGAAAGGCTGGCTGTAACCTTATGCACATCTGCAATAAGATTTGAAAAATCAGAATTAGCAACTATATTCGTTACTATTTTTTCATCAGCCATATACTATATATTACTCCTTAGAGTATCCTAATCCTGCTCCGATTCCAAATCCTGCAGCTTCTGCAAAACTACCTTGTAGTGAAACTATATCATCCTTAGATGCGTTAATTCCTGCTGCTTTCAATTGTATATCTTCAAAGGTTGGACCTTCTTGTTCCTGACTTCCCTCTAGAGTTTTGCCCTCAAGTGAGGCTAGGAATATTCTTTTTTGTTCTTCATTCTTTTGAATTGCTTCAAAAGTATGGATGAGCTCTGGCATTGACAAACTTTCTTCTAGTTCTTCGTAATTTTTCCAATTACCTAAAAGAAAAACTTGTCCTTCTAAAGCGGCTAGATCTAGTTCTGACCAGCCAGAACCGCCGCCAGAAGGTTTGGGTCGTCCATCTTAATTCCACCACAAATTTCTAGAATGCGGTTAATAGTTGGAACATCCAAAGCCTCTTCAAGCTTTTGTCTATCTTTTACAAGCTCAGGTGCTTGATTTTCTAGTGCAATTGCACAAGCTTCTATTAGAACATTTAATGTTTCTTCTTCTGTTGTGATATCTGCTGATTTAGCCATCGCTGCCATAAATTTACGTAGCAGAGTAATTGATAAAGGCTTTAGCTTTACCTTAGTTCCGTCTTGTAACTCAATTTCTTCTACGTTATATACTGTAGTTGCCAATTTATCCTCCTAGGATTGTCTATATCATTATAACAAAACAAATTTATTAATACAAGCACAAAACCCCCAAAAATGGGGGTTTTGCTTATAATAATAAAATATTATTATGCTGGATAAGTAACTATTCTATCAATAATCTTTCCATATTCTGAACCAGCGTAGTTAGCATCTGGTAGAAGACGGAAGGTTACTGGAAATGTAGTTGGAGCAGTACGTGCCAAAGAGAACTGTGACTGTTGTACTGATAGCACACGACGTGCATAGTATACACGCTCTGTTGCTGTTGGATTATTTGCTGTACCGAAAGCTGAAGAAGAAGTTGGTGCTTGACCAACTGCAATTAGCTGACGCTCTGTAGGAGCCTGTCCTAGAGCACCTGCTTCAAATCCAAGAGTCTTTACTGTTGTTGCACCTGTTCCAGAAGTAGTCAGTGTTGATGTCTTCTGTCCGAATACAACTAGAGTGTTTTCCAAAGTTCCTTCTGTCATTTCTGTTGCGATCATAACTTCCATAGAAGACTTGAACAGCTTAGCTGTATCAAGCAACTGATCCACAGTAACTGAGTCATATGTTGGATTATATGTAATTTGTAGACCATTGTTTGTGTAGCCTACGTTTCTGTAATAAAAGTTTCCTGATGTTACAGCATTAAGTGTATCTGTATAAGATGTGCTTGATGCGAATGCTGGGACAGAACCGTTAAGAACGCCTGCCTCTGCATTTTCTACATAATTTGCGCTAGTACTATCTACGCTTGATATAAAAAGCGGTGATGCACCAACGAGAATATTTCTAGCATTACCTTGTGATTGTGGCATATTATTTCCACCTCCTGTAAATTCTATATATGTGGCTGGCTAGGCCCTTTCCTCTATATCCAATTTTAGTGGATTAGCGGTAAAAAGGCAAACCTTATAAATATCTTCCGTATGCGTCCAGCATTCTAGAATATTTGACCTCTAGAACAATATCAGTTGCTAAAAATCCTTTAAGCTCTTCCGATGGGGCCGTTGGAGACATATCTGATATATAAATAGAATGAAATTTAATTTTGTCTGAAATTGTAGCAAATCTGTTAACGTCTCTGGCAGACAGATCCATTCTTCTAAATTCATCTGTCATAAAGTTTCTGATTTCTACTATATCCAATATTTCTGATGAATAAACTGTAAATAATATTTGCTCAGTACATATCTGCCATATATCATCATATGACATACCTATCTTGTCATAGACTATATGCTTCTTTCCGCTCAAGAATTGTGATAACTCTGGGGACTGCTGAATTGGAATTATTGGAACTATTTCAGTGCCCAAATTATCTGAATAATAATCCTCTGGTATAAAAATATTATATTCGACTAGCTTCCCCCACAAGAATTTTCTAAGTTCGAACATTGAATCTATTTTATAATCGGCTGTCATTAAATTCCTCCAAATGCAGAAGCAAGGGCGTTGTCTGCTTGAGATCTTATAGTGTTTGGACTAAAAGAATATTTTACTCTTTTTATATCCAGTGGCAACTTCAGTGCCTTTGCCATAGAAGCTCCGAATAGATTTTGGAATCCAGATTTTTTAATAGATTCGTTTACAAGATTTCCTTTGAAGAATACTTTATATGCAGACTCAAATGAATTCTTTACTGCCACTCCGCCTGGATTTTTAATAAATACTGATTTTCCTTTTGGCATATATACTGTGTATCCATTTATATCAAACACCAGTCTATCGGCATATCTTGGTGATATTTGTAATGGTTTTCCAGCTTCCATAACTTCCGCCTTATTAACAAATACGTGCTTGTGTTTTGACTTTCCACTTACAAATGATTTTGATGGCAAAAACTCGTAGCCAACTTTAAAAGATAAATCTGATGAATCTATTCTTTTCATTTTAAATAGTCTTGAGTTAGAGCTACCTACTTTTTTCCATTCATAAATATGATGATATGCCTTAGGAGAAATTCTAGCTTTAGCATCTAAATACTGACTAAAATCATCTGCTATCTGATCGTACACCATCTTTTTAAATTTTGATTGAAATTGTTTATTTGAAGTAAGATTTGCAATTACTTGTGATTCATAATACACATATGCAGAAACTTGAGCAACAACACTTTGCTGTATTGCTCCTTTTACTTGCTTAGACATCAGAGGCTCTAGTCCGCTGGCTGCCTGAATTAAAAGTGTACTAGAGTCCAATTTGCTGATTCTCCGATCTCTTCATAGAAGAACTATATCCAATAACTCTTCCCAAAGGATCGGTGATTGGTGTGGTTCCAATGACTTCAAATACTGTTGGAGATTCTGTTGGATAGTTTAACTCTTTCCAAATTATCTTACCGTCTGAATCTTTTATATTTGTTACTTTTTCTCTTGCCGTCAATTTGTCTAAAGATCTTATTTGAATATACTGCTCATTTAAGTATTTATTTTCAAATACCTGTCTGTCATTTGAACGCATAGTTGTTGAATTGCTTACAACGCCCTTTGCGTGACAATCTAAGGTCTTATAAAATATCCATTCTTTTGATATTGCGCCCGTATTAGAATCTTGAGAATCAACCTGTCTATAGACATCCATTGTCATAGTCAATAATGATTCTATTAAACCTATCATATTACAATCATTCCGCTTACTACATAAGGTTGTAGTAGCTGGTCAACATATAGATTTCCTGTTCCACGGAATACATCATCAAAATATTCAAACTGTGCGTCAAAGGACTGGATTCTATTTACATACTTATTTTTCCAGACAGAATCTTTTGCAAAGTAATCACCCATAAGTGTTATGCAGGCTTCTTCAACACTATCTGGAACATCATCCCATCCAAATTTACCCTGAACTCTATAACGAACATCTTTTCTAAATGCTCCGTGAGAACCTAAGTCATTTATCGTTGGAGGAATCATACCATTAGCAACATATACAGTGTTGTCTAACATATTAGCTTCATCTATTCTAATTCCAAATCCAGTTTCAGATATTAGAACATTATAATTCCAATTATTAATATTATTAACATTATCTAATAGGAGCACATCATCTGCATACAATTCGTGCAAAACGCTTAATTTGAATGGTAGAGCTAAAATATTTGTTCCAGCACCATAAGCTACCTGCACATCATCATATAAACTAAATTGCTGTCCGCAATAAGTCTCAATAACTTTTCTGGCATACTTTTCCGCCATTCTAAGCTGATGGTATGTCTTATAATTTGGATCGCTTGAATCTGTACCAAGACCTAGGTCCTCTATTGCTTCCGCTAAATTGCAGTAAGGTGTTACAACATCACAGAAGCTAGTATGTGATTTAGCTGTTGAATAAACACTATATTTCCATACTAACTTTAATTTTCTATTTCTAGCAGTTAAAGTTTCTGGTATAACAAATTCATATGATCCAGTATCAGTTTCAGTTTTAATCGCCAAATAGTTTTGCAAAACTGGAACTGTGGGATCAATCGGAGTTACTAGGCCTGGGTCCTGTGTAATATCGTATACGTCGACTAAGACCTGTCCATCTGCGTCAACAATATCATTGA
>Ga0075471_10003029_pt1 | contig 10980 bp, 9 predicted proteins | sample DEB19_08_DNA_2_FD_74787 | JGI IMG/M metagenome (GOLD analysis project Ga0075471, IMG submission 74787) | Aqueous microbial communities from the Delaware River and Bay under freshwater to marine salinity gradient to study organic matter... | ecosystem: Environmental > Aquatic > Marine > Coastal ... | reverse complement strand
CCGTTCCTAACCGGCTGCGACACGAGAATGGAGATACGCACGTAGTGATCTGCGACGACGTGTTCTCGGACGCGGGTTCAACTCCCGCCGCCTCCACCAATCAAAAACCCGAGCTGTGCTCGGGTTTTTTTATTGGTGTCGGCGTCTGAGTTCTGTATGCAAGTCACGACTGCGTCGTGACTTAGCAGTACCAACTCCCGCAGCCAGAAGCGCCTACTTGGTGTCGTCGTCGAGCGCGTACACGGCTGCCACCAGCGCTTCGGCGTCGGCCTGCGAAATCTTCATGCGGTAGGCGACATACTCAGCCGGGCTGAGGCTGGCCCGTTCCATACCTTTTTCGTCTTCCATCCAGCGTTGCGCCGCCAGTACCTGGCTGCGGTTTTGCGCGATCGGTTCGGTCACGTGTGAGCCTCGATTTCGGGGAGCTAAAGTGCGTCTGGACGAGAATAGCACCCGGCGTGCCGCCCACCCAGATGGCGTAAAGTCGGCCTAAAACTGGTCGATTCAACACAGAAACTGACGATCTGAATTCGTTGGTCTGGGACCTGCCTCAAGCTTTTTCGACCCTTTCCGATTACCCAGTTACAAGGCTGCTGTGGTTGCAGCCTCGAAAAATCGCCCGGCAGTGACGCCGGGCTTACGAACTCACGGAGGAGTATTCACATGGCGGCATTCTCAGTAGTCAGCAACATCGCGTCGTCAAGCGCCCAGGCGCACCTGACCAACACCAGCATCGGCCTCAACAAGGCCTTGAACCGCTTGTCGAGCGGCTTCCGCATCAACCAGGCCGGTGACGATGCGGCGGGCCTCGCGGTGGCCAACACCTACCGCAACGACCAGGCGATCCTGAACCAGGGCATCCGCAACGCCAACGACGGCTTGTCGAAGCTCCAGATCAAGGACGGCGCGCTCAACAACATCTCGACGCTGCTCGATCGCCTCGCCACCCTGTCGACGCAGGCCGCCAACGGCGCCAGCGATGCCGATATCACCAAGCTCTCGGATAAATACAGCGAAGTCCTGAACGAAATCACGCGCGAAGCGACGGTGGCCGGCCTGGATGCCGCGACCGGCTTCTCGGTGTTCGTCAGCAGCGAAGCCACCGCGTCGGACGGCAAGATCACCGAGAGCGCGATCGGCGCCGCGACCGCGGCCGCCCTCGGCCTGACCACGACCACGCTCACGGACGCGGCCACGGCGGCGACCGCGCTTGGCGAGGTGGAGGACGCGATTGATACGCTGGGCGATGTGCAGAACACCGTCGGTATCCTGCAGAACAAGCTGCAGTTCGCGGTCAGCCTGGCGCAGTCGCAGGTGGTTAACACCAAGGCGGCCGAGAGCCGCATCCGCGACGCGAACGTCGCCGAGGAATCGGCGAACATGACCCGCTACAACATCCTGACGCAGTCCGGCATCGCTGCGCTGTCGCAGGCGAACCAGTCGAGCCAGTCGGTCCTCTCGCTGCTCCGCAACTAGCCGTCACCAAGGCCGCAAAACGCCCGGGCGCTTGCTCGGGCGTTTCTTTTTGTCAGGGGAGTCGGATCTGTTTCCCGCTAACGGCGGGTCTGTTGCTAAGATAGACGTGCCGCTTACGTCGTTGCCGTCTTCGTCTTTCCCTCCTCCTTTTTCTCGTTCATGACATCGCCGATTCAGACCTCCATCGCCCAACGTATTGCCGACGAAATCAACGCGCGCCTCCCGCAGGTTGAGGCCGCGATTGCGCTACTCGACGAAAAGGCCACCGTGCCGTTCATCGCCCGCTACCGGAAGGAAGCCACTGGCGGTCTGGACGACACGCAGCTCCGTTTGCTCGATGAGCGGCTGACCTACCTCAGGGAGCTCGAGGACCGGCGCGCCGCCGTGTTGAAGAGCATCGAGGAGCAGGGCAAGCTCACGCCCGAGTTGACGAAGGCGATTCTGCAGGCCGACACGAAGGCACGGCTCGAGGATTTGTATCTGCCCTTCAAGCCGAAGCGGCGAACCAAGGGGCAGATTGCCCGCGAAGCCGGACTCGAGCCGCTGGCGCTGCGCCTGCTGCAGGACCCCACACTGGTGCCCGAAGTCGAAGCCGCATCATTTGTGGATGCCGAGAAGGGCATCGCCGACGTTGGCGCGGCGCTCGAAGGCGCGCGCTGGATCCTGATGGAACAGTTTGCGGAAGACGCCGAGTTGGTGGGCGGGCTTCGCCAGTTGCTCTGGGATCGCGGTGAATGGACCTCAACGGTCGTGCCTGGTAAGGAAGAAGAAGGCGCAAAGTTTTCGGATTATTTCAACGCTAGCGAGTCGGTTCGCACGGTGCCGTCGCACCGGACCCTCGCGCTGCTGCGTGGTCGCAAGGAGGGATTCTTGCGGCTGTCCGTTGTGTTGCCGGAAGAGGCGGACGCCGCCGGCCCGAGCGAGCCGGAACGCCGCATCGCCGGCCGCGCCGGCATCGAGAACAGACAGCGCCCTGCCGATGCGTGGCTGGCGGAGGCCGTGCGGTGGACCTGGAAGGTCAAGATGCTCGGCAGCCTCGAATTCGACATCGAGCAGAAGCTGCGTGAACAGGCTGAGACCGAGGCGATTCGGGTGTTCGGCAGCAATTTGAAGGACCTGATGCTGGCTGCTCCCGCCGGACAGCGCGTGACGATGGGACTCGACCCTGGTATTCGTACGGGCGTCAAGGTCGCGGTGGTTGACGGCACCGGCAAGTTGCTCGATACGGCGACTGTCTACCCGCATGAACCCAGGAACGACTGGGACGGCACGCTGCGGATGCTGGCGCAGTTGTGTCTGCGCTACGGCGTGCAGTTGATCGCCATCGGCAACGGCACCGCATCGCGCGAGACGGACAAGCTTGCAGGCGAGTTGCTGGCGAAGTTGCTGGCGAAGTTGCCCGAGCCGCGCCCGGCCAAGATGGTGGTGTCGGAAGCCGGCGCGTCGGTGTATTCCGCGTCGGAGCTGGCGGCGAAGGAATTCCCGAATCTCGATGTGTCGCTCAGAGGCGCCGTGTCGATCGCGCGTCGCCTGCAGGATCCGCTTGCAGAACTGGTGCGGATCGATGCGAAGGCGATCGGCGTGGGGCAGTATCAGCACGACGTCAATCAGTTCCACCTGGCCAAGAAGCTCGATGCCGTGGTCGAAGACTGCGTCAACGCCGTCGGTGCGGACGTGAACACCGCATCAGCGCCTTTGCTGTCGCGCATTTCCGGTCTCAGCGCGACCATCGCCGGCAACATCGTGGCGTTCCGCGACCAGCACGGTCCATTCAAGAATCGTCAGCGGATCCTTGAAGTGCCACGGCTGGGCGAGCGAACCTTTCAGCAAGCCGCTGGCTTCTTGCGGATCATGAACGGCGATCAGCCGCTTGATGCCTCTGCGGTGCACCCGGAATCGTACCCGGTGGTCGAACGTATGGCTGCGAGCGCGGGGATGCCCGTGCAGCAACTCATTGGCAACACCGCGGTGCTGCGGAAGTTTGTTCCGGAGACGTTTGCGGATGCGCGCTTCGGTGTGCCGACCGTCAAAGACATCCTCGCGGAACTCGAGAAGCCCGGACGCGATCCGCGCCCTGAATTCAAGACGGCCACTTTCAAGGACGGCGTGAACGAGCTGAGCGATCTTGAGGTCGGCATGTTGCTCGAGGGCGTGGTCACCAACGTCGCCAACTTCGGCGCGTTCGTCGACATCGGCGTTCACCAGGATGGCCTGGTGCACGTCTCACAGCTTGCGAATCGATTCGTGAAGGATCCCCGCGAGGTCGTCAAAGCGGGGCAGGTCGTGAAGGTGAAGGTCGTCGAGTGCGACCTCAAGCGGCGGCGTATTTCGCTGACGATGAAGCTTGACGCGGATGTGACGACGGGCCGTAACCCCGCCGCGTCCGGCGCCGCTCCGGCAGGCCCGCGCGGTGCGCGTGGCCCGCGTCCGGCCGACGCAGCGCCGCGGAAGCCGGCCTCGCCGCAGACCTCTTTCGCGGCGGCGTTTGCCAAGCTGTCCGGCAAGGAGTGAGACTACGGTTTCAGCCGGATCGGCGTGTATTGTGACGACACGATGCGCCACTGCCCGGCGGTCGAGCGGAGCACAAACACCACTCGCATGCCGGCACCCGCTGGGGCGCTGGCGCCGGGTGGCGTAAACCGCACGCGCGCGATCGTCACGGCCGTCTCGCCAAAGAGACGCGTGTTGAGCTCATCGAGTGTCAGGTGCGGCACCGTTGCGTTGGCGGGTTTCTGGTCTGGCGCGTAGAAGCCCAGCACCTTGGCTCGTGGATCGACCTCACCAACGGGCGAGATCTCGATGTAGTCCGGCGCCAGTACCTGATCCATCTTCGCCACGTCGAACGTTTCCTGCGAGGTGACGAAGGACTGGAGCACGGCGAGGACGTGTGTCTCGGCCGCCTGCTGCGCCGAGGTGTTGACGGCGCCGGCAACGAGGACAGACAGGATCAGGGATGAGAGACGCATCAGCACAATCCTATCGCCGATGCGGCCACATCATCGCCCGTCACGCCTAGAAGGTGGCCAGCGCGTTGAACGGCGACGCCGTTCCGCCGGGGATCTGGTAGATCTGCCACGTCAGCATGAATTCCCAGCGCTTGAGGCGCGCAGCCTCAACGGCCGCGTCCTCGGTATACGCGTTATCCACCAGTGGCAAACCCATGTTGACCTGCGTGAGCTGGTGCACGGGGCGGCCGATGCCGGCCACGCCTGACGGCTGCACATCATTCACGGCATCACTCGCCAGCAGCGACACGTCGCGTGCCTTCAACCACGGCAGCACCGACGCGTGAAGTCCGGCGCCGCCCTGCCCATAGGCCCACGGCCCTTCGGCGGCACGCTTGGCCCAGCGGCCGGTGCGAATGATCAGCGCATCGCCGGCGCCGATCTTGATGCCCGCAAACTTCTCCCACGCTTCAAGGTCTTCGGCATAGACCGGCGTGGTTGGTTCGAGCCACTTCACGCCCTTCATCACGGGGAGGTCCACCAACACGCCCCGCGTGATGTAACCGGGCCCCATGCGATCGGCGGCCGATTCGATGCACCCCGCTGCCGTGAGCGTAAAGGGGAAGCCGTTGTAGCTGACGGCGGGTTCGCCGTCCTTGCGACCGATTGGGCCCTGGTAATGACAAAGCGCGTCCATGTGCGAGCTGAGGCCGTCGTGGATCGACAGGTGAATCACGTCGAGCGCGCCCTGGATGGTACCCGTGACCGGGTGGACTCGCGCCATACGATGCAGGTTTTCGCCGAACGTACCGGTGTCACTGCCGGTCTTCTTGATCGGATTGATCTGCAGCGTGACGGTCTTCGCCTCCTTCACCAGCGCCATCGCCGCCTTCGTCTTCTCAGGCGTGATCAAATTCAGCAGCCCACGCTGATCCTCTTTGCCCCAGCGCCCCCAGTTCGACAGCTCTTTCTCCCATCGCTTCAGGGTGTCGAGCGTGACAAGACGCTTCGGATCCTGGGTCGAAGGATGCGGCTTGAATCCTCCCTGGGTCGAGACGACAGAGGTCGCGATCAGCACCGCGCTGGCGACTGCGGCTGCCGTTCGGATCCACGGACGCGAAGGCTGTGTCAGCATCCGTGGATTATGCGCGATTTGCCCGCGCTCACTGCACGATCAGAAATCGGCCGGCCACATTGAACGTCACTCGGGAAAACACGTGCAGGGGGAGGAGGCCGTCACCCATCAGGTCTCCTGACGCGTCGTCAACGACGACGGCGAGGGGATTGCGCAGTCGCGAGTCGCCCACGACCAAGTCATCGAGCTGTACACGGTGGGCCAGCCGGCTGCCGGCTAGCCCGCTCACCATGCCGACCTCAAGCGGCTTCAACAGCACTTTCGTCCGTGCGCGCGGGAATAACACCAAGCCGTCGGCGCCCGTATCTGGAATCAGGGCCAGCGGCTGGGGATCGCCCTCGAACTGGGGCAAGGTGACCAGCACGCGCAGATCACGAACATCCAGCGGAAGCCGAAGGCCGGCCGGCAGATCCTCAGTTGAGTGCCAGTGGATCGACCGCGCTCGATAATCGATCGTATAAACGGCATTCGCCAGGACGTCCTGGCCAATCAATCCGTCGACCTGCTGCCCGTCTGCGTAGCGGTCCGCCGGCATGACGGCCGCATCCACCGTGACCTCGGACTGGCAACAGATCGCGAGCCCGGCAAGCCGGACCACGTAGGCGTCGGCGGTGCCAGCCGGCGTCACCATCCGGGTCTGGGCTACCACCGGCAGGCGTAACGTCCGCCAGAGGCGCGTCGAGATCACGGTCCGCGACGAGCCGGTGTCGACGACGAACCGATAAGGGCCCGTCCCACCGATCGTCACAGGCACGACGATGGAGCCGTCGGTCAGGAGATCAAAAGGGGTTGGCGCCAGGTTCGCGATTGTCCTGGTTGGCGCGAGGGCCGAAAGCAGCAGACTGAACGTGATCACTGAAATGCGCATGCCTCCTCCGTTCGAGGCTCAAATCTGCGCGCCTGCGCCCAGCAAGTCTTGACGGGCCTGCCCGGAATCGGGAATGAGGGCCTGATGTTTTTGTGATGGGCGTGTTTCGGGCTCAAAAGGCCGCGGACTGACGTCTATTCTTGAGAGGCGTGGCCGTGAAGTATCAGTGGGACGATTACGTGATCGACGTGGATGCCTACCGGCTCGAGCGCGGCGGGGTGCCGCTGCCGCTCGAACCCAAGGCGTTCAATCTGCTGCTCTTGCTGGTCGAGCGTCCTGGCCACGTGTTCACCAAGCAGGAGATCTTCGAAAAGCTGTGGCCGGACACGGTGGTCACCGACCATGCGCTGACCCGGGTGGTGGCGCAGTTGCGCCGTGTCCTTGGGGACGAAGCGCGGGACGGGCGCTACATCGAGACGGTGCCGACACGCGGGTATCGCTGGCTGCCCAAGGTCCAGACGTGGCCGCTTTCCGGCCCGGCGCCCGTGCCGGATCCGGATCCAGTGCCGGTGGCCATCGCGCAGGTAACGCCGCCGTGGCTCAAGCGCTGGTCGATCGTGGTCGCCACGCTCGTTGTGCTGCTCGGCATCGTCGCGTGGACGCAGCGAGACGGACGCACCGAGCCGATATCGAGTCCGCAGACCGGTCCGCCGCGTGATGTCTTGTGGCCGGTTCAATTGACGACCAACGCCGGCCTCGACATCCATCCGTCCTTTTCGCCACAGGGTGACGCCGTGGCCTTCTCGTCGGATCGTTCAGGCGCGTTCGAGCTGTACGTGCGCGCGCTGGCGGGGAATGCGACCGAGGTGGCCCTCACCAGCGATGGACGCCACAACGTCCAACCCGCCTGGTCCCCGGACGGCAGCCTGATCGCGTTTCATTCGCACGGTCGCGGCGGGATCTGGATCATGCCGGCACGCGGTGGTCCGGCGCGACAGTTGGTGACTGAAGGTTCGCATCCGGCCTGGTCGTCGGATGGGAGCCGGATCGCCTTTCAGTCGGATGAGCCTTCCGACGTCACGCCGAGCGCGTTTGGCGCCCAGAGTGGGGCCAGCATCAAGGTGATCCGCGCCGACGGCAGCGGTCTGCAACAACTGACCACGCCAGGGCAGCCCCTTGGCGGTCACGCATCGCCCGCGTGGACGCGAGACGGCCGGTTCGTGGCCTTCAGCGTGTTCGAAGGCGGACCGAACAACGGCGTGTGGGTCATCTCGACGGAAACGGGGCGACTCACCCCGCTCTTGCAAGGGTGGCGCGGGCTGTATGAGCTGGCGTTCGCACCGGACGACACATCGATCTTCGTGGCTGGCGGCGAGCCCTTCGTGACGCGCATCCCGTTTGATCCCGCGACCGGAACTCGCAGCGGCGAGCGAGAGATGCTGGCGATTCCAGGTGTCAGTGGCGTCCGCGGACTCACGGTCGGGCGCGATGGCAGCCTTGGTCTTGCAGGCCTGTCGACGTCGAGCCAGGTGTGGGTGCAGTCAGTCGACGCGGATGGCAACGGCCGGGGCGCGCCGCGTGCCTTGACGACCGACACGAGCCGGCGCAATTCTCACCCGGTCGTGTCGCCCGACGGCACGCAGGTGGCCTATGTGTCGACGCGCGGCGGCGAGCCACCGAACGTGTGGATGATCGGAATCGACGGCACCCGTCCCACCCAACTGACGACCAACGACAGCCCCGACATGAAGCCGTACTGGTATCCGGACGGCAAGCGGATCGCGTTCCTGTCCACGCGCGACGAAGAAATGGGGATCTGGTCCGTTGATCTCGAGACGAGGCGTGAAGAGTCGATCGCCACGCTCGGTGATCTGGCTCCGAACATCGCCGGCGCGGTCGATGGGATGATCGCCGAGCCCGCGCTGTCTCGCTCGCTGGACCGCATTGCGATGGCCGTGATCGTGCCGCCGATCGGAAACCGCCAGCTTTTTGTGAGCCCCGCGCCGGCGCTCGATCCACGACCGGTCTCGGACGGGTCCGCGTGGCTGGGGTATCCCGCCTTCTCCAACGATGGCCGTCAACTGGCCGTCGAGATGAAGCAAGGCAGCTCTACGCACGCCGCGGTGGTCGATTTACAGAGTGGCGCAGTACGCCGGTTAACCAACGAGCGGGGACAGACCTGGGTTCGAAGCTGGTCGCCCGACGGCCGGAAGATCGCCGCGGCCCTGTTTCGGAACGGACGGTGGGACCTCCGCTGGATTGATGCCACCAGCGGCGAGACCGGCGTGATGACCGCGCCGTCGGCGGCGAATGTCTACGTGCGCTACCCGGAGTGGTCGCCGCGTGGCGACACCGTCGTCTACGAGCGCGGCGAACTGCGCGGGAACGTCTGGATGGTGCGCCTCAAGGCGCCGTCGACAAACTGACGGAGGCTAGACGCGCTGGCGTTTCAGCCACGCGTCATTGAGAAATGTGCCGAACGGAAACAAGGCGGCCGCAAAGGTGCGCAGCCAGCCGCTGCCGTCGATGGGTGCCTTGCGGAAGGTCACGACCATCATCACGACGTAGGCGATGAACGCCATGCCATGCAGCCACCCGACCGGCGGGCACCAGCCACGGTTGGCCGGCCAGGTACTTGAGCGGCATGGCCACGAAGAAGAGGAGCAGGGTCGTCACCCCCTCGACCAGGGCGACTTTGCGAAACGCGTCAATCATGTGGACGCCATTATCTCAGGACGCAGCGAGGCGGCCTCGGGTACGCTAACGAGGTGTCCGTGAACGACAAACCGACCGACGTCGAAAGCGCCGTCCAGTTGCTGGAACAGATGGCCGCCGATCGACACGTCCTCAACGACCTGCCGGCTGAGCAACGGCAGCGCTTCTACAAGGCCATCGCCGCGCTGTCGACGAATGATCCGAAAGCCAACAAGAAGCGCAAGAAGGCCGAGCGTATTGCGAAGCTTAAACGGGAGGATGCGGTCCTGCACGAGACCGGGATTCGCGCCCGGCGCCGCGCGGCGTTTACGACCCCGAATGTGTTTCCGCCGGTTGAGCCGGTGCGCGCGGCCCTTGGCGAGGCCCCCGCGGTGGATCGCCTGTGCTACGTCTGCAAGCAGCGGTATTCAGAGCTGCATCATTTCTACGACCAGATGTGTCCCGGGTGCGCGGAGTTCAACTTTGCGGCGCGAACCCAGCTGGCTGATCTGCGCGGCCGCGTGGCGCTGTTGACCGGCGGTCGCGTCAAGATCGGCTATCAAGCGGGTCTCAAGTTATTGCGCTGCGGCGCGCGCCTGATCGTGACCACCAGGTTTCCGCAGAACGCGGCGTCGCGCTACGCGCAGGAGCCGGATTTCGCCGAGTGGAGCGATCGTCTCGAAATCTTCGGACTCGACCTGCGGAACCTGCCGAGCATTGAAGCGTTTTGCCGGGAGATGGTGGCGACGCGCGATCGGCTCGACTTCCTCATCAACAATGCCTGCCAGACCGTCCGTCGCCCGCCGGAGTTCTACACCCACATGATGGCAGACGAGATGTCGGCAGGGCAGGCGCTGCCGGCGCACGTGCGTCGCGTCCTCGGCGGCGGCGAACTCGCGCCGGCGCTGCGGGGCAACGCGGGGTCGAACGCCGCGTTGATGTCGCAGGTCCGTCTGCTGGACGAAGAGTTGTCGGTGCGCGCGAATCTCTTCCCCGCGGGGCGGCTGGATGAGGATCAGCAGCAGGTGGATCTGCGCGACATGAACTCCTGGCGCATGCTGCTGGCCGATGTGCCGACCGTCGAAATGATCGAGGTGCAGCTGGTCAACGCGATCGCGCCGTTCCTGTTCAATGCTCGACTGAAGCCGCTGATGCTGCGCACGCCCGAACGCGACAAGCACATCGTCAACGTGTCGGCGGTTGAAGGGCAGTTCTATCGCACCGCCAAGACCACCAGGCATCCGCACACCAACATGGCCAAGGCGGCGCTGAACATGATGACGCGAACCTCGGCCACGGACTATTTCAATGACGGCATCCACATGAACAGCGTGGATACCGGGTGGGTGACGGATGAGGACCCGATCGAGATCGCGATGCGGAAGACCGAAGAGCATCGGTTTCACCCTCCGCTCGACATCGTCGACGGCGGCGCCCGGATCGTCGCGCCGATCATCGACGGCTTCAATACCGGCACCCACATCTGGGGGCAGTTCTTGAAGGATTACAAACCAACAGACTGGTAGCGAAAGGTCCAACCACCTGTAGAATGTGCGCCATATGAAACGCCTCATCCTGCTTGTTGCCGCCCTCGTCGCCTGGACCTTCGTCCCGGTGGCTACCCAGTCGCCTGCGCCGATCCCCGAACTGCCGTTCGAATCGGTCGCCGATCCGCTGACCCTCCCGCCGGACATCCACTTTGGTGAGATTGCCGGCGTGGCCGTCAATTCCAAGGGACACATCTTCGTGTTCTCGCGCGGCAACGTGTCGGGGCCTGCCTACATGACGCAGGCGGCGCAGCTGCTCGAGTTCGATCCCAAGGGCAAGTTCGTCCGTGAAATCGGCAAGAACAACTTCGCCTGGGCCTACGCCCACGCGGTCCGCATCGACAAGCAGGACAACATCTGGATCGTCGACAAGGG
>Ga0075471_10003027_pt1 | contig 10990 bp, 8 predicted proteins | sample DEB19_08_DNA_2_FD_74787 | JGI IMG/M metagenome (GOLD analysis project Ga0075471, IMG submission 74787) | Aqueous microbial communities from the Delaware River and Bay under freshwater to marine salinity gradient to study organic matter... | ecosystem: Environmental > Aquatic > Marine > Coastal ... | reverse complement strand
CCCGATGATCTCGAGGCGCGCTTCTGCAGCAACAAGTACGTGCCGCAGGAACCGGTTCCGCTGAAGACCTCGGTTACCGAGGAAGAGGCGCTGTACTTGCTCGAGCGGCGCGAGCAGTACCCGGGCATCGACGTGGTCGAGACCTGGAAGCGCCAGTATCCGTTCGCCCCACTTGCCAGTCACGTGCTCGGCTACATGGGCTCGATCCCGGCCGACAATCCGAACACCAAGAAGGTGAACGAGACCAAGGTCTACACCGAGAAGGGGTACCTGCTCTCCGAGCGCGTGGGTGTGGCCGGTGTGGAGAAGACCTACGAAGACGTGCTGCGCGGCAGCCCGGGCAAGCGCGTGTACGAGGTGGACGCCAACGGTCGCGTGCTGCGGATCGTCGAAGAGGTACCGCCCACCAATGGTCAGGACGTCCAGCTGTCGGTGGACCTCGCCATTCAGCAGTTCGCCGAACAGGCACTCGAGACCGAGCTCCGCTACCGCAGAAGTGTGAATGCGGTGCAGAGCGCAGCCGAGCTGAAGCAGTTCGGACGCAAGAAGTACCCCGCCACTGCGGGTTCGGTGGTGGTGCAGAACTATCAGACCGGCGCGATCGTGGCGATGGCGTCGTACCCCACGTTCGACAATCGCTGGCTCGACGGCAGTGTTCCGGCCGGAAAGTTCCAGCAGTTGTTCCCCGCCAACATCCCGCCCGACCAAGCGGCGCTCACGAACCGCGCGATCCAGGGTGGTTACAACGTCGGCTCGTCGTTCAAGGCGTTCACCGCCTACGCAGCACTGCAGGCTGGCTTGCTGCCCGGTGGCGCAAACTTCAAGTGGCAGGACAACGGCACCTACAAGATCATCGCGTGCCAGCGTGATCGCTCCCGCGAGCTGCGTCAGAAGTGCGTGTTCCGTAATGCGTGGAACGCAGCGCTCGGACGGCCGACGAGCTACGGCCTGATCGGTGTAACCGAGGCGCTCACGGTTTCCTCGGACACGTTCTTCTACCAAATCGGCGACGAGTTCCTCGAGCTGACGGGCGGACAGCCGATCTTCCAGAACGAGTTGCGACAGTTCGGTTTCGGCCAACGCACTGGCATCGATCTCCCATACGAGCGGTCGGGCATCCTGCCGGACCGTCAGGTAATGGCCGAGCTCCGAAAGAAGAAGGTCATCAATCCCGATGAGACCTTCACCTCGGGTCAGAGCATTCTGCTCGCCGTGGGACAGGGCGTGCTCGCTGTTTCGCCGATGCAGCTCGTGAACGCGTATGCCGTTTTTGCGAACGGCGGGAGCCGACTGCAGCCATCGGTGCTGAACGCCATCTATGCCCCGGGCACACCCGACTCGGCGACACCGGGCTATGCCGACATGCTGCAGGCCGAATTGGTGCTGGCTCGTGTGCCGAAGGTGGTGCAGACCCTCGACATGCGACCCGAACTTCGTGATCCGATCATCGAAGGACTGTCGAATGTGGTGCGGCGCGTGAGTTTCAACGGTCACGCCTCCACCGCAGGTCGTGTGTTCACGAGGTTCCCGCTCGACCGGGTGCCGTTGGCCGGTAAGACCGGAACGGCGCAGGGCGCAGGCAACCGATCGGAGAACGACTCGTCGGTGTTCGTCGCGTTCAGCAAGGACCCCAAGATTCCCTACGTGATCGGCGCGTACCTCGAGCGTTCGGGCTACGGCGCAGTGGCTGCGGCGCCGGTAGTGAAGTGCATGTTCTACGCCGTGTCGGGGCTGTACCCACGGCTCGACCCGGTTCGACAGGCCGATCCGCTCGATCTCGCTGCCGTGGTGCCGGCTCCGCCGAAGACACTGCCGAACGCGAACTGCCTCGACAACTACACCACCATCGTCACGGCATCGGACCGGGGCTGAGATGTCGATCGCCGAGCGCATCATCCAACGCGGCCCCACGTTCGGGTCGCTGCGCCGAACGCCTGGCGACCCCCGGCGCAACATCGACTGGGTGATGATGGCTGCGGTCGTCGGCATCATCGCGATCGCGTTGCCCATCGTCTACTCCACCACCTACAAGTTCCTGCCGAGTCGACAGCGTCCGCTCGATCCGTTCCTCTACACGCAGCGGCAGGTGATCTTCGTCATCGTGGGTGGCCTCGCGATGGCTCTGGTGATGGCACTCGAGTACCAGTGGTGGAAAGAGCGCGCGCGTTTCCTGTACGGCGCCACCATCTTCGGTCTGCTGCTGGTGCTCGGTCTCGGCCGCACCACCGGCGGTGCAACGTCGGCGTTCGACGTGGGCCCCATCTCGGTACAGCCGTCGGAGTTCGGCAAGTTCGCCACCATGATGTTCCTCGCTGCGTACCTGTCCGAGGACCGCACCGAGAACGTCTCGTACTCGAAGTTCCTCGGCGGCCTCATGCTCGTGGGTGCGCCGATGATCCTCACGGTGGTGGAACCCGATCTCGGTTCGGCGTCGGTGTACGTGGCGCTCGCCATGGGAGTACTGCTCGTTGCAGGTGCCCGCGTGCGGCACATCGTGATGATCACCGTGCTCTCGGCGTCCACGGTGTTCATTGCCGTCATCACCGGAGTGGTGAAGAAGTATCAGGTGAGCCGACTCGTGGGCTTCTTGAACCAGAACTCCGACGACAAAAAACTGCAGGACCTCATCCAGCAGGTGAAGCAGGCCAAGCGCGCCTTCGGCAACGGCGGACTGTTCGGCAAGGGGTGGCTCGACGGCCCACTCACGAACAACCGGTCCATCCCCGTGCAGTGGGCTGACTTCCCGGTGACCGCACTGGCCGAACAGTTCGGCATGCTCGGCGTGGCGGTGCTGTTGAGTCTCTACGGCGTGGTGCTCGCCCGTATCTGGCGCACCGCGCACCTGTCCAAGGACATGCTCGGCACCTACATCTGTGCTGGTGTGTTCTCGATGTTGCTCTGGCACGTGTTCCAGAACGTGGGCATGAGCCTGGGCATCATGCCGGTGACCGGCATCCCCCTGCCACTGGTGTCCTACGGCGGCAGTTCGCTCGTGTCGTTCCTCATGATGTTGGGCATGGTGCAGAACGTGCACATGCGCCGCTTCCGCTGATCCGCCCGGCCACCCGGCCACCCGGATACCCGGAAGCCCGAGGGCCCGCCGGTAGAGTCGGGGCACCATGAGGTCGCCACAGTCGGCATCGGTGTGGTCTCGGCTCGAACCCCTCTTGGGCAAGGTGCAGAAACCGGCCCGCTACATCGGGTGCGAGGACGGCGCCGTCACGCCCGCTTACCGCAACGGAAGCGTGTCGTGGCTGCTCACGTACCCCGACACCTACGAAGTCGGTCTGCCCAACCAAGGGCTGCAAATCCTGTACGAGATCCTGAACGAACGCGACGACACCGTCGCGGAGCGCTCGTACGCGCCCTGGACCGATCTCGAGGTGCTGATGCGCCAGCACGGCATTCCGCTGTTCTCGGTGGATACGCACCGGCCTGCGGGCGATTTCGACATCATTGCGTTCAACCTCTCGGCCGAGTTGGTGTACACCAACCTCCTCAACTGCGTGGACCTCGCTGGGGTGCCCGTGCGCAGCGAGCACCGGCGACCGGAGCACCCGCTCGTGGGCGCAGGTGGCCATGCCGCGTTCAACCCCGAGCCGTTGGCGGACTATGTGGACTTCTTCGTCATCGGTGAGGGCGAGGAGGTCATCGCCGACATCAGCGCCGTGGTGGGGGAGTGGAAGCGCAGCGGACGCACCGAGGGTTCACGCGAGCACGTGCTGCACGCGTTGTCGCTGGTGCCCGGTGTGTATGTGCCGTCGATGTACCACGTGGAATACGACGGCTCGTCGATCACCTCGGTGACACCGAAGTATGCCGATGTGCCGCGTCGCGTCGAGAAGCGCACCATCGCCGATCTGTCGGCATGGCCGTATCCCAAGCGCTTCATCACCCCGCTCACCGAAGTGGTGCACGACCGGCTCAGCGTGGAGGTGTTCCGCGGCTGCACGCGCGGTTGCCGTTTCTGTCAGGCCGGGATGATCACTCGTCCGGTGCGCGAGCGGCCCGCCGAGCAGGTGCGCACAATGATCTCCGATGGCCTGCGCCGTACCGGGCACGACGAAGTAGCGCTGACGTCGCTCTCCACCGCCGACTTCAGTGGGATCGAGCAACTGCTCACCCAAGTGGTGACTGATCCGACGTCGTGCGGTCAGCCCACGTCGATCAGCCTGCCGTCGTTGCGGGTAGACGCCTTCACCGTGGGCGTGGCGGGTCAGGTGAGTCACGGTCGTCGCAGCGGTCTCACGTTCGCGCCCGAAGGCGGTACGTGGCGCATCCGTCAGGTGATCAACAAGTTGATCACCGAGGAAGACCTCTACGGTGCAGTGGAGTCAGCGTTCGGACAGGGCTGGACCCGCATGAAGCTGTACTTCCTCACCGGTCTTCCCACGGAAACCGATGAGGACACGCTCGGCATTCATGATCTGGCGCGCAACTGCGTGGAGATCGGTCGCCGGTTCACCAACCGAGCGAGTGTCACGGTGAGCCTCGGCGGGTTCGTCCCCAAGGCGCACACCCCGTTCCAGTGGTTCGGTCAGAACACCGAGGCCGAACTGCGCCGCAAGATCGGTGTGCTGCGTGATGCCACGCACCGGGCCAAGGGTGTGCAGATGAAATGGCACGACCCGCGTGCCTCGCTGGCCGAGGGCCTCGCATCGCGCGGCGATCGACGGGTGGGTCGGGTCATCGAACGGGTCTGGCGAGAGGGCGGCACCTTCCAGGAGTGGGGCGAGCACTTCCGCCTCGAGCGCTGGGAACAGGCCATGGCGGCCGAGGGCCTGAGCTTCGACTGGTACGTGCTGCGCCATCGCACACGTGACGAGATCCTGCCGTGGGATCACATCTCGGCAGGCCTGCACAAGGATTTCCTCTGGGACGACTGGCAGGCGGCACTCGCCGGCAGCGGTCTGGAGGACTGCCGATGGACCCCGTGCTACGACTGTGGTGTCTGCACCGGGTACGGCATCGAGCACGTGGTGGCCTCGCCGGTCCCGCCGGCGGGCGGCAGCCAGGGCACCGGACAGAATCTCGCAGCGGGTGGCGAGGTACCGGTTCGTCTGCAGATCGGTCGACGTCCCAGCGCCGAGACCGCCGCCGTGGGGGTGCAACCGTGAAGGTTCGCATCCGTTATTCCAAACTCGGAAAGGTCCGTTTCGTGGGCAACCTCGACGTGACCCGAATCTGGGAGCGCTCGTTGCGCAAGGCCGCCCTGCCGGTTGCCTACAGCACGGGTTTCTCCCCGCGTCCACGACTCAGTTTCGGCTTGGCCCTACCCATGGCTGCCGGATCACTGGCCGAGTACGTGGACATCGAATTCGCCACCGACGTCGAACTCGACGGCCTGGCGGGTCGATTGAGCGAGGCCCTTCCTGTCGGTTTCGACGTGATGGCTGTCGCCCAGAAGTTCCCTGGCCAGGTGTCGCTGCAAGAGGACGTAGTGGCCTGCGATTGGGAACTCGAACTCGACGGCATCACGGTGGCTGCGGCCACCGCTGCAGTCGATGCCGCCATGTCGGCACCCCATTTGTTGCTGGAGCGGGAGCGCAAGGGCGAACGACGGACCGATGACGTCCGGGGTTCGATCGAGTCGCTGTCGCTGCGCCCCGGTGAGCGAACGGTGCTGACCGCTCGACTCGCCACCGTCGGTCGGGGCCTGCGCCCGACGGAATTGGTTGCGGTGATGTTCCCCGACTCGGGTGATGTCACCGACACGGTGCGGAGCCTGCTGCGCACCGAGCAATGGATCGAACGAGATGGTGCGCGCCAGGAGTTGCTCCCGGCGCAGTTCACCGTCGCTGCGCACACCGAATTGGTGGGCGCATGAGAAGGGACTATCGAAATGGATCAACCCAACGACATGTCGCCCGCTGGCGATGTGCACACTCCCGCCACATCGTCTGGCGACACCGGAGCCACTGATACCGCACCGACATCGGCCTCGACCGCTTCGTCGGCGTCTTCGTCGTCGTCCGACGCACCCGCTGCTGCTGGCGAGGGCGTGAGCACTGGCGGCGACGGAGCGGGCACCCCACGGCCGGCAGCGAAGAAGCGTCGGCGTGGTTCGAGAGGTGGTCAGCGCCGCAAGCGCCCAGCGGGATCCGGTGGCGCGGGTCAGCCCGGTGGCGCGGGCGCATCCGGGCACGGTTCGACCGATGACGATGATGACATCGACGATGTTGATGACGGCGTTGACGACGATGTCGAGGTTCGCAGCGGCAACGGCCGAACGGTAGATCGGTCACCCGATCGTGCAGGCGATCGTGCAGGCGAGGTCGAACTCCCCGAGCGCATGTCCGAGGGCCGCCCGTCGCCCGATGCCGCCAACAGCGCGCTGGTGCGTCGCCCACAGATCGGCGATACGCGTCCGGCGCCGTCGGCGCCCCCGCCGCCCCCGTCTCCGTCGGGTTCGGGTCAGCAGCGTGGTGATCGGCGTCAGGGTGGCTCACGGCCGCCGCGCAGTGGCGGCCAGGGTGCAGCGGCCTCGGGTGCAGCGGCTGCGAATGCGCCGGCTGCGAATGCACCGGGCGGGTCGAACGGGCCGGGGGCGCGTAGCGGTGAAGGCTCGGGCCCGCGCAAGCGCAAGCGCAACAATCGCAGTCGCTCCGGTGATTCACCGCGCCAGACCGGTGAGCGCGCCGCATCGGTAGAGATCGATCCCGAGGTGCTCGAGCGCCGTCGCGGCCGTGAGCGCAAGGGCCGCCCGGTGGGTCGCTACATGATGTGTGTGCACGTGGGGCACGGACTCACCCAGGTGGCGGTGCTGGAGGGTCGCAACCTCATCGAGCACTACGTGAGCCGACCGTCCGACGACGTGAGCCAGATCCACAGCAACATCTATCTCGGCAGGGTGCAGAACGTGCTGCCCGGTATGGAGGCGTGCTTCGTCGACATCGCCACACCGAAGAACGCAGTGCTCTACGCGGGCGATGTGCAGTACGACGCCGAGGACATCGTGGAGCGCAGCGCCGACAAGCCGCGCATCGAGCAGGTGTTGAAGAACCGGCAGTTGATCCTGTGCCAGGTCACCAAGAACCCCATCGGCGTGAAGGGCGCGCGCCTTACCCAAGAGGTGTCGCTCCCGGGTCGGTTCGTGGTGCTCATCCCGAACTCCAAGACGATCGGTATCTCCAAGCGACTGCCCGATGACGAGCGCAAGCGCCTGCGGTCGATCCTCGATCGTGTGAAGGAGGCCGATCACGGTCTCATCGTGCGCACCGCCGCCGAGAACGCAACCGAGCAGGAACTGCGTGCCGATGTGCTGCGACTCAACGAGACATGGCGCGAGATCGAGCAGCGGGCCGAAGCAGCACGCCGCGCGAACCGAGCGCAGTTGCTGTACCGCGAACCCGATCTTGCAGTGCGCGTGATCCGTGAGGAGTTCAACGCCGAGTATCGCTCGATCGTCATCGACGATCGTGCGCTCTACGAAGAAGTGCGCGGCTATGTCGAGGTGATGAACCCCGAGTTGGTGGACCGAGTGGAGTTCTACGACGCCGAGGCGGAGGGTCTCGGCCTCTACGAGCGGTTCCATGTGCACGAGCAACTCCACAAGGCGCTGGACCGGAAGGTGTGGCTGCCGTCTGGCGGATCGCTCATCATCGAGCACACCGAGGCGCTCACCGTGATCGACGTGAACACCGGTCGCAACGTGGGTACGTCGAACCTCGAGGCGACGGTGCTGCAGAACAACCTGGAGGCGGCCGACGAGATCGCCCGACAACTGCGCCTGCGGGACATCGGCGGCATCATCGTGATCGACTTCATCGACATGGAGATCAAGGAGAACCGGCGCAAGGTGGTGGACGCGTTCCGGGGTGCGTTGTCCCGGGACAAGACCCGCAGCCAGGTGTTCGACATCTCCGAGCTCGGTCTGGTGGAGATGACCCGCAAGCGGATCGGCGAAGGTCTCCTGCAGTCCTTTGCCACCCAGTGCCCGAACTGCGAGGGCCGCGGGGTGGACGTGAACACCGGCCTGCTGGACTGATCCGCACCCGGCCGGCGCCCGGCCCGAGCCCATCGGCCACCCCTCGGCCACCCCTCGGTCACCCATCGGTGGGTCGATCCCGGGCTGGCAGCGGGCCGATTGTGGCCGGTCGGTCGCCCCGGTAGGCTCGACAGTCGCTATGTACGCAGTCATCGCCTCCGGGGGCAAGCAGGAAAAAGTGGCCGAGGGCCAGCAGGTGAACCTCGAGCTTCTCGATGCCGAGGTCGGCACCGAGGTCTCGTTCACGCCCGTGCTGGTCGTCGACGGCGCCACCGTGCTCGCCACCCCTCATCAGCTGTCATCTGCCCGTGTCACGGGCAAGATCGTGGGCACCGCCAAGGGCCCCAAGATCGACGGGTTCACCTACAAGCGCCGCACCAATCAGCGTCGCCGCTACGGGCACCGTCAGCACTACCACACCGTCGAGATCACCAAGATCACGAAAGGCTGAGCCATGTCAAAGACCAAGGGCGCAGGCTCTACCAAGAACGGCCGTGACTCGAACGCACAGCGCCTCGGCGTGAAGGTGTTCGACGGCACGCAGATCCACGCCGGCACCATCATCGTGCGCCAGCGCGGCACCCGCTTCCACCCGGGCAAGAACGTGGGCATCGGCGGCGACGACACCCTGTTCGCCACCGCTCACGGCACCGTGAAGTTCGGTGAGCGCCGCGGTCGCAAGATTGTGGACGTGCTGCCGAACGAGTAACTCCGTTCACAACCAGTGTGTGCAACGCCCCCGGCCACGTGGCCGGGGGCGTTGCAGTTTTGGCGGCCGCATGGGTGGGAGTTCCGTGGGATGACCGCCGGGAGGTGTTCTAGGGTTCGGCCATGACCGAGGTGCATTCCTACGACCCGTTGGCGCCCGACACGGTGGCCGATCCGTTCCCCGCCTACGCATGGCTGCGGGACCAGTGCCCGGTGCACAAGACCGAGCAGTTCGGCCATCCCGTGTACACAGTGTCCCGTCGGGTGGATGTCCACCGGATCCTCACCGATCCCTGGAGTTGGTCCAACCGGCTCGGTCCCGGTGTGGGCTATGCAGGCGCCGAACGCACCGGCGACATCCAACGGTTCGATCCGCCCGAGCACACCGCACGGCGCAAGTTCGCCCGACCCGAGTTCAACCCGGTGGAGGTCGCGTCGCTCGAGCCCAAGGTGCGTGCACTCGCTGCACAGATGGCCGACGAGATGGCCGGCGCACCGCAACCGTTCGAGTTGCACGACGGGTTCGCTCTGCCCATCCCCATCCTCGGGTTCATCGACATGATGGGCGTGGACCGCGAAGACCGGGTGCGCATCAAGGAGTGGGCCGACGAACTCGTGAAGGGGCTCTCGGATCCGTACCTCGCCGGGCCGGCAATCGGCGAACTGCGCCGCTATCTGCTGGAGCGGGTGCGCTCGGTGCGGTCGGGTGCACCGATGAACGACGGACTGCTGCGCACCTACGCCACCCGCGAGTTCGACGGGGCACCGCTGCCCGAGGGTGAAGTGGCCAACATGCTGTCGCAGCTCATGGTGGCCGGCCACGAGACCACTACCTCGCTCATCACCAACATGGTGTTCCGACTCCTCGAGCGCCGCGAACTGTGGGAGCAGGTCTGCGCGGATCCCTCGCTGAGTGAAGTAGCGGTGGAGGAGAGCCTGCGGTTCGACCCGCCGGTACTGGGCCTGTGCCGCACCAACAACGAACCGGTGGAACTCGGCGACGAACACCTCGAACCGGACACCAAGGTGATGGTGCTGTACGCCTCGGCGAACCGTGATCCGTCGGGTTTCACCGATCCCGACACGTTCCGGCTGGACCGCCCGTGGAGCGAGTTGCGCCGCCACTACTCGTTCGGTTGGGGGATGCACCATTGCCTCGGGGCGCCACTCGCGCGTCTCACTGCCCGCGCCGCGCTCGAGGCACTGGTGCAACGGTTCCCGACGTTGCACCTCGCCGGACCCACCGAGCGCATTGCGCCGGAGTTCCTCTGGGGTCGGCGTCGTCTGCTCGTTGGGTGGTGAGGCGCAGACGGCGAGTCAGACGTCGATGCCGCGTGGGAGTCGTGACCGATCCCAGTCGAGCAATGAGACCGCCTGACGGCATGCGAAACGATCGGTCATGCCGGCCACATAGGTGACTGCATGGCGCAATGCCTCGGGCGACCCCGCATCGGTGCCCGATGTGCGCTGTTCGCCCAGCAGATGCGGCCGATCCGCGTAGTGCTCCACGAGTGCTTGCAACAGGTGCACCACTGCCGTGCCCTGCGCCTGTGCAGCGGGCCGGAGGTAGACGTGCTCGTAGTTGAATCGACGGAACGCAGCAAGTGCTTCGGCAACCGCAGGCACCATGCCGATCCGTCCGGTCTCACGTGCCGCATCGATCATGCCGGTGATGAAGGCGTGCAACTGCGCACTGCGCGTGGTGCCTGCTCGGGCCCGCACGACCTCGGGGAGCATCTCGGGTGTGACCACGCCGGCGGCGACGGCGTCTTCGAAGTCGTGGCAGACGTACGCAATGCGGTCGGCCCACGAGACGACTTCGCCCTCGGGTGTGGACGGCGCCGGCCGTGACCACGAGTGGTTGCGGATGCCGTCGAGGGTTTCGCTGCACAAGTTGAGCGAGGTGAGCATGACATCGGCGCCCCAGACGGCGTGGTCGTATCCCTCGGCGACGTAGGGAGTGAGAGCGTCCTCGCTGGCGTGACCACCGGGACCGTGACCGCAGTCGTGCCCCACGGCAATGGCCTCGGTGAGCGCAAGGTTCAATCCGAGCGCGGCGGACACCGATCGAGCCACCTGTGCAACCTCGAGCGCGTGGGTGAGGCGGGTGCGTTGGTGGTCGTCAGGGAAGATGAACACCTGCGTCTTGCCGGCGAGGCGACGAAAGGCCGATGCGTGCAGGATGCGGTCACGGTCACGTTCGAAGCAGGTTCGATACCGGTCGGGCTCTTCGGCGATGGCTCGGTTGCCGGCGCCGTGCCCTCGTGTTGCCTCGGCAGCGAGTGATGTGGCCTC
>Ga0075471_10003025_pt1 | contig 10992 bp, 10 predicted proteins | sample DEB19_08_DNA_2_FD_74787 | JGI IMG/M metagenome (GOLD analysis project Ga0075471, IMG submission 74787) | Aqueous microbial communities from the Delaware River and Bay under freshwater to marine salinity gradient to study organic matter... | ecosystem: Environmental > Aquatic > Marine > Coastal ... | reverse complement strand
AGGTATTACCTACAAGCGCACCTACGCACCTGTTGGCTCAGACATCGTTCTGACCTACTACGCAACCAACGCAGAAACTGGCGCACCACTCGTCAACACCGACGTCAAGCTTCGTGTGAATAAGGCCTACTCAGGGTCAAACGCGCTTGTGAAGGTCGGCACGTCCATGACGGCCTCAGGTATCGAGCGCAGCAACGGCACTGACCAGCTGCAGGTCACCGCTAAGACCGATCAGTTCGGTTACGTTACCTTCGTTCTCGACGACACCGACACAGTCGGTGAACCACAGCCAGCAACTCTTGCAACAGAACCTCCAGCTTTGGCACAGGATGCTGATCCAACAGTCTCGCTCTACAGCCAGGTCTACCCAGAAATCACCGGTCAGTCGACTGACAAAGCAGACATGACCGAGTTCCACTTCTACACCCCAGGTGCAAATCCACTCGTGGTAGCAGACAAGGCAGCAGGCACTGTTGCCCGCGTTAAGTCACCAGGTCTAGTTGACACCAGCGCAACTCCACGTCCTGATCTCGAAACCCTCTTCAGCGTTACCAACACCTGGTATGCAGTGGGCATCAAGGTATGGCAGAAGTGGCACGCAATTGGTACGACTTCAAACCTCGTGTACAGCGTGACCGATGCCAATGGCAACTGGTTGGGTAACAACGACGTGACCCTGTCAGTCGGCAAGGCCTACTCAGGTTCGACCGCAAACGTCACCAACGGCTCGACTGCAACGAATCTCGGTGCAGCTGCTGATCAGGATCAGGCACAGTGGACCGGCAAGACAGACCCATTCGGTACCGTCATGTTCAACTTGCAGAACACTGACACTGAAGGCTCCGTGCCTCCAGCTGCAGCCAACACTGCTCCACCAGTACCTGGCGTCAAGTTCAGCCAGATCTGGCCAGTTGTTGCTGGCAGCAGCAGCAATGTTGCAGACATGCTTGAGTACCACTTCTTCAAGCCAGCAGCACCCCCTGCACCACTTGTCACCTCTGTGGCAGTAACTCGTGCTTCACGAGTCATTAGCGTGACTGTCACGAATCCAAAGGCCAAACTCGTCAAGATTGTTATTGGCAACATGACGTTTTCGACCTACGCCTCCGCTGGCGCAGCAAAGGTTAAGTACACCTTCCGCGTTCCAGCTGGCACCACCAAGGTTGTTGCTTCGTGCAACGGCAAGTCAAAGACTGTTACTTACAAGATCAAGTAACTGTTCGACTGTGTGGGGAGGAGCTCAGCTCCTCCCCACACTTTTTTCTTACACATCTTTGAACCGGGAGCTTGAATGAACGCGCAGAAGAATCGTCTGACCAAACTGACTGTCGGCTTTATTGCCGCGACTCTGGTTGCGGTTATGCCGACGCCCTCGAGCGCTCTCGCTCCACAACGAGTAGTCACGGCCGCGAAGATTCCTTCGAGCATTGCCGCTGGCTCACTCGTCACTGCAACTCCCGCGAAGTGGTCTGCTGCAGTCACACGCAAATATCAGTGGCTCCTAAGTGGCAAGCCAATCGCTCGGGCAACCACGCTGAAATATCAGACTTCCGCTGCGCAAATCGGCAAGGCCCTGCGCTTCAAAGAGACCGCACGCTTCAGCAATGGCAAAACCATCGTCAGCATGTCGCTGCCGGTTGTCATTGGCAAAATCATGTTCCTTGCGGAGCCAAGCATTATGTACATCGATGCAAATCAGAACTCCGCACAGGTCTATCCGCCTTCGGTTCGCCCATCCAACGTGACTCTCGCCTACCAATGGTTACGCGAAGGAAAAATCATTTCTGGCGCGAATACGAGCAGCTACGTATTCACGGGTGCCGACCAAGGCGCACTCATTTCCTTGCGCATCACTGCCAGCAAGGCCGGCTTTAGGACCACAGTTGCCGAGAGCACCACCCTCGAAGGTCCGTTGTCATTCGCTGCAGAAACCCAGCTTCTCTGGTCTGATGAATTCAACGATGCGGCTGGAACCGCTCCGAATGCCAACAACTGGGTGGCGCAAGAAGGCGACGGGGTCGCATACGGCAATCGTGGCTGGGGAAATAACGAGCGCCAGTGGTACTTGCTCAACCAGGCAAAGCACGATGGCAATGGCAATCTCGTCATCACCGCTACACGCACGGGCGCTGACCAATACAACTGCTACTACCCCGGCCAATGTGAGTGGATCAGCTCAAAGCTCGTCACACTCAACAAAATCGGTGTTCGCTACGGACGCATGTCCATCCGTATGAAAGGCGCTGCCGGCGTTGGTACCTGGCCTGCCTTTTGGACGCTTGGAACGAATATCGCCAAAGTGGGCTGGCCACGCTGCGGCGAGATCGACATTGTTGAGCTCGCTGGTTACACCCCAACAACTGTCTGGGGCACCCCACATGGACCCATCAGCTGGGGACCTGGTGTCGGTCGCACCGTCGAACTGGCACAACCTGCCGACCAAGATTTTCATGAGTACACCGTCGATTGGTACGAAGACCGCATGATTTGGTACGTCGATGGTGTGGCGTTCCACGTCTACCGCAAGAGTGAATACGAGACGGACTGGGTCTTCAACGAAGAGCAGTACTTGATTCTGAACCTTGCCATGGGTGGAAACTTTGGTCGCGACATTGATCCAAATCTGACTGAATCAAACATTCAGGTTGACTGGGTACGCGTATACCGAGTCAACGGTGTCGGCGAACTCATCACGCACTAACTGCCCCGCTCGTGCCATAGTTCGACGATGGCCGAATCATTGATTACTCGCGAACAGTTTCTAGAGCGCTACGAGAAGTTTGATGCTCCAACGAGCGATGCGGCGGTGGGCTCAGTGCTCGCGACCGCAGATCAACGTGAGGTCGGAAGCGGACCCCTCGAAGGCGTAGCGGTTCTCATCAAGGACAACATCGAGGCAATTGGTCTGCCCGGTACCGCTGGGTCGCTCGCGCTGCTGCCTTACCCAGCGACCCGCGACGCAGAACTCGTTTCTCGCCTCCGAGCAAGCGGGGCCGACATTGTTGGTGCGACGAACTTGTCGGAGTGGGCGAACATCCGCTCTACTCGCTCTGCGAGCGGCTGGTCAGCTGTCGGCGGTCTCACGGGCAATCCGTGGAAGCTCGATCGCAGTGCCGGCGGTTCGTCTTCTGGTTCCGGGGCGGCAGTGGCAGCAGGACTGGTCTCGCTCGCGATTGGCAGCGAGACTGATGGCAGCATCGTCTGCCCCGCGTCACTCAATGGAGTCGTCGGACTCAAGCCAACGGTAGGCAGCATTCCAGTGCACGGTGTGGTGCCGATTAGCAAGAGCCAAGACACACCTGGTCCGCTCAGCACAGACGTCCGTCTAGTTGCTGTTGCATTCGAAGTCATGTCACAAACATCTGGTGCAGTGGCAGCTGTCGATAACGCTTCCCAACTCATCAAGACTCTCCGGATTGGAGTCGCGCAATCGTGGCTGACGGGACACACAGAAACCGATGCGGTTTTTGAGGAAACCATCACTGCCATTTCGAAAATCGTCGCGAGCGTAGACAAGAGCGACGTGCCCGCGGCTGGGGATGAAGAACACACGGACGAATACACCGTTTTGAAATGCGAATTGAAAGACGACCTCGCCACCTACTTGCGAGATCGACTTGGAGAACACCCGCTTAATTCCTTGCAAGCGGTCGTCGACTTCAATCGAGAACATGCCGACAAAGAGTTGCAGCATTTCGGTCAGGAGATTTTTGAAGCTGCCCTCACCACTGAAGGTCGCGACAGCGATCATTACCGGGCAGCACGACGTCGCAATCTCACATGGGCTATCGACCGCGTCTTTAACCCTGCCTTCGAAAAACACGACCTTCTCGTTGCACCTGCCTATGGGCCGGCCTGGAAATCCGATCTCATCATTGGCGAACGCGGAGCTGGTGGTGTGTCCACCACAGCCGCGGCAATTGCTGGTTATCCCCTGCTGTGCTTGCCCATGGGATTGGTTCAGGGAATGCCTGTTGGATTTGTCATCAGTGGACTCGCAGGTGACGAATCTCGAATGCTCGCACTCGGCGCAGAACTGATGAAACAACTCGGGACTCGACCCGAAGACGGTTTCGCGCCAGCGTTTCGACAGCCAACGCGCGGCTAATTGACGTGTTTCCGGTCATCTCAACACTTCCAGGAAATCCTGCGATAACTCACGGAGTTTTCGTGACGCTCGGGCTCGCTGTAGGTTTTTGGATCTTCTATCGCGAAGTGCAGCGCGCAAACGCATGGGATGACAGATTCGTTTACATGATTACAGGTATTGCTGTTGGCGGCGCCCTCGGTGAACGCATCGGCAGCATTGTCGGCTCAGTCGCCGAATCAGGCGTCACCTCTGTGCTGGACGCATGGCTCTACGGCGGTCGAAGTATTTTGGGCGGACTGGCTGGTGCGTATGTCGGTGCGCTGCTGGGCAAACGTGTCAGCGGCTACCCGGGCAAAACTGGTGACTACTTTGCACCGGCTATCGCGTTGGGTCTGGCCATCGGCCGAATTGGGTGCTTCCTCACGGAACCGCCTGGACGGCCGACAAACTTGCCGTGGGGCATTAGCGTTCCAGAGCAATCGATTGCAGCGCTGCCTGGATGTCCAGGCTGCGTAGCAGGTCAGCCCATGCATCCATCGATGCTCTACGAAATTGCATTCCTCGTGACCTGCTTTGTGCTGCTTCAGCGATTCAAAAACCGCATCACTGAACCTGGTGAAACGCTTGTGATTTTCTTGGCTGCGTACGCGGTCTTCAGATTCGGCGTTGAGTTCACTCGGGCAAATCCACCAGATATTTGGGGGCTGACTCGCTCCCAGGTGTTCATCGCCTCTCTTTCGCCGATCTTTATTCTGAAAATCCTTCGCCAATATCGTCGTGGCACGTACGCTGGGCTCTTGCACAGCCCGCGCTAGCAGATGGGGAACGACATGTCTTTCGAAACACCACCACCCTACGGAGATGATCGCGAGAATCTCCCACCTGCTCCCCCTGAGCTCGAGGAGCCAGCCGCCGCGCTCCCAGAGAAGTCCAAAACTTTCCGCAACTGGGCCATCGGCAGCTTCCTCATTCACGTGCTGACGTTCTTCATCGTCATTGGTTTTCTCGCTGCGCCAATCAGCGTTCTCGTTGGCCTCATCGGTATGGGTGCATCCACTAATCCCGAAAGCCGATCTCGCATGGCAGGCCTCGCCACCGGGGCCGGATTAGCACTTGCCGCAAGCGCCGGCATTTGCTTTGTATGGATTGCATCAGTCTCCTCAGGCATCTAACCTCATGCGGGGGTGGCCCCGCTTAGGCTTGCGGCATGGCTCCCCGTGTTCCCCGACTTGTGGCGGGACCTTCTGGTCGCCAAATGTTCGGCTCGCTGAGCCAGATTCGCGGTGACACAACCGGTTTTCTTGCTGACGTTCACCGAGAGTTTGGTGACGTGGCTCAGTTCCCCGTCCCGATTCCTGCCATTTCGTTGAACAATCCTGCTGACGTCGACTACGTCTTGCGAACTAACGCCAAGAACTACACCAAGAACACTGTTCAATACGGCTCCCTCAAACTGGTGACAGGCGACGGATTGCTGACGAGCGATGGCGCGATCTGGCGGGCACACAGGCGCGCTCTCCAGCCCGCGTTTCACCGAACCATGCAATCGCTCACCCTCGATGCCATTCGCGATTCATACGATCATTTCGCTGAGGTCTGGCGCAGTGAGGGAGCCATCGAAATATCAGAAGCGATGCAGCACCTCACACTCGAAGTGGTCGGTCGCTCACTGTTTGGTACATCTCTGAGCGGCAACGCCGACGCAATCGCCCAGGCCACGCTGAAGGCTCTTAAAGTGGTGGTTGCGCGAGCACGCACGCCTTTCGCACTTCCCTCTGTTGTTCCCACACCCAACAACCTGCGCCTGCGTTCCGCGATCAACACTCTCGACGATGCGGTTGCGGAGCTACTCGGTGCGCCGTCAGCACATCCAGACGCATTCATCACGTTATTACGGGAAGCCCACGAAGCGGATCCCGTGAGATTTAACCTCAACGCAGTGCGCGACGAGATCGTTACGTTCATCGTTGCCGGTCACGAGACGGTCGCGAGTGCTCTCACCTGGACGCTACAACTTCTCAACGAGCACTCCCCCGCGTACGGCTTGGTCCAAGAAGAGGCACGATCAGGTGTGGATGTCACAGAGCTCGAGGCGATTCCCCTGGCAAGGGCCGCTTTTGCTGAAGCCTTGCGACTGTATCCACCAGCCTGGCTGATTACCCGCGAATCGATCCATACTGACGAAATTGGGGATCTCGCAATACCTGAAGGCACTCTCATCATCATGAGCCCGTATCTGCTGCATCGCGGTGACAACTGGGATAACGCCGAAGGCTTCGACCTCAATCGGTTTGCCGACGACAACTCCCAAGTCGCTCGAGCAGACTATTTGCCGTTCGGACTTGGCAGCCGAATGTGCATCGGACGAGATATGGCGTTGGTAGAGGGGCCAGTGTTGCTCGCGAGTCTGTTGCGCGACTTCGATGTAGTGCCCACCAACAACTGGTCAGACGTCGGCATGACCCACAGTGTGACTCTGCATCCCACTCGGCGCATGGAAGCGAAGTTGCTCCCCGCCCGCTAGCCGACGATGTCTACCTTGTGGCTACGGCGAATGTCATGGTGACAGCCCCGACTCGCTTCGTCGCTACCGCATGGCTCGCATAAAAGTTCGAGTTCGTGACAGTACTGATTGAGACAGTTGTAGAACTGCTTTGTTGGCGCACCGCACTTCTCACACTCGCCGATCACGGGAGTCTCGGTGCCAAACTCGACTGCCATGCGATTATCGAATACATACAGGGACCCTTCCCAAAGCCCCTTGTCCCCAAACTTCTCGCCATACCGAACAATGCCGCCGTCCATTTGGTAGACCTCTTGGAAGCCGCGATTGATCATGAGCACCGAGAGAATCTCGCAGCGAATGCCCCCTGTGCAGTACGTAACAATCGGCTTGTCTTTCAGATGATCGTATTTACCGCTTTCAATTTCAGAAATGAAATCACGCGTTGTCACCACGTCAGGGACGACGGCATCTTTGAACTTACCAATTTTTGCTTCAAAGGCATTGCGGCCGTCGAAGAACACCACGTCGTCGCCGCGCTCTTCGACAAGCTTGTTCACTTGGTGGGGCTTGAGATGCTTGCCGCCTCCGACGACTCCGTTCTCATCGACCACAAGTTCGTCCGGGCGCATGAAGGCAACTAGCTCATCGCGGACGCGGACGCGAAGGCGCGGAAACTCCGTGCCATCACCTTCGGACCACTTGAAATCAATTTTCGCGAAACCTGGGTATTCCTTCGTTTTGCGAATGTACTTCTTTAGGGCCGACATCTCACCGCCGAGGGTTCCGTTGATGCCGTGCTTCGAAATCAGAATTCGACCTTTCAGGCCAAGCGATTCACACAGCGTTCGCTGCCAGAGCCGAACCGCGTCAGGATCGGCAATAGGCGTGAAGCCGTAATAGAGGACGATTTTCTGCAGTTCCACAATGCCATCCTAATTTTCGGGCAGTTCGTACTTCGCTACCGCCCACACGGCCACGAAACGGGTCGGAACTGCTACCTTCAGCGCCACACCTAACGGAGGCGCTGATGGCACGCTTGAGCTTGTTGAACTTTGACAAAGCCCGCGTACTCAAAACCGCACTGGCGAGCTTTGTCGGATTGCTGACGCCGCTCACCTTGGCACTGCTGACTGGCAATCCGATCATTGCGCAGTTCCCGATTCTGCAGGTTTATCTGTCACCCATCTTGCTGGTGGCTTCAATCATTGGCCTACGCATCAACAAGGAAGAGCCGGCTCGTAGCACGTGGTACGGCATCTTGTTGGGCACGTCGATTGCCGCTGTTGTAGGCATCATTGCTTTTTTCCTAATGCTCAACGCATTGGGCTGGCTCGGCTAGCGGCCGTCGCAGGTTGATGGGATGGTTCGATTGAAATGACAGATCAACTTGAATGGGGAACGGGGATGCCACTGCGTGGCGACCGAATCCATCGCTACGTCAACGCCTACTGTCCTGAGTGCCATTTTGATGTCGACGCGACTGGACTCACCGAAGTTCGCTCCCTCTCGGGTTGGCTCGCTGAACGCGACGGCAAAATCTGGCTGGAGCGCGGCTGCCCAACGCACGGTTTCTTGCGCACGATGTATGACGAGTCGCCAGAGATTTTGAACTACCTCGAGCAGTGGCAAGCCCCAACCAAGTGGCATGTGCCCGACAGCCCAGGCAATTTTGATCCGATTCCCGGCGCCTACCTCAAGGGCCTCGGCGAAATGCAGACGCAGCACACCTGCATCTTGCTCGAAGACATCATCGAAGAATGCAACCTGCGTTGCCCCACCTGCTTCACGGAATCTTCGCCTGATCTCAAAGGTATTGCGACTGTTGAAGAGATTCTCGCAAACGTTGATCAGCGAATTGCACGCGAAAATGGTCGCATCGACGTGGTCATGCTCAGCGGTGGCGAACCAACAATTCATCCCGATCTGCCCCGCTTGCTCGATGAACTCGTAGCGCGCAACATCGTTCGTATTCTGATCAACACCAACGGCTTAAAGGTTGCGTCAGACGATGCCCTCGTGGCTCAGCTCAAGAAGCATCGTGAGCGCGTTGAGGTGTACCTGCAGTTCGATGGTTTTCGCGCCGAATCGTCGAAGTTCCATCGCGGCGGCGACATCACCCACATCAAGGCAGCTGCCCTCCAGCGACTCTCTGACAACGGGATCTTCACAACGCTGACGATGACCGCTGCTCTCGGAGTCAATGATGACGAAATTGGCGCTGTAGTTTTGAAGGCACTTGAAACCCCGTACGTCGGTGGCGTTTCGATTCAGCCGGTGTTCGGCTCTGGACGCGGCAATCCCATCAACGCCCAGGATCGGCTCACTCACACTGGTGTCCTCAAACGCCTTGGCGAACAGACCGACGGGGTGGTTCAGTGGACTGATCTCACTGCACTCCCCTGCAGCCATCCGCACTGCGCCAGTGTCGGCTACATGCTGCGTACGGATAAAGGCGAGTGGAAGTCGCTTAACGAAATGATTGGCCACGAGAGACTCAAACAGCATCTCGGACTCATCAGCAATCGCATCGCTGATCGCGACATTCCTAAAGACCTTCAAGCAGCAGTTCAGTCGTCACTGCTCGGTCTTTTAAGCGAACAAAGCAGCCTGAGCAGTCCTGCGATTGGTCAACTCTGGAAAGACGTCTGCGAGGCCTGCGACCTCGGCATTTCGACTCTGCTCAAAATTGCTGCGTCGGCGGGACTCAGCCACAAGAAAGAAGCCCTGCGTCAGATGCTCGGTGAACGAGTCGTGCGCATCACCGTGAAGCCATTCATGGATCGCAACACGCTGATTGAAGAGCGACTCACGCAATGCTGTGTACATGTCGGGACCCGTGCAGACGCTAACCAGTGCGCACCTTTCTGCGCCGTCCAAGCTTGGCCGGCCCTCTCTGCCACCCGCATCTCACACGCATCACTTAATGAGGTGAAGTCATGAGCGAAACCGCTAGCACTCCCAACGCAACGCCGGGAAGACCTACTCCGGGAACTCCGCCGCCATCAGAGGCAACACCAGCTTTCGATCCGCTTCGGCTGTGCATTTACACGACGGTTGCGCTGATTGCGTGGCTCGCTGGTCCGTTTGCTGTTGTCGGCTTCGCAGCACTCGGTCTTGCGGGGTATTGGAAAGCACATCAAGCCGGACTGACACGCACAAAGTGCTATCTCCGCGATGTCCGCTTAGTTCTGTTGTACCTCACGTCGATTGCAGGCGTGGCTGCATTCGTGGCAGCGCGGACCATCTTTGGTTGGTTCAACTAACCCACACTCCTCGTACCTGCGGGCGATGACCTCGACAAGTTCGGAGCTTCGATCGAGCGGCTGAGAGCACGGCCTAGCGCCGGCTGCCTGTTTGATCCGATCAGGCAAGATGCCATCGAAAAGAACCAGTGATGCGACAGCGACTTGCGCTTGACTCCGCTCTTCAAGTTCTGAAATCGCGGTGGGGACATCTGGCTCTGCCTGTGACGCATACGCGACCAACACTTCTGCGCCGCGAGCATCCGACCACTCTGAAGCAAAATCCCGAAGATCTTGTTGTGCGGAGGCACTCGAGGTTCCTGCGGTGGCCAGCACCATCGGCCCATCTGGAAGTTGGGCTTCGATGGCCACTCTCCACTCAGGTTCGAGGCCAAGAGGCGGTGAAATGCCAAGGTCGATCCCACTAGAGACCCGCGCCTCAGCCACCGCCCGTGGCACATCTACGCGCACATGAAAAGCGCGCGAAAGAAACACGGGAATCACCAATGCCGTGCTCGCACCCGCGGCTGCGAGCTCAATCGCTGCGCCGGAAACGTCGGGTTCGCAATGATCAATAAACGCTGCGACCGCGGTAACGCCGAGACGCTTCTCAACTTTCTGAGCTAGTTCCCGAGTGGCCACACCAGCACGTGGATCTGGACTTCCATGCGCGAGCAGAATGACTGGTACCGACATTAGAGACTCGCAAAGTTGAGCGGAAGTTCAGCGCCGAGAACAGCGACCTCGCCGATGACAATGACCGCAGGGTTTGAGACACCCACCCGCTCAGCATCCGCAATGACCTCACCAAGCGTCGAGCGGAGAGTGCGCTGCTCGTGACTGAATGCTTTTTCGATGATGGCGACTGGCGTGGTCGGGACAGCGCCGTGGTGAGCGAACTGGCTCACCAGTTCAGGCAAGGTTGCCACTCCCATCAACACCACGATGGTCAACTTGCTTTTCACGATGTGCTCAAGATCGAGGATCTCGTGTCCACTCACCACTACGAAACCAGTGGTGATTCCTCGATGCGTCACAGGTATTCCAGCCGCGCTTGGTGCAGCAATAGCGCTGGTAATTCCAGGCACCACTTCAACCGCTACGCCCGCCGCGATACACGCCAATACTTCTTCTGAACCACGACCCAGGACATA
>Ga0075471_10003023_pt1 | contig 10994 bp, 10 predicted proteins | sample DEB19_08_DNA_2_FD_74787 | JGI IMG/M metagenome (GOLD analysis project Ga0075471, IMG submission 74787) | Aqueous microbial communities from the Delaware River and Bay under freshwater to marine salinity gradient to study organic matter... | ecosystem: Environmental > Aquatic > Marine > Coastal ... | reverse complement strand
CGAGATGAAGGTCACCGCCATCTACGTCACGCACGACCAGAAGGAGAGCCTGAGCCTGGCCGACCGCATGGTGGTGCTCCGCGACGGCAGCATCGAGCAGGTCGGCGGCCCGCGCGAGCTGTACGAACGGCCCGCGAACCGGTTCGTCGCGGAGTTCCTCGGCGAGACGAACTTCCTCGACGCCGAGCCTGAGGGCGCGGTGGCAGGCGGTCGCGCCGTGCGCACGGCGGCGGGAATGCTGGTCTCCGCGGTCGTCCCCGATCGTCCTGCCGGAACGAGGCTCGTCGCAAGCGTCCGGCCGGAGTCGCTGCGCCTCGTCGCCGCCGGGGACGTCCCCGCGGACCGCCCCGCCCTGCGCGGCACCATCGCCGAGAGCACCTACCTCGGGGAGATGGCCCAGCACCGCGTCGACTGCGGCGGCACGATGGTGAAGGTGTTCGAGCTGAACCCGCGCCAGGCGTCGCGCCGCGGCCAGGCGGTGGCGCTCACCGCAGAGCCGGACCAGGTCGTGCTGCTCGACCGCTGAGGGGCGACCCGCGTCCCCGCGTATGTTCCGCGCATGCGCACCCCGATCGCCTCGGCGTCCGTCGTCGCACTCATCGCCTCCGTGCTCGCCGCCTCCGGCGCCGTCCATGCGCCGCCGGCCGTGCCCCCGAAGGACGAGCGCCTGGCGTGGTGGCGCGACGCCCGCTTCGGGATGTTCATCCACTTCGGCCTCTACTCGGTGCCGGCCGGCACGTGGGACGGAAAGCCCGTCGGCGGGATCGGCGAGTGGCTCCTGCAGAACGCGAAGGTCGACCCGATCGTCTACGAGCGGACGCTCGTGCCGCAGTTCAACCCGTCGAAGTTCGACGCCCGCGAGTGGGCACGCATCGCCAAGGACGCCGGCATGGGCTACGTGGTGATCACCACCAAGCACCACGACGGCTTCGCGCTCTGGGACAGCGCCGCCAGCGACTACGACGTGATGGCCACGCCGTTCCGACGCGACATCATGAAGGAGCTCTCCGAGGCGGTGAACGCCGAGGGCATGCGGATGTGCTGGTACCACTCGATCATGGACTGGCACCACCCGGACTACCAGCCCAGGCGCGAGTGGGACCAGCGCCCCGTCGACCCGCTGAGCTTCCCGCGCTATGCGAAGTACATGTTCGCCCAGCTGCGCGAGCTGCTGACGAAGTACGGCGACATCGGCATCCTGTGGTTCGACGGCGAGTGGGAGGGCACCTGGAACCACGACTGGGGCAAGATGACCGACGACTTCGTGCGCTCGCTGCAGCCGCGCATCATCGTCAACAACCGCGTCGACAGCGGCCGCGCCGGCATGGAGGGCTTCAGCGCCGACGAGCACGCACGCGGCGACTACGGCACCCCCGAGCAGACCATCCCACCGAACGGCATGCCCGGCAAGGACTGGGAGACGTGCATGACGATGAACGACACATGGGGGTACAAGACCACCGACCAGAACTGGAAGAGCGCCCAGGTGATGATCCGCATGCTCTGCGACATCGCCTCCAAGGGGGGCAACTTCCTGCTGAACGTCGGACCCAAGGGCGATGGGACCATTCCCGAGGAATCGGTCGCGCGCCTGAAGCGCATGGGCGAGTGGATGCGCGTGAACGGCGAGGCGATCCGCGGGACGACGGCGTCGCCGTTCACGCGGAAGTTCCCGTGGGGGCGGGTGACGATGAAGCACCCCTTCAGGAGCGGCGCACAGGCGACCACCCTGTACCTGCACGTGTTCGACTGGCCGGCCGACGGCACGCTGAGGCTCGACGGAATCGGGAATGCAACTTCGGGAGCACGGGTCCTCGGCGCACCGGACCGCACGCCCGCCGCGCGCCAGGACGGCGGTGCGATCGTCGTCTCCGGGCTCGGACCGACGCCCGTGGACCCCGACTGCACGGTCGTCCAGATAGACGTCACGGGTGTTCCGGAGGTCACGCCCTTCGCCGTCGCGCCCGCCGCCGACGGGTCGATCGCCTGCATGGCCGCCGACGCCATCGTCACCGGCAGCATCCAGTACGAGGACCGCTTCGCGAACCTCGGGTGGTGGCGCGACATGGCGAGCACGGCGTCATGGCCGGTTGCCGTCCCGGCCGCCGGCACGTTCGACGCCACCATCGACTACGCCGCCTCCGCCGAGTGCGGCGGCACGGGCGAGTGGCAGGTCCGCGTCGACGGGCAGACCGTTGCGTCCGGCACCGTCGAGCTTCCCGGCCGCGGCGGCTGGGGCGACTTCGCCGCCGTACCGCTCGGGCGCGTCTCGCTCCCCGCGGGGAAGTGCGAGTTCCTCGTGAAGGCGGCGCGCAAGGCGGGCGACTCCTTCATCAACCTCCGCCGGATCGACCTGCGGCCGGCCGAAGTAGCCTGCCCCGCCCGATGACCTCCGAAGCCGCCCCGACGTTCACCATCAACGGGTCTGCCGTGCCGCTCGTGCCGCAGGCGCGCGAGCCGTTCTCGTGGCTGGCGAGCCAGGTCTACCGGCACCTGCACGATGGCGCCCCGCTGCCGGCGCTGCTCGGCATGCTCGCGCACGAGGGCCTCACCACGCAGTCGCTGCCCCCGCAGGACGCGCGCATCCAGGCCATCCTCTGGACGCTGTGGCAGCTCGGCCTCACGGGCCTCAAGGTGGAGGGCGAGGGCGCGGACCGGAAGGTGACATGGGAGCGCGGCACGCACGCGGGGATCAACGGCACGCCGGTGGCCGACTGCTTCTCCGCGGAGGCGATCGCCGACGGCCGCGCCATGGCCGCGGCGCTCGTGGTCGCCGGCAGCCGCGCGATGCACATCAACGGCACCGACGTCAAGGTGCACATCAACAACCTCGAGCTCGTGAAGGCGCAGGCCGCCGAGGTGGCAAAGCGGCAGGCCGACCCGAGCCATGACCCGTGCATGGCCGCCTCGCGCTACGTCGCGGAGCTCATGAACGACGGCGCCGGGCCCGAGGACCTGCGCCTGCGCGCAGCCATCGAGCTCGCCGCCGACCTCGGCGTGCGCGCGCTCTTCGTGGACACCGTCAACCGGCAGCTGCGCATCGCCGCCTTCAGCCGGGAGGCATCGCTTGCCGCGGCGTTCCTGCAGGGGGTGCCGGTCGAGCAGTTCCCGGCGGTGCTCTCTCGCGCGGACACCCTGCACAAGGCGGCCGAGGATGCCGGCCGCAAGCTCGCCGAGCAGATGACCGCGGCGCAGCGGGCCGCGGGCGGCGTGGTGGCCGCGAAGGCAGGCGCGGACCCGGCCAAGCCGGCGCCGGCCGCGACCCCGGTGCGGCGCCGGCGGCGCTGACGGTTCGGGATATTCGGTCTGTGGCGGCCGCTGCCTGCGGGGAACCGGCGTCAATCCGCTGCCGATCGCCTTGACCGTCCGCCGCGGGAAACGACCCTCATCGGTGTCGCGCGCGGCCGCAACGACGTGGAGCGGAGCGCGGGACGTCGAGGTGCGTGGAGGGTCGAAAGGGATGTGCGACCGAATCGGCGAATCGTCGGGTGGGACCGGCGTGCCGCCCCTCCCCACCACCCTCGAGCTGCAGGTCGGGTCACCCGAGGCAGCACGCACCTACCGAACCATGCTCGGCGACCTCCGTGGAATCGCCGTCTCGGACCGACCGCTCCTGGAGGGTTGCGTCGCGGATGCGGCGATCGCACCGACCAACAGCTTCGGCTACCTCGATGCGGGCATCGACGGCGCGTTCGCGCGCCGGTTCGGTCGCCGCCTCCAGCGAGCCCTCCAGGAGCGGATCGGCCTCGAATTCGAGGGCGAGATGCCCGTCGGCGACGCCATCGTCCTGCCGACCGGCGACCTGTCGCTTCCCTTCGTGGTGGCCGCGCCGGCCAGCCAGTTCCCCTCGGCGATCGCCACCGAGCCACTCCTGTACCGATCGCTCATCGCCGCCTTCCGTGCGATCGATGCCTGGAACGTGATCGAGGAGGGCCCGCCGATCGAGCGGATCATCCTGCCCGACGTCGCGCAGGCATGCGCCGGATGGGAAGTCGAGCGCCTGGCCCCGCAGGTACGGCGCGCCATCGAGGTATGGCAGCAGTCGCGGCTCGGCCTGTCGCGACGCGCGGCCTGAGCGGAGATCCCGCCGCTATGCCGCCATCGGCGGCAGCGGCGCGCCGATCGACGCGGTGACCGCCCGCAGCAACTCCGCTTCCTCGACCGTGGTGGTGCCGTCGGCCCCGACGCATGCCACCGCCGCATCGACCAGCCGTCGACGCATCCCGGTCCCGGTACCGGCGAAGGCGCGCAGCGATGCATCGAGCGCATCGAGGGTGCAGCGCGCCGGCGCCGAGGGACGCGCTCCAAGCGACGGCTCGACCGCCCGGGCCGCGGCCCATGCACGCAGTGCACCGGCCTCGTCGCGCGCGCCGGACCACGCCAGGACGCTGACCACCAGGCCCAGGTCGTCGTTGGTGGCACGCTGCCCCGGCACGGGTGCCGCGCCGCGCCCCTCGACCGCCTGGCGCAGCAGGATGCGAACCGTCCACTCCACCCGGTCCACCTCGGCGTCGGCGGCGATCAGCTGGGCAAGCACGACCCGGAACGACGCGTACTGCGCCGGCGAAAGCTGGGCGAGCGAGGCGGCGCAGACCTCGAGCAGCGGAAGCCGCGTGGCAGCCGCAAGCGCACCATGCCGCGCCAAGGACTCGACCTCGACGGACAGCGCCCGGTCCTCGCGCGCGATCGTCCCCAGCTGGCGCCGTCGTTCCGCGGGTTCGGCCGAGAGCAGCATCCGGCACACCACCGCGCGCGCGGAGAACGGCGAGTGCGCCGCCTCGAGCACCGCCGCCGGCACCGACGCGAGGATCGCGGACGCACGCGACACCGTGGCAGGCGTGGGCGACCCCATGGTCGCGCGGGATTCGGCGAGTGCGGCCGCGGACACCGCCGGTGCAGATCGACCGGCCGGCGGCGGAGCGGCCGAGCCTGCGAACCCGGATGCCGACGGGGTCGGCGACGCCGATGCACGCACCGGCGCCGCGCCCACCCCTGCCGCGATCGCCGGCAGGCTGCGGATCCGGCGGATGCGCTCCTGGAGCGGCGGATGCGTGGCAAAGAGCGACGCCACCCCGTCGGCGAAGAGGAAGTGGCTGAACTCGGCCGCCGCCGGTGCGTCGAGCCGGCTTCCGGCACCCGAGGCGATCTTCTCCAGCGCACCCGCGATGCCGTCCGGGTTGCGCGTGTACTGGACGGCGCTCGCATCGGCGAGGTACTCGCGCTGGCGGCTCACCGCGCTCTGGATGATGCGACCGAAGAAGTAGCCGACGATCCCGATCAGGAAGAGGCCGAGCCCCAGCACCGCCATCAGCGCGGCAACGTCGTTCTTCCCGCGGGAACGCCGCCCCGACCCAAGGGCGCGCAGCATCACGCGGCCGATCATCGAGATGGCCACGATGCCGCCGAGCCATCCGACCAGCCGCATGTTCAGGCGCATGTCCTGGTGGAACACGTGGCTGAACTCGTGCGCGACGACCCCCTGCAGCTCGTCGCGGGTCAGCGACCGGATGCAGCCCCGCGTCACGCCGATCACCGCGTCGCGCGGCGTGTTCCCGGCGGCGAAGGCGTTGATCGCCTGCTCCTCCATGACGTAGACCGGCGGCACCGGCAGCCCGGCGGCGATCGCCATCTCCTCGACCACGTTGAGGACGCGTCGCTCCTCGGGATCACCGGTCGACGGGGAGACCTGCCGGCCGCCGAGCGCGGCGGCGACCGCCGCCCCGCCGTGGCCCATCTGCGCCATCTTCACCCAGCTGCCGATCAGGACGACCGCCGCCACCGAGCCGACGGACGCGAGCATCAGCCTCGGATCGAGGTAGTTGCCGCCGCCCAGCACGCCGGCCACGAGCAGGTGCACGGCCGCCATCGTCGCTGCCACCGCCAGCACGAAGAGCAGGACGAGCCGCCCCGAGTTGCGCCTGGCGGTTTCCTGTCGCTCGAAGAAGTCCACCGCTACGCCCCCGCCTGCGGGCCGCTGCGCGCGAAGTCGACCGCCGGCACGGCCCGCGACGCCTCGTCCGCCTCGAAGAGCGCCGCCGGGCGGAACGAGAACATCTGCGCCACGATCAGGTCGGGAAAGACCGAGAGGCGCGTGTTCAGGTTCATCACCGCGTCGTTGTAGGCCTGGCGCGCGAAGGCAATGCGGTTCTCGGTGCTGACCAGCTCCTCCTGCAGCTGCAGGGCGGAGGTGTTCGCCTTGAGGTCCGGGTAGCGCTCCATCAGGATGACGAGCCGCCCGAGCGCCGACTGCAGCACGCCCTCGGCACCCGCCAGGGCCGTGGTGGCCGCAGCATCGCCGGGCGAGGCCTGCAGCCGGGCCTGCGCCGACACCGCCGCCGCGCGCGCCTGCACGACCCGCTCGAGCGTCTCGCGCTCATGCGCCATCGATCCCTTCACCGTCGCCACCAGGTTCGGCACCAGGTCGTGCCGGCGGCGCAGCTGGACGTCGATCTGCGCGAACCCGTTCTGCACGCGCATTCGGCGCGAGACCAGCCCGTTGTAGACCGCGGCGACCCAGATCGCGACAAGGCCGAGCATGGTGACCACGACGACCACCGCGATTGCCACCGGCGAGGCGGCGAGCAGCGTGGGGGCGAGGGTGGTCCCGGGTTCCATGGACGCGAGTTCTAGCATCCAGGCGCCGGCATGGGCGCGCGGCGGCAGGGCCGCGCTGCGCCACGGAATCCCCGCACCCGGTCGCACGGCATGCGGCGCGAAAACGGCAGCATGCCGCTGGACCTTCCAGCGGCATGCGCCGGTGCCAGGCGTGGACTCCCAGCATCGCGCGCCTGCCGGATGCGATGACCCGGCAGGCCCCGGAAGTACGCGCGGGAAGCCATCCGGTTCGCGGGCGGAATCGTTTGGTGTAGGTTCACGGACCTCGCGCCGAGGCGCATCTCCATGCTCGCCCGCAGCACCTGCAACGACCGACGGTTCGACATCACGCTGGCCGACCCGGCCCGGAGGAACCCGCTCGGCGAGGCGATGTTCACCGCGCTGCACGAGCGCCTGCTGGTGGCCGCGCTTGCGTGCGACGACCGCCTGCTGGCGGCCGATGGGTCGCTGAAGGGCGCCGACGTGGTGGTGATCCGCGCCGAGGGCCACTCGTTCTCCGCCGGGTTCGACCTGGCGGCGTGCGTGGACCGCCCGGCACTGCTTGCCGACCTCGTCCATGAGCTGTCGCGCACGGTGCGTGCATTGCGCGAGCTCCCGGTGCCGGTGGTGGCCTCGGTGCCTGGCACTGCGCTCGCGGGCGGATGCGCCGTGCTCGCCGGGTGCGACTTCGTGGTCGTCGCGCCGGATGCGCAGGTCGGCTACCCGGTCCACCGGATCGGCGTCAGCCCGGCGGTGTCGCTGCCGGCGCTCACCGCGGGCGCGGGCCACGGTCGCGCGCGTGCGATCACCCTCGGCGGCGACGTCGTCGACGGGCCGAACGCGGTGCGCCTGGGCCTGGCGACGCACTGTGCCGCCACTCCCGATGCGCTCGAGGCCGAGACCGACCGGCTGGTGACGACGCTCCTCTCCAAGGGTCCGCAGGCGCTCCGCGCCACCAAGGCGTGGCTCAACGAGCTCGACGGATCGATCGACGAGGCCCGCCACCTGCATGCCGAGATGGCCAGCGCCGCCGCCGCCGACGGCGACGAGTTCTCCTCCATGCTTCGCGCCTTCTGGGCCACGCGCAAGGCGCCGGTCACGCCTCGCTGACGTCGTAGTGCGCCGCGTACCCGCCGGCCTGCATGCGAAGCAGCTGACGCGCGATGTCGTTCGCCAGGGCGCTCGCGCCGAAGCGGAAGAGCGCGGGCGAGAGCCACGCGTCGCCGAGCGTCTCCTTGACCATCACCAGGTAGGCGATCGCCTGCTTGGCGGTGCGGATGCCGCCCGCAGGCTTCATGCCGATGCGGACGCCCGACGCCATGAACGCGTCGCGGATCGACTCGAGCATGATGAGCGTGACCGGCATGGTGGCCGCCGGCTGCACCTTCCCGGTCGAGGTCTTGATGAACACCTCTCCGTCGGCGGGGGCCGCGCAGCCCGGCACCGTGCAGGCGGCCTCGATGGCAAGGTCGCTTGCGCAGCGCACCGCGTCGAGCGTCTCCAGCTCGCCGGTCTCCAGGATGATCTTGAGGTGCGCCGGGCGCCCGGCGGGCGGGTGGACGCAGAGCGCACGCGTCTCGCGGATCTCCCGGGCCACCTCGTCGAGGCGGCCCGCGAGGAACAGCCCACGGCTGATCACCATGTCGATCTCGTCGGCGCCGGCGGCGATCGCGTCGGCGCAGTCGCGCAGGCGGACGTCGAGCGGATACTGAGCGCTCGGGAAGCCGGTGGCGACCGCCGCGACCCTGACGCCGCTTCCCGCGAGGCACTCGCGCGCCACCGGCACCATGGTCGGGTAGACGCACACCGCCGCGACGTGCGGCACCGGCGGCGCGGGCGCCGGACGGCCGGGAGGCAGGTCGAGCGGCTGCAGGGCCTTGCGGCACAGTCCGCGCACCTTCTCCGCGGTGTCCTTTCCCTCGAGCGTGGTCAGGTCGAGCATGGACATCGCCGTCCGCAGCGCATGCTGCTTGGACGATGCCTTGATCGATCGCTTGGTGAACGACTCCGCGCGGCGGGCGGCCATGATGGCGTCGACCGCGCGCATGCGCCGATCAGCCGCCGCGGGCCTTGCGGAACAGGTCGGGCAGGAAGATCACCTGGCGCAGGAGGAGCGCCTTCTCGCCCGCGTTGGCGTTCTCCATGTAGTAGACGAACACCATCTCGCCACGGCCATCGAGCACCCAGAGCAGCTCGTAGGGGCGATCCTTCGGGCCGAGGCCCGAGTCGATGGTCACGATGCTGGTGCCCTGCCCGCCCTGGTTGGCGGTGCCGGCGTAGGCCGCGTTGAACGGAAGGCGCCCGGCCTGGATGATGGTGAGCGCAGCGAGCAGCACCGCGCTCGCGGTGAGGATCGCGGTGGCGGTGATGCCCTGGCGGGGCGCGGCGGGGCAGCGGTCGTCGGTGGTCATGGGCATGTGCTCCGTGCGCTCAGCGCGTCTGCGCCGCCTGCTGGGCGTCCATGGTCATGTTGCGGTAGCCGAGGCCCACGAGGCGCTTCTGGTTCTCGAACCAGCTCACGGCCACCACCTCGTTGGTGGTCTCGTCGGTGATGTAGACGACGCCCTGCACGATGCCGTTCACCGTGCCGCCGGCCATCGTGTAGCTCGAGCGGGGACGGAGCTGCGCGACGGCCGAGGGGCCGAAGGTGACCGCGGCGAGCGCGGCCAGGAGGCAGCAGTTGAGGACGACGAGCGTGCGGATCGACGAGCGCTTCATGGGATCTCCTGTGCTGCGGCAGAGGATAGCCGCTTCAGGCGCCGGCCCCGCGGCGCACGACGCATTCGCCCGGCTCGTGGTCGAGCACCAGCCGCCACGCGCCGCGGTCGGCGTCCTCGAGGAGGGCCCGCTTCGTCCGCATCGTGTCGTAGGGGAGCATGTCGTAGGCAAGGCTCGATGCCGGATGCGCGTGGTGCACGGTGGGCATCACGTCGCCGGGGAAGCACACGGTGCCCTCGGCATCGTGCCAGCGGACGACCTGGTGGCCCCACGTGTGGCCGATGGCCGGATGCAGTTCGATCCCCGCGACCGGTGAGGCTGGACCGTCGTGCAGCACCAGCCGGTCCGCGATGGGCTGCAGGTTGTCCGGCAGGTACGTGCGTGTCATGGTGCTGCGGTTGGCGAGCGCATCCTCCCACTCGCGCCGCTGCACGTGGACGCGCGCCGCGGGGAACGAGCACGTCGCGCGCCCGTCGCTGCCCGCATGCGTCAGCCCGCCCGCATGGTCGAAGTGCAGGTGCGTGACGATCACGTGGTCGATCGTGTCGGGCGCCACGCCCGCCTCCGCCAGCGCGTCGAGCACCGTGCGGATGCCGCCCGACGGGGTCTGCTCGAAGGCGTAGATCGCACGGTCCCTGTCCGTCCACTTGGCGCCGGCACCGGTCTCGACGAGCACGCGCATCGGGCGCCCACGGACGGACGGGTCGTCGCGCTCAAGCAGCACGCAGTTCATCGCCAGCGGAATCCGGTTGTCGGCGTCGGCCGTGACCCAGCGCGACCACATCGCCTTCGGGATGATGCCGAACATCCCGCCCCCATCCAGGCGAAATCCGCCGGCGCGCAGCACGCGCCAGCGGAATTCAGGGCCGTTCGGCGGGCTCACGTCTGGTCCGTCATGCCTTCACGACGCGCGCACGGCGCTTCGAGAGCGGCACGGACGCCATCGCGTTGCGGGTGTCGACCACCAGCGTCGCGTGCTCGCTGAGCATGCCGTAGTCGACCGCATCGTGGTCGGTGAGGATCAGGACGCAGTCCATCGCACGCAGCGTGTCGGGGGTGAGCGGGACGCTCCTCAGGTCGATGCGGAACTTGCGCATCGAGGGATACGTCGCGATGAACGGGTCGTGGTAGCTGACCTCCGCGCCGCGGTCGCGCAGCAGCTCGATGATCTCGGCGCTCGGGCTCTCGCGCGAGTCGTCGATGTTCTTCTTGTACGCGACGCCCATCACCAGGATCTTGGCGCCCTTCATGCTCTTGCGGTCGTCGTTCAGCGCGCCCTGCGTGCGGTCGACCACGTAGTGCGGCATCGCCGTGTTCACCTCGCCGGCGAGCTCGATGAAGCGGGTGTTGCGGCCGACCTCCTTCGCCTTCCACGTCAGGTAGAAGGGATCGATCGGGATGCAGTGGCCGCCCAGGCCCGGGCCCGGATAGAAGGGCATGAAGCCGAAGGGCTTCGTGCTCGCCGCCTGCACCACCTCCCAGACGTCGATGTTCATGTCGGTGAGCACCGTCTTCATCTCGTTGACGAGGGCGATGTTCACGGCACGGAAGATGTTCTCGAGGAGCTTGGCGGTCTCGGCCACCTCGGCGCTCGACACGAAGTGCGCCTTGCTCACCACCCGGCTGTAGAGGGCGTAGGCCAGCTTGCCGGACGCCTCGTCGGTGCCGCCGACCAGCTTGGG
>Ga0075471_10003022_pt1 | contig 10998 bp, 10 predicted proteins | sample DEB19_08_DNA_2_FD_74787 | JGI IMG/M metagenome (GOLD analysis project Ga0075471, IMG submission 74787) | Aqueous microbial communities from the Delaware River and Bay under freshwater to marine salinity gradient to study organic matter... | ecosystem: Environmental > Aquatic > Marine > Coastal ... | reverse complement strand
CGATGAAGTACTGGCTGGCCATCACGTCGAGCACCACCGGCTCGACCTCGGCGCGGATCGTGGCGTACTGGGCCTTGAGGTCCAGGAGCGGGACGTTCACCTCTCGGGCGGTCATCGTGGCCATCCGGAAATCATAGGGGAACCGGCACGCCGGCCGGCCGCCGCGCACCCCGCCGCCGTACCGCGCTCAGCGCCCGGTGCTGCCGAAGCCGCCGTGGCCGCGCGCGGTGCCGTCGAGCTCGTCCACCTCGCGCACCGCGGCGCGCGCCACCGGCGCGATCACCACCTGCGCCACGCGCATCCCGTGCTCCACGGTGAACGGGGCACGGCCGAGGTTGACCAGCGGCACCATCATCTCGCCGCGGTAGTCGCTGTCGACGGTGCCGGGGGCGTTGGGCATGCCGATCCCGTGCTTCGTGGCAAGCCCCGAGCGGGGGCGGACCTGCGCCTCGAAGCCGTGCGGGATCGCCATCGCGAACCCGCACGGCACCAGCGCGATGTCGCCCGGCGCCAGGGTCAGCGGCGCGTCGAGGCACGCGTGGAGGTCGAGGCCCGCCGCGTGCTCGCTCTGGTACGCGGGGACCTGCGCGCCCGCGCGGAGGCGCTTGAAGCGGACGTCGACCGGGGTGCCTTGCATGCGGCGGAGGGTAGCGCGGCGGCCGCGGCGAGGATCTCGTCGGCGTGTCCCTCGGGCGTCACCTTGTCGAAGCGCGCGGCCACCTTGCCGTCGGGACCGACGAGGTACGTGGTGCGCGCCACGCCCATGTACTTCTTCCCGTACATCGACTTCTCCTGCCACGTGCCGTAGGCGGCGCACAGGCGCGGCGCCTTGCCGGCCGGGGGCGCGTCGGCCAGGAGCGCGAACGGCAGCCTGAACTTGCGCGCGAACTTCGCGTGGCTTTCGGCCGGGTCCGGGCTGACGCCGAGCACCTCGATCCCCGCCTTGCGGAACTTCGCGAAGCCGTCGCGGAACGAGCAGGCCTCGATGGTGCAGCCCGGCGTGTCGTCCTTGGGATAGAAGTAGAGGACGAAGGCGCGTCCCTTGAACTCGGCGAGCGTGCGGACGGCGCCCGTCTGGTCGGGGGCGGAGAACGCGGGGGCCTTGCGGCCGGCATCGATGGGGGGCATGGCGCGATCGTAGGCCGTGCGCGGCCCGGTCAGCGGTCGTCGCGGCGGTACTCGAGGCTCGGGCGGCGGTGCGTGCGCCCCTCGAGCTCGGGCGTGCGCCAGCAGCCCACCCAGCGGTTCGGGCGCACCTCGACCAGGACGTGCTCGTCGCGGCCGGCCACCACGTCCGGGCGCGTGCCCGCGGGCATGTCCGGCCACCAGGGCACCGCGCCGGGGATCCGGCGGAACTCGGCCGGGTCGTTGGTCACGTCGCGCACCGTGACCAGCCGGTGCTTCACGTCGCGCAGCATGGGGATCGACCGGAACAGCCCGCGCGTGTACGGGTGCAGCGGCTCGTCGAAGAGCTCGAAGACGCTTGCGTACTCCACCACGCGGCCCGCGTACATGACGCACACGACGTCGGCGTTCTCGGCCACCACGCCCAGGTTGTGCGTGATGAGCATGATGCCCATGTCGCGCGTGGACTGCAGCTCGCGCAGCAGCTCCAGGATCTGCGCCTGGATGGTGACGTCGAGCGCCGTGGTCGGCTCGTCGGCGAGCAGCACCTTCGGCCGGCAGGCGAGCGCCATCGCGATCATCACGCGCTGGCGCATGCCGCCGGAGAACTGGTGCGGGTACATCGAGAGCCGCTCCTCCGGCTTCTTGATGCCGACGTCCTTCATCGCCTGCACGGCGATCGAGCGCGCCTCGCCGACGCCCACCTTCTGGTGGAGCAGGATCGCCTCGAGCAGCTGGTCGCCGATCGTGTAGACCGGGTTGAGGCTCGTCATCGGCTCCTGGAAGATCATCGCGATCCTGCCGCCGCGGATCGAGAGCATGTCCTCCTCGCGCAGCGAGCAGATGTCGCGGCCCTCGAAGAGGATGCTGCCGCGGTCGAAGCGGCCGGGCGGGCGCGGGATGAGCTGCATGGTGCTCATCGCGGTGACGCTCTTGCCGCAGCCGGACTCGCCGACCACCGCGAGCGTCTGGCGCGGGAAGAGCGTCATGTTGACGCCGTTCACGGCCTGGATGCGCGGGCCGCCGGCGGAGTTGTCGAAGCTGACCGCGAGGTCGGCGACCTCGAGGACGGGACGTGTCGGCTCGCTCATCAGTGGGCCGCCTTCCGGAGCTTGGGGTCGATCGCGTCGCGCATGGCCTCGCCGAGCAGGTTGTAGCTGAGCACCGAGAGGAAGATCGCCGCGCCGGGGAACACCGCGAGCCACCACACGAAGGTGCCGGTCGCGGCGGTGGCGCTCGACAGCAGCTTGCCCCAGCTCGCCTGCCCGTCCGGCCCGAGGCCGAGGTAGCTGAGCGTGGCCTCCACGGTGATCGCCGCGGCGATCGCGAAGCTCGCGTCGACCAGCACCGGCGTGACGCCGTTGGGAAGCATGTGGCGGAAGAGGATCTTCGAGACGGGCAGCCCGTTCGCCCGCGCCGCCTGCACGAAGTCCTGGTTCCTGAGCTTCAGGAACTCCGCGCGCGTGAAGCGCGCCGCGCCCGTCCAGCTGAAGCAGCCGATGATCGCCATCATCACGTAGGTGTCGCGAGGCAGCACGCCCGCCGCGACGATCAGGAGGAAGAGGAGCGGCACCGCCATGAAGACCTCGACCACGCGGAAGAGGAGGAGGTCGACCTTGCCGCCGAAGTAGCCCATGCACGCGCCGATCGTCACGCCGATGACCACGGAGATGCCGGTCGAGACGATGCCGATCGAGATCGACAGCCGGCACGCCCACAGGAGCTGCGACAGCACGTCGCCGCCGAGGGCATCCGTGCCGAGCAGCAGGCGCCGCTCGCCGAAGGCGGAGCCCTGGTAGGAGGAGAGCTTCGGCCAGTCGGCCACGCGCGTGCCCGGCGGCACCGCCACCATGTCGCTGCGCGAGTACTGCGGCGACCACGGCACGGGGGCCCACGTCACGTCGCGGATCGCGCCGCTGCGCTCGTCCTCGACGTACTGCTCGAAGTTGACGAGCGTCGCCCCGCCCGCGAAGGCGCACGCCAGCACCGCCGCCGCCGCGACCAGCGCCGCCGCCGCCCCGCGCACCGCCCGGCCGTCCACGGTCGGCACCAGGAACGCCAGCACGCTCACGGGGAGCGCCACCCCGGCCGCGATGGCGGCCGGGCCCCACTCGCCGCGCGCGAACGCCTTCACGGCATCGGCCCGCGCGGCGCCCGTCAGCCATCCCTCGGCCCACGAGGAGAGCAGCACGATGAGGCCGGCCTGGATCGCCGCCGTCACGAGGATCCCGAGCCGCTGCGAGCGCCGCAGCGCGCTCGGCCCGAGGAACACCCACGGCACCCCGGCCACCGCGCCGGCGACGAGCAGCCAGTCCGACGGCGACAGGTTCGCCAGGAGCGGCCACGACCGCACGCCCTGCGCGTCGACCAGCGTGTACGGGTGCGCGTTGGCGATGAACGGCGCGAACACCGCCATGAACGCCACCAGCGAGATCCAGCACAGCCCGGCCACCGCGCCCGGTCGGCGCAGGACGCGCTCCCAGGCATCGGCCCAGAAGCCCTTCGCACGCACCGCCCCGACGCCCCGCATCACGTCGATGCCGGAGATCGCCGCGGGCACGGCCGGGGATGCCGGGGCACGCTCACTCATAGCTCACCCGCGGGTCGGCCGCCGCGTACAGGATGTCCGCCAGGAGGAGCGCCAGCAGGTTGACGCATGCCACCATGAAGGTGTTGGCGAGGATGATCTCGCGGTCGCGCAGGTCGATCGCCTCCAGGATGAGGCTTCCCATGCCCGGCACCGTGAAGATGCGCTCGATGACGACGCTGCCGGCGAGCATCGCGGGGAAGATGCCGACGAACATCGTGATGAGGGGCAGCAGGCTGTTGCGGAACACGTGCCGCAGCACGACGTCGTTGCGGGGGACGCCCTTGGCCTTCGCGGTGCGCACGTAGTCGGCGTTGAAGTTGTCGAGCATCGACGCGCGCGTCTGCTTGGACAGGACGGCGAACGACGCATAGACCAGGCACAGCACCGGCAGCGCCACGTGCCACGCGGTGTCGAGCAGGTAGCCGCGGTGCCACGTGCCGGCGGCGTCGGTGTACGGCAGGAAGGTCATCGCGTCCGCGGCGCTGTCGTGCAGCCCGCTCACCGGGAACCACCCCAGGTACTGCTGGTTCGCCAGGAACCCCACCGCGAACACGCCGGCGAGCACCGTGGGCACCGAGTAGAGGCCGAGGAACAGGAAGCCCGAGGCGACGTCGAACCACCCGCCGCGCCGCACGCTCGCGAGCACCCCGGTGGGCACGGCGACGAGGTACGAGATCGGGAAGGCGATCAGGTTGATGAGGAGCGTGACCGGCAGCGCCGTCAGGATGAGGTCCGCGACCGGCCGGTTGCGGCTGAACGAGACGCCGAGGTCCGGCGTGTCGAGCGACACGAGGCCGGGAACGAGCGGGATGCCGCTCTTCGGGTAGGGCTCCGCGCGGAAGGCGATCATGGCCCGCGCCTGCGCGTCCCGCGCGGCGAGCCACTTGGCGTGCATGTCGGCCGCGGCCTTCGCGAGGCCGGCGCACGCGGGGTCGCCGGGCACGAAGCGCACGTCCTCGAAGCTCGCCGGCCTCGCCCCGCCCTTCGCGTCGAGACGCGCCGCCATCTCGGGGCCCGCGGCCCGCGCCCAGTCGGCGAGCGCATCGCGGAAGAGCCGGACGCTCCCGACGTACTCGCGCCTCGTGCCCTCGGCCTCCCGCTGCAGGCTCCGGAACTGCGGCACCGCGTCCTCGCCCGCGGCCGGGAGGAACGACACCTGGGGCGCCGCAGGCGGCGGGAACGAGCCCGCGAGCGGCGGGTCGTCGACCTCGCGCGGCGGCGCGACCCGCTCGCCCGAGGGGGTTCGCAGGTCGCGCATGCCGAACTTGACCGGGGAGATGCGCCCCAGCCACCGCACGTACTGGACGATCACCGGGTCGTTGAGGCCGTACCGATCCTCCATGTAGGCCTGCATCTGCGCCACCTTGCTGGTGTCGCTCATCTGCCCGCCCGAGACCGCCAGGCCGGCGCCGATGCCGCCCGGCGCGAGCGCCAGCAGCATGAACACCATCAGCGTGATCCCGAGGATGGTCGGGACCATGAAGGCGAGGCGTCGGAGCAGGTACGACAGCATCGGGTCGCCGGGTGGCTCAGCTGCCGGGCGCCGCCTGCATCGAGCGGAAGAACTCCTGCGGCTCGAGACCGGTCTTGTAGGTGTTCACGTTGCCGAACTCGCGCTTCACGAAGCGCAGCCACGGCGCGACGCGGACGAAGGTGTACGGCTGCTCGTCGGCGACGCACGCCTCGAACTCGCGCCACACCTTCATGCGGTCGGCCTCGTCCATGGTCCGGCGTCCCTTCTCGATGAGCGCGTCGCACTTCGGGCTGCGCCACTGCACGAAGTTGTCGCCGCCCTCCTTGATGCTCTCGGAGTGGTAGATCTGCCGCGGGTCGCTCTCGGGGGAGTTGGCCCCCCAGCCCATCGTGATGGCGTCGAAGTCGCGCAGCTTCAGGAGCTCCTGGTAGCGGCTCCAGTCGACCGGCCGGGTCTTCACCACGATCCCCGCCTTGCCGTAGCTGTCCTTCACGAAGCGCGCGAGGCGCTCGGAGATCTCGCCGCCGGTGGCGTACGTGTATTCGAACTCGAAGCGGTCTCCCCCGGCGTCCTCGAGCACGCCGTCGCCGTTTCGGTCCTCCCACCCGGCCTCGGCGAGCAGCCGCTTCGCCGCCTCCGGGTCGAAGGGCAGCGGCTTCAGGGCGGGGTCGCTCCCCGGGCTCTCGGGGTTCACCGGGCCCTTGGCGACGATGCCGATGCCGTCCCAGATGTCGCGGATCATGCGCTCGCGGTCGAGGAGCATCGTCATCGCGCGCCGCACGCGCACGTCGCGGAAGGGAGTCTCCTTGCCGTTGCGCGGCCCGCACTGCCATGCGATGAAGCTGTAGCCGCAGCGCATGTTGGTCCACTTGAGGGCGTAGCTCGTCTTCTCGAAGTCCTTGTCCTCCGCAAGCACCTTGTTGAACTGCGGCGACGAGGGCAGCATCATCGAGCCCTCGCCGTTGCGGTACGCCACCAGGCGGCCGAGCTCGTCCTTCACCGTGCGGAAGCGCATCCGCTCGAGCGGGGGCTTCTCGGCCCAGTACTGCTCGTTGCGCACGAGCACCACGTCGTCGGGCGGCGTCCACTGCGACGCGAGGTCGCCGGGCCCCGCGGGCACGCGCTCGACGCGGAACTGCCCGCTGCCCATGAGGAGGCCGGTGGCCTGGTTCACCTGGGAGGGCTCGAAGCGCGAGTAGTAGTGCTTCGGGAGGATCGGGTTCCCCAGCGCGATCACGATGTTCGTGAAGAGCGGCTCCCCGAAGACGAACTCGACGGTGCGCTCGTCGACCACCTTCACGTCCTTCAGGTTGTCGTGCAGGCTGCGCGAGCGCTCGGCCTCGATCAGCGGGTTGGCGATGAAGTCGAGGAAGGTCCAGCGCACGTCCTCCGCGGTCACGGGCTGGCCGTCGCTGAAGCGGGCGCGCGGGTTGATGTGGGCGCGGATCCAGAGGCCCTGCGGGTCGACCTGCCAGCCGTCGGCGAGCGCGCCCTCCATCCTCAGGGTCTTCGGGTTGAACGACCCGAGCGTCTCGCACACCCGGTCGATGACCCGCGTGCCGTAGACGTCGGTCGAGATGTACGGGGTGAGCTTCGCGGGCTGCGCCTCGAAGAGCTCGATGAACTCGCCGCCGAGGGCGAAGCCGGGCTGGCCCTCCGGGTCGGACTCGGGCCGCGGCGACGGCCAGCGCTCGACCTTCACCCCGGGACGCGCCCATGCGTCCGCGGCAGGCTCCGGCCGCCCCGCCGACGCGCGCGCGCCGCCGGCGGCCGCGGCGTCGACGGCGGCCTGCGGCAGCTGCTCGAAGCCCCGCTCCACCTTGCGCGAGAGCTGCGCGACCTGCTGCTCGATCTCGGCGAGCTTCGCCTTCGCGTCCTGCTGGGCGAGCTCCATCCGGGTCCTCTGCACCATCGACAGCCACACGCTGCCGAGGATCGCGAGCGACACGGCCAGGAGCACGAAGTCCTTCAGTCCGAAGCGGTTCTGCATGGGTTTCCTCGGGGCCCGGAAGGGTAGCCGAAGCGGGACGGCGCGGTCACCGCCGTGCGGGAATCACCAGCGTGCGCGCGAGGCGGTGGGGTCGTAGCGGGCGCGCAGCGAGTCGCCGATGAAGTTGAGGGAGACGAGCGTCGCCGCGATCATCGCGCACGGCGCCGCGAGCAGCCACCACCGGCTCACGACCAGGTTCACCTCCGAGAGGCCCGCGCTCGCGAGGCTCCCCCAGCTCGGCACCGGCTCGCGCACCCCGATCCCGAGGAAGCTCAGGAAGCTCTCGCTCAGGATCGCCGCCGGCACCGCGAGCGTCGCGTAGACGACCATGGGCCCGACGAGGTTCGGCAGGAGGTGCCGCATGAACTGGCGGTGCGCGGGGACGCCGGTGGCGCGGCACGCCTCCATGAAGGGCTGCGCGCGCAGGCTGAGCACCTGCCCGCGGATCACGCGGGACATCGTCAGCCAGCTGGTGCCGCCGATCGCGACGAAGAGCACCAGGATCCCGGCGCCCTGCGGGAGCGACCCGCCGCCGAGCCGTGCCGCGACGCCCTCGGCGGCCACCGAGAGCAGCACCACGAGCAGGATCGACGGCAGCCCGTACAGCACGTCCACGGTGCGCATCATGAGCGCGTCGGTGCGCCCGCCCGCGTAGCCCGCGAACGCGCCCCACAGCGTGCCGATGGTGACCGCGATCGCCGCGGCGGCCAGCCCGACCGCGATGCTGAAGATCCCGCCGGCGAGGAGACGCGCCAGCGCGTCGCGCCCGAGGGCGTCGGTGCCGAGGAACCGCCCGGGCACGTACTCGCCCGACGCCTCGGCGGCATCGCGCCGCGCACGCTGGTCGTCGTCGAGCCGCATCCACGCAGGCGGCTGCAGGTTGAGCTGGAGGTTCGACGCCGCGTAGCGCGGCACGTCCACCTGGCCGACGCGCACCCGGCCGAACGACCACGGCATGGACAGGACGCATGCCGCGACGATGGCGGCGAGCACCGTCCATCCGGCGACGGCCCAGCGGCGCTGCAGCGGATCCACGCGGCGGAGTCTACGGAGCGGGGGGCACGCCGCGGCGCGGCGCCGGCGGCTGGCCGCTCTTGACGGCCTCGATGCGCTCGCGCACGCGCTCGGCGGTCCGGCGCTGTTCCTCGACGAGCTCCTCGCGCAGGGTCTTGAGCTGCGCGTCGAGCGCCACGAGCTCCTGGGCACGCGCCTTGAGGTCGACGTCGACCTGCGCGCGCGCCTTGGTCTCGATCTGGGAGGCGAGCGCCGAGGCATTCGCCTCGTCCTTCGCGGCGGTGGCGGCGCGCCACCGCTCGCCGAGGTCGCGCAGCTCCAGCTGCAGCCGCAGCTCCTCCACGCGGATCGCGTAGAGGCCGGGGTTGCGGTCCTTCAGGACCGCCAGGCCCATCAGGCGCCGTGCGTTCATCCGGACCGACTGCGACATGCGGTCGGGGATCTCCGCGCGCACCCTCTCGATCTCGGCGGCGAGTTCCGGCGACACGTCCCGTGCGACCGCGATCACGCGCTCGGCCATTTCGGCCGCCATCGGGGCGTCTCCCCGCCAGCGACCGCCCTCGACGCGGCCCTCGCCGCGCCGGCCGGGCTCGCGCGCCGGGGCATCGGCCGAGGGCGTCGCCTCGGGCGGTGCGGGTGCGGCGGGCGGTTCGTCCCGCGGCGCCGCGGCCAGCAGCGCCGCGACCGCCGCGCAGGCGGCGACCGACGTCGCGACGGTGCGGCCGCGCGTCATCGGCGGCCTCCCGTCGCGAGCAGTTCCTCGAGCTCGATCTCGACGAGGTCCGGCGAGCCGCGGTGCGTCAGCGCGATCGCGCTCGCGCCGTCGAGCGACTCGCCGTCGAGCGCCGCGTCCTGGTCGATGAGCGCCACGAGGAGCGACTCCGAGCCGCCGGCCGGGTCGAGCTGCGCCGTGCGCACCATGCCCACCGACGCGATGTCCTTCGCCGCACCGGGGCCGGTGCCGAAGCGCACGACCGCCGTGACGGAGAGCGCCAGCATCACCGCGGCAGCGGCCGCGTACCACCAGCGGCCGATCACCGCGACCGGCGCGGTGCGCGCGCCGGCGAGGTGACGCACGCTCGCGGCATGCACCCGGTCGGCCAGGCCCGGCCGCTCGCGGTCGTACGACCGGCCGGCGGCGTCCAGGCGCTGCGCAAGCGCGCGCAGCGCGGGGTCGTCGAGGTGCTCTCCAGCATGATCGTGGAACGGGTCGTTCATGGTCGGAACCTCCTGTGGAACGCGTGTCGGGCGCCCGCATTGCGGCGCGGAACGGCAAAGGCGACGGATAACCGGCGGTTCACGGAGCCCCCCCGTGGGCCGGCGGCGGGGCGATGCCGGCCTCCTGCAGGGCAGCGCGGAGCTTGCCGATCGCCCGGTGGTGGCGGGCCAGGAGCGTCCCGAGGGGTTCCCCGAGGTGCTCGGCCATCTGCCTGAAGCTCATGCCGCCGACGTGGCGCAGGTCGATGATCTCTCGGTCCGAGGGCGAGAGCCGCGCGACCGCCGCCCGCAGGGCCGAAAGGTCGTCCGCGTCGGCGCGCGCCGGCTCGGGCTCCGGGGCCGGCCCGGCCAGGCCCTCGAGCACCTCGGCCTCGCCCGCCGGGCGCGCGTGGCGGCGACGGCGGCGCGCGTCGTCGCGCAGGCGGTTCATCGCGATGCGGAACAGCCAGCTCTCGAAGCGGCCGCCCTCCACGTACTCCGGCAGCTTGGCCGCAAGCGTGCAGAAGACCGACTGCGTGATCTCCTCGGCGAGGTCGGGGTTCGCGCCCTGGGAGCGCAGCAGCCCATAGACGCGGCGCGAGTACTCGTCGACCAGCACGCGCCATGCGGCATCGTCGCCGCGCGAGGCGCGCGACAGGACGTCGGCGAGCGTGGACTCGTCGGGCATGCCGCGGGCAGAACGCGCGGGACGGCCCCGCATTCCCTCCCCGCCGCTCACGCGGGCAGGTCCCCGTCGGCGCCGCCGTACACCACGCCGGCGCCCTGCCCCGCCGGGGCCAGGTTGCGGAAGGCCGTGGAGCGGCTGTCCCACACCAGCTCCACCGTGCCCGTCGGGCCGTTTCGCTGCTTGAGCACCAGCACCTCGGCGACGTTGCGCTTCTGCGGGTTCGCCTCGACCCAGTTCTCGTCGTTCTGGTGGTAGTACTCCTCGCGGTGGAGCATCATCACCACGTCGGCGTCCTGCTCGATCGAGCCTGACTCGCGCAGGTCGCTCATGCGCGGGCGGTGGCCCTGGCGGTCCTCCGACTGGCGGTTGAGCTGGCTGAGGCACACCACCGGCACCTCCAGCTCGCGCGCCATCGCCTTGACGCCGCGGGAGATGTCGCTCACCTCCACCTGGCGGCTCTCGACGCGCGTGCCCGCGCTCATGAGCTGGAGGTAGTCGATCACGATCGCCTGGATGCCGAACTTCTCCTTCATGCGGCGGGCCTTCGAGCGCATCTGGAGGAGCGTGAGGCCGGGCGTGTCGTCGATGTAGATCTGCGTCCCCTGGAGCGCGTCGCACGCGCCGAGGAGGCGGCGCCACTCCTCCTTGCCCACCATGCCCTTGCGAAGCTTCTGGCCGTCGACGCCGGACTTGGCGCACAGGATGCGCTGCACCAGCTGCTGCTTGCCCATCTCCAGGCTGAAGAACGCCACCGGCGACCCGGAGGACGCCATGTTCTCGGTGATGTTCAGGGCGAAGGCGGTCTTGCCCATCGAGGGGCGCGCCGCGAGGATGACCATCTCGCCCTTCTGCAGGCCGCTCAGCATCTCGTCGAGCTGGTCGAAGCCGGTGGGCACGCCGGTCACGTGCTTGCCGGCGCT
>Ga0075471_10003021_pt1 | contig 10998 bp, 8 predicted proteins | sample DEB19_08_DNA_2_FD_74787 | JGI IMG/M metagenome (GOLD analysis project Ga0075471, IMG submission 74787) | Aqueous microbial communities from the Delaware River and Bay under freshwater to marine salinity gradient to study organic matter... | ecosystem: Environmental > Aquatic > Marine > Coastal ... | reverse complement strand
GTCGGATTCAGCCCGGGCGAAGACCTCAATGTCCGAGACACGATCCGGCTGCTCCGGTATCTGGACTGACGCGATGAGCGCCACCCCGCACACCAGCATCCGCAGGAGCTCGCCGCGACCGGCGGGCTTCAGCCTCACGGAACTGCTGGTGGCCAGCTCGATCACCCTGGTGATCATGGGGGCGCTCGCCCAGCTCTTCTCGATGTACAGCCGCTCGCTCTCCCAGAGCCAGGCCAGCGTGGCACTCAACGGCCAGATCCGCAACGCCGCCTGGAAGCTCCGCAAGGATCTCGCCGGCACGACGGTCAGCTTCAGCCCGTGGGCCGCGCCCGAGAACAGCGCCGGATACTTCGAACTGATCGAGGGACCGCGACGGGATGCGCTGGCCGCCCACGGCACCGACAACCTCGAGGCCGACATCGACGACATGCTCTTCTTCACGACCAAGTCGTCCCGTGACCGCCTGGTCGGCAGCTTCGGCCCGGCCGGGGTCAGAATCGAGTCGCCCTACGCGGAGGTGGCCTGGTTCTGCCAGCCGTCGCAGACGCAGCCGCTGGCCTCGACGCGGCTCTACGACCTGCATCGCCGGCAGCTGATCGTGGCCGACTCGATCGGCCGGCCGCCGTTCTCGACCTATAACAATGCCGTCCCTCCCGCGCAGCTCGTGGCCGGGGCGCTCTCCACGCCGGTCTATGACCTTTCGCTGCGGCTGAGCGGCAGCCTCGCCGTGCCCAACTCACTCGCCGACCTCACCAAGCGGGAGAATCGGCTGTTTCTGGCGAAGACCGCCTCGATCCGCTCCGGAAGCTTTCCCTATCAGGTGATGCTGGATGGAACGAATCTCCTTCCGAAGGCGGCGACCTTCACGGGCACGGAGCGGGAATCCGAAGACGTGGTGCTCGCCAACGTGATCGCCTTCGACGTGCGGGTGTTTGATCCCACGGCCGTCGCCCAGCAGAAATACGGCGTCACGCTCTTTCCCTCCGACGCCGGCTACACGCCCTGGAATCCGGCGAGTGAATATGCCGGCGAAAACAGGCTGCCAGTCCGGGCCGACGAGGGCACGCTGGCGAGGACTTCCGACACGGGAGCCTTCTACTGCTACTCGGTCGAGAGCGGGTTGTGGGCGGCCGCCTCCCAGGGATGCTACGTGGACCTCGGGTGGGGGGGCGGGTCGCCCACGGCGATCTCCGACACCTTCCCCCCGTCGGGAACGTCGGCCTTCCAGTCGGCCGGCATGCGGGTCTCCGGCACGAGCAAGTCGGCGACACTGCCTCTCCCCACCTACGACACCTGGAGCCGGCACTACGAGTTCAACGGACTCGACGACGACGGCGACGGGCTCATCGACGAGGCCGTCAACGGCGCGGATGACAACGGCGACGGTGTGCCCGACAATCCTCTGGAATACGAAACCTCACCCCCGTATCCGGTGGTGCTCTACGGCATCGAGATCCGCATCCGCTGCTACGAGCCGACGAGCAGGCAGGTTCGCCAGATGACGATCCGCCACACCTTCCACAAGCATTGAGCACGAGAGACGACGCCATGCCCCACCGCCGATCATTCCCTGGGTTTACGCTGGTCGAGTTGCTGGTCGTGATCTCGATCATCGGGATCCTGATGGCGATGCTGCTGCCGGCGATGCAAGCCGCCCGCGAAGCCGGCCGCCGCACGCAGTGCGCCAACAACCAGTATCAGATCGCCTTCGCGGCGCTTCGGCATAACGAGACCAACGGATTCGTGCCGGGCTGGAGGAACTCGCTCACCTGGGCCAACTCGGCCACCATCCACCCATCATGGCCACCAATCCTCCTTCCCTTCATGGAGCGAAACGACATCATGGCCGCCTGGTCCGCAGGCACCTACGCAACTCCCTTCATCTCGTTTTTCTCCTGCCCCTCGACGCCTCCCGAAGACGACACCAAGCCGGTGCTGGCCTATGCGGGCAACTGCGGCACAGCATTCAACGGCGGCGCCGCGGCGCCGAATGCGAGGTTTGACGGGGTGATGCTCGACACCACGATCACTTCCGGCAGTTTTTCAGGCCGCATCGATTTCGACGACATCACGGGGGCCGACGGCACGGCGACCACGCTGCTGCTCTCCGAGAAGTGCGGCACCCCGGCCGATCCGGACGCATCGTTCAACCTGGGTTTCTGGGATGTGCGGCCATCGACGGTCGGCATCTTCGCCTTCACGAGCGGGTCGGCCTCGTATGTCGCCGGCGCCACGGGGCCGGTGCCCGGCTTCGGCATGGTGAGCGGCCAGCTCCCCCCGAAGATCATCAACAGCGGAACGCTCCCGGCCTCAGGCCCCGGCATGGCGAGCCTACCGTCGTCGAAGCATCCCGGCGGCGTGATCGCCGCCTTCTGCGATGGCCACACCGCCCTGCTCAAGAACGATCTGCCGTCGTATGTCTACGCGCAGTTGCTGACGCGGAAGACCGTCTGGACTGGGACCAGTTACGCCACAAACTCCGATACGGCCAACGTCTGGCTGAAGTCCAACGCCGCCACCGTGCCGTACATCCTGAAGGAGAGCGACTACAAGTAGCCGTACCGCTCCTCGCCGCTTGAGGAAGGCCCCGATCGTCAGATCGAGGGGCCTACGGCCCGACTCCCGAGAGGCCCACGTGATCGGCAGCCACATCGCCGCCACGGCCGACCGGACTATAAATGAAATAAGGAGCCCGATCCCTCCGCGAGCCCATCACCATGCCTTCGTCCACCTTGACCTCCGCCTCCGTGGCCCCCCTCGTTCCGGCAGCCACGAACAAGCCCGCCCGCTCCATCGATCTCGGCGACGCCCGCGAACGGCTCGTTCGCCATCGCATCTACGGCCTCGTCGATTCGGGCGACCGGCTGCGGCGATTCATGGAGAGCCACGTCTTCGCCGTCTGGGATTTCCAGAGTCTCCTGAAGGCGATGCAGCAGCGGCTCACCTGCACCTCGCTGCCGTGGGTGCCCTCGGCCGACCCGGAGGCCCGCCGGCTCGTCAACGAGATCGTGCTCGACGAGGAATCCGACGCCCTTCCCGAGGGCGGCTCGGCCTCGCACTTCGAACTCTACCTCGACGGCATGCGGAGGGCGGGAGCGAATACGCGCCCCGTGGAGCGGATGCTCTCGCTCCTGCGGGAATCCGACGCGTCGCAGGGCCAGGGCCTGCTGGCCTCGATGACCCGCGTGCTGGAAGCCGCCGGGGCGCCGCCGGAGGCGGCCGCCTTCGTCCGCGAGTCGTTCGCCGTGATCGAATCGGGCTCCACCCATGGCATCGTCGCGGCCTTCACCTACGGCCGCGAAGACGTGATCCCCGACATGTTTCGCGGCCTCGTGGCGTCGCTCGCCGACCGCGATCCCGCGTGGTCGCGATTTCGCTACTACCTCGACCGCCACATCGAGGCCGACGACGAAAAGCACGCCCCCGTCTGCCGCCGGATCATGGCCCGCCTCTGCGGCGACGATCCCGCGAAGTGGGACGAGGCATCCCGCGTGGCCCGCGGCTGCATGGAAGCCCGCATCGCCCTCTGGGACGCGATCGCCGCCGAAATCGAATCGCTCCCCGGCCGCTGACCGGCGGCCGATCGTGCGGCACTACGTCGTGAAAGCCGACCGGCCGTGAGGCCGCGGGCAAACCGCGCCGAATCCCGGATCGTGCCCAGCACCGCGCCCGCCCGCACCACCTCACGGCGTTGGGGCTGGTCCGCGGGCGACCTGAAACTCTTGACAACTTACTGTTCTTATGTACACTTCCTTTTCGCCCGGCATCCCCCGTGTGTAAGGTGAAGCCATGTCGTCGGTCTCCGAAATCCGCAGCCGTCTCATCCGCGTCTTTCCCGCGCAACAAGCCGATTTGCTGGCCGAGGTCTTCGTGGATTCCCACGCCGAATTCGTCAACCGAGCGGACTTTCACAAGTTGACCGAGGTTGTTCAAGACCTCGCTGAAGCCCAGAAACGCACGGAGGTGCGAGTCGAGGAACTCGCCGACGCGCAGAAGCAGACGGCAGAGCAAGTCAAGGAACTTACCGAAGCGCAGAAGCGGACCGAGATCCACCTCGACGAACTGGCCCGGTCGCAGCAGGAAATGCGGGTCTCTTTGCAGGAAATGCGAGAGGCCCAGCAAGAGATGCGAGAGGCCCAGCAAGAGATGCGAGAGTCACAGCAAGAGATGCGAGAGTCACAGCAAGAAATGCGGGAGTCTCAGCAAGAAATGCGGGAGTCTCAGCAAGAGATGCGGGTCTCGCAGCAAGAGATGCGGGAGTCGCTCGTAGAGATGCAGCGGGCGGTCACCGACCTCGCCAAGCAGGTGGGCGGGCTCTCGAATGCCGTCGGTGCCAGCCTCGAGGACTTCGCCTGCGAACTCGTGCCGGAATTGCTCGAGAAATACTGGCGGTTCGTGACCGTGACGGCGGGGCCGGAAGAGATCACCACGGCCGACGGGCTCAGTCGGGAGTTCGACGTGGTGGTCCGCGGCACGATCGACGGCCGCCCTGTGACCGTGCTCTGTGAGACCAAGGCGACCGTGAGCACCACCGAGGTGGCAAAGTTTCTCCGGATCGTGGAGAAAGTGCGGGAAGCCCACCCTGGGGACGACATCCGGCCGCTTTTCTTCGGCTACAAGGCGAATGCGGCGACCCGCACCCTCATCACGCAGGCCAACGCCGCCATGATTTTCACCCGCGGCGTGATGATCCCCGTCGCCGCGTAGGCGAGCGATGATTCCCGTTCCGGTCCGTTTCGTGAAAGCCGACCGACCGTAAGACCGCGGGCAAACCGCGCCGAATCCGGGATCGTGCCCAGCACCGCGCCTGCGCTCAAACCACCCCACACCTCACGGCGTTGGGCTTGTACGAAAATACCAACACGGCGTGGGGCTTGTACGATTCATCCCGCGGCCGCGGCGATCAATCATCGAACGGCCGGCGGGGCTTGCGACCCCGCGATGCCGTCGCGGGAGGCTTCTCCTTCTCCGGCTTCAGGCCCGCCTCCGGCCGGGGAATCGCGTCGCCGCCTTCGGCGACCTCCTGCCGCTCCCGCCAGGGCTTGCCCGCCTCGTAGCTGGCCAACTCGCTGCGGAGCTGCTCCTTCACCTCGGCGTCGAGCCCCTCGCCGTCGACCGCCTGGCGGCTGTATTTCCGGGCCGCTTCGAAGTCGCCCTTCTCGGCGTAGCCGGCGGCCAGCGTGCTGACGATGTGGGGCTCCTTCCACTCCGTCGCCTCGCAGGCCTTGGTGGCCAGCTCGATCGCCCGATCGGCATCGCGGATCTCGTCGTTGGGCGACGTGGCCAGGAGCCAGGCGAAGTTATTGAGGATGCCCGTGTCGTCGGGCTTGAGCTCATGGGCCTTCTCCAGATCGGCGACCGCCGCCACGTGATCCCCGATCGAGATCTCGGCATCGCTGCGGCCCCGGCGACTGGGAAAGTCGTCGGCGTCGATCTCGAGCGCCTTCGTGAACCGCCGGATCGCCTCCCGCGGCTGCTTCGCCGCCAGGAAGAGCGTGCCCAGCTGGCTCAAGAGCACGGCATCATCGGGATTCTTCGCCACCAGCTTGCGAAAACACCGAATCGCCTCGGGATAGTCTTCCCGCTCGGCGGCCATCAGTCCCTTGAGCTCCAGCGCGGCCGGCATGTCGGGATCCTGCTCGAGGACGGCCTCGATGTCGGCCAGGGCCGACTCGCTGTTGCCCGCCTGCTGCTGGATCCGAGCCCGCAAGAGCCGCGCCGCCGGATCGCGGGGGGCGAGCTTGACCACGCGGTCGATGTCGGCGACCGCCCGCTCATGGTTGCCCTCGACGGCGAAGACACGCGCCCGCTGCAGGAGCGGGCCGGCGGCATCCGGATCGAGCTCGATCGCCCTGTCGAAGGCCTTGCGGGCATCCTCCATCTGCTCGCTCATCATGCAGGCCATGCCCAGGGCCTCGAAGAGCGCCGGATCCTCCGGCTCCTCCTCCACCGCCACCTCCAGATCCGCGCGGGACTTTTCGTAGTCATCCTGGAGCAGGAAGTGCATGCCACGGGCCCGCCGCACCTCCGCATCGCGGGGCGAGAGCTCCACCGCGGCGTCGAGGAAGCGAAGCTGCTTCTCGGGATCGTCGTCGAGCGAGGCGAGCACGAGATTGGCCTGCGCCCGCTGGAGCTGGTCGTCGCCGAGGAGTTCGAGCGCCTTGGTGGCCGCGGCGGCTGCCCGGGCCCGATTTCCCCCGGGCAGGGCCTCGAGCCGCGCGATCATGAGATGCACGCTCCCGATGGCGGGATCGCGGGCCACCACCTCGTTGAGATCGCGCATCGCGAAGGAGCGGATCCGCCGCCACTGCTGGTCGGGCTCCTCGGCATCGAGGATCGCCCCCGCGAGCATGGCGGCCCGGTCGATGAGCGTGCCCGTGTAGAGATCCTCGGCGAACTTCTTCGAGTCGGCATCGAGCCCCTTCTCGAGGGCCTTCTTGCAGAGGTCGAGCACGTCGCCGAAGTCGTCGATGTCGTCGATCTCGAGCTTGGCGTTGATCGCATCGTCGAGAAACGTCTGGCCGGGCCGATCGCCGTCGACCGGCGGCTCGGTCACCGTCGGCTCGGCGGCCTTTTCCACCGCGGTCGCCTCCCCGGCGCCGGCCGGCTCCGGCGGCGCATCCTCGGCTCGGACCGCCGAAAGCAGGCACGCCGTGCAGGCGGCGACGACGACGGGCCGGAAGGCGAACCGGTGGAGAAACGTCATGAACGAGCCTCGCGACGAGGATGCGACGGGCAGGGTTGCAGTCGAACCTGAAATACCCGCCGGACGGGGAAATAGTATGCGGCACCGGGTGCTTGCAGCACCACAACAGCCCGAAAACTACAGCGGCGCCGGAAGATCACGGCGGCTGAAAATCACCGCCCCGACGACATACGCGGCCAGTCCGATGCCCAGGAGAATGCCGTCGTAGTGGCCCAGGAGCCGCCAGGCCTCGGGGCCGCCCCCCACCAGACGCTGCGGCTCGTAGGCGTTGAAGACCGACAGGTAGCCGACCCAGCCCAGGCTGCCGCTGAGCCGGCCGACCAGCTTCGCCAGCAGCGTGGCCACGTAGAAGCCGCACATGATCCCCACCGTCCGCCAGCGGTAGCTGTCGCAGGCCGACACGCAGGCGGTGATGCCCCCCATGCAGACCATCAGCCCAAACACGTTGGCCGCGGGGGGAATGAACCGCCACGGCTCGACCTTGCCGGCCCACGGCCCGAACGTCACCACCGACCAGATCGACGCCAAAAGCACTCCGCAGAGCAGGGCCGCCGCCACCGTCGTGGCCAGCGCCTGCGTGAGAAACACGGCGGTGCGGCGGACCGGCGCGGCCAGGAGCATCTCCATCGTGCCCCGCTCGAGCTGCCCCGACACGGCGTCGCTGCCGCGGGTGATGCCCCAGACGGTGGCCGCCAGCACGACCACCGGATCGACGAAGGCCAAAGCCACGCGGCCCGCGTAGGTGGCCACCTCCGAGAAGGGCACGCCCGAGAGCTTCTGCCAGTCTTCCGGGATGACCTGCAGGAGCACGTTTTGAAAGGCCGGCATCGGGATCTGCGCCGAGAGCCAGAGATAGAGCCAGGGAAACACGGACCACAGGCAGGCGAACGAGAGCAGCAGGATCCGCTGGTCGCCCCAGGTCTTCCGCCAGACGGCCAGGCTCCAGACCGCGCCGCGGCCCTCACCGCGGGATTCCGCCGCGCTGGTCGTCATGCCCGGGTGCGTGTCGCTCGTGTCCATGCCGTGGCGGGCCTCATGCGGGTCGATGAAAACGGTCGTAGACGGCCTGCAGCCCCACCGGCTCCACCCGAATCTCCACCAGCGGCAGCGTAGCCAGCCAGCCCAGGAGCGGCGTTAGGGGCTCCTCGGTCTCCATCACGATCCGGCCGTCGCCTCCGGCCGCCGCGGTGAGCCGCCCGGCAAACTCCGCGGGCACGCCCGGAAATTCACCCCGCAGGTGCGCGTGGATCCGGTGGCCGCGGCGGAGGGCCTCGATCGACTGCTCGTGGACGACGCGACCCGCCCGCATGATCACGACGTGGCCGCAGGTCTCCTCCACCTCGGAGAGCACGTGCGAGGAGAAGATCACGGTGCGTCCGGCGGCGCGGGCCTCGCGGACGAGCGCGAGCACCTCCGACCGCGCGGTGGGATCGAGGTTGGCCGTGGGCTCGTCGAGAATCACCAGCGGCACCTCGGTGGCGAGCACCACGGCCAGCGCGAGCTTCTGCCGCATGCCGGTGCTCATCCGCGCCACCTGCCGCGAGCAGTCGAGCCCCAGCCGGTCGGCCACGCCGGCGGCGACGTCACGCCGGCATTCCGGCCGCAGGCCGGCGAAGAAGTCGAGCACGGCATGGCCGTTCATGCGGCGGAAGAGCCGGGCCTCGCCCGGCAGGTAGGCGGTGTTGGCCCGCACGTCGAGCGACCGGGTGGCGCAGTCGAAGCCCGCCACCGTGCCGGTGCCCGACGTGGGCACGAGATAGCCGAGCAGCACCCGCAGGAGGGTCGTCTTGCCGGCGCCGTTGGGGCCGAGGAGGCCGAAGATCTCCCCGGCGCCGACGGTGAGCGAGCAGCCGTCGAGCGCGGCGAAGTCGCCGTAGCGTTTGGTGAGGGCGGTGGTGCGGACGATCATCGAAGCGGGCGACTCGGGGGTCACAAAAACCACTGCCGCCAGAAATAATAGCCCGCCAGCCCGAAGCCGATGATGGCCACCACCCTGCGCATCACCGCCGGCGGGATTCGCCGCGAGAGCCGCGAAGCCCCCAGGCTGCCGATCATGGCGGCCACGGCCATCACGGCGGCATGCCCCCAGGCCACCTCGTGGCTGCCCAGAAATGAGCCCACGGCAAACACGATCGCCGCCACGCCGTTGATCGCCGTCGCCAGCACATTCTTCACCGCGTTGAGCCGGTGGATGTCGCCGAGCCCGAGCAGGCCCAGCACCGCCAGCATGAGGATGCCGATCCCGGCGCCGAAGTAACCGCCGTAGATCCCCACCAGCAACTGCAGCCCGCACGCCACGACCAGCCGTGAGGTGGTCGTGGCTCCGCTCCCGCCGGCCGCGCGGGCGGCCACGGCGGGCTGGATCGAAAACAGCACCGCCGCCAGCAGGATCAGCCAGGGCACGAGGCCGTCGAACCAGGCGGGGGGCAGGCAGAGCACGAGCAGCGTGCCGATCACGGCCCCGACCACGCTCGGCACCACGAGCCAGCGGGCCCACGGGGGCAGCCCCGCGCGGCTCTCCCGCGACGACCACGCCGAGACGAGTGCTGCCGGCCAGAGACCGATCGTGCTCGTGGCGTTGGCCGTCACGAGTCGCGCCGCGTCGGCCGGCAGGATCGCCGTGAGCACGGGAAACGTGAGGATCGTGCCGCCGCCGGCGATCGCATTCACGGCGCCGGCCAGCAGCGAGGCGACGGCCAGCAGCGCGAGGCCGGCAGGACTGCCATCCATGAATCCGCTCATGGCCGGGCCTGCGGCGCGGGCTGGGCCGGCAGCGCGGGCCCCGGCTCCCCGGCAGCCGGGCTCTCGCCCACATCGACGAGCATGTAGCCGGCCCACAGGAGCGGATGCGGCGGCATGGCCAGCGGCGCTTCCGGCGATAGCTTGACGCGGGGCTCGCGAAGGGCATCCGGCTCCTCGGCGAGCACCACGTCGACGGCCCGCTGCCAGGCGGCCGATGCGGGCGGAGCGTCGACCGCGGTCGCCTCCCGGAGAAACTCCGTCATCAGGTCGGTGCAGGTCTTGCCCCCCATCCGCCACCGGCTCAGGACGGCCGTTCGGCCGCCAGCCGCGACGAGGTCGGTGGCGGCCGTGAAGACGTCCTCCCCCGGCCGCGCCGGCAGCTTCTCGAGCCCGCCGGCCATCGCGGTCTGGAGGCCCGGAAGCACGACCCGCTGCGGCCGCTTCGGTGGCGACGAGAGCCAGTCGCCAAACGTGATCGCCCCGCGGCCCGAGCCCACGGGCAGCAGCGGCCAGTTGGCCACGCTCCCCTCGCCCGCCAGTTCGTCGAACACCACCAGCGTGTCGCAGGCGGAGGCGGCGAGCGCCACCGGCATCCCGCCTTCGGCCGTCAGCGGAGCGACTCCCTGCACGGCGGCGGCCATGTGGGCAAGGGTGGCCTCGGCGTCGGCCGAAGTGTCGCCCCGCAGCATGCGGCCCGCGTGCACGCCGATCGGCCCCGGGCCCAGGGGCTCGAACCGCATCACGGCCAGGCTCCGCGTGGGGGCATAGCGAATGCGAGCCACATCGCGAAGCCGTGAGCCTCGACCGGGCTCCGCATCCGTGGGCCGGCTCGAAGCCACCGGCAGGATCTCGAACGGCAGATACCAGAGCCAGCCGTCGGGCACGATGACAAGTTCGTCGATGCCCTCGGCGAGCGTGATCTTGGAGTTTTCGAAGAGCATGCGTTCGATCCGCTCCACCGACCCGCGCCAATCACCCTCCGCGAGCCGGCCGCTCGGCACCGCCGACACCGGATCGAACAGGCACAGTGACTTCGCCAGCGTGGTGATCTCGGCCGGCAGTTCGCCCGCCTGCCGCACCTGCCACACCGCGAACCGCTCGCGTGACTCGAGCAGCCCGAAGAGCCCCGACTTCGTCCAGTGAAAGGAGAGCATCAGCTGCCGCGGCGCGAGCCGGCCACGAATCTCGGCGGCGGGCGTGAGCGGCGGAAAGTCGATCGGCAGGCCTTCGCGGCCCGCCGCGAGGGCCGCCATGAGCTGCCCTCGCCGGATCGAGAGCTTCTGATAGGCCTCCTGATCGGCCTTCGTGATCGCAGCCCCGGCGTCGACGCCCTGCTGGCCCGCCGCGGCAAGCGCGGCGGAGAAGACGCCCCGCTGCTGCCCCATGCGCTCGACGATCCCGGCGAGTTCGGGCTGGCCGCCCAGGAGCGCGGCCCGCCGTGCGGCGTCATCGGGCGACAGCCCGCGGGGATCGGCGGCGAGCAGCCGCTCGACCGCGATCCGCCGGCCGCCGAGCGGCTGACCGGCCAGCCAGCGATGCCGCTGCGTCGC
>Ga0075471_10003019_pt1 | contig 11000 bp, 10 predicted proteins | sample DEB19_08_DNA_2_FD_74787 | JGI IMG/M metagenome (GOLD analysis project Ga0075471, IMG submission 74787) | Aqueous microbial communities from the Delaware River and Bay under freshwater to marine salinity gradient to study organic matter... | ecosystem: Environmental > Aquatic > Marine > Coastal ... | reverse complement strand
GTTGGGCCGAACCGTCTGCTGCAGTGGTGGGCACGATGGGTCGCTCGGAGGCCAGCACGTCGCGCGGCTGATCGTCTGTGCTGATTCCGCAGCCAGCCAGCACGCCGAGGAGTGCGGTGATGATCACACCGAATCGAAGACTGAGTGAGCGGCTCACGTGTCTGCGCCCTCCCTGTCGTGTGCGTCGGCGGGCATCTCCTCGGCCGGTAGTTCGATGACGAAGCGGGCTCCGGGTTCGCCATCGAGTCGATCCTCGACCCAGACCCTGCCGCCGTGCAGTCGCACATGTTCGCTCACGAGCGCGAGGCCGAGGCCGGCTCCCTCGCTGGTGGCACGACGCCCGGCTGCACCACCGCGAGCAAACCGTTCGAACACCAGCGAGCGCTCCTCGGCGGGAACACCCGAACCCTGATCCTCCACAGCGATCCATGCATTGCTGATGGGTTCGGGTTCGTCGGCCTCCGACACGTGCACGCTCACCTCACCGGCACCATGCACACGAGCGTTGTCGATGAGGTTGGCGATGGCACGCGCGAGTCTGCGGCGGTCACCGCGGATGAGGAGACGTTCGCCGCGTTCGGACACCGTTACTGGCGCGTCGCGCAGACTGCTCACGCTCACCGCCTGACGCACGAATTCGCCCACCAGCAAATCGTCGAGGTTGAGATGTACCGCTCCCGCATCGAATCGACTGATCTCGAGCAGGTCCTCGACGAGTCCTTGAAAACGCGCCACGTCGCCTACCAGCAGGTCGAGGGCGGTCTGGGCGCGCTCTGGCATGTCGTCACGACGGGCCTGCAGCACCTCGACCGAAGCGGCCAGCGTCATGAGTGGCGAGCGGAGTTCGTGGCTCACATCGGAGGCGAAGCGGGCATCGCGCTCCAAGCGTTGCTGGAGCGCTGCTGCCATCTCGTTGAACGATGCAGCGAGTCCTTGCAGATCGGGGTCACCGCCCGGTTCGAGTCGCGTGTCGAGGCGCCCGCCGGCGATCGCCTGCGCCGCTTGGGCGGCGTCGGCGAGTGGGCGAACCGCTCGTCGGGCGGCGAGAGCGCCGAGCAGGAGTCCAAGCGATGTCGTGATGACGCCCGCTCCGATGAGCGCGCGGGCAACGCTGTTCAGCGTCGAACGCAGTTCGCTCAGGCTCGAGAACTCGAAGTAGCTCGCATCGACCTGTTGGAGCGGGATGCCCACAGCGATCACGGGTTCGCCGCGCACGGTCGTCACCATCCGCGCTGCGGTGCCGTCGATGTTGATGCGCGCCTTGAGTCCGCCGGGCAGTGCGTTCGGGCCGAAGTCCGCACGGCCGGCATACCAGTTGCCGCGGTAGAAGAGCACGGGCCGATCGACACCGAGTGTCTGCAGGCGCGAGAGCAGCACCGTGAGGTCGGTGGGGTTCGAGCGCAGTTCGCCGGTGACGATGCTCGCGTTCTTGTAGGCATCGCTCAGTGCTGCCTGATCACGCTGGCGCACGAGTCGGCTCTTGGTGAAGCTGTAGGTGGTTGCGGCGAGGAACGCCGAGAGCGCGAGTCCGCCGAGGGCGAACGAGAGCAGGATGCGGGTGCGCAGCGAGATGCGCCGGGGGCGGAAACGCTCGAGGGTGTCACGCGCTGTACTGAGCAGACGGTGTGTCTGCACACCGTCGGGGTCAGCCGGAGCCTCCGGGCGGGAAATGGACCCGGTATCGCTCACGTCGGGCTCACGACTGGAGTCGGTAACCCAACCCGCGGACGGTGACCACGTGGCGCGGGTTGGCCGGATCGCCCTCCACCTTGGTGCGGAGTCGGCGTACATGGACATCGACCAGACGGCCGTCACCGAAGTAGTCGTAACCCCACACCTTGTCGAGCAACTCTTCGCGCGAGAACACACGCCCGGGGTTCTGGGCGAGTTCGCACAGCAGTCGGAACTCGGTCTTGGTGAGGTGGACTTCGCGGCCGCCGAGATTCACCTTGCCCTCGTCGGGCACGATCTCGAGATCGCCGAAGATGAGTCGCGCATGTGCCGGACTCACGGGCCGCACCCGTCGCAGGAGTGCCCGGATGCGAGCGGAGAGTTCCTTCGGGGCGAACGGTTTGGTGAGGTAGTCGTCGGCGCCTGCTTCGAGACCGGCAACCACGTCGTGGGTGTCGACACGTGCAGTGACCATCACGATCGGTACATCGCTCGAGCGTCGGATCGTGCGGCACAGTTCGAACCCGTCGATACCCGGCAGCATGATGTCGATGAGTACGACGTCGCTCGGGTGGCGTTGGAATAATTCGATAGCGGTCTCGCCATCGGCTGCCTCGTCCACCAACCAACCCTCGTCCTCGAGCGCCATCTTCACCGAGGCGCGGATGCGTTCGTCGTCCTCGACCGTCAGGATCCGGGTTCCCACGTCGGTCATCCTAGGTGCGCGCCGTGTCGGCTGCCCGCCATGGGTCCGCCGGGTGGGGGAGTGCTGCGGTGGCGCAGCCTCAACCCGTCACTGCACCGCAGCGATGAGTTCCACGAGTGGGCCGAAGATGGCAGGAGTAGCCACGAGTACCGAACCCGGGTGAACCGGGCTGCCGTCGATGCTGGCCACCCGACACCCTGCCTCTCGCGCGATGACTTCTCCTGCGGCGAGGTCCCATGGATTCAGGTATTCCTCGAAGTAGGCGTCGACCCGTCCGGCGGCCGTGTAACACAGGTCCGGTGCAGCGGCACCGATGCGTCGGACATCGCGGATCCGATCGATGATGGCTGCGAGTCGCGCAGCCTGTGCTCGGCGTCGTTCCGGGTGGTACGAAAAGCCCGTCGCCACCAGCGCGTGGCCGAGGTCGGTGGTGTTGGAGCATCGAATGGGTGCGCCGTTGCAGAAGGCGCCGCCACCGCGATGCGCGTAGTAGGTCTCACCCGTACTCGGGACCACCACGACACCCACGAGGGGTCCGTCGGGGTCACGCGCAGCGATCGACACGGCAAAGCCGGGCAGTCCGTACAGGAAGTTGGTCGTGCCGTCGATCGGGTCGATGAGCCAGTCGATACCGGATGAGCCGCGACGGTCGGCACCTTCTTCGCCGACGAGGCCGTCATCGGGCCGGGCGACGGTGAGTCGTTCGACGATGAGCGCTTCGCTGAGCCGGTCGTACTCGGTGACCATGTCGGTCGCCGTGGACTTCGACGTCACGTTTGCCAGTCCACTCGCCCGTCCTTCGATGATGAGTGCAGCGGCGGCGGCGCCGACTTCGAGCGCGAGCGCGAGGAGTGCAGTGGGATCGTCCGGGACGCGGGTCAACGCTGCCGGTCCTGGATCTCGCGCCATTCACCCATGGCACGCAGGACCAGTACGGCGACGACAGCGGTGCCGATGGCAGCCACGACCGCGCCGACACCGGCGCCGATCGCTTTGGATGTGGAGCAGTTCCCGGTGCACTGCACATCGACCAACGCGAATCCGATGAGACCACCAGCGAAACCACCCACGAGAATTGCAACGAATGCGAGTGCCCGAGCGGTTCTCGACGGCAACGCCGAGAGCGCGGCGCCCGAGGAGGACGGACTCTGCGTAGGACCCGGTGTGTTCACGTGAACATCGTACGGGCGTACTCGCAGCGGTCTGCCGGACCAACTGGTTCGGTCTGGGCGGTGCAAGCGGCGTTCGGTGCAGCGCGCTGCGACGTTCACGAACAGGCGTTCGTTTATGACAGAATGCGAAGGTGCGTGAGTGGTTGGTAGCGGGTGCGCTCATCGAGCAGACGGAGTCGATCCTCCTCGTGGCCAATCGTCGAATGAACGGCAGTCTCGACTGGACCCCTCCCGGAGGAGTGATCGACCCCGAGGATCCGTCGGTGCTTCACGGACTCACGCGGGAGGTACGCGAAGAGACCGGGCTGGTGGTACTTGCTTGGGACGGCCCGTGTTACGAGGTGCACGTAGAGGCCCCCGGTCTGGGCTGGCGCATGCGTGTGGAGGCGTGGCGGGCCACGCGTGTGAGTGGCGAGCTGGCGATCGACGACCCCGATGGAATCGTCGAAGAGGCGCGCTATGTGGCGCATCACGAGTGTCGTGAACTCCTTGGCACCGTTGCGCCGTGGGTACGCGATCCGGTGCACGAGTGGCTGGAATCACCGTGGCAGGAGCGGCGCGTGTTCCGCTATTCCGTTCGGGGATCGAATCGAGCGACCTCCGAAGTCGTGCGACTCCCGGACCGGGCGTGACCCGCACGATCCTGCACGTCGACATGGACGCGTTCTACGTGTCCGTCGAACTCCTCCGTCGCCCGGAACTGCGCGGCAAACCGGTGGTGGTGGGCGGCACGGGCGATCGTGGTGTCGTTGCTGCGGCCTCCTACGAGGCGCGTCGCTTCGGTGTGCACAGTGCCATGCCGGCATCGACGGCTCGTCGCCTCTGTCCGCATGCGGTGTTCCTGCCCGGTGATCATGCTCGCTACGCCGAGGTCTCGGCCGAGGTATTCGAGATCTTCCGCGAGTTCACGCCGCTCGTGGAAGGTCTGTCGCTCGACGAGGCATTCCTCGATGTCACCGGTGCACTCCGATTGCTCGGTGATGGCAGCACCATCGGGCACCGGATCCGTGAGCGCGTGCGCGAAGGCACCGGCCTCACGTGTTCGGTGGGGTGCGCGCCCAACAAGTTCCTTGCGAAGCTGGCCTCGGAGTTCGCGAAACCGCGCGCCACGAGCAGCGCCGTGCTCCCGGGTCACGGAGTGTTCTGTGTGGAGCCGGGGAACGAGATCCAGTTCCTGCATGCGTTGCCCGTCCAGTCGCTGTGGGGGGTGGGGCCCGCCACGTTGGAACGGCTCAGCCGACTCGGGGTCGTGACCGTTGCCGACCTCGCTGCGCTCGGCACCGATGTTCTGGTGGGAGCCATCGGCCGCTCCCACGGCATGCACCTCGCTGCGCTTGCTCGGGGCGAGGACGACCGACCCGTGGAGCCGGACCGCGCCATGAAGTCGATCGGCCACGAAGAGACCTTCGCTCGGGATCTGTTCACCCGGGACGAGGTCTGGAAGGAGGTCGTTCGACTCGCCGACGGTGTGGCCGGTCGGCTGCGACGCGCCGGCGTGGGGGCCCGAACCGTGCAGCTCAAGATCCGCTTCGCCACCTTCGCCACCATCACCCGTTCGGTGACCTTGGGCGGCGCAGTGAACACCGGCCCCGCATTGTGTGCAGCCGTGGCGCCGCTCCTCGATGCCGTCGATGTCGCGTCGGGGGTGCGTCTGGTGGGTGTGAGTGGTTCGAACCTCGGGCCCCCGTCGGAACAGTTGAGCCTGTTCGACGAGTTCTCCGACGACCCCACGCCCGAGGCATGGGGGTCGGCGAGCGCCGCCCTCGACGACATCCGCTCGCGGTTCGGCACGGGTGCTATCGGCCCGGCCAGTGCCATGCGTGACGGTGCGGTGCGACCCGTTCGCACCGGTGAGCAGCAGTGGGGTCCGGACCAAACGGGCTGACGAGCAGATCCGTAGCGGTTCGTTCGCCGGGGCGACGCCGCACCGCGAGGAAGCGCTGTGAGCGCGTTGTCTGGCGCTCGGATTCGTGCCAAGATGCCGTCCACGAAGTTGCCACGCCGGCTGCTGGAGGACACTCATGCCGCTCTCGGAAGACGAACAGCGCATCCTCAATCAGATCGAGGAACAGTTCTACGAGAGCGACCCGTCGTTCGCCGAGAAAGTGAGCGCGCCCGGCCTCTACCGTCCCGCTCTTCGCAAGGCTCGTTGGTCGGTGGTGGGTCTCGTGATCGGTCTGCTCGGACTGGTGCTGTCGCTGCAGGTGCACTTCCTGGTGTCGTTCGTGTGCTTCGCCGTGATGCTCGGGTTTGCCTTCGTGATCGAGGACAGTCTCCGCAAGGTGGGTCGCGCCGGCTTGAACGGCGTGCGTGCGTCGGTGCGGTCACGGGCTCGCGGCGACAAGCCCGAAGCCGAGTAATCCTCACGCTGTAGATCCGGGCCTCTCGACGAGACCAGGCCGACCCATATCCGGCCAACTCAGATTCGGCCGACCCAGATCCGGCTCCTCGCCCGAGTCAGCTGATTGCTGCGGCGAGCTTTGGCGTGATCCTGATACGGATTCGAGTGCGCCATGGAGCCTGTGCCATGAGAGCCCGCGCGAGGTGCAGACGCAACGCATCGCACTCGGCGGCCTGCTCGTCGCCGATCATCTCTGCCGAGTAGAGCGCTGCGGTGGCGAGTTCGGCGAGTCGTTCGAGGGCTTCATGGTCGATGCCGAGCAACGCGGGGATGCGCGCCGCGTGTTCGAGCGGTGTCTCGTCGGGTCGCCGACGCGCGCCGCGCAGGCTGAGGATCTCTGATGCATCGGTCCACGCATGCAGCACCCGTTCGGCAGGTCCGTCGCCGGCGCGGCGCCGTCGATGCGCCTGCACCAACCGTGGTACTGCGAGCAGCCAGCCGTAGCCGAGTCCGGCAACGCCGAGGCCAATGAGGAGCACGACGAGCCATGCACCCGGTCCGGATCCACCGTTCCCCCGATCGGAGGCGTTGGGGTCAGACGCGTTGGGGCCAGTGTCGTTCGGGCCGGATGCTCCGGGGCCCGACGGCCCGCTGCCCGGTCCGGGCACGCCACTGCTCCCGATGCCGGATGCGCCGTTCGGCTGTGTGGATCCCGGCCCCGATGCGCCGCTCGCACCCGATGGCTCGGTGGTGGGAGCACCGTCGGGTCCGCTCGCGTTCGGGTCGCTGTTGTCCGGTTCGACGGTTTCGTCCTGAGCCGGTTGCACGCCGGTGTACCCCTCGGTGCCGGGAGCACCGCGCCCCGGTGTCGGCTCGAACGACACCCATCCGATGCGGTCGAACCAGACCTCTGGCCATGCATGAGCGTTGCGGGCGCGCACTACGTACCGACCATCCTCGACGACACCCGGTGTGAAGCCGACGGCCACACGCGCCGGAATGCCTACCGAACGGGCCATGGCAGCAAAGGTGCTCGCGAATTGTTCGCAGAATCCGCGGCGGGCGTCGATGAAATCCTCCATCGCGCTCACGCTGCTGCCGTAGTCCACGCTCAGGTCGTACTCGAAGTTCTCGCGGAACCAGTCCTGCAGGGCAACTGCCTGTGCGTACGACGACTCCTTGCCCTCGATCACGGTGGCGGCGAGCGAGCGGAGACTCTTCGGGAAGTTTTTCGGCAGCGCGAGGTATCGCTCATCGGGCGGGTTTGCCGATCCTGCGGCGCGCAGTCGCCTCACCGAGTACGACCCGATCACCGAGGTGACGGTGTAGGTCAGACCACGCGAGAGCTTTGCGTTGTCGGCCAGGCGAACCGTGGCGGTCTCGGGGTTGTAGACGTAGGAATTCTTCCCCGAGATGGCGACCGCCTCGAACGCCGCAGGCACCCAGGCCTCGCCCATGTTCTCGATGGTGACCTTCTGGCGCACCGAGGTTCCCGACGGCGAAGGTCGCAGCCGTCCGTTGGCCGAGGTGAAGGTCTCGTTCGATTTCCACGACTTGCCGTCGAAGTCCGGCAACGAGGTGAGGTGCCAGTACGCGGGCCGCGCCGACTGCACACGGAACATCACGCGATTCGAGTACCCGACGAGTCGGCTCCGCAGGTCCACCATCGGGTTCACCACCGACACGACCGAGTCGTCGTCGTTGTTGTCGGGTCGGATCAGGCCCTCCGAGGTGGCGCCGGGCAGCGATGGGGCAACGGCATAGGCGATTCCGCCTGCAGCGATGGACAACAGGCCCGCAGCAACAGCGGTCCGCAGCGCCCGGCGAGCGCGACCACTGCCGAGCCACACGCTCGTCTGGTCGCCGTGGTCGTCGCGCAGGAGTGCAACGGTGATGGCCGCAACGAAGAGCCACAGCATCGTGGTCCACATCCGTTGTGAGCGGTTGCCGCTCTCGCCGAGCACCGAGACGAAGGTGAACACGATCGTGCTCGGTATCACCGACTCCACGCGACCGAACGCCCGCATCCCGAAGGTGTCCGATGCATAACTCACGAGCACGAGTGCGAGGGCCGCTACGAGCAGGAAGCCCCCTGCCGGAACCACGGGAGGGGTGCTGGAGTTGAACTCCGACCAGGATCGCGTGATGTCGTCGACGGCGAGCCGCCAGGTAGCACCACCCGGAATGACACCCACCTTCACCGTGCCGGGGTACATGCGATGCGCAATCACGGCTACGCCGGTGAGCAGGGCGATCGGGGTGGCCACGAGGATGTGCAGGCGGAGGAATCGGCACAGCACGAGAACGAGGTGCACGGCCACCGCAACGACGATGAGGAAGGGCAGGAACGACCAGTCGCTGAAGACGCGTCGGTATGCGGTGGCGGTAACGACCGAGAGGGCCACGAGCGAAACCGTCGGGGCAACACCGATCCGGCCGGGACGGAACTCGGTGAGCCTCCTCATGCAGCACCCGGACCGATGAGTCGGGTCCACGAGCGCACGAGTGCGTCGGGTCGACTTCCGTCCATCACGAATCCGCCGCGGATGAACCCGTCGGCGAGTTGCGAGGCCGCCGCTGCCTCGCAGAGCACGAGCACTCCTGCATCGGCACCCGGAGAGGAGTTGCGGAGTGCGGCGAGCGCGTCGGGGTGCGAGCGACCGGTGATCACCACCACCATGCCGCCCTCGAGCCAGCGGGTGACATCGTTGATTGCATCCGAGAGCGGCCGACTCGGTGCGGTGGCGGCGAGTGCGAGCGTGTCGAGGAACTCGTCGATGTCGGCGGCCGGTGAATCGCCGACGGCCGAAGTGGTGGCGTGCACCTTGAATCCGGCCCGTTCGGCGCTGAGGGCGAAACTCGCCGCTGCGCTCACCGCGGCCTCGAAGGACTCCGCGGTGTGCTGTTCGGCGGCGACATCGAGCAGGATGCCAACACGCTGTACGGCCTCGGGGTCGGTCTGTTTGATCTTGAGTTCCTCGCTGCGCGCCGATTGTTTCCAGTGCACGCGACGAAGGTCGTCCCCGGGTACGTAGGTGCGTAAAGAGTGGAACTCTTCGGTCTGACGGGCGAGGAGGCGGCGGCGGATCAACAGCGCAAGGGGACCCGAACCCGCCCATCGATCCGGAAAGTCCAGTGGCTGCCACGACGGATGTACCAGCACGCCGGCCACGGGCGCCACGACACGTATCCGCGAAGCGAGTCCGAACGGATCGCGTCGTTGCATCCGCATGGGGCCGATCTCGAGTCGACCGCGTCGTTCGGACGGCAGTCGGTACGTGGCCCGAGCGTCACGTCGTGGTCGAAGCGGTGTCACGCTCAACTGTGCGCCGATGGTTCCGGCCACCGGATCGTTGAGACGCACGACCGGTGAGGTGTGCCAACCCACGTTGTGCACGACGAGATCTACCCGCGCGGACTCGTTCACGAAGATCCGGCTCGGGGTGATGATGCGAGTCATCCGAAGGCGCGGGCGCGACAACAAGACGGTGAGTGCGGCGAGGAACGGGAGCACCACGAGTCCGGCGGCGAGCACGTACAACTCGATCACCCCGAAGACGCGACCGAGTGCAGCGGCAGCAAGACCGCTGATCATCAGTGCGAAGCCGTACCGCGTGATCATCGTCGGGGGAGGCAGTCCGGTGCCGTGTGGGTCATCGTGCCGTCGGGACGGGTACCGCCGCGATCACCTCGGCGACCACCCGCTCGCGCGTGCTGCCGGTGGTGGAGGCCTCGTGGCGCAGCATGAGACGGTGAGCGAGCACGTGCGGTGCCATTGCCTTCACATCGTCGGGTGTTGCGTAGTCACGGCCGGCGGCAGCGGCACGGGCGCGCACTGCCCGGGCGAGTTGCAGTGTGGCCCGTGGCGAGAGCCCGAGTGAGATGCTCGGGTGCTGACGGCTCGACTCTGCGATGGCCACGAGGTAGTGCTTGAGCGGTGCCGCGAGGTGCACGGTCTTGACCGCCTCGATCATGCCGAGCACATCGTGCAGGGTCACCACCGGTCGAAGATCGGCCACGCGGTTCCCGGCTCCGTGGGTGTCGAGGATCGCGACTTCTGCCTCGCGACCGGGGTAGCCGAGTGAGATGCGCAGGAGGAAGCGGTCGAGTTGGCTCTCGGGCAACCGATAGGTGCCCTCTTGTTCCACGGGGTTCTGCGTGGCGATCACCATGAAGGGCGCCGGCAACGGATACGTGGTGCCGTCGACAGTCACCTGGCGTTCTTCCATGGCCTCGAGCAGCGCCGACTGCACCTTCGGTGAAGCACGGTTGATCTCATCGGCCAGCACGATGTTGGCGAAGATCGGACCCGGTTGGAACTCGAAGACCTCCTTGGCCTTCAACCAGACACTGACGCCCACGAGGTCGGTGGGCAAGAGATCGGGCGTGAACTGCACCCGACCCCACGAGCAGTCGATCGATGCAGCGAGTGCCTTGGCGAGGCTGGTCTTGCCGACACCGGGCACGTCCTCGATGAGCAGGTGACCCTCGGCGAGCAGGCAGATGGTTGCGAGGTCGATGGCCTCACGCTTGCCGCGGATGACCCTCGCCATGTTCGACGTGAGCGCTTCGAAGAGATCGGCGAACCGTCGTGTGGCTTGGGGACTGGTCGGGACGTACGAATCGGGGGGCATCGTCACGTTGGGCACGCTAACCGTCGGCGGTGCGTGGATAACGTCAGTTCCATGCAGCCCACGTACTCAGCCGAGGCGGAGCGCTACCGGGAATCGGTCCGGGCGTTCCTCGCCGACAAACTCCCCGCCAACTGGAAGGGCATCGGGGGACTGAGTACCGAGGAGACCGAGCACTTCACGCGGCAGTGGCGCGTCACGCTGTACGAGGCCGGTTATCTCGCGCCCGGGTGGCCCAAGGAATACGGCGGCGGGGGATTGTCGTCACTCGAACAAGTGATCCTCGCCGAAGAGTTCACCCGCGCCGGTGTGCCCACGGGCGGGAGCAACGACGTGTTCAGCATCGGCATGCTGGGCAACACGTTGCTCATGTGGGGTACCGAGGAACAGAAGCGTCACTACATCCCGCGCATCTTGTCGGGCGAGGACATCTGGTGTCAGGGGTACAGCGAGCCGAACGCCGGATCGGACCTCGCGAA
>Ga0075471_10003018_pt1 | contig 11001 bp, 15 predicted proteins | sample DEB19_08_DNA_2_FD_74787 | JGI IMG/M metagenome (GOLD analysis project Ga0075471, IMG submission 74787) | Aqueous microbial communities from the Delaware River and Bay under freshwater to marine salinity gradient to study organic matter... | ecosystem: Environmental > Aquatic > Marine > Coastal ... | reverse complement strand
AGGCACAGGCAAGCTGACTGTCTCAAGCCTGCGCGACATTGGAGGCGGTCTTGCCGGGGAAGCTATGGTGAACAGCGTAGACATTCAGCAGAAGACCTTGGACATACAGAAAGAAATCCTGATCCAGCTGCAGACCCTTAACACCAAGACCCTGCCTGAAGTGCCAGCTTCTATTGACTTCACCAAGCCCGGTGTCCTGCAGACAACCTTTAACGCTTAACACACAATGGCTAAACTTATTAAAAAAGGCACAGGCGCTGGCGGTCAGTCCCTTGAGCTGCAGCCTGATTGGATTATTGAAAGTGACGGGTTTGGTCTGCTCACTTCCAAGCTAACCTTTAAGTGTGACGCTGGCAGCGCGGCAGCTAAAGCCCCCAAGCCTGAGTCCGCGCACCCGGAAGACGGCAGACTGAAGTGCCACAAGTCCAGCTATACGATCAGCAGGTCTGGATGGGCTGTGATAACGGCAGACTATGTGGGCATTGAAACAGGCGAGCGCACCAAAATCCAAGTAAAGGGTGATGTGGTGACCGGGACGCAGCCCATCCAGACACACAAGGATTTCCTTAAGACGCTCAAGGCGCTTGGCTGGGACACTGCCACGCAGTCATTCCCTGAGACTAAAGACCTAGCTGTTAAGAATGGCTTGGTGGGTGTTAAGTCCTTCCTCACTGCAGACAGCTCAGTTAGCGCCAGCTTCTATGTGGCTAATAAGTCAGTGGTGCAGGATGGGGTCAATATGGTGGGCAAGACCTTCCTGACTATGCCCGGTATGGAAGATGTGGTTTTACCCAAGGGTAATCAGGGCATCAGTGAGTTTCACGACAGATTTGCAATGCTCACAGGTCTTAACTATGAGAAGTATGCGCACCTGTATAAAGTGAGCTTTACTATCCGTATCAGCCCCGGTGGTTATCACAATAAGGTCTATACCAAGACTAACTGATTATGATCCAGCAAGGCGTAGGCTACACCTATACTAATAACCCAAGGGGCGCGTCCTTGGTGATTGACCCTGTGATTGCTATGCAACCACACGCACCCTTCAAGGTGTATGAGGACAGCACAGCTGAAGGTGAAGCTATCTTGCGCGTCAATGCTGGCACGATTAATAACCAGCTGCCCTTAGTGGGGGGCGCTGAGATTGGCACACCAAATGCCTATTTGCAAAAGCCTGCAGGTGGTGGCTTCATAGTCCTTTACATCCCGGCAAGCCCAAGCTCAGGCGCGCCCTTCCCTGCTTCAGCTCCCCTGATCCTGTTTCAGCCTTCTATTGACCCTAGCAGTGACACAGGTGTTGATGTGGCACTAGCAAAGGTGGAGCTGATCACCACAGCTGATAACCCAATACCTGTTATGACCATCAACCAGCTGGTCACAGGTAGCCTGTGGGGTGAGCGCTTTGAATGTGGAAGCCAGCTGGATTATTGGTTTAGCCAGATTTGATATGACTACGCGCATTTGCTTTGGCATCCCCCATAGGGTAGGCGCTTGCGCCTGTGAAGTGGGGAAAGACCGGGAAGCTTCAGGCGTAGTGGAAATGACTGAGACTAGCACCAGCTGGGATAACTGCGTTGCCAATAAAACTAGAGACAAGGGTAATAGTATCTACTCAATCAGCTACACTGACCCGATTGCCGGGGATGGTAAGAATGATGGGGTTAGCGCGCTGGCTGCTTCTATCAGCTGTTGGACTACCTATGGTGATCCTGCTGAGGGTGACCCCAAGCTGATCTATAAGACCAAGGGTGATGTGGCAGCTGGTGTGGGCGGGTCTTTTCCCAGCATCCAGATCACGCTGCGCCCCCTTAAGACCGCGCTAAATTATTACTACGCTGGCAATCTTAACAATTCTGGGCAGGGGGAAATGGGCTTTGAGTCACCCAATACAAATGATGACATTATAAGCATAAACTATTGGGAAGGTAATGACGCTATCCCACTAAACTTTGTGGAAGGGGCGCTTGACCCTACCCCTATGTTAAACGCCTATGCTGACAATCAGGATGAGTTTTCTTACCATATTACTGATGTGATGCAGGGTGGAGTTATGGTCACGCTGGCTGAGACGCATTATTTTAAAAGCGCTGACAGACCGGGTGATGAGCCTACCCCTTGGCAACCATTGACCGGGCTTGAGCTTGAGCCTACTTTTCACCCGCGCCTGCCTTCAATGGAGTCTTATGCTTTTGGTAGAAATGAAAGCTATGACTATAGGTATAGGTTTCCGGCAAACTACCTGACCAAGTATGGCGCGCTGAATATGCCCACAGGCTATCTGGTCACGCTGCCTGCAGTCCCTGAAGCAAACTTTGAGGAAATCCCACAGGGCAGCTGGACTTGGCAGACCTATAGCCAGACAGACCCAAGCTATCAGCCTGAGCTTAACCCCATCTTCCAGCCTGCTAATAATGACATTTTCTTTAGTGCTGACCAGATCAGGGAAGGCGTAGCCCCTGTGATTAAAGGCTGGTATTGGGACAGCTCCACACCCCCTACCAATGGGCTTAAGGGTCTTTTCCAATCCACCAGCTTTAAGATGCTAAAGGAAGTGCGTAAGCGCTACCCCTTCAGCTTTGTGGCTAAGGAGTCAAGGGAGGAAAGCTATCAAGTCATAGACCACAAGGAAGGAAACCAGATGCTGTATGAAGACATAGAAGCACCCGGCAATAACTACCTGCGCAGAAGCCCAGCCTTTTATAATCATAGCATCACAAATGAGAATAGTTTTAAAGCTATTGCTTGGTGGCGCTTAGAGGTAAATGCTGAGCTGTGTGGCTGGAATAGTAAGAAGACAGTCAGCGTAGATGCTGAGACGCAGCAGCAGACAATCACCATAGCTGGCGCTATTGTTAAGGGCTATGTCAGGCTGGGCATCAAGCAGCTGCAGCCCAGCTATTCTGAGCAGGGTTTATACTCTTTAGCTTATACCACCAGCTACCTTCCTAGCTTCTGGGATAGGTTTACAGGGATAGCGCCAAGCTTTGTTTATAGGTGCAAGGTTGATACCTACTTTGACGCAGACTTTATCCAGCGTTATGAAGTGCTGGAGTATGATGGCGGCACGATCCCTTGGCAGGTCACCTTGACTGAAGACAACGCAAAGGGTAAGCCCATTAAGTTTCTGGACTTCCCTATTACTTCTGAGGCTGAGCTGCCGGGACAATCCCCACCCGGAACAGGGGACACAGTGCCAGATAATACCCTTGTATTTATCAAGGACTTTGTGGTGACGGAAGTAATCCTGCCCTGAGCCTTTGACCTTCCAGCAACATTGAAACCCAAGCCCTGCCAATATGCCCCTGCCTTCAGCCACTAAGCTCTTTATTGACCCGCGCACAGGGGATGCCTTTGAAAACTTTGCAGGCACTACCAGCGTAAGCAACCCGGTCTTCACGCTTGGGGACACTGCCACTGTGGAGCTTTACCTAGTGGAAAGCACAGGGCTTAGCACCTACCCCCGGCAGGAGATTGGGTTTCCCACTAGCCCCGGCATCAGGGTAGCTGTGGGCGCGATTGATGAAAGCCCCCTTGCTGGGACTTGGACGCTGAGCTATGGCGGGGACACTACCACAGCCCTTGCCTTCAATGCTACCCCTGCCGTTGTGCAGGCTGCGCTTAACCTGCTTGCCAGCATCACTGCCGCAGGTGGTGTGACTGTCGCTAAGATCGGGGAAAATTATAACATTGTCTTCAATGCCAATGGCGCGCGCACTGAGCTGACCACCAATGGCGCTGCCCTGATCCCCCTGAGCGCTGCCACTGTCGCTAGCCTTCAGACCGGGGATGCCAATAAGCCTGCTATTTACCTTGTCCACCTGCAGCGCACTGTTGCCGGACTTGCTACCAGCTTCAGCCCCACTGCCGCCAGCGCTATCACTGTTGAAAGCCTGACAGCTTGGGACGGCACTAAAGCCACTTACCGGGCTAGCATCAGCCCTGACCCTAAGGGTGGTAGCTTCAGCCTAGCCTTTGACGCGCAGACCGGGACTGATGTGAGCAGCGCTGCTATCAGCGTTGGAGCTTCCGCGCTTGATGTGCAAAACGCGCTGAGCATTGGCGCGCTGGCTGATGGTAAGGTGAGCGTGACGCAGGTGGGCGCTTATGCCTATGACATTACTGTTAAGACCCAGCCTGCCACTGCCGGACTGACAGCTGACGCAGCTGGTCTGCTTTCCTTCACAGGCTATAAAGGTGAGCTTAACCTTAACACAGCTGAAGCTATCAGCCTGCTGGATGGTGCTGCTTCCGTAGAGACTACCCTTGAAGTGGAGATTACCAGCGACAGCAAGACGCTCACTGTCCTGCAAATCCAATGCACCCTGCAAAACGCTGTGATTGATGCAGGCGCTGTGCAGCCCTTGGTCTTGGACACCTACCTTTCCCAGACCACAGCTGACGGCAGGTATTTCAAGCTCAGCCAAAACCTTGCTGACGGCACTGCCGGGACTATGCGCACTAACCTTGGTGTGTATAGCACCAGCCAAGTGGATACTGCCCTTGCTCTTAAGGCTGATGATGCTGACCTGCTCCTTAAGGCTGACCTTTCTGGTGCTGCCTTCACAGGTGATCTGACTATTGCAGGACGCGCTGCCATTGGTGGTAGTCTGGCTGTGAACACAGCGCACAAGCTCGCTATCTACAATGGCAACATTGTCTTCAGCGCTGGCTATGGTGTTGCTTTTGGTGACGGCACTACGCAGACCACAGCTGCAACCACCCCTGACCTTTCCGGGTATGCGCTCAAGTCTGGCACTACCTTCACAGGCAAGGCTAACTTTACCAGCGTGGCTGGTGCTGCTGGTTTGAACATTGGCATTGGTGGTTCGACAAATACGGCAACCACACCCGGTGATTTGTGGATACCAACAGGGGGAGGAAACTTGCATTTCAGAGACGCTAACAGCGCGGTCAAGGTGCTTGCTTCGCTTTCAAATGGAAATGTTTTCACGCAGCCCCAGTCCATTTCAACCCCAGTGACTTCCACCCTGCCAGCGCTACGCATCACGCAAAATGGAAGTGGCTCAGCGCTGGTGGTTGAAGATGAGACTAACCCTGACAGTGACGCGCTGATTGTGGATGCTAACGGCAACCTTGGCATTGGGGTAAGCAATGACCCCGGCAGCATTTGGTCTGGCAGCACCTACAAAATTGAAGTGAAAGGAAGCGCTTGGATTGAAGACACAATGCGCGCCCTGAATGTAGAGGTGGGGACTGACAGTAATGATGGGCTTCTTTATGTTAAGTCTGCCATTTTCTTTCCAAATGGTGGTGGGACTATTGCAGGCTTTACTAATCAATCTAATGCAATGGGGTCTAGTGGAAGCATCAGCTATAGTGATTATCCTTCTGAGATTATCCTGAAGCTTGATGGTTATCAGTGGGCAATCCCTGCGCGCCTGATTACCTAACCTTTAAACCTATGTGCTACATCCTAACCTTTCTTGCTGGCTTCCTCACAGGGCTGCTGGTGTTCGCTAACAACCCGGCAAAGCTTCAGGCTTACACAGCCAAGGCTAAGGAGCTGGTCAGCAAGCTGCGCGGCAAGTAAGCTATGCGCCTGCTTTGGCTGCTCATCACAGTAGCCTTAGCAGGCTGCGCTTCCAAGAAGGCTGACGCGCCCCTGCCTGATCCTGCGCCTGTGCCTGTGCCTGTGCAGGACAGCACTGCTACCTTTGGCACTAAGCAGGACAAGGCTGACCAGCGTGTTGCTGCCAGCATCCAAGGCGCGCGTGAAGCCAATGCTGATGGGAAGCCTGCTGCCGTAGAAGCTGAGCTTGCCGTAGCTGCCAGCTACTTGCCTATGGTGCTGCCGGGTGATCTTGCGTTTGTGCGGCAGCGTATCCAGCAGCAAGACCCCAAGGCATATCAGGAAGCCAAAGCCTATGGTGCTAAGCTGAAGACTGAGCTGGATGGGCTTTGGGTTAAGATGGAAGCGCAACAGAAGCAGTCCGCAGCTGAGATCACTGAGCTGAAGCGCCAGCTGGCTGACCGGGATGAAGCCATTAAGCAGGCGCGTAAGGATAAGATTGCCCAGCAGCTCAGCACCCTAGGCGCTGGACTGATTGCCCTAGGCGTGGCGCTGCTAGCCTTTGGCAGCTGGGTAGGTGTCAGCAAACTCAGCGCGGGTCTGGTTATCCTTGGGGGTGTCCTGACCAGCAGCCTGACTTGGGTAATGGACAGCCCTGCCTTCAGCTACCTCATTATTGGCAGCTGCGTCTTGGTAGGTCTTGCCGCGCTGCAGGGTCTGGTTGCGGTCAGCATCAAGGGCTGGCGCTATTTGTTCCCTGCCGCAAAGGTGGAAGCCCCGGAAGCCCAGCCCACTGACCCTGCTAACCCACCTGAGTAATGAGCGCAGCCCCCACCCAAGGCTTTGAGTCTGTCACCGGGGATGATGCCCTGAAGCAAGGGGTTATTGCCGCAGCCTTGGGCGGGTCTGCCCTGATCGCGCGCCAGCTTATGTCCCCTGACCGGGCTAGCTGGGGCTACCTTGTGCGTTCAGCTGTAGCTGCCTGCATCACTGCTTACTTTATGAACCAGCTGAGCAGAAGCTATGTGCAGGATGAAAATCTGCGGGTGTGCATTTGTGGTCTTGCCGGGTTTGCCGCCCCGGAAATCCAGCAGTATGGTCTGGAATTCCTAAAAGCTAAGATGCAAGCCAAGGTGCAGGAAGCTGAAGCCAAGCTGAAGCCTGCCAAGTCCAAGAAGCCCACCCCCAAGAAGCCCAAGAAAAATGCCAAGTGATAACCCCAGCCTGCGCTTCAATCAGCATAACCTGCTGCTGGCAGTGGCTGGCTGCGTTGTGATCTCAGGCGCTTGCGGTCTGACCCTTTACCTGACTGCGGACTTTATCCTTACCAGCATCCACAAGGCTGACTTTATGGTGCTGCTGATAACCCCTGACCAGCCCGGTGGGTTTGTGTCTGATGATAAGCGCCTGCAGGAAAACCTGAACAGCGCGACAAAGGCACTGACTACCTGCCGGGACATAAGCCTTGCCCTATCCTTTGGCTGCTTGCTGATCGGGGGCGCGCTGGCATACAGAATGTGGAAGCCTGCAGCCAATGGCTAAGACTAAGAAAAAGCTTAAGATAGTGGAAGCTGACCTGACGGCAGAAGACTGCTGGGGTGAAGCTGAGCCTATGGGCGGCAACAGGTATGAGATCAGGATTGACCCTGACCATAAGACTGAGCGCAGCAGGCTTAATACTGTAATCCACGAAGCCCTGCACTGCGGGGATATGGAGCTGCCAGAAAGCAAGGTGCGTCACCTGACGGCAGTGGTAGTGGAAGCCCTATGGCAGCAGGGCTATAGGCGCGTCAGGCTTTAGCGTTAATAGCCCCGGTGCTTATTAACGGCAGGGCTGTTTGGCTTTAACAGGGGTAGGCGCTATTAAAGCAGGCTTGCCCACCCCAGCTGGCAGGATGGGCTAGGAAGCCCTATGCCCCGGCAACCTAGGCAGACAGCCAAACCCACCCCCACACCCCCCGCCAAGGGGCAGGGAAGGGGGTCTATGACCCCAAGGGCTAGGAAGGCTAAGCTGGCTTGGCTGAAGGCTAGGCAGGCTAGGCGCGCCCGGTGGAAGGCTAAGCGCTGGGGTAGCCCCAAAGGACTTAGCTAAAGGGCTTGACGGCAGGCAGATCAGGGGCAGGCTAGGTGACCTATGACCACCCGAAACTATTACAGCCCTGACCGCGCTAAGCGCGCTTGGTATGATCGCAGCTGCCGTAGCTGGATACTGCAGCACCTAGACGCTGAAGGCAACCAGCTTGGCAGCGCTGAGTTTTGCGCGCACAAGCAGTCTGCTATGGCTTGGCTTAACTCCTAATCAGATCACCACCTATGAACCCTGAAGAAGTCACCGGGATTTGCAGCTGCTGCGGTCAGGCGCTGAAGTATTCACACCTTTACGCAGGCAAGGTCTGGGGCGGTCAGTGCCTTGCTACCCACCTTGGCTGCAGCGTAGATGCCCTGCGCTTCAAGGGTAAGGAGCTGGACACTGAGCGTATGGCTGCTGAGAAGCTCAGCTATGAGCAGCGCCGGGAAGCCCACCTTGAGCAGCAGCGCTTCATCAAGGAAGTGGCTGAGCCTAGGCTTGCCGCGCTAGCTGCCAGCCCCTTGGTGATCCAGCTGGTGCAGTCCTTCAACCCTGCCCACCACTTTGGCTACGCGCTCAGCTCTGCCACCTTCCGGGCTAGCATCCTTTGCCAGCTGTTTGAAAAGGGCAGCTTGTCTGACAAGCAGCTTGCTGCCGTAGCCAAGTCCCTGCGCTACAGCCTGACTGAAGCTGACGCTACCCTGACTGAGCGCGTGAAGACTGATGGGGCTGACAGCTCTATGGCTGTGCAGCAGCTGATCATCAAACACAACCCGGCAGCTGGTCGCTACTTCTGGAATGACCTGCACCCTTCCTTTACCACCCGCTAACCCTTCCCTATGACCACCCGCCCTATGAAGCCCACTGCCCCCACTGACCGCACTGACCTGAAGACTTGGACACCCGCCCAGCTGGAATACGCTGCGCCTTTCTGGGTAGCCAAGCTGGAAGCCCGGAAGCTGTCTGACCTTGCGCTGGTTGCCTACTGCCAGCCAAACACCCAGCCTTGGCTTGATGCCATCAAGCTCAGCAAGAAGACTGATGAGCAGCTGCGTTATTGGAAAATTGTTTTGTCTGATCGCATCTATAGGGTGCTGCCCCCTTCCCTGCGCACCTTTCCGCGCATTGGCAGCCCCCTGACGCACCGGGGCACTGCCCCCCGCAGACCCACCAAGGTAGGCAGCTGGGATAAGGCTGCTGGTATCTGGGACTAACCTTTTATGACCACCCGAAATATGAAGACCAAAGCCCACACCACCCAGCCTGCCAAGACCACCCCCGCAGAAGCCCAAGCCCACTACTTCAAGGGGATGGGGCTGCTGCTCCTTGGCTTCACCCTGATCCTGCTGCTGGCTTGTGCCTGCAACAGCCTGACCACCAAGAAGCGCTAACCCTATGAAAGCTAAGAAACTCACGCGCCTGCTTGCGGCGCTCAATAAGGAGATCAAGGACTATACCAAGGCTAGACGCTGTGAGCTTAGGAAGCACCCGGCATATCTGGCTAAGGACTCAGACAAGTGTGTGGACAAAATGCGCGCTGCCTTTGAAAAGTTTGTGACCGAAACCTACAGCTAACCTATGACCACAACCAAAGCTATGCTTGCCGCCCAGCTGGGCAGCTTCAGCTCACTGCCTGACCGGGTGTGGGCTGTTGAACCTAAGCTTGATGGTGTGCGCGTGATCGTGACCGCAGACCCTGCCGCGCAGCTGGTGACCTACCACACCCGCAACGGCAACCAGCTGCACAGCCTAGAAGCCCTGACCCCTGACCTGCTCAGGCTGGCTGAGGCAATAGGCAGCAGGGTGGTTATGGATGGGGAAGCCACAGCTGGCACTGACTTCTTTACAGGGGTGGGCAAGCTGCGTCAGAAGTATGAGCCTGCTGACCTAGCCTGTATTACATTGTTTGACCTGATCGAAGTAGAAGGCTGGGGAGCTAGTGAAGGCGCGCCCTATAGCCTGCGCCGGGACTGCCTTGAGAAGATGTTTAAGGATGCTGGTATGTCCGGCACAGCTAAGGAGTCTGTCAGGATCACCCCTGTAATGGACACCCTGACCACTGAAGACCTTGAGCTTATGGCTGATGATCTGCTGGAGGAAGCGCTACGCCTAGGCTTTGAAGGCATTATGCTCAAGGATGTGGACGCAGGCTATTACCAAGGTAAGCGCAGCAAGGCTTGGCTGAAGATGAAGCCAGCTGAAACCTATGACTGCAGGGTGGTGGGTTTCATCCCCGGCACAGGCAGACTAGACGGCACACTTGGTAGCCTGCTGGTCAGCTATAACGGCAAGCCTGTGCGCGTTGGCTCAGGTCTGTCAGATCAGCTGCGGCAGGAAGTCTATGACAACCAAGCCAAATACATTGGCGCGCTGGCTGAAGTCAGCTGCCTGAGCAAGACCCCTGCCGGGTCACTGCGTCACCCTACCTTGGTCTGCATACGCTGGGACAAATAAGGCTAGCCTATGCCAAGCCCGGACTTATTCACACACCACCCACAAGCTATGTCTAAAGACCAAGTTAATTGGCAGGTGCATTGTCTCATCCAAGAGCTGTATTTTCTGAATGATAGGCTGATTGATGGTGACCACACTGAGCGCAGCGCGCTGAAGGTAGCTAAGGGCTGGGCTGCTGATCTGGCTGACAGACTCCAGCAGACTGAAGGGGTCAGCCAAGCTTGGACTGATGTGCATATTGCTTATGGGGGCTTTGTCTGCCTCAGCTGGAATGTCACCCTATTCAATGGGGAAACTATCAAGGGGGCGCTGACCCCTGTGCGTAAGAAATGAAGCACCTACTTAGCCTGCTGGTAGTTATCCCTGCCCTAGCTGCTGACCCGGCAGTGACCCCTAAGCTGGTCAGTGGCATCATAGCCATTGAGTCTGACGGCAGGGCTTGGGTGTGCGGGGACTCAGGCGCAGCTGCCGGGGCAGCTCAATTCCACTATGCCAGCTGGCAGGACACTACAGCTTGGCGCTCAGCGCGGGGGCTGGTGACCTACCCCTACAGCCAAGCCTATAGCCTTGCCGTGACCCGCACCTACCTGACCAGCTGGCTTGAGCTTAACGCAGCGCGCTTCAGGAAGGCTACCGGGCGCGCCCCCACCCCAGCTGATCTGTATGCCATACATAACCTAGGCTTCCAAGGATACGCGCAAAGGTCATTTGACTTTGCCAGATGCCCTAGCATCACCAAGCGCAAGGCAACCCGCCTAAGATAATCTTAAGACCATCCACCCTTGAGCAACCTGCATATCCCAAGCCAGCCTTACACCTTTGCAGCCATTGACCCCGGACTGTCAGGGGGTGTGGCAGTGATCACTGTAGCTGGCAATCAGTCCAGCATCAGCTTGCATAAGATGCCTGAAGACCTTGCTGAGCTGCAGGACATTCTTCCCTTTGGCTG
>Ga0075471_10003014_pt1 | contig 11009 bp, 8 predicted proteins | sample DEB19_08_DNA_2_FD_74787 | JGI IMG/M metagenome (GOLD analysis project Ga0075471, IMG submission 74787) | Aqueous microbial communities from the Delaware River and Bay under freshwater to marine salinity gradient to study organic matter... | ecosystem: Environmental > Aquatic > Marine > Coastal ... | reverse complement strand
TTCGCGTCAGCACTTGCTGTTTTGATGCTCACGCCCGAGTTCTTTGCACCGCTGCGCACTCTCGCTGTTGAGTACCACGCAGGCCAAAGCGGTAACGCAGTTCTTGCTCAACTCCCAGGCGTTGACCAATTCGTCTCGCCACCGCCATCAATCTCCTCAGCGCCGGCGACCCTCACCCGGCAACCGTTCAACCTCCGTTTCGATGAAGTGACCTTCTTCCGCCCCGGCACCGACCATCGAGTCCTTGATCAGGTGTCGTTCACGATCGAAGCCGGCGAAACAGTCGTGATCACTGGTCCCAGCGGTTCCGGAAAAACCACGCTTCTTGAACTCCTGCAGGGTCAACTCGAACCCACTTCGGGTCAGATCACCGTCAACGGCACTCCCCTGACTCAACTTGATCGCGATGCATGGCTGCGATGCGTCACCTCGGTCCCTCAGGTTCCTTTCCTCTTCAGAACTTCAGTTCAAGAGAACATTTGCCTTTCCAATCCCAACGCCTCCGACGCGCAGATTCGACATGCTCTTGACCTTTCGTCGGCATCAGAGTTCGTCGCTGAACTCCCCCTCGGAATCGACACAGTGATTGGCGAAGAAGGCGCGACACTCAGCGGAGGCCAACGTCAACGCCTCGCTATTGCTCGGGCAGTCCTCCGCGATGCCCCTGTTGTCCTACTCGACGAGTTCACGGCACATCTTGATCCCGAGACTGAAGCTCAACTGATTGACGCACTCAAAACGTTTCTCAAGGATCGGACGGCGCTCGTTATCGCTCATCGAGAAGCAACTCTCGTCTTGGCCGATCGAGTCCTTCACATTGCGAACGGCCGCATCGTCGAGGTTTCCCAATGACACCCGACCGCGCTGGTCGAGATCTCTTCGTTCGCGTCGGCGGTACGAAACGCTGGGTCGCGCTCAGTTCTATCCTCGGAATTATCACCATTGGTTCCGGCATTGGCCTTCTCGCTATGGCGATCTACCTTCTGACGCGATCGGCAGCACTCGGCGCGGCGGCCTCGCTCTCACTCACGATTCTCGGAGTCCGATTTTTCGCAGTTACCCGCGTCGTCAGTCGCTATTGCGAGCGATACCTCGGCCACCTTGGAACCTTTCGAGTCCTAACGCGCCTTCGGGTCTGGTTCTTCGAGAAGCTCGTTGAAGGCGACAGTGTTGCTCTCACCAATCAACGACGTGGCGATGTCGTTGCCGGCTTGGTCGATGACGTAGACACCATGCAAGACCGTCTTCTGCGGGTTTCGAGTCCACCCTTTGTCGCGTTCGGCACGCTTGCAATCGGGACTGCAACGCTTCTCGCGATCAACGTTCGAAGCGCCGCCATTCTCGCTGCATTCTTCTTGGCTGGCGCCTTTGTGCTCCCGCCAATCATGTGGTCCCGAACACGAGACCTTGCCGCACGACTTCTCCGACTCCGAGCAAGGCGGCTTACAGAGATCACTGAACTCATTGATGGCTTGGAAACACTCAAGATTTGGGGAAGGACCGATCGACTCTCTGAAACCATCGCTCTACTCGACAAGCAGGAATCAGAACTCACACAAAAGCTCGCAAAAATTCGAGCGCTGCTGGACATCGCAGTACTTGCACTGAGCGGCCTTTGCGTTCTCGCAATCGTTGCGGCGATCACGGAAACAACTACCTCGATTTCGACGATCTGGTGGCTTACCGCTACTCCTCTCATCGCCCTCGCATCGTTTGAAGCGCTCGGCCCTTTGCTCTCTGCGCCTGACCATCGAGCGCAGACCAATGCTGCCGCGAGTCGCATTCTTGCAATCGCAGATTCCTCCTCACCTCAAGTCCAGACACCCTCGTCTGAGCCTCACCTCATGCAAGATGGCCCGACCGCTCCAGACATCGAAGTCACCAATCTTTCGTACTCCTATTCAGACGCCTCTCCGATCTTCGTTGATGCATCGATTTCCATCCCATTTGGTTCAACAGTTGCGATTTCTGCTCCATCAGGTTCGGGCAAGTCAACATTCTCAGAGCTCCTGCTGGGGCTCCTTCCGTCTCCAGAGGGAGCGATCAGCATCGGAGGCCACACACCTTCCGAACTTCAAGGACTCCAGCGCCCCTGCATCGTCGCGGTGCTGCAAGATGACCACGTCTTCGACACAACAATCAGAGACAACCTGCTGGTCGGAGACGGAGACGCAGGTGATCCACAACTTCACGCAGTCTGCGCAGTTGCAGGCCTCCAACCATTTCTCGATGCCCGAATGGGCGGACTCGATGCGGCGATCGGAGCAAATGGCGATCTTCTGAGCGGTGGCGAGCGTCAACGATTGATGATTGCGCGAGCACTCCTCGCCGATGCGCCAATTCTTCTCCTCGATGAAGCGACTGAGCATCTCGAACCAGCACTTCGCTCACAGCTCGTCAATTCCATCCTCAATGCGCGCCGAGGCCGCACCACCATCGTCCTTGCCCATGACGCAGATGCACTTGCGAGCGTCGATGCCGTCTACGACATCGACGGCGGCAAATTTGTCGCCCGCGAACGCTAAGCCTTTCTCCGCTCAGCGGCTCTGCGTCGAGATCTCCAGCTACAGGGCCGCGAATCTCACCCCACTCTCACATTTGTGGAGTAGGAAGTGCCATCCCCTGCGATGTTCGATGGAGCCCATTGTGAGCGAACTGACGCCAGACTCACCTGCCGATGCCGGTGTGCATGGCCCATCCGAGGTCACCACCACCTCTAGCGTTCGTGAGCCGATCACGAAATTCCTCCCGGCGGCCATTGCCGTACTTTTCTTCATCGCGTTTTCGGCGCTCGTGCTGAGCCAGACCGAGAAGATGATCGAGCCCGACCCCTACGCGTACCGGGCATCAATTGCCGCACTTGAGGAAGGCAATATTTCTCTCAGCCAAGAGCAATATGACGCGCTATCGCTGGAACTTCAGCAGACATCTCTCGGTGGCGGAATCATGCAGTGGCATCAAAACGATGATGGCACGTGGGTCAGTGAAAAGAACCCGGGCTATCCGTTCCTTGCCGTTGGCTTTGATGAAGTTGGAGCTCTTCGCCTCGCTCCCCTCTTCTATGGCGCACTCGCATGCCTTGCGATGTGGTTCGGAGCGCGCCGATGGCTTGGCCGTTGGGGAGGAACGTTCGCCGTAGGCGCGTACTGCTCGACTGCACTTGCCATGGTGATGGCATGGCGATCAACGATGCCGACCTTTACAGATGCTTCACTTATCGCTGCCGGACTCGGTCTACTTATTTGGAGTGTGGTCGCACTCGATCGATCACACAGAGTTCGAACCATTGCGGGCGCAGTGGCGTTCTTCTCTTTCGGAGTTGCAGTCTCCGTTCGCTACACCAGTGCAGCAGTATTGGGAGTCGCTGCCATCTTTGCCCTGACCGTCTGCCTTCGACCGAAATGGAAACTGGGTTGGTCGACGCTGTTGTGGTGGGCCATTGCTTCACTTCCACCGATCATTGCGGCGCTTGCGTATAACGCTGTGTATTTCGACGGACCATTTTCAACGGGCTACAACGCAAGCACAGTGCAGTTCTCGACGAGCGCGATCTCGTCAAACTTACGCATCATGCCTGGCCGACTTTGGCAAGCAATGCCGATCTTTGTTGTGGGACTTGCAGCATTCGCCGTCATGATTGCCGTGCAGATCGTTCATGCGGTTCGAGTTCGTTCGGCAAAATCGACGTTGCCTGAAGCAGCGACGACTGACAACGCTGACGAACCCGCAAAACCTCCCATCAGCGACCAGCCAACCGATCTTTCCCCAACGACGATTGATCGCTGGATCGGGAGTTTCCTTGTCATCACGTGGGCCGCTACGTGGGTGATGTATTCGGCATACGAGTGGACCGCAAACCTCGGTGGTGGCTTCGCCGGCGGTCGCGCTGGTGGAGCTCCCAACTTCGGCGGCGGAGGCGGCCCCGACATGGGTGCAATGTCGCAACCCGTCTACAGCACTGTTCGCTTTTATCTCCCGGCACTTGGCGCCATTGCTTTGCTCGTTGCGTGGCTCTTCACCCGCATGCCCACTGTTGTCGGCGTGCTTGCTCTGGTTGCACTCTTTGCCTTTGGTGGCCATGAGTTCATCGACACCGTCAACAGCTCGTGGGCATCACGATCGATCGGTGGCGGCGGTGGCTCCATGGTCGGCCCCGGCGCAAACGGCGGTCCGGATGGAGCACGACCTGGAGGTCCCGGAGTCGTTCCCAACGATGGTTACCCCAGATTCCCAAATGGCATCCCGATAACGCCCCCGCCTGGGATCCCCCAGAGATAAGACTTCGTTTATCGAAACTCTGATCCGCCGCCGCCGAAAGCTTGCAACACCGGCTCGAATCGCGGCACTCGTCGCACTTGCGTGCGTTGCGTTGTCGGGCTGCAGTCCGACAACGCACTCGAATTCCTCCGCTACTCCAAAAACGTTTGCCGAGATCGATTCCGCGATGGAAGCGCGAGTCGCGAGCGAGGGTCTCGACGGTGCCGGACTTCTCGTCATCGCCAATGGAAACGAGTATCGGAACACGACATATGGGAAATACACGACCGACACGGTGATTCCTATTGCGTCAGCCAGTAAATGGCTCACCGCCGCAACGATGATGACGCTTGTCGATGAGGGAAAGGTGTCGCTCGAAGATCCCGTTTCGAACTACCTACCGAACTTCACTGGACCGACAGGCGATGCAACGATCCGTCAGCTGCTTGCACATACGTCGGGCATCGCGCAGGCCAATTGTATTTGGGAGGACCGACAGACCCTCGAACAGTGCGTGAATTCAATTGCTACGCAAAAACCGGCCTACGAAGTCGGGACGAAGTTTTCCTACGGCAACACCAGCTTTTCTGTCGCGGGTCGAATCATCGAAGTCGTCACAGGACAAACCTTCGAAAAGGCATTCGAGAGCCGAATTGCCAAACCACTCGGAATGTCGCACACCCGCTTCGATGGCAACTACTACCCCACCGAATCGAATCCCGTTCCGGCTGCATCTGCAGAATCGACAATGGACGAGTACGGCAGATTCATAAAGATGATCTTCAACCGTGGTGAATTCAATGGGACCAGAGTTCTCTCCGAGCACTCAGTCCTTGAGATGGAGACCAACTCTGTCGCAGGACTCAACACAAGCGCCGATTCCGCAGTTCGAACGACTGGCATTCCTACCTATGGACTCGGCACGTGGCGCGATGTCACAACAAACGACGATGTAGGAGTTATTACGAGTGGAAACGGCGCCTACGGCTTCTACCCGTGGGTTGATCGTTCCCGAAATGGGTACGGACTTCTCTTCGTCTTCGACCAACGAGGTTCGGAACTTGCGGTACCCGAATCACAACGCGAAATGCACTGGGTTTGGACGGCCCTCGACGGCTTGGGCGTTCCCCAAACTTCAACGCCAACGACAACCTACGGCCGTTGAATGCGACCGCTTAGGGCTTAATGGCTCGCTTTACGGGTCGATCCCAACCGGGCTGACCGGTTGATTTCGGACTCGGCCATAGACCCGGGCCCATTTCGAGGATTCCGTGATGGGAGCCGTACTCGCCGAGAAGGTTTAGGTAGCGAGCAGCATCGAATGCTTCGGCGCCACGAACTCCAGTTCCTACCCAGCCACCGCTCGCAAGAAGTTCGATCGCAACCACCGGACAGATCGCCGTTTGCCACAACACTGCTTGCGAACCCCAGTCGCGCATTGTCGTTTCGTTATCGGCAACGTGGTACAGGTACACCTCTCGTTGTGCACCATCAAAGGTGCCGCGCACCCAGGTACCTGCGCAGGTCTTTCCATGCATGAGATGGCCAAGCTCGGCAGGGTTCGGTAACAGTGCCGCAAGAACGTCTCGAGGCGCAACCATTGCATCGCCGACCTTGATCTTTTCCGTCGAGTCAAGGCCTAAGTACGCGAATGTCTTCAACCAGTCAATGAATTCGGCGCCAAGCCCGTACTTAAACGTGACTCGCTCGCAATCAACCTCGCGAGGAACAAGCAGAACTTCCTCGTGCTCCACGTTCACGCATTCGATCGGACCAATGCCAGCAGGGAAATTAAAGACTTCAGGTTCGCTAAAACATTCCGTCGTGTAGAAGCCACGCTTCTTTTCCCAAATGAGCGGAGGGTTGAGGCATTCTTCGATGGTTGTCCAGATCGAGAAGGTTGGAGCAAAGTCATAGCCATCGATTGACAGATTCGAACCGTCGCGGATGCCAATTTCATCGATTGTGTCGAAGAGATGATCAGCGGCGTATCGAGCAAAAATGTCGGACAGCCCGGGTTCAACGCCCATCGCGACAATCGCAAGCAAACCCTTTTCGCGCCACGCTTCATCAGCAGCAAGCTGCGCGGCACCAAGAGGAACTCCAACCTCGTTATACGGATCGGTGGGATGAGGCTCGCTCAAGTTCATCGCCATATCGAGATAGTTCGTTCCGGCGGTGAAACACGCGTTGAAGATCGGTTCATTCAGGCGCGGGTCACAAGCGTTCACAACAATGTCGGCATTGGTTTGAGCTATGAGCGCAACAATGTCGGCCTCGTTCCGAGCGTCGACTCGTGCTGCTCGAAACCGCCCAGGGTCGTCGAGTTCGTCGATCGCCCGCTGCGCCGATTCAATCGTGATATCGGCGAGCGTGAACGATGAGAAGAAGGAACGATCTTCAGCGATGGACGCCATTGAGGCGCCGACACCACCTGCTCCAATCACCAGGATGTTCATGACTACCCGTCTGAGGAACGCCTCGAGTGCGAGGTCGTGACTGTCATTCTGCCCTATCCCAAGGCCCTTTTCACGGTCAGCCCAGAGGACTTTGGTCCCTTTGCGGCGCTGTCCGCCTCAGTTGTTCGCCGTTTGGGCCGATTCCCCAAGAACCCGCAATGGCCGCAACCGATCTCCAATCTTGAACCGCTGAATGGAGCGTTCGTTGATATAGGCAGCCGCTTCTTCAGGATCGTCAGTCACCATAAGAAGATCGAGATCGGACCGAGAAATCATCCCGGTCTTCACCATTTCCTCAATCTGACTGACGAGGTCCGACCAGTACTCGACCCCGAGAAGAACCACAGGGAACTGTTCAATTTTTCCGGTCTGGATCAGGGTCAAGGCCTCGAACATCTCGTCGCCAGTTCCGAAACCACCTTGGGCCACGACGAAGGCGTACGAATACTTCACCAACATTACTTTCCGAACAAAGAAGTGTTCGAAGGAAACTTCCACGTCGAGATACGGATTCGACGTCTGTTCCTTCGGCAACTCGATGGTGCAGCCGACGCTTGTTGCACCCACGTCTCGGGCACCCCGATTTCCCGCTTCCATAATTCCCGGCCCGCCACCGGTCATGATCGTGAACCCCATTTCGCCCAATCGAGCTGCTGTCGTGCGCGCAGTGATGTAGGCCGCATCGGTTTCAGGGATTCGCGCGGATCCAAAGACGGTGACGCAGGGACCCACAAAGTGAAGTTTGCGGAATCCACGCAGAAATTCACTCGCAACTCGAATGATCGTTCCGAGTTCGCGCCGACGGAGGCGCGGACCGCGAAGAAAGAGCGACTCGCGAGACGAGCCATGAAAATGATTTGGATCAGACAAAGTCGTACTCGCTGGCGTTGACCTTGCGGGTCCAGTTCCAATAGTCCGGAATGGGCCACGGTGAAAGCGTGTAGATCTTCCCGTCTTTATTTTTGAAATGTGAGTGCTTCACCGTCGGATGTGCCCACACCATCTGACTGATTTCCGACTCATAGTTTTCGACGTACTTGTCATGCACATCAACTTTCGGCTCCATTGCCCGTCGGCCCGTCGAAAGAAGTTCGTGGATCGCGCTCATCACGTAATTGACTTGGCACTCTGATTGGAAAATCAGACTGGCTCCATGAGCGAGATTTGTACCTGGACCGTAGAGACAGAACAGATTCGGGAAATTTGGAATTGAAATACCGAGATAGGCAGTGGGTTCCTCGCCGAACTGTTCGCGGAGATTGATCCCATTGCGCCCAATGATTGTCATTGGGAACAGATAGTCGTTATGACGGAAACCCGTTGCATAGACAATGACGTCGGCGGGATGGAGTTCACCATCTTCGGTCACGACACCTTCGGATGTAATGCGCTCAATACCGGTCTTAATGAGTTCGACATTGGGCTTGACCAAGCACTTCAGCCATGACCCGTTGTCCTGCAGCATTCGCTTTGCCGATGGTGGATAGTGCGGCATCGACTTTTCGATGAGATCAGGACGTCCTTCCAAATGGGACGTGATCCAGTTTTCGAAGATGGATCGGCGTTCAAAACTGGCCTGACTGATCGAGCGCCCTTCGGGATCGTGCCAGTTGGGATCGACTCGAGATCCTTCAATGGTCAAGCCGGATGCTGGGTAAAACATCAGGAATCGGAACCATCGCGCGTAGAACGGAAGATGACGCATCGCCCACGCGTCACCACTCGGAACCTCTCGGTGGTAATTCATGTTCGGAAACATCCACTGCGCGGTCCGCTGGTAGATGTCGAGATGCGCGACCTCGTCTGCAATGGTTGGTGCGATTTGGAATCCGCTTGCTCCTGCGCCAATTTGGGCAATGCGCTTGCCCGCAAGGTCTAGTCCTTCGGGCCATCGAGCCGAGTGAAACGAAGGTCCATCGAATTCGTCCATGCCGGGAATGTCAGGCATCCTCGGCGCATTCAACGCGCCGGTCCCGCTCACGACCACGTTCGCTTCAATGACGTCCGTCCCGCCGTCAGGCGTGCGAACCTCAACTGACCATTTCGCCGCGGAGTCATTCCACGTTGCCTTCACAACCTCAGTATTGAAGCGACACTTTTCATCAACCTTGTATTTCCGCATGACGCGCTCGAAGTAGTCACGCAATTCCGGTTGCCGGCAGAAATACTCGCTCCAATGGTCGGAAGGTTCGAATGAATAGCAATAGAAGTGGCTTCCAATATCAACACGAGCTCCCGGATATCGGTTGTCTCGCCATGTCCCGCCAGGACCATCGGTCTTCTCGATGATGGTGTACGGAATTCCAGCCTGATCAAGACGGATCCCAGTAAGCAATCCCGACTCTCCGCACCCGATCACGACAACGTGAAAGTCGTTTCGGACGTCTTCAGGGATTTCGTCCTTCCACGTGATCTCACCGCTGTCGGCACCATCGAAGTGGAGGTCATCAGCGAACATCGGCACAACCGCAGGATCCACTGGGGCAGCCGCCATGAAGTCCATGAGTTCTTTTACGAGCGCCGCCGATGGAATCTCGGGTTCCGGACACCCTGCATCTCGCCATTGCGAAAGAACAGGAACCGCAAGAGCGCGAATCTCGGCCTGCTCCTCGGGAGTCAGCCCACTCTCGTAGTTATTCAAGATTGCGAATCGAGGCCGGATCTCGCCTCGGATCCATGACGGATCGCCGGTCACATGGACCAGCGAACACATCAATGCAGGAACACAGACATCTTCAAGCGCAGCAGCAATCGCTGCATCGTCCTCAGTGAATGGAACACCAGCATGGGGATTTCGAGTGGTCACCATGGCGACACTCTTCCCCATCGACGTGACCCACGCCACAACCGTTCAGGAATGCCGGGAAATCCGGCGAAGGGCCTACTTGGCGGCGGTGGTGGTGCTCGACATGCCTGACATCGTTCCGGCGATCGTGGTGGTCGAACCAGACTGCGCAACGGTGGACGACGTCGTGGCCATGGTTGTCGGCGGGACCGTGCCCGTAATCGGGGTCTGGTGCTTCTTCGAACTTGAGCAACCAGCCACAACCGCAGCGCTCAGGGCGAGGGCAGCGATGAACACCTTGATTCCACGTGAAGTCATGACGTGAGACTAGCGAGCGAGAGACCCCAGAAGGAACCCGGAACGTGACACGATCGACGAGTGCTGAGAATCGCAACCGTCAACGTCAATGGCCTCCGAGCCGCAACCCGCAAAGGCATGAACGAGTGGCTGGCCGAGACCCAGCCCGATGTCGTCACCCTCCAAGAGGTTCGTGCACCTGACGAACTTGTCGCCGGACTTATGGGCGAGGGATGGCACATCGTTCACGCCGAGTGTTCCGTCAAAGGCCGAGCCGGTGTGGCGGTCGCCAGCCGGCTTCCGATCACCGATTCCAGGAGTGGTGAACACTCCGTATCGTTCGCCGAGAAAGGCCGATGGATTGAAGCCGACATCAAAACGGGCAAACGCAAAACGTTCACCGTCATTTCGGCCTATGCGCACACGGGCGATGAAACGTCACCGGAGAAAATGAAAGAAAAGCTTGCGTGGTTCGACGCTGCAACTGCCCGCCTCACCGAGCTCCGAGAAGACGGTCGCCACATTGTGTTCACCGGCGATCTCAACGTCGCTCATCGTGAAGCCGATCTCAAGAACTGGAAAGGCAATATTGGATGCGCGGGTTTCCTTCCTGAAGAACAGGCCTATTTCGACACGTGGTTCGATGAATTGGGTTGGGTCGATGTTGTTCGCGCCGCATTCCCAGAAGATGCCGGGCCATACTCATGGTGGTCATACCGCGGTAAAGCATTTGACAACGACGCAGGGTGGCGGATCGATTACCAGATCGTGAATCCGCAGCTCGCAAAACTTGCGCAGAATCCTCGAGTCGATCGTGCACCTACCTACGACACGCGCTGGAGTGACCATGCTCCCGTTGTTGTCGATTACGACATTTAGGAGCCTTCGCCGATAAAAGTTCCAGCGACAAAGTCCTGGAACTTTGAGACTTTCGTGCGCCAGCGCGCATCAAACTCTGCTTCTCGCTTTTTCGACTTTTCCATCCGGTTTGGGTGGTTCCGGTATGAACGCTTCGCCCACGGCGAATCGGGGCGAGCAATTCGAATCGCCCCGATGTAGGCAATGATCGGGACCGCGATGCCAGCCACAGCGGTGCCCAGTTTTCCCTTCGCCGCGCACACGGCCGCCATTGTGAGATCAATACCAATGAGGATCAGCAGGAAGATCCGCAAATTCGTTTGCTGGCGGTCCACATCGATACCGAACGGCGA
>Ga0075471_10003011_pt1 | contig 11018 bp, 7 predicted proteins | sample DEB19_08_DNA_2_FD_74787 | JGI IMG/M metagenome (GOLD analysis project Ga0075471, IMG submission 74787) | Aqueous microbial communities from the Delaware River and Bay under freshwater to marine salinity gradient to study organic matter... | ecosystem: Environmental > Aquatic > Marine > Coastal ... | reverse complement strand
GGTCGGGGCTACGCCCCTCCCTCCGACACACCACGCGGACTGTTCCACAACTCTCTCATGAGCACTGGTACAGAAACCGGGAGGGGGTCAGGGAGACTATCCCTCGTCGGCGAAGGGCTCGATCTCGACCGCCGCGGGCGGGAGGCTGTCAAGAAAGACCTTGCCGTACGGCTTGGTGAGCATCCGGGGATCGAGGATCACGACCGTGCCCCGGTCGGTGTGGGTGCGAATCAGCCGGCCGAAGCCCTGCTTGAGCTTGAGCACGGCCTCGGGCAACTGATACTCCGCGAACGCATTGCCGCCGGCCTGCTTGATCGCCTCGATGCGGGCGGCGACGAGCGGCCGGTCGGGCACGGCGAAGGGCAGCTTCGTGATGATCACGTTGACGAGCGCGTCGCCCGGCAGGTCGATTCCCTGCCAGAAGCCGTCGGTGCCGAGCAGAACCGCGGCCGGCCCCTCGCGAAACTCTTCCAGCATCCGCGACCGCGACAGGCCGTCGGCCTGGCTCACCAGCCGGTAGTTCCGCCGCACGCACCAGCCGACCAGGTCCGCCGAGGCCTTCGCGAGCGCCGCATGGCTCGTGAAGAGCACCATCGCCCTTCCCGCACTGCGGGCCACGTAGCGGCGGATCATCCGCACCACGGCCTGATCGTAGGCATCGCGATCGACCGGGTCGGGCAGCCGGTCCACGAGGATCAGCCGTGCCTGCCGCGGGTAATCGAATGGGCTGCCCAGCTGCCTCGAAAGAGCCTTCTCACCGACGCCCAGCCGACGGCGGAGGAAGCCGAAGCCGTCGGCCCCGCCCGGCTTCGCACCCGAATCCTCGGCGCTCCAGGCCTCGTCGCTTCGCCGGGCCGACGGCGTCTCCACGGCGAGCGTGGCGCTGGCGAGCACCACCGTGCCCACGCGGCCGAAGAGCTCGCGGCGGAGCGTCTCGGCGACATCCACCGGTGCGCTCGAGAGCGTGATCCGCTCGCGGCCCCGGCGGGACCGCTGGGCCTCGACCCACCACACGCTGCCGGGCATCTTCTGGCCGAGCCAGGTGTCGACGGCGGCCGCATGAGCGTCGAGCCGGTCGGCCAGCGCGGTGAAGTCGTGCCGTTCGGCCGGCTTTCCAATGCCGTCGGCCGCAGCGCGGAGCTTGCGCGCCAGGCCGGCGAGCTCTCCGCCGAGCGAGTCGGCCACGACCGCCGGCTTCGTCACCCGCCAGGGCGGCTCACCGCGGCCACCGACCGCCTCGCGGACGGCGGCGAAGAAGGCCTCGGCGGCACGCCGGCAGCGGCGCACGTCGAGCTCGAGATCGTTCATCCGATAGTGCGCGAGCAGGCCGCGATGCGTCCGCTCGCTATGCAGCTTGGAAAGCACCCGCTCCACGCCGCCGCTCGACACGCCGATGCCGAGGTGCTCGCTCGCCACGCTCTCGATCGTGTGGGCCTCGTCGAAGATCACGATGTCGTGGTTTGGCAGCAGGCTCGCGCCCGACCGGCGGACGGCGAGATCGGCGAAGAAGAGCGCGTGGTTGACGACGAGCACTTGCGCGTGGGCCATCCGGCGCCGGGCGGCATAATAGAAACACCGCTGGTGCGTCGGGCAGGCGCGGCCCATGCAGTTGCCGGCGTCGCTGGCCACCTCGTCCCAGACGGCGTCCCCGGGGAGGGCCTCGAGATCGGCGAGCGAGCCGTCGGCCGTATGCTTCGCCCAGGAAGCGATGGCGAGCAGTTCCGCCCGCTCCCCTTCGTCGGCGAACAGGCTGCCCGATCGCTCCAGGGCCAGCTCCAGCCGCCGCAGGCTCAGGTAGTTGCTCCGGCCCTTGACGAGCACCGCGGAAAACTCCCGCGGCATCACCGCCGCGACGAGCGGGATATCCTTGGTGACGAGCTGCTCCTGCAGCGCGATGGTATGGGTCGAGATCACGACCCGGCGCGGCCGGACGGCCGGGACGCCGGGCAGAGGCTCATCGTCTTCCCCCGGATCGGGATCGACTGCGTCGGCCGGCGGCTCGATCGACTCCGCCTGGTCGGCGGTCGCGGCCAGCACCGCGGGAACGAGGTAGGCGAGGCTCTTGCCGACCCCGGTGCCGGCTTCGACGATCGCGTGCCGCCGCGTGGCGATGGCCTCGGCAACGAGGTTTGCCATCTCGACCTGCTGCGGCCGCGACTCCCATCCGGCCAGCCGCGCGGCGAGCCGCCCGCCGGGCGCCAGAAAATCCTCGGGAGTCGTCATGGGAAGAGTGTAGCGGGGCGTGGGAACGGCCTCGGCGGGCCTCGTGGAGTTCCCCACGCCTCCATCGAGAAGGTAAGGTTTCCCTGGTCTCGGTCAGCACCGCCAGGAACGCCCCCGTGTCCCACGCCAACGGTCCGCAGTCTGGTTCGTCCGCCCAGCCGGGAAAAGCCTGGGGGGGCGTGTTCCGCGAGCCGACCGACAAGCGGGTGGAGCTCTTCTCCGAGAGCGTGTCGTTCGACCGTCGGCTGGCCGACGACGACATCGACGGCTCGATCGCCCACGCGCGAATGCTGGCCGCGTGCGGCCTGATGACGGTGCAGGAGGCCGACGCGATCGCCCATGTGCTCGAGGAGATCCGCAGCGAGATCCACACGGGCCGGTTCGAGTTCACCGTCGCCAAGGAAGACATCCATCTTCACATCGAGTCGGCCCTCACGGCACGGCTCGGCGACACCGGCCGAAAACTCCACACCGCCCGGAGCCGCAACGACCAGGTGGCCACCGACCTGCGGCTCTACTGCCGCCGGGCCATCGACCGGATCGATGCGGGCTTCGCCGAACTGCAGCAGGCCTTCCTCGGGCTCGCCGAACGGGAGCAGGGCCTCGTCATTCCCGGTTACACCCACATGCGACGGGCCCAGCCGGTGCTCGCGGCGCACCAGCTGCTCTCGTGGTGCGAGAAGTTCGCCCGGGACCGTGACCGGCTCGCCGACTGCCGCCGGCGGACGAACGTGTTGCCGCTGGGATCCGGGGCGCTAGCCGGCACGAGCCTGCCGATCGACCGCGAGCACGTGCGGGACGCGCTCGGCTTCGCCACGGTGGCGGCCAACAGCCTCGATGGCGCCAGCGATCGCGACTTTGCCTGCGAACTGGCCTTCGTACTCGCCCTCGCCGCGGTGCACCTCTCGCAGTGGGCAGAGGAGTGGATCCTCTACAGCACGCAGGAGTTCGGCTTGCTGCGGCTCCCCGAGGGCTTCTGCACGGGCAGCTCGATCATGCCCCAGAAGATCAACCCCGACGTGCTCGAGCTCGTCCGCGGCAAGAGCGCCCGCGCGATCGGCAACGTGCAGGCGCTCTTGGTCCTCCTGAAGGGCCTGCCCACCGCCTACAACCGCGACCTGCAGGAAGACAAGGAGACAATCTTCGACTCGATCGACACGCTCGAGGCCGTGCTCGGGGTGGCCGCGCCGCTGGTGGCGGGTAGCTCCTTCGATCGGGAGCGGATCGCGGCCACGCTCGACCGCGGGCATCTCGACGCCACGAGCCTGATGGAGGCCCTGATCGCCGAGGGAGTGCCCCAGCGAACCGCCCACGAGACGGTCGGCCATCTGGTGCGGCTGGCGATGACTCGCGGCGTGGCCCTGGCAGACCTTTCCGACGAGGAGTTTTCTCGGGGCTATGCCGGCTGGAACGCCGCCCTGCGCGGGGCCCTGGGGGCCTCCCGGGCAGTTGAGCGGATGGCGAGTTTCGGCTCGACCGCCCCGACGGCGGTTGCCGAACAGATTGCGGACTGGCGACGTCGGCTCGGTGCCGCGGCCAGACCGTAGCACCCGCATCGACCCTCGTCATGGCAGACCGTCCGCGGACCGCAGGCCGGCAGCGCACCGCGACGAGACCCATCGCGGCTCTGCTCTTCCTCGTCGTGTCCGGGCGGGCGGTGTTTGGCAATGAGGCCGACCCGCCGCTCGATCCGCTGCAGCAGGCCGTCGTCGAGTCGCTCGCCGCCGCGCCTCGCACCACTCCGGCCGAACTGCTCGATGCCGCGATTCGGGCAGCCGACGTCGAAGCCACCGCGGCAGCCGACGACTGGTTCGGCAGGATGATCACGGCGGTGGAGGCTGCGGGCGACGATCGGCTCGACGTGCTCGCCGACCTGGGTGACACCGCCGAGGCCGCTGCGCTCGGCCGCCTCGAGCGGATTCTCGAGGCCCGCACTCCAGCGGTTCGCAAGGTGGTGGCGGCGATCCGCGAAGCCTCGCGGCTACGGCGGCGGGACCCGCAGCGGCTGGCGGAAGCCCTGGAGGGCTTGCGGAGCGATGTGTCGGTCACCCGACTCGCGGCGGCCGACGAGCTGGCCAGGGCCCGCGAGGATGCGCTTCCCCTGCTCGTGCCCCTGCTGGCATCGACGGCTCCCGACGACGCCCGGCCGCGGCAGCTGGCCCGTGAGTTGATCGCGATGCTCGGCGACGACGCCCGGCAGCCGCTCCTCGAGTGGCTCGCCTCCGACGACATGGCCTCCTGGCCAGCCGTAATCGAGGCTCTCGACGCATGCGGCGCAGCCGACATCGAGGCCTTTCTCCTCGCACCGGCCCTCGCGGCCGACGTGACTCCGCAGGCCGGCCAGACGGCCAGGCGGGTACTCGCCCGCCGCGCGGCCCGGCGAGGGGCGGCGGCGATGGAACCGTCTCGCGAGGTCGCGGAGCGCTTGCTCACCGAGCGGCTCGACTGCGTGCTGCTCCCCTCCGGCCTGCCGGAGGCCGACTCGCTGCTCGTCGCACCGGTGCGCGATCCCGCCACCGTCGCCGCGGCGGCCGGTGGCAGCGTGACGGGCGTGGTCGAGCGGCTCGTCTGGAATCCTGCGTCGCGGAAGTTTGACCACGTCCGGATGCCGCCCCGCGGCGCGCGGGCCCGCGATGCCCTGCACGTCGCCCGGGATCTGGCCGCCATCGACACCCGGAATCCCGCCGCCGTGCGGCTCGTCCTCCTCGCGCGGCTGGAATCGCTGCTCGTCACCGCGGGCGATGCCTCGGGCATCCCACCGAAGCAGTTGCAGGCAGTGCTCTCGGGACCGGATGGATTTTCGCCAGAGACGGCCGCCGGCGTGCTCGACGCCGCCGTCGAACACGGCCTGGGAGAGGCCGCCGCCGGTGTCGCGGCGGCACTCGCCCCAGCCCAGGGCGAGCGGCCGGTCGAGCCACTCTCCCCGGCGGTTCGAAAGTCGCTGGTGCGGGCGCTGGCGGTGCCCGATGCCGGCCTCCAGTTCGCCGCGGCCCGCACGCTGGCCCTGGCCGCCGGCGATCCCCCCTATGCCGGCTCGAGCCGGGTGGCCGAGATCCTCATGCACGCGGCGACCGCGACCGGCACCGACCGGGTGGTGGTCGCCCATCCCGACACCGAAGTCGTCGATGCGCTGGCCACGGGTGTGTCGCGATTCGGCTACGAGCCGGTCCGGGTTTCCACGGGCCGCGAGGCGATCTTCGCCGCCCGCGGGCATGCCGACACCGTGCTCGTGCTCCTGGCCGCCCGGCTCGCGACGCCCTCGGCCCTCGAGACCGTCCAGTTCCTCCAGCAGCAGGGGCTCGGCGACGCGCCGCCGGTGCTCGTGGTGGTCGATCCACTCGACGACGACGGCCGCGGCCGCTTCCTCTCGCAGCTGATCATGACGTTCGGCGATCTCCATCGCGTCGCGATCGTCGACCGTCTCGACAGCCTCTTTCAGCCGCAGATCGACGAGCGGACAGGTGACGTGGCGATGCTGCCCCGGTTCCCCGACATGGTGGCCCAGGCGGCAGGGCCGGTGGCCGTCGACCCCGCCAGCCGCGACGCCTCCCGCCTCGCGCGGCTGGCCCGGGCCCGGGAGGCGCTCACGCTCCTGGCGCCTCTCTCGCGCCGCGGCTGGGACGTCCGCCCCGCGACCGCCACGGCGGTGTCGGCACTCACGACCACCGAACTCTACGACCCCGCCGTGGCGTTCCTCGCCACGCTCGGCCGACCGGAAGCCCAGACGGCGCTCGCCACCGAGGCCGAGCGGCCTGATCTGCCCGAAGCACTGCGGAAGGGGGCTCTGACCGCACTGGCGTCGAGCGTCGACCGCTACGGCGTGCTGCTCGACTGCAGTCACCTGCGGGCGGTGGCGACGAGGTACAATCTTTCCGCCGATGCGTCGCGTGGCGCCGCCGGCGACATCCTCGAGACGCTCGAGGCGGCCGACACGAAGCTGCCCGCCGCCCCTCCCGATGCTCCGCTCATCCGGCCAACCCGCTGACGAATCCCTCACCGCCCCCCTTCCGGGACTGATTGGCGGCAGCTCGGCGATGTTCGAGGTCTACGCGACCACCCGTCGCGTCGCTGCCTCGAATGCCTCGGTGCTGCTCCTCGGGGAGACCGGCACCGGCAAGGAGCTCATCGCCCGCGCGATCCACGAACTCTCGCCGCGGGGCAGCGGCCCCTTCGTGCGGGTGAACTGCGGTGCTCTCTCCGAGAGTCTGCTCGAAAGCGAACTCTTCGGCCATGTCCGCGGGGCCTTCACTGGCGCGGTCGCCAACCGTGCCGGACGGTTCGAGGCGGCGCACACGGGCACGATCTTCCTCGACGAGATCAACTCGACCACGCCGAAGTTGCAGGTCAAACTGCTCCGCGTCCTGCAGGAGCGTGAGTTCGAGCGGGTGGGCGACGCCGAGACCATCAGCGTCGACACGCGGGTGATCGCCGCGAGCAACCGCGACCTGCTCGACGAGGTGGCGAAGGAGTCGTTCCGGGAGGACCTCTATTATCGCCTCAACGTCGTGCCCATCCTGCTGCCGCCGCTGCGGGCCCGCCGCGACGACATCCCCCTGCTCGTGACCCACTTCCTCGAGCACTACAACGAAGAGAACGACCGCTACGTCGTCCACATCCAGCCGCAGGCACTCGAGGCGATGGTGAAGTACCACTGGCCGGGCAACGTCCGCGAGCTGCAGAACGTGGTCGAGCGATGCGTGGTGATGGCCCGGGGTGACGAGCTCACACTCGACCTCCTGCCCCCGACGTTGCGGGGCGACCGGCCGTCGGCCGCGATGCCGGGCCGCGGCGGCGATCTCGACAGTCTCGCCCGCGACCTCGTCGAGCAGGGCATGACGACGGCCGGCCCCGATGACGACAACCTCTTCGACCGGATCGTGAGCCGCGTGGAACGGGAGCTAATCGCCCAGATGCTCGCAGCCTGCAACGGCGTGCAGCTCAAGGCCGCCGCGCGGCTCGGCATCAACCGCAACACGCTCCGCAAGAAACTCGTCGAGCACGGCCTCGAAGAGGGAAGTCCCTGACACCGCCGGCGGGAGCCCCGAGCCGCGTTACAAATCCCGCGGCTCGCTGCCGCCTTCCGCCATGTCCCGGGCGTGATAGCTCGATCGCACGAGCGGGCCGCTGGCCACGCGGGCGAAGCCGATGCCGCGAGCGGCGGCGGCCAACTCGTCGAACTCCTCCGGCGGCACGTATCGCTCGACGGGGAGCGAGTCGAGCGTGGGCTGCAGGTACTGGCCCAGGGTGAGGAAGTCGACGCCGTGATCCACCAGATCGGCGAACACCTCGAGGAGCTCGTCGCGGGTCTCGCCGAGGCCGAGCATCAGCCCGCTCTTCGTCTTGACCTCGGGCACGAGTCGCTTGGCATCGGCGAGCAGCTGGAGCGTCCAGGGATAGACGCTCTTGCGGCCGCGGACGGCGCGGTAGAGCCTGGGCACCGTCTCGGTGTTGTGGTTGAAGACGTCGGGCTTCGACTCCATCAGCCGCTCGAGGGCTCCGGGCTTGTCGAGGAAGTCGGGCACGAGGACCTCGATGGCGGCCCCGGTTGCCGCACGGACCGCCTCGACCGTCCGGCGGAAGTGCTCGGCGCCGCCATCGGGCAGGTCGTCGCGGGTGACGCTCGTGATCACCACGTGCGCGAGGCCGAGCCGGCGGGCCGCCTCGGCCACGCGGTCGGGCTCGTCGATTTCGAGGGCTTCGGTCTTGCCCTTCGGCACCGAGCAGAAGCCGCACGGCCGAGTGCAGACGTTGCCGAGGATCATGAAGGTGGCCGTCCGCTGCGACCAGCACTCCAGGCGATTGGGGCACTTGGCCGAGGAGCAGACGGTCTCGAGGCCGAGCTCGGCGATCAGGTGCGCCGTCTCGGCATGACCGCCGCCGGGAGCGAGGTTCTGCCGCAGCCAGGGAGGCAGCCGCCGCACCGGCGGCGCTACGGCGGGCTCGGCCGCCTGCGGCAGAATCGGCAGCACGACGGCCGACATGGTCGAGGACTTCTCATCCGACACGGTTCACGACCTCCGGCCGGCTGGTGGCATGGTGACGAATCGCATGGGGAAAGCCGGCGTTGATATGCGTTCGCGGAAATGCGAAGGCGTCGGCAAACTGCTGCACGACGGCGGTGCGGACGTCCTGCAGCCGCACCCGCCGCTGCACGTCGGCTTCGATCGAGCCCATGGTCGACGCCCCGGCAGCAGGGGTCGTCGGCCCTTCCGCCGCGGTCGATGGTCCGAGCCGCAGCCGCGGGGGAACCGTGTCGATGCGATGATGCAGGTCGAGCGCCGAGGAGACGTTGATGAACGCCCCGTGGCAGGCCACGCCCCGCCGCACGGCGATGCCCACGGCCGCGAGGAGCCCGGTGCGGCCGAAGACGCCGTGCAGACCGGGGTGCGCGACCGCGCTGCCGCAGCGGACGCCGCGGATGGCCCGCACGAGGCCCTCCTGGAGGCGGGCGATGTAGCGTCCCACGTCGTCCGCGGCCAGGCCGAGATCTTCGAGCGACGCAAAGACCGCGACCACCACCTGTCCGGGGCCATGGAGCACGGCCCCGCCGCCGCGGCCCGTGAACCGCGCCGCCAGCCGCCGCGATCGCAGGTCGTCGTCGGAGAGCCGCACGTCGCCACGGGAGCCCAGCCTGCCGATGGTGATGCAGGGCTCGAGTTCGCAGATCACGAGCGTCGGGTTGCGGCCGTGCGGTCCGGCGACTTCCCCCGCGAGCCGTTCGCTCATCGCCAGATAGTCGTCCCAGGCGATCCGGCCGGCCAGCCAGACCGCCAGCGGCTTCCGGACCCCGGAGGCGGATGCGCGGTGGATGGCGGTCGGGTCAGGCGGCGGCATGCCTGAGTTGTAGCACGTTCATGCCCCCCGACCGACCGCAGCCTCGAGTTGTCCGTGGAGGGCCACGAGTTTTCTGTGCCTTGCATACATGGCGTCGAACGTCGCGGCCGCCGCCGGGCGTGGGTCGAATCGGCGGGGCGCGTCGGACAGATGCCCGGCGAGGAACGTCTGCCAGTCGCCTCCCCTGCCCGCGATCCGCGCATCGCGATAGGCCGCCATCAGGGCGGCGCCCCAGGCGGTGCCCTCGACGGCGCCGTCGAGGATCAGGACCGGCACGTGGAAGGCGTCGGCGACGAGCTGGGCGAGTGCGGGTGTCTTCGTGATACCTCCCGAGAGCACGATCTCCGTGCGCGGGAAGCCCTGAGCATCGAGCCCCTCGCTTCCCATGCGAAGGTTGAAGATCGTCGCCAGGAGCATGGCCTTCGCGGCATTGCCGGGCGTGGCACTCGTGGCATTGAGCCCGATCAGGAGCGCCGTGCCGCCGTGGGAGACGCCCGCCCCGGGTTCGTCGTCCATGAACGGCAGCGCCGCGAGGCCGCCGCAGTCGTCCGGGGCGGCGAGCACCTGGGGCATGACCATGGCGAACACGTCTCCCGAGCCGGTGGGATCCGCCTGCCCGAGCATCTCCACGATCGCGTTCATCGCGGTGGTGCCGTTGCGGAGCCAGACCATGTTGATCGGCTTGCCGTCCGGTGCGCAGAAGTGGTCGATCGCGCGGTCCACGCCCTTGAAGGCCCGATCACCGACGGAGTTGGCGACCACGCTCGTGCCGAAGCTCATCGATACGGTGCCGGCGGCGGCGATCAGCGATCCGGCCAGCGCCGCGGGCTGATCCCCCTCGGCCGGCGCGACGGGAATCCCGGGCGGCAACCCGAGCAGGGCGGCGCCGCGGGCGTCGAGGGTGCCACCATCCTCGCCCGCGCGGCGGACGATCGGCAGCAGGTCGCGGAGCGGCTTCACGGAAACGTCACGGACCGTTCGGGCCACGAGGGCGTCGAAGTCGGCCAGCAGCCGGGCATCGTAGTCGTGCGTCTTCTGATCGATGGGAAACATGCCGGCCGCGTCACCGATTCCCAGGCTCCAGCCGCCGGTGAGCCGATGGGCGATCCAGCCGGCGGGCGTCGTGATCCGTGCTACGCGGGCCGCCTTCTCCGGCTGGTTGCGGATCGTCCACAGCCACCTGGCCGCCGTCATCCGCTTGGGCACCTTCACCCCGAGGCATGCGGTGAGTTCGTGCCCTTCGGCCTCGTTGCGGCCATCGCACCACAGCCGCGCGCCGCCGATCGGCTGGTCCGCCGCGTCGGCGAGCACCTCGCCGTGCATCTGCCCGGCGATGCCGATCGCCCGAACCTCCATCTCGAGGCCCATCGACCCGAGCTTGCGTGTCAACTCGGCCAGCGCCTCGCCGACCGCCCGCTCCCAGTCGGCCGGCAGCTGCTCCTGGCATTCCGCGGGCAGCCCCGGCACCATCGCGTAGCCGCCGTGGCCCGTCGAGAGAATCCGCAGCGACTCGTCGGTGAAGATCACCGACAGCCCCTGGGTGCCCAGATCGATCCCGAGATATCCCTGCTTCTTCATGCGCGTCGAGTCCGGTGAGAGGAAATCGGCCGGGAATCATCCTCCCCGAACGTCGCATCGCGGAAAAGCCCTCCCGCTCTGACTCGCGCGAAGCCGCCGACTGCAAGGGCCCGCGGTCTGCCGGCCGGTCGATGGCCCCGGAACCAAACGCAGCACGGCCCGCGGCCTCACGGCCGGTCGGCTTGTACGCGTCATTCCCGTACAAGCCCAACGCCGTGAGGCGTGGGGTGGGCCGGTTTCACGGGCATGAACTCAGCGAGGGGCTGCCCGTGCCCCGGAGCCGGCGTTGCTGGCCAGCGGAGGCATGGATGCCGAAGCGCAGCCAGCATCGAGCGACCGGAGCCCAGGATGGGCGAAGGAAGCGTCCGGCGACGGGGCACGGG
>Ga0075471_10003010_pt1 | contig 11020 bp, 9 predicted proteins | sample DEB19_08_DNA_2_FD_74787 | JGI IMG/M metagenome (GOLD analysis project Ga0075471, IMG submission 74787) | Aqueous microbial communities from the Delaware River and Bay under freshwater to marine salinity gradient to study organic matter... | ecosystem: Environmental > Aquatic > Marine > Coastal ... | reverse complement strand
CTCGGCAGATGCAACGGCGTCAATTGATGACAACCGCTAACCAGATTGTGCCATCAAATCCAAGGCACCACACAGTCAATACAACCGATTGGCGCCCAGCCCACAAATCAGGGGTTGATCAGGGGTTTTTCTGCCCCACCAGGTCACGTACCTGCTGCAAGGCAGACGGATCATCCAGCGTGGTCAGATCCCCGGGGTCTCGTCCCTCGCAAACGGCCTGGAGGGCTCTGCGCAGCAGTTTGCCACTGCGTGTCTTGGGCAACAAATGAACAAAAAACACCCGCGAAGGTCTTGCCACTGCCCCAAGCTGGCTATCCACCAGCTTCATGATTTCTCCCTCGAGCCGAAGCCGCTCTGAGGCCTCGTCAAGGCCCAGGCTGTCCCTGGTGACGGCAAATGCCATGGCGACCTGGCCTTTGAGCTGATCAGCCACCCCGACAACGGCCACCTCGGCAACCTTGGGATGGCCGGCAATGCACTCCTCGATTTCCCGGGTGCCCAGACGATGGCCGGCCACATTGATCACGTCATCGGTACGCCCAAGAATGAAGAAGTAGCCATCCTTGTCACGGATCCCCCAATCGAAAGTACTGTAGAGCATCCGCCCGGGGATGCTTTTCCAATAGGTGTTGACATACCGCTCATCGTCACGCCAGACCGTCTGCATGCATCCCGGCGGCAAGGGGCCCTCAATGGCCACGACCCCTTTTTGGTCCGGGCCTGTAAGCTCTGCGCCAGTCAATTCATTGATCAATTTCACGTCGTAGCCATACATGGGCACGCCCGGACTGCCGAATTTGCTGGGAGCCTTCTCCACGCCATTGGCAATGGTCAAAATTGGCCAGCCGGTCTCGGTCTGCCAGTAGTTGTCAATAATCGGCACGCCCAGGCCATCACTAATCCATTGGGCGGTGGGCTCATCCAGGGGTTCTCCGGCCAGATAAAGCGCCTTCAAACTGGACAGGTCGTACTTTTTAAGGAATGCGCTGTCCTGCTTTTTCAATACCCTGACGGCCGTAGGAGCTGAGAACATGCGGGTCACCCTGTATTTTTCGACCAGTTTCCACCAAATACCGGCGTCAGGTCGTATCGGCAAGCCCTCGTACATGATGGTGGCCATACCGGCGATCAAGGGGCCGTAGATGATATAGCTGTGCCCAACGACCCACCCGATATCACTGGTCGAAAAATAGGTTTCACCAGGATTGCCTTCAAAGATATAACGCATGCTGGCCGCCAAGGCCACCGCATACCCCCCGGTATCGCGTTGTACACCTTTGGGCTTGCCGGTGGTTCCGCTGGTGTAGAGGGTATAGCTGGGATGGGTTGCATCAACCCAGTTGCAGTCAACATTGACATTGAGGTGCTGCTGCCTCATTTCCGACCACAGTACATCCCGTCCGGCGGTCAGTCCCATGGGCGCGAGATTTCGATCGACCAGCAATACTGAGGCGGGCTTGTAGCGCGACAGGCGAACCGCCTCGTCCAACAATGGCTTGTACGGCACCACTTTGCCGCCGCGTGAACCGGCATCTGCACTGATGATCAGCCTGGGCTCCGCGTCTTCAATCCGCGAAGCCAGTGAGCCCGAGGCAAAACCACCGAAAACTACCGAATGAATGGCTCCGATACGTGCACACGCCAGCATGGCAAAGGCAGCCTCGGCAATCATGGGCATGTAAATCAGCACCCGATCACCCTGTTTGACGCCCAAAGCCTGCAGGGTTGCTGCCATGCGCTGAACTTCTGCATGCAACTGACTGAAACTGTAGGTGACCTCCTGGTCAGTTTCAGTGCTGACAAAGATCAAGGCCGCTTGTTCCGCACGATCCTTGAGATGTCGATCGACCGCGTTGTGGCACAGATTAGTGGTTCCTCCCACGAACCAGCGCGCAAACGGCGGCTGGCTGTAATCACAGATTTGCCTGGGGGCTTGTTGCCAGTCAATCAACCGGGCCTGCTCGGACCAGAATGCATCACGCTGATTGATGGATTTTTTATAAAACTCTGCATATCGGCTCATCGGCATGCCTCCACAAGAATTGATATTCGGGTAATTATCGGAGACCCAATCGCTATCAGACCACTGGTCCGGGCGCTACAGGGGCCAGGCCCATAGTATGGCTGGCACGGCCACCGACACCACGATCAGCTCCAGCACCAGCCCAAGCCGCCAGTAATCTCCAAACCTGAACCCGCCAGGCCCGAGAATCAGGGTGTTGTTTTGGTGACCGATCGGCGTGAGAAAGGCACACGAAGACCCTACAGCAACTGCCATCAGGAAGGCATCAGCGTTGACTCCCAACTGCTGGGCGGTACTCAATGCTACCGGACACATCACGGCCGCGGTCGCGGCGTTGTTCATTAGGTCAGAAAGGAACATGGTCACAACCAGCAACAGAATCAGTGCATAGACAGAATCTCCCTGAGACATTCCCAAAAGAAAAGTTCTTGCAACCAAATCGGCTGTCCCCGTTGAGGCGACCGCGTGGGCAACGGGCAATAACGCCCCCAAAAGGACCACCACCGACCAGTCGATGGAGGAATAGACAGAACGCACAGGCACAACCCGCATGAGGACAAAAGCCAGTGCTGCTGACAGAAAACCGATGGCAGGGGTTACCCAGCCCAAAGCCGACATCACAACCGCCAGGAGCATGGTCAAGGATGCAAACAAAGTTTGACCTTTCTGTGGCATTTGGATATCACGTGTAGCCAGCGGCAGACCGCCCTGATGCGAGGCGAACTCTGCGATAGCCTCACTACTTCCCTGCACCAATAACACATCCCCGGGTTGGATCCTCACGCTGCGCAAGCGACTCATGCTGCGTCGCCCCTGCCTTGAAATGGCCAGCAGATTGACCTGGAATCGGCTTCTCAGTTCCAGGTCTGTTGCAGACCGCCCGACCATTGCGGCATTTGGCGTGACCACCAACTCCTGGATCGCCGGATCGAATTGCCCGGATGATCTGGCTTCGGTGGGTTTATTGTCGGACGTCTTACCATTGGCAGAAGCAGGCGCTTTAGCCGGGTTGCCGTGATTTGTATTTTTTGGGTCTGATGACGGCTTAGGCTCTTCTGTTGATTCTGCGGTTGGCAAGTCTTCCTCAAGTTTGAGCCCAAGACTGGTCAACGCCGTGGACAGGGACTCTGGCATGACTTCAATCACCAAAATGTCATCAGCCAGCAAAACCCGCCTGGGATTGGGGGCAGCAAGTCGCACGTTGTTTCTGACCAGTGCAATCACCTGGGCATCAGCCTCCTCCAGCAGCAATTCCACCTCGCTGAGTTGCTTTCCCTCAGATTTGCTGCCGGCAAGAATACGGACCTCGCTGAAGTAGGTTCCCGTATCAAAACTCACCTCTTCGGAGGATTTACGCGCCGGTACCATGCGCCAGCCCAATACACCGATAAAGACAATGCCCACCACAGCAACCGCACCGCCCACCGGTGCAAAATCAAACATGGCAAAGGCAGCACCTCCATGGTCCGCGCGGAAACCGGAAACTATCAGATTGGGCGGAGTACCAATCAGGGTGGTCATGCCACCCAGAATCGAGCCAAAAGCCAGGGGCATCAGGGCTTGACCCGCCGGAAAGTTATGTCGCCTGGCCAGCTGGATCGCCAATGGCATCAACAGCGCTAGGGCCCCAACATTGTTCATGAAGCTCGAGAGTGCGGCTGACAAGCTGATCAGTGCCAGAATGCCGACAGTTGGCCCGGCAGACGATGGAAGCAGGCGCTTTGCAAGCAACTCCACGGCGCCACTGGACTGCAGCCCCTGACCCAGGATCAACACGGCTGCCACGGTAATTACCGCTGGATGTGAAAACCCGGCAAAGGCCTCTGAGGCGGGCACCAAGTCAAGGATCACGCAAGCCAGCAAGGCGCTCAGGGCGACCAGGTCATATCGCCAACGGCCCCAAAGAAACAAGCCCATGGCCAGGACCAGGATGGCTGTAATCGTCAGTTGATCAGGTGTCATCTTGTCTATGACCACATTCCAAGCGAACTATCTGACCAGCGCCAACACTTCCCTGAATGCATCATGATCGGCCGTACGCAACCACTCAAAGGCCACCATTTCGGTCGTCAGCAATTCTGCCCCTGCCCCGGCCAAGCGGTCAAAGGCAGCATCGCGATTGCGCTCGCTACGCGAGCCGCAGGCATCCGTCACCACCCAGACATCAAAATCCTGCTCCAACAAGTCAAGCGCCGTCTGTAGCAGGCAAACATGGGTTTCACAACCGGCAATCACCACACTGTTGCGCTGTACAACGGGTGATGGCGCTTTTTGCAAGTGCTTGGGCAGACTACGGGCATTGCCCTGTGGCTTGGTGTTACTCGGCCGCAATAGCTCAGTCAAACCAGCGGCAACTGCACTGAAACTCATTTTTGCAAAGGTTTTGCCGCCCGCTTTTTTCACCAGGCTTGCCAGATCATTGACGGTGCCGCCAAGCCCAGCCGGATTTTCTTCAGTCAAAAGAACCGGCACCGAAAAAAGCTCGGCCAATTGCGCCAGTCGAAGTGCGTTGGACAAAACTGCTGCCCTGTCATGTAGTACCGGCAGCAAAAGTTCCTGGTAATCCACCAAAAGGAGTTGGGAGTCATCTCGATCAAGAAGCATGATGCTCTACCCCCTAGGGCCTGACCCGTACCAGAATACGACCGCGTACCTTGCCAGCCATCAATTCGCTTGCCTTGGGAATGGCCTCCTCCAGAGGCACCTCCACAATCATCTGCTCCAGCAGTCCTGGATCCAGATCGATGGCCAATCTCTCCCATGCCTTGTGCCGTTTCGATAATGGTGCCATTACCGAATCGATACCCGTCAAGGTCACCCCACGCAGAATAAACGGCGCCACTGAGCCCGGCAAATCCATGCCTTGCGCCAGGCCACAAGCGGCAACAACCCCACCATAGCGGGTCTGCGCCAGCGCGTTCACCAGGGTGTGTGATCCAACCGCATCCACCACACCGGCCCAGCGCTCCTTCTGCAAGGGCTTGCCAGCTTGCGAAAGTTCGGCCCGGTCCATGATGGCTTTGGCCCCAAGCCCCTTCAGATACTCTGCTTGGTCCGGCTTTCCTGTCGCGGCAACCACCGAATAACCAAGCTTGCCCAGCAAGGCAACAGCAACACTGCCCACGCCGCCCGTTGCCCCGGTCACCAGCACCTCCCCCGAGCTGGGATCAATGCCGTGATCCTGCAACGCCATCACACACAACATGGCGGTATATCCGGCAGTGCCAATGGCCATGGCCTGGCGCGGATTCAAGGCCGGTGGCAACCTGACCAGCCAGTCCCCCTTCAAGCGGGCTGTCTCAGCCAGGCACCCCCAGTGCGTTTCGCCAACGCCCCAGCCGTTGTGCACGAAGATATCCCCTGGCTTCCAAGCAGGATGGCTGGACTCGATCACAGTGCCCGCCCCGTCGATACCGGCCACCATGGGCCATTGCCGTACCACAGGGGCCTTGTTGGTGATGGCCAGTGCATCCTTATAGTTCAGGGTTGACCATGCGATAGCAACCGTCACATCCCCTTGTGGAAGCTCGGATTCATCAGCTAATTTGACTGTGGCCGTAAAAGTTTCCGCTTTATCGAGTACGAGAGCTCTGAACATCTTTAGTCCTGTTAGACATGTAAGTCTTGTTTGTCTTAAAACTCAATTTAATCAATGCGTTATGGTTTTTTTAAAGAAAAAACATTAATTGACAGCAACTGGCCGATCCCCTTATGCTACTCCCATGCGATCAGTCCTCATCCTAATTGCTCTGCTTTGTGCTGTTTCCGCACAGGCCTTACCCCTGCCTGAGGAGGACGCTCTGGACACCCTGCTGGCGCAAAAAGGGTTGCTACAACAAACTGAATCCTTGCCAGCCAAGACTGCAGCAGATCTGGTGGTGACAGCATATGGCGCGCTAGGCATTCCCTACAGGCTTGGCGGTGGCAGCTATGAGTCAGGGTTTGACTGCAGTGGGTTTGTACGGGCTGTTTATGGCCAGGCCCTGGATCTCTTGCTGCCACGTCGCGCAGATCAGCAGGCTGCGGCGACCCAGAAAATAAACCGCTCTGATTTGCGCCCCGGCGATCTGGTCTTTTTCAACACCCTGCGTCGCGCATTCAGCCATGTGGGCATTTATGTTGGCGACAACAAGTTCATCCACTCGCCTCGCCCGGGAGCAGCAGTCCGCATTGAGGACCTGCACGCCAGCTACTGGAACCGCCGCTTTGACGGCGCCCGTCGCGTCATCCCTTGATCCGGATAGCGCTTGCTTGGCCCTTGGCCAGGAGGTTGCCAGTTACAGACATTTGCTAGCTTCAATTGCCATCGATCAAGCTTTTAAACTCCCAGAACCAATGAATTGATCGACTGCATGTCGAATCCGGCACAATCGCAGCAAGATCAATTTTTTTCGATATCTTTCGATAACCTTAGCGAGCCAAACCATGTACTACGATGTAGAAAGCAAGAAATCCTTTGAACAGGCAGCCAGCGATCTTGACTCTGCCGTCAAGCGACATGGCTTTGGTGTGCTGCATGTTCACGATATTGGCAACACCTTGCGCAGCAAAGGTCAGACGTTCACCGAGGAATGTCGGGTTTTTGAAGTCTGCAACCCCGCCCAGGCCGCCAAAGTACTGGCTGCGGATATGCAGCTCAACATGGCCTTACCCTGCAGAATCTCGGTCTACACCGAGAAAGGTAAAACCCGCATTGGCATGATCAAGCCGCAGGACATGCTGGCCATGCTCTCCAAGGACCCGCTGCTAGATCAGGTTGCCCGCGAGGTTGAGGAAAAAACCACGCTGATGATCAACGAAGCCCGCTAGGTTTCGCGGCAATGCCTGCCAGTTGGCCAAGTGAAAAGTCGGGGGTTTTGACCGCCTGACAGGGTGTCTATGACTCAGTGCTGATCGCCACCACCATCCAGGTGGCCCCAGAGCAACAAAACATCTCGACCCTGAACCACAAGATCAACACTTGCGCCAACGGGTAGCAACACCTTGGTCGGCAGGTGCCCAAACGGGAGATTGGTCAGCACTGGCACCCTCAGTTGGGAGCGCAGCCAGTTGATCACGGTTTTTAATGTGAAGCCGCGGTCGTGTGGAACCAGATTGAATTCTGTGAAATAGCCCAAAACAATGGCTTTCTGCTCTGCCAGTACGCCCGCATGCAACAACTGGGTCAGCATGCGCTCGATTCGGTAAGGATGTTCGGCAACATCCTCCAAAAAAAGCACCCCACCCTTGATCTGGGGGAAATATGGCGTACCCAGCAATGAAACCAGCACCGACAGATTACCGCCCCAAAGCTGCGCATCGCGAATCGTCCATTGCGCTTGCTCACCCATCTTGCGCGCATGGAAGACACCCGCGTTGACCATATCAGCCGCAAGTGTTCTGGGCTCGCGCCATCCGGTACCCTCGCCCTGACCGGCTAACAGATCCTCGAAACAGGCCCGCATGACTTCGTCAACTGCCGCCACCTGTTTCTTGCTATTTGCCTTGGCTAGCACGGCTTCATCCTTCGCCCCAAAGCCCTCGCACACAGATGGGCCAGCCCAGGTGATACGACCGGTCTTTGCCAGTACGGCCAACTGAAAGGCTGTGAAGTCACTCAGGCCAAGAAAATCCATGCCCTTGTCGATGGCACGAGCGACCTGCTTGTAGCGGATCGCTCCCAGAATCCGGTTCAGTCCGTAGCCACCACGTGAAATCATGGCCACATCGGCGCCACTGGCCGCAGCTCGGTGGATCGCCGCTAGACGAGTGGCGTCGTCGCCGGCAAATCGTTGGTGACTCGTCAGCGCATCCTGATCCAACTCCACATCGTGCCCCATGGCCTTCAATCGGTTGACACCGCGCCGAAACGCCGCCTTGTCTCGAACCGCGCCGGACGGGGAGTAAATGTAGATATGCTTTTTCATGATGGGTTCGGTGTGGGCTCAGGCGCAAATTATGGGGGGCTGAAATAGCGTAACGCCGCCTGCGCGATGACCTCGCCCTGTTCCTGTACAAAATGGCCGCCCTGTTCGATGCGCATCGGCTCAGGACAGTTTCGGATGATTTGCCGCAAGGGCTCCATGACGGGCCAACCAAGCACAGGATCTTGCATGCCAACAGCCATCAGGCTTCTTCCCTGCCACTGCGTTTGCCAGAATACACGTGCCTGTCGGCTGATCGCTGCGCCGGCTTGGTCTGTGGTTTCCGGCACCATGGGCGGAAAGGCCCGCAAGGCTGCGCGGTGGCCCCGATCGGGAAAAGGCGCATCATAGGCAGCGCATTCTGCCGCGCTCAAATGGGGGTTTGAGCGAGCCAGCAACCTTCCCACCTCGAAATCGGGTTTATTTGCGCACATTTCGCGCCAGGCCAGAAATCCTGGTGAGAGTGGCGCCTCCCCCGTGGCCAATAAGGTATTCATGAGCAGCAAACCCGTGTATCGGTTGGGCGCTGCCATCGGCAGGGTCAACCCCAGCAGACCACCCCAGTCCTGCACCACCAGCACGGCGTTTTGCAGATCAAGCCGCTCTACAAACTCAAGCAACACTTGACGGTGCCAAAGGAAGTTGTGTGCACTCTCCTTTTTGGGCTTGTCGCTCTTGCCGAAACCGATCAAATCAGGCGCTACGACCCGATGACCTGACGCCAGAAACAGTGGGATCATCTTGCGGTAAAGATAGCCCCAGCTTGGGTTGCCATGCAGGCACAGCCAGGTCAGTGGCGCTTGCTTCGGGCCTTCATCCAGGTAATGCAGACGCAGGCCATCAAGCGTGGGCAGATCACTCAGGTAGTTTGGAGGCCAGGGATAGCCTGGCAAATCTGTAAAACGTTCATCAGGCGTGCGCAGCGCGTCCTCTCGGACCGGCTGTAGGCTTTGACGCTTGAGTTCACGCCTGTCATGAAAAAAACCTTGAAGCAGTTTGGCGCAATCATGCGCCATCACCCCACCCGCTACTTGGGTCTGGTGGTTGAGCTTTGGGTTGGCAAACAAGTCAAGCACCGAACCCGCAGCACCGGTTTTGGGATCAGATGCCCCAAAAACCACGCGTCTGACCCGGGCATGAAGCAATGCCCCTGCGCACATCGGGCATGGCTCCAGGGTAACGAACAGCTCGCAATCCTCCAGCCGATAATTGCCCAAGTGCTCGGCCGCCTGTCGTAGTGCGCGTATCTCGGCATGCGCAGTCGGGTCATGCGCTCCGATGGGCGCATTGTGTCCGCTTGCGATCACCTTCCCCTGATGAACCAGCACAGCGCCGACCGGAACCTCCCCCGACTGGGCGGCCAGGCGTGCCTGGTCCAGCGCCGCTTGCATAAAATAGTGGTCAGTGACCATGCAGCCCGAGTCGTTGCATCCAATCGGCCAATACCCGCTCATTCTCATTGCCCTGGGCGTAGGCGGCCCGCATCGCGGCATGGGCTTCCGGTCGATGCTGATTGAGCTTGAGCTTGCATTGCCAGTCGATCACCTGCATTTCAAAGGCGACTATGCCAGCCAGCATCTTGTTTGAAAAATCCTCCTCCAGAGAGCGCCACTGCTGGGCATAGGCCGGTTCATGATCAGCTATCAACTGCTTGAGCAAGGCGTCTTTGGCTTGCTGCGGGTCGATCAACCTGGACTGGACAGTGCAATGAACAGCCAGGTAATTCCAGGTTGGAACTCGCTGCACATCCGGATAAACCTTGGGGGACATATAGGCGTGTGGTCCAAGAAAGCTGACCACGGCCTCAGGCCGCGCTTTGAGGTAGCGCCAATGGGGGTTGCCGCGGGCCACATGACCCAGCAGAATAAATTCGTCTTTCTGCTCAATCAGATGGAGCGGCAGGTGGGTGAGAAAGGGGCGCCCTTCGTCATCATTGCTGACCAGGGTGGCCAGCGGATAAGTACGCATCAGCTCGGCAGCATGCGCTCGATCCTGCGATTTGAATTGAGCCGGTAAGTACATGGCATGAATGTACTATGAGTTGACGGACTGACTCGGGAACTTCACCAAGTCAACTTTAGGCCCGACCCTATTCGCGCTGCTTGGCCAGAGCGCGGTAGCGCTCCTGCCATTCCTTTTGCCAAAGATCTAGGTCTTCGGGCCTCATTGGCCTGCCAATGAAGTATCCCTGCAGCAATCCGTCGTCAAACTGGCGCAGATAGATCCAGTCCTCAAGATCTTCAACTCCTTCGGCCACCCAAACCATTCCAAGTTGATCGGCCATCTGAATGCTTCCATGCAGGATGGCAGCTCGAACTGCATCAGCTGTTGAATCATGGACAAAACTTCTATCTAGTTTCAGTTCGTCAAAGGGCAAGTCACGCAACTGGGCTAGCGAAGAATGCCCGGTACCAAAATCGTCCAGCGCAAGACCAATCCGCTTGAGTTTCAACCGGGTAACGATATCAAGGACCTTATCGGGATTTAGCATCAGCCGACTCTCAGTGATCTCTAGCACCAGAAGCTTCGGATCGATATTGTGTTCACTCAACTTGCTTAAGACCATTTCAGGAAAGTCAAGTGAGCTCAAATTGTCCATAGAGACATTGACCGAGACCTTTATTTCTTTTCCGACCCTGCGCCACTGAGCCATTTGCCGGAATGCCTGATCCAGCACTGCAAAGGTAAGCTTATCGATCAGGCCGTAATTTTCTGCAACCCCAATGAACTGATCGGGATTGATCAATCCGTGTCTGGGATGCTGCCAGCGTACAACCGCTTCCAATCCCTTTAAGGAGCCATCTGCTAATGAAATTTTGGGCTGGTAGTAAAGAATCAATTGCCCCTGTTCTATGGCTTGGGTGAGATCCTCCTTGGACATGATCTGTTCACGTAGGCCCCTCAGATCAACAATTTCGCGTTCAAATGTGCCGAGGGTCTCGCGCAAGCTATTCAATGCGACGGGTTTGGTGAGGGTGCCAAGAATATTCAACTTGTGTTTGCTGGCCAACAGTGAAGCTGCCTGAAGAGTACGGACATTTTCACCACTGAGAAGTATCAATGCGCCAGGGTAGTGCATGTCAGCCAGCCTGCG
>Ga0075471_10003008_pt1 | contig 11024 bp, 8 predicted proteins | sample DEB19_08_DNA_2_FD_74787 | JGI IMG/M metagenome (GOLD analysis project Ga0075471, IMG submission 74787) | Aqueous microbial communities from the Delaware River and Bay under freshwater to marine salinity gradient to study organic matter... | ecosystem: Environmental > Aquatic > Marine > Coastal ... | reverse complement strand
GTCGCGGCGTAGGAACGTCCGGTGGTGTCGTCACGGATGACCGCTTGCAGCCGTGATTGGCGGTCCACGGTGAGGTCGGTGGGCTTCAGCGCATCCTCGACGAGTCTGGTTATGAACTTCTCGAAGACGACGTTCATGTCGAGCAGGAAGGCCCCCACTCGTCCGGAGGACGTGTCGTAGATGTCGTCGAACGCGGCGCTGCGAAGGACCAGGAGCGAGAGCTCGTGAGCGGGGCGGTAGCGCGCGTTGCGACGGTCGTAGCGAATGGCGCGCTCGAACCATGTCGGGTCAGTGGTCGTGACCTCGCAGCTGTCGGTGAGCAGCCCGACGAGTCGCATGATCGACGAGCGGACTCCGGTGTCCGTGGCTCGTCCTTGAGCGGCCGTCAATGCTGCCGAGAGCAGTTGGTTCTCGGGGATGTTGCTGTCGTACTCGTCGAAGTGGGACTCGGACGCGCAGCGCCGTCGTCGACGGACTCGTCAGAGGTCGACGCCGGCGGGTGACGGCGTCGAGTCGCCGAGTCCCTGCTGGATCAACTGCGCCACCTCGGCACCGTCGATGGTCTCTTTCTCGAGCAGCGCAGCGGCCACGAGGTCGAGTCCCGGGCGGTGCTGTGTCAGCAGCTTGAGTGCACGGGTCTCCTGCTCGGTGAGGATGCGCTGGATCTCTTCGTCCATGAGTCGAGCGGTGGTGTCGGAGTATTCGCGACCACCCGTCATCAGGTCTTCGCCCAAGAACACCTGCTGCTGCGAGTGCCACGCCATTGGCCCGACGCGCTCGCTCATGCCCCACTCACGCACCATGCGACGCGCCAGTCCGGTCACGACCTCGAGATCGTTGGCCGCCCCGGTGGTCTGCTGGGTGAAGATCAACTGTTCCGCCACGCGACCGCCGAGGGCCATGCAGATGCGGTCCTCGATGTATTCCTTGGAGTAACTGTGGCGCTCCTCGGGGAGCGTCTGGGTGACGCCGAGCGCCATGCCGCGCGGGAGGATGGTGACCTTGTGCAGTGGGTCGCCGTTGGGCAGCACTGCGGCGAGCACGGCGTGGCCGCCCTCGTGGTACGCCGTGGTGCGACGTTCCTCGGCGGACAGGATGAGTGACTCGCGTCGAGCACCCATCATGATCCGGTCACGGGCCGACTCGAAGTCGATCCGCTCGATCTGCTTGGACCCGCGCCGGACGGCCTGGAGTGCCGCTTCGTTCACGAGGTTGGCGAGGTCGGCACCGCTCATGCCCGGTGTGCCCTTGGCCATTACCTCGAGATCGACATCGCTACCCATGCGCTTGTCACGTGAGTGGACCTTGAGGATCGCAAGACGCTCGTCGTACTCGGGGAGCGGGACGACGATCTGGCGGTCGAAACGACCGGGGCGCAGCAGCGCCGGATCCAAGATGTCGGGACGGTTCGTGGCAGCGAGGATGACGATGCCCTCGGAGGTCTCGAAACCGTCCATCTCGGCGAGCATTTGGTTGAGCGTCTGCTCACGCTCGTCGTGGCCGCCGCCCAGGCCCGCACCGCGCTTGCGGCCGATGGAGTCGATCTCATCGATGAAGATGATGGCCCGGCCCATCTTGCGGGCCTGTTGGAACAGGTCGCGCACTCGGCTGGCGCCGACGCCCACGAACATCTCCATGAAGTCCGAGCCGGTGACCGACAGGAATCCGACTCCTGCTTCGCCGGCAACGGCGCGCGCGAAGAGCGTCTTTCCGGTTCCGGGCGGGCCCACGAGCAAGATGCCCTTGGGCACCTTTGCGCCGATCTCTTTGAATCGTTCGGGCATCCGGAGAAAGTCGACGACTTCTTTGATCTCCTGCTTCACGCTCTCGTACCCGGCCACATCGGCGAACGTGGTGGAGGGACGGTCGGTGGTGTAGGCCTTGGCCTTGCTGCGCCCGATGGACATCACATTGCCCATCTGGCCTTGTGCCCGTCGGTTCATCCACACGAGGAATCCGATGAACAGGATGATCGGCAGGAGCAGCGGGATAAGGCTCGTGAACCAGTTGGACTCAGGTGTGGTGGGCTGGAAGTCGACGCCCTTGGCCTCGATGAGTTTGCGGTCCTCTTCGTTCGGGAAGCCCACCGGTGCGGTGGTGGAGAACTTGTCGCCGTTGGTCAGGGTTCCCGAGATCTTCAGCGTCTGGTTGTTGAGCTTGAAGTCCTTCACCTGACCCGACTGCAGCTTGGACTCGAACTCTCCGAAGCCGAGCTTGTCGGCGGAGTCGGTGGGGATGAGGCGCGATCCGAACAGCAGCAGCGCCAAGACGCCGAGGAGTACCCAGATGGTCCAGCGGGGGAGACCCGAACCGCTCCGGAAGGGATTCTTGCGACCCTCGCCGGGCTCGTTGCCCGAACCGCCGGTGCCGCGTCCGGGGCCGCGCGACGGCGGCGGCGGCGGGGGAGGCGGCGGGGGCAGGTTGCTCATGCGCTCATGCTAGGGCCGGTCCTCACGGCAGTGACATCGCCATTGCCGCTGGAACAGCGGTGTTCCGGCCCGGTTCCGCGCAACGGCGCATCCACCGGCGGTTGAGCGTCGAGCAGTACCGTCTCGGACGTGACGCGCCATTGCTCGAGATCCGGCTGCAGCGAGACCGCCACCGTGACACTGGCCTACGACTACGCCCGGAGTACGGCGTGGCTCGAGTGGCTGTCGGCCGAGCGAGATCCACATCGATACGACCTGTGCACGAGGCATGCAAATCGCCTGTCGGTACCGGCCGGTTGGCGCCTCGAGGATGCTCGCCTCGCTGTCGCCACGCCACTGGCCTCCTGAGACCCACCGCTAGCGTCGCTGGCATGACCGTCGCGAAGGCACCCCGAGCCACCGTCGGTGTAGCCGTAACTGCATGGTTCGCCGTACTCGCGGCATCGGTCCTGCTGTTCCAAGTCGTCGCCAGCGTGACCGGACACGGCGGCGAGGACCTCGACCTCGTGCCGTTCTGGCTCTACCCGGTCTCGTCGATGCTGTCGCTGTGGATTCCGACCATCGCAGTGCTGTGGTGGGTCAGCCGACGCTTCGGATCCCGCTCGCCGCGGCGTGACTACGGGGTCTCGTTCGCCCCGATCGACTTGGTGGGAATCCCGATCGGGATCCTCAGCCAACTCGCCCTGTTGCACGTGTTGTACTGGCCACTCGGGCGGTGGTTTCCGGGCACGTTCTCGCGCGACGAGATCGAAGAGCCTGCGCTACGCCTCACCGAGCGTGCGGTAGGGGGTTGGGCAGTGGTGCTGGTGATCGCCGTGGTGGTGGGCGCGCCAGTGGTGGAGGAATTGCTGTACCGCGGCCTCGCACTGCGGGCACTGCGCGGTCGACTCGGAATGTGGCCGGCGGTCGTCCTCGGAGCGGCGTGGTTCGCCGCATCGCACTTGCAAGCAGTGCAGTTCATCGGCCTGCTGGCATTCGGCGTCGTACTCGGCCTGTGCGCCGAGCGCACGGGTCGCTTGGGTATGGGGATGTTCGCCCACGCCGCCTTCAATGCGACATCCCTCGTGATCCTGTGGCCGAAACGATGAGCACTGACGGCCCCGAAGCGGTCCGGGATGCGAGGATTTCTGTCGATATGGACGGCGCTGTCGACGATCCCATGGTGCTCCCGGTGGACCCCACACCGGTCGCCGGTGCCCAACGGCGAGTACGTGGAGTCGCTGCACGAACCGCACGTGTGTGGTCGCTCTGGCGGCCCAGGCCGCAGTGGTGGACCGACCTCGGCTACGTGAGGCGCCTCGGAAGCCTCATCGTGGTGCTCCTCACATCGGCATTCGTCGCCGTGAACGTGCACGTGGAGAAGGTCTTCACCCGCAATACGCCGACGGGCGGCGACATGGGCGCCCATGTGTGGGCCCCCGCCTTCCTGCGGGATCACCTGCTCCCCAATTTCCGACTGCAGGGATGGAGCATGGACTGGTACGCCGGGCTCCCGGTGTACCGCTTCTACATGCTCCCACCGGCGCTGTTGATGACGTTCCTGAACGGTCTGTTGCACATTCCGTACGGTGTGGCGTTCAAGTTCGTCGTGGTGCTCGGTGTCTGCACGATGCCGCTGAATGCGTGGCTCCTCGGTCGTTTCTCCCGCATGCCGTGGCCGGTGCCCGAGTTCATGGCAGTTGCGGCCGTGCTGTTCCTGTTCGACGAGAACTTCACGATCTACGGGGGAAACGTCGCCTCCACGATGGCCGGCGAGTTCTCGTTCTCGATCGCCCTGTCACTCGCCCTGCTCGGCTTCGCTCTGCTCGCGCGCGGACTCGACACCGGGCGGGGTCTCGGCATGGCTGCAGCCGTGCTCGCGCTGTCTGCGGTGTGCCACGGCATCGTTGCGATCTTTGTCGCCGCCGGGGTCCTCGTGATGATGGCGCTCTGGGTGGACCGCCGTCGGTGGAAATGGATTCTCGCCACCTTGGTGACCTTCGGGCTGCTCACTGCTTGGTGGATCCTTCCGTTCAAGTTGAGCACCCACTACATGACCAACATGAAGTACGAGCCCTATCAGGGCCCGTGGTGGAAGTTCTTCAACCCGCAGTCCACGCAGATGACGGCCTTTCTCGTTGCGTTCGCCGTGGTGGGATTCGTTGCATCGATCGTGCGACGGAATCGCACCGGGATCTTCCTTGGCCTCACCTGTGCCGCGTGGGTGGGCCTCGTCGTTGCGGCCAAAGAACCACTGCCCATCGTGGGCGACCTGTTCTGGAACTACCGCGGACTGCCCTTCGTGTACCTCACCCGCTACCTGCTCGCCATGATCGGCGTCGCCGAGACCGTCGGGTATCTGGTGCGCGCCTGGTCGGTGAACCGTGCGGCTCGGCGACTGGTGACCGCAGTGGACACCGGATCACTGCTCGACGGCCCGGCAATGGAGCCGGTGCTCATGCCGTCGAGCGAGATGGTCGCGGTGGCAGGCCCGGAGGTGCGGGAGCGCCGTTCGGTCTGGATGCAGTGCGGGGCCATGTTGCTGATCGGACTGCTGTCCCTCGGGTGGGTTGGTTTCGCCATCGACCGGCTGCCCGGTAGCCGTCAGGTGTACGAAGACGGCGTGTGGAAGCACCAATGGTGGTTCATCAAGGGCGCAGTCGTGAGCGACGGCGCCGATTCCGACGGTTGGTCCGCGTACAACTTCAACGGTTACGAGGGTCGTGCAACGTGGAACGAACATCGTGGGCTGCTCGAGACATCGAAGAACCTCGGTGCGCAACGCGGGTGCGGCAGGGCCCTCTGGGAACATCAGTCGGACAAGTACGGGAACTACGGCACACCGATGGCCCTCATGCTGTTGCCCTTCTGGACCGACGGATGCATCGGGTCCATGGAGGGCCTCTTCTTCGAGGCGTCGGGCACCACGCCGTACCACTTCCTCGCCGCGTCGTCGGCCAGCGAGAACGCATCAGATCCAGTTCGGCAACTGCGGTACGACAAGAACAACATCGATCTCGCAGTGCGCTACATGAGGGATCTCGGTGTTCGGTACTACTACGCCTTCTCGGCCACCATGGTGGACAAGGCAGCCAAACATGCCGATCTCTACGAAGTGGCCACCTCGGGACCGTGGCACATCTACGAGATCCGTGACTGGGCAGTGGTCGTGCCGCTCGATGCAGAACCGCTGGTGGTGCAGCACCGCGGCGGCGATGCGCGCGAACGCTGGCTCGAGGTGGGCTTGAGCTTCTTCCAGCGCCCGCAGGACTGGAAAGGGATTCTGGTGGAGGACGGGCCGGAGTCGTGGCAGCGCATCGATGTGGCCCCCGACCCGGCGCGGAGTGCACTCGGCCGTGTCGAGGTACTGACAACCCGCAGCGAACACGAGGCGCGTCCCATCGATCCGTACCGAATCGATCCCACGGCGGTGCGGATGGAGCAGGACTCCATCACCTTCGACGTCCCGGAGGAGGCCATCGGTAAGCCGGTACTGGTGCGGGTGAGCTACTTCCCGAACTGGAAAGTGAGCGGCGCCCGCGGTCCGTACCGTGCAGCACCGAACTTCATGGTCGTCGTACCGACCGACACCACGGTTCGCTTGACCTACGGCTATTCGGCCCTCGACCTCGCCGCCTACGGCCTCACCATCGTCGGAATCGGACTGCTCGTGTTCTTCTGGAGGCGCCGCCGGGTGGATTTCACCGCACCGGCGCCGACCCTGCGGGACGAGGGTGACGGATCGTGGATTCCCGACACCAGCGAGGTGCCTGACTGGGGCGATTTCGGCGAGGCGCCCGAAGCGTCCCGATAGCCTCGCCAGACGCCATGGCACTCGACGACATCGTGAAGGCATACGACATTCGGGGCACGGTCCCCGAACAGTTCGATGCCGACATCGCCCGGGCACTGGGTGTTGCCTTCGCCGAATTCGCCCGGGGCAATGTGGTGTACGTGGCTCGGGACATGCGTCCGTCGGGCGTGGAGTTGGTGGCGGCGTTCAGCGACGGTGTCCGCCGGCAGGGTGCTGCAGTCGTCGACCTTGGGCTCGCCTCGACAGACCTGCTGTATTACGCATCAGGAGTCCATCAGGCTCCGGGTGCCATGTTCACGGCATCACACAACCCGGCTCAGTACAACGGCATCAAGTTCTGCCTGTCTGGCGCCCGTCCCGTGGGTGCCGACAGTGGACTCGCCGAGATCAAGGCGGTGGCGAGCGAGGTGCTCGCCGGGCGTGGGCCGGGCGCCGCAGCGCAACCGGGCGGGTGGACCGAAGCCGATCTCCTGGAGGCCTTTGCCGACCACGTGGTCTCGTTCATCGACGTCTCCGCGCTGCGCCCGCTGCGCGTGGTCGCCGACACGGCCAACGGCATGGGTGGACTCGTGGTGCCCGCGGTGTTCCAGCGTCTCGGCAGCGTCGAGCTCGAGGTGATGTACGGCGAACTCGACGGAACATTCCCCAATCATCCGGCCGATCCGCTGCAGCCAGAGAATCAGCGTGACCTGCAGGCGCGGGTCGTGGCCGGCGGTTTCGATCTCGGTCTCGCCTTCGACGGCGATGCCGACCGGGTCTTCGTCGTGGACGAACTTGGCCGGGGACTCTCGGGCTCGGTGACTACGGCCATCCTCGCTGCGGCCATGCTGCGTCGTCATCCCGGCGCCACGGTCCTGCACAACCTCATCTGCTCCCGAACGGTTGCCGAGGTGATCGACGAATGCGGCGGAACTGCGGTGCGCACCAAAGTCGGCCACTCGTTTATCAAGCAGCGCATGGCCGAAACGGGTGCGGTATTCGGTGGCGAGCACTCGGCGCACTACTACTTCCGCGACAACTTCCGGGCCGACAGCGGCATCATCGCATCGATGCTCATGCTCGCCGAGTTGAGCCGGGCCGAGGTACCGATGTCGACGCTCCGGCGCCCGTACGAGCGCTACGCAGCGAGTGGCGAGATCAACACCGAGGTGGCCGACACGGCGGCGGCAATCGAGCGAGTGGCGAAGGTGTACGAGCGATACGACACCGACCGACTCGACGGACTCACCGTGGACTGTGGTTCGTGGTGGTTCAACCTGCGACCCTCGAACACCGAGCCGCTGCTCCGTCTGAATCTCGAGGCAGCCGAACGTGATGAATGCGACCGCCGTGTCGCCGAAGTACTGCAGTTGCTCACCGCTGGGTGAGTTCCGAGCGAAACGAGGATGACGTGATGGCCAGTTCACTCGACGAGCGACTGCTCGGGATGCTTGCGTGCCCCGAGGACAAGGGTCCGCTGTTGTTCTTCGCCGATGAAGACCTTCTCTACAACCCCCGCCTCCACCGCGCGTACGCCGTTCGGGACAACATCCCGGTGATGCTCGTGGACGAGGCTCGTCCGGTCGATGACACCGAGCACGAGCGGCTCATGGCCCGAGCCCGCGCCGAAGCGATTCGTCCGACGTTCGGCGGCTGATCGCGCGTCAGGCGCGTGAGGGGCGAGCGGAGTCCGAACGCCCGACCTGGGCCAACTGGTCGATCGTGTAGCACTGCTCGGGGAGTCCGCTCGACGTCAGGTCGATCGGCGGTACTTCCACATGGGTGATCTTCGGATGACTCGAGCGCTCGCCGCGCTCGCCGTCGGCCAAGAGGGTTTCGTGGAGTTTCTCGCCTTCTCGCAGACCGGTGATCTCGATCTTGATGGGCCTCGGCGACGCTGCAGCGAGGCGCCGAGCGACATCCGCGATTCGCACCGGCTCGCCCATGTCGAGCACCATCACCTGGCCGCCGCGGCCGATGGCCGCAGCGTTCATCGTCAGTCGTACGGCTTCGGTCACGGTCATGAAAAAGCGCGTGGCGTCCTCATGGGTGACGGTCAGCGGCCCACCGGAGCGGATCTGGGCTTCGAAAATTTCGAGCACCGACCCACGCGATCCGAGCACGTTGCCGAAGCGCACCGAGACGTAATGACGACCACTGCGCTGTGCAGCGCTGGCCGTCTGGCGTTCGGTGATCCGTTTGGACCAACCGAGAACGCTGCTGGGCTCGGCTGCCTTGTCGGTCGAGATGTTGACGAAGTGCTCGACGCCGTACTCCAGAGCAGCATCGAGGACGTTCTGTGTCCCCTGCACATTGGTGCGCCAGGCCTCGATCGGGAATCGTTCGAGCAGCGTGAGGTGCTTGAGTGCTGCCGCGTGAAAGACGACGTCGGGCCGCACCGTGTCGAAGACTTCCCTCATCCGCTGAGCGTCACGGATGTCTGCCAGCACGAGTCGGTCGTCGGTGAGCAGTGCCCGCCCCTCGAGCGAGAGCTCTACGGCGTGCAGTCCGCTGTCGTCACAGTCGAGCATGTGCAGCGACGCCGGGGCGAAGCGCTGCACCTGTCGGCACAGCTCTGAGCCGATCGAACCGCCGGCGCCGGTGATGAGTACGCGGCGGTCGGTGATGAAGTTCGCAATGGTGTCGATGTCGATGTCGACGGGGTGCCTGCCGAGCAGGTCGAGTTCGGTGACCGGACGGATGTCGTTCGGATCGATGGCCCCGAAGAGTTCGTCGACCCCGGGGAGCACATAGACGTCGAGTCCGCTCGTGCGTCCGAGCTGGGTGAGCGTGCGAATGGTGTCACTCGTTGCGCTCGGGATGGCAATGAGCATCGCGTCGGCGTTGGTCTCGCGGGCGACCGCCTCGATGTCGTGACGGTCGCCCATCACCGGAACGTGTTCGATCTCGAGGCGTCGGAGGCTCGGATCATCGTCGAGCAGTGCAACCGGAACGAAGCGCACATTGCGCGCTCGCGTGAGCGCTCGCAACGCCAGTTCGCCGCCGTCGCCCGCCCCGAACACGATGAGACGTCGGGCCGAGGGATTGTGTGGCCGCGCAAAGCGTCGACGGCGCCACCAATGTGCGAGGCGTGAGACCTGGCTGGCTCCGAGCGCCGTGGGTGCGATGAGCAGTGCACAGATCGCCCCGGCGCTGCCCGCACCCGAGGCGAGCACGGCGATCTCGCCGGCAGCGACCGACGGAAGGGTCGCAACATACAGCCGGATGCTCTCCCGGGAACTGCCGTACCAGAAGCGACCCTGATACAGGCCCAAGGCGAAGGCGACCGAAAGTTGCACCGTCACCATGGCGAGCCCGATAGCGAGCCGATCCGCCCACGACAGTGATGGTCCGGTGAAGGCCGCCTCGGCGGCAAGGACCGCGGCCGACGCTGCGATCCAGACGCCGAGATCCACGACAGCCTGACCCACTCGGCGTACGAGGGGGACGGGATTGGGGTGTCGCGGTCGTTTGGTCATCGTCAAGAACCTTGTGGACTTCCGCGCGCAAGGTGGCCACTAGCCTATCCACCGTGAGGAGTGTGCTGGGGGCCCGTTCCGGGGTCACTGATATGGCGCCGGTCTTCACCCCGATCGGCCCGGAGATGGTCCGGTGATACGCATCGTCACGGTGTGCACGGCCAATCTGTGCCGCTCACCCTTGGCCGAGCATGTCCTGCGGGCGGCGGCCGCCGAGGTCGGGCTCGATGCAGAGGTCTCCTCGACCGGTGTGAGCGTTCGCCCGGGCCAACGGCCTCCCGCCGACTGGTGCACGGTGGTGAGCGAATGGGGCGTGGACCTTGCGGAGCACCGCTCGGGACTGGCTGAGCTCGCCGCCGCTGACCTCGTGGTGGGCATGACCGCTCGGCACCTGCGTGACCTTGCCGTTGCCGAGCCAGCGCTCGTGGGTCGGCTCGTTACTCTGCGCGGTGCAGTCAGTCGCATCGGGACCCCGGAGGCCGAGGGTGATGCTCGCGGCACGGCTGTTGATCTCGGTGACGCCGACCTTGCTGCGGTCGTGCGCCGCTGCGTGGGCGATCAACGTGCGCGTGATCTGTTGCGTGCGGATCCCGGCTTCGATGTGGAAGATCCGTTCCGCAGGCCGCTGCGGGAGCAACAGCGGATCGCCGCCGAGATCGTTTCGCTGGCGCGCGCGTTGGTGACAGGACTCGCCCGGTGAAGCGATCGATCGATGTCGTGTTGGCCTCCGTGGCACTCGTACTGCTGTCGCCACTGATGCTCGTGGCCGCTCTGGCAGTGCGGCTCACGCTCGGGTCGCCGGTGTTGTTCCGTCAGCAGCGCGCGGGGCGGGGTGGGCAGGCTTTCGAACTGCTCAAGTTCCGGTCGATGCGGGCGCCGGAACCGGGCCAAGAGGGGCCGACCCACGACATGCAGCGCCTCTCCCGGTTGGGGAGTCTGCTGAGAAAGACGAGTGTCGACGAACTCCCCTCGTTGCTCAACGTCTTGCGGGGCGATCTGAGTCTGGTCGGGCCACGGCCGCTTCCGATGGCGTACGTAGCGCGTTACTCACCCGAGCAGGCACGGCGTCTGGAAGTCCGCCCCGGGCTCACCGGTTGGGCGGTGGTGCATGGGCGCAATCGGCTGTCGTGGGAGCAACGTTTCGAGCTCGACTGCTGGTACGTCGATCATCAGTCCATTTGGCTCGACCTTCGGATCCTTCTGCGAAGCGTCGCACTTGTGCTGCGGGGTAGCGACGTGAACCACGGGCCGGCGCTCACGATGAGTGAGTTCCGTGGCGACAACGCAAGCCATGCGCCCGTGTCGGCGTCGAACGAGCGTGACACGCATGGTTGATCCATCTGC
>Ga0075471_10003007_pt1 | contig 11024 bp, 8 predicted proteins | sample DEB19_08_DNA_2_FD_74787 | JGI IMG/M metagenome (GOLD analysis project Ga0075471, IMG submission 74787) | Aqueous microbial communities from the Delaware River and Bay under freshwater to marine salinity gradient to study organic matter... | ecosystem: Environmental > Aquatic > Marine > Coastal ... | reverse complement strand
TTCATGGTGAGCAGCGTGAACCAAGTGTTGTCGGTTTCGCTGATCGTCCGCCCGGGTCGATGTTCGTAGGTATCACCGACCACAAAGTCTTCGTAGTAACGACCGAAAGATTCTCGGTAACGGTTCGGGGCAACTTTTACGGGGGTATGGCTCACGTCAGATCTCCGTTTGCGACGCGAAAGTATGCCATCGCCGAGTGAGTGCTGCCCCTCAGGACTTTCGCGTACGAGCGAGATCGAGCACCAGAATTCCGAGCACGATCAACGCCATTCCAGCCCACTGCCATACGGACAAACGTTCTTCGAGCAGCATGAAGGCGAGCAAGACGGTCGTCGGGGGCCCGACCGTTGAGAGCACCGCGCCGCGTTCGGCGCCGATCCGGCGAACGCCCTCCGCTTGAAATGACGCGGGGAGAAACATGCAGAACACGGCGATTCCTATCAGTAACGCCCACCCAGAGAGCCCGATGGTGGCGATTTCGTGAGTGCCGCTTAGAAAAAAGTAGTGGGGTACGAGGCAGGCCGTTGCGGCGGTCATGGCGATGAGCGTGAATCGAGCGCTACCCACTGATCTCGTGTAGGTCTCGCTGACAAGAAAATAGACGGCGTACGAGAGCGCAGAGCCGATCACGAGGAGTGCGCCGAGCAGGTTAGCGCGGAGCTCTTCAAGGTCGAACCCGCCTACCGTGAAAAAGATGCCGAGATAGGTGAGCAGCGTCGCCGCGAGCACTCGGGGTGCCGGCCAGCGCCGGTCGCGCACGGAGGTGAAGATCACGACCATCGCCGGGTAGCTAAAAATCAGTACGCGCTCGATGCTGGCCTCGATCATGGTGAGCGCGAGAAAGTCGAGCAACGCGCCGACGTAATAGCAGAGCGCTCCGGCGAGCGCCGCAATGACTATCGCGCGCGGCGGCGTCGCTGCGATCGCGTTCAAAGATTCGCGCCGAAGTGCGAACCACCAGAAAAGCGGCAGCGAGATCATCGCGCGAAGGGCGACGACGCCCTCGAAGCTCAAGCCTTGCGCATAGAGTTTTTTCGCGAATATGCCTTTAGCGGCAAACAGCATCGCTGCGGCCGCGCAGGCGAGCGCGCCCCAAGGGTCGATCTGACCCGTCCGGTTCGAGGAGGTGGCAATCACGCTGCGGAGTCGGAGGCGTGCGCGTAGGGACCCGGTTTACGATCTCGCGAAAAATGCGACAGAGCCCAGATGCAGCCGCCGGCGATGAGAATCTCGCCGAAATTATCGAGCTTGAAATTTCTGAGTGGCGGCATGGCCGAGGCCAGCATCAAGACGCCACCCAAGAACATCCAAGGGAGCTTACGTTTGAACATGAGAAGGGCGCCGCTGCCGATCACGACGAAGCAGGTGATGATCGACGGAATCGGTGGTGAGCTACGTACGACCTGCTGGCCCTCGAAGCACAGCGTGTCTGCCGACACGGCGGTCGAGTAGCGGATGAGATCGAACTCGCACACGGGGTAAAGCCGCTCGTTCCAGAAGTGCGGAAGGTCGTACATCATCAGAGCGAAGGTCAGCGAGCAGAAGATCAGCATGGGTCGGGTGCCACGCATGAACTGGAAGCCCGCGAGTCGTAACGCCACGCCGGCGACGACGATCAGCCACGTGCCGAAGAGCCAGTGAATCCAGAAACGAGGCCAGGAGATGGCCTCAAGCAGCGGAGAGAAACCGATGAATCTCCCTGCGCCCACGATGAGGTTGTCGTAGACCAGGCCGAACTGCGGGATGAGGAGCAGCCCCGCGACCAGCAGCCCTGTCGATTTCCAAACGCGCCACAACCAGACGACCAAGACCGCCTGAAGGAGGGCCTGAAAGAGGAAGAGCTCCGAGTACATGGCTCAAGCGTATCATTGAAAAGTATGGGTTGTTTCAGGGAGATGGCCGATGAGCGGACCGTTACAAGGGATCAAAGTTGTTGAGATGACGAGCGTCGTGCTCGGGCCTTGGGCCTGCCAGATGCTGGCGGATATGGGCGCCGACGTCATCAAGATCGAGCAACCGCGCGGCGACAGCAACCGCTCGCTCGGAGCGGCCAACAACCCCGGTATGGCGGCGCTATATCTCACCTGTAACCGAAACAAGCGCAGCATCGTGCTCGATCTACGAGTCCCGGGGGCCCGAGAGGCTCTGCTCGCGCTGATCAAAGATGCCGATGTGTTCGTCCACAATAATCGCCCTCAGGTGATGACCAAGCTCGGTCTCGACTATGCCGATCTGCGCAAGGTGAATCCGCGCATCATTTATTGCGGTGCCTACGGTTACTCAAAGAAAGGACCCTACGGACGCCTCGGCGCGCTCGACGATTCAATCCAGGCGGCAAGTGGCATCGCAATGCTGAACGACGCCGTGCTCGGCGAGCCCCGCTATTTGCCAACGGTCGTCGCAGATAAAACAACCGCAATCACGGTGGTCTACGGCGTACTGGCTGCGCTTTTCCATCGCGAGCGGACGGGTGAGGGCCAGGAGCTTGAGGTTCCGATGTTCGAGACCATGGTCAATTGGGTGATGGCCGAGCATCTGTGGGGTATGACGTTCGAGCCGCCTAAGGGCAAACCGGGCTACACGCGCCTCATGAGCAAAGATCGTAAGCCCTACAAAACCAAGGATGGCTACATCGCCGTGTTGCCGTACCTCGATGCGCACTGGGTTAAGTTCTGCGGCGTCACGGGGCATCCCGAGCTCGTCGATGACGAACGTTTCAAAACGCTGGCCGATCGAGTGCGCAATATCGATGCCACCAATCAAACCACGGCCAAGATCATGGCGACTCGTACGACGGCGGAGTGGCTCGAGGTCCTTGCGAACTCTGGTATTCCACACATCGTGGTGAATACTTTGGAGGGGCTGGCTGAAGATCCGCACTTGAACGCGACGGGCTTCTGGAAGTTGTACGACCATCCGACTGAAGGTCGGCTGCGCATGCCGTCGTTCCCGATCAACTTCAGCGCGACGCCCGCAGCGATCCGCACGCCAGCCCCGCGTCTCGGCGAACACACCGAAGAGGTGTTGCGCGAGGCGGGTCTCGATCACGCGACGATCGATGCACTCGAAAAGAGCGGCGCGGCGCTCAACGCCGAGCAGGCGAGGAAGTCGGTCGGCGTCGGCGGTGACTGATCCAGCGACGAGTTGACGCGTCTCGCTCGGCGAGCCGCGTTATTTCAGTCCGTAGACGCGAAGCGCGTTGTCGCGTAGGAATTTCCGCAACGGATCGGGGCGCAGTTCGAGCGCGAGTACCTCATCCATCGTTCGCTTGAAGCCGAGCACAGGGAAATCGGTGCCGAACAGCACTTTGTCCTGCCCGTAGCTATTGATGTAGTTCACGAAGGACTGCGGCCAATACTTTGGGCTGTGGGCGTCGGAGCCAATGAACACGTTCTCGTGTTTCCAAGCCATCGCGATCATCTCGTCGGTCCAGGGGATGCCCACGTGGATGCCGATAAGCTTGAGCTCAGGAAAATCACAGGCGATGCCGTCGAGCAGGATAGGGCGACCGACACTGCGCATCGGTTGCTCTTTCGCGTAGACCATCGACTGGCCCACTTGCATCTGAATCGGCACGCCAAGCTCGCAGCACTTCGCGTAGAAGGGGTAGTACTTCGCGTGGTCGGGAGGAAGGTCGAACCAATGCGGATAAAGATGCGCGCCGATGAACCCCATGTTCTTCACGGCATCCTCTAGCGCGCGAACACCATTCATTCCCTCGTAGGGGTCGAGGCCTGCCATGCCGTAAAACCGGCCCGGGTATTTTTCGATGGCCCGCGCAATCAGCTCGTAGGGGAGATGGAACGACCCGGGAAGTCCTTTGCGACCGGCCTTCGGTGCAAAGAGAAATGCTCTCTCGACGCCGGCCTCTGCCATCTGCGCGAGCTGGTCTTCCAACGACACGCCCTTCATGCTGGTCTTGGACTTCATCTTTCCGGCAAAGAATTGGTCTTGCCAGCCGGGGCGATGAGAGATGGCCTCTTCGGTCCAGATGCCGCTGACGATATCGATGGCAGGAACGGGCGGGGTTCGGGTCACGAGCGGAGTCCTCTGTCGATCACTTTTGATAGGCGCTACTCAATCGGCCAATGATGCCGCAACGGCCTCATCGGCGGCCTGCGGTCGGAAGGCAGTGGCCGTTTTCGCCGATTCAAGTGTTGTATTTTTGCAACAAGAAAATCGCCTCGATGGGGTCGCGACCGTTGCTTAGATGACAGGTGCGGCCCTAGACTCGCTTGGCTTTTTTCCCTACTCCATTCAGGGACCGAAACGGAGGATCAATGTCTTACCGCAATAACAAGCTTTCCCTCATCGGGGCGAGCGTACTCGCCGTATTGGCGGCCGCTCAGTCGGGCGCTCAAGAGGCTCAGCTCGAAGAGATCGTGGTGACGGCTCGTCAGCGCGCGGAGCGCATCGAAGACGTGCCCGTGACGATCACGGCGTTCACCCAGACGGAAATCCAGAACGCAGGCATCGAGCGTCCGCAAGATTTCATCGCGTTGACGGCCGGTGTGTCGCAGGTTCAGACGGCCGAAGCCGGTGACCTGCAGGTCAACATTCGCGGCATCAACACCGCGCGCGATGCCGAAACCAACTTCGCTCTCGTCATCGACGGCGTATTGCAGACCAACCCGAACGCGCTCAACCAAGAGCTCTCGGGCGTCTCTCAGATCGAAATTTTGAAGGGTCCGCAGGGCGCGCTCTACGGTCGTAACGCGCTCGCCGGCGCCATGATCATCAGCACGCGCAAGCCGAGCGACTCGGTCGAGTTCGACATCGGTCTCGGCGGTGGTGAGTTCGGCAGCTTCAAGGGTAACTTCTACTTGGGTGGTCCGGTCGGTGATTCGGCTCGCGGCTCGATCTCGGGCTACACGCGCACGACCGACGGTCAGTGGAATAACCTCACTCTGAATTGCGACGACTGCGTCGATTATTTTGAAGAGTCGGGCTTCCAGGGTCGCTTGATGTTCCCGGTGGCGGGCGGCGATGTCGACGTGAAGGCCAAGTACTCGACGATCAAGGCGGGTGCTATCAACTTCAACGCGTCGATCGCGCTCGCTGACGTGGCGCCGTTCGTCGGCGCGGCGTTCTATGCCGATCCGAATGCGCACACGTTCCGCTACATCAACAACATCGCGCCGAAGAACGAGCAGGAAAACCTGAACTTCTCGGTGAAGGGTGAGTGGGAGACATCGCTCGGTATGCTCTCGAGCTACCTCGCGTACAACGATCAGACCAACTACTTCATCACCGATGGCACGAGCGGCGCGTTCTTGCTGTACGCCCTCGATGCGACGTGCCGTTCGTCCAACGACGCGAAGCTGACGAACCCGGGCTACATCGCGCCGTTCTTCGGTATCCCCTCGAGCATCTGGTTGACCCCCGCGGGCAACAACGGAGCAGGCTTTCTGCCGCCGTACGGCCCGACGACTTGCGATGGTTACCAGTATCAGCAGCGTGATCAGCAGGACACGAGCGTCGAGGTTCGTTTGACCTCGGCGGGCGATCAGTCGCCGCGTTGGGTTGCCGGCCTGTATGCCGCCGACATTCAGCGTCGCGTGGTGGTGTCGCAGGGCTCCGATCTTGCGCGTGGCGTGACGGCGCAGCCGTTCGTTGCGACCTCGGGTCTGAATCCGACGGACCTGCTCTACGATGACGACTTCTCGAGCACCGTCTATGCGGCCTTCGGTCAGGTGGCGTACGACGTCACCGATAGCCTCGAGCTCGCGCTTGCGGTGCGCTACGACACCGAAGATCGCTCGGTCGACAACAACGTTCCGCGTTGCTCTTCGGCGACGGCCACTTCGGGTCCGTGCCGCGCTCAGACGGTTGGGTTCAGCTTCTTCTCGAACCCGTACATCAACCCGGCTTACACGGCGAACCCTGCGTACGCGGCCTCGGGTATCCCGAGCCGTTCGAAGAGCTTCAGCCAGCTGCAGCCGAAACTGTCGGCCAACTGGAAGGCGACCGAAGACTTCGCGGTGTACGCGTCGTACGGTTATGGCTTCCGCAGCGGTGGCTTCAACTCGTCGGGTAGTGCGGCGACCATCGCCTCGGCCTATGGCCGTGCCGGTGGCACCACGCTCTGCCTCGGTGCGGACTTCTCGCCGCCGACTTGCGGCGCCAACGCGACGCTCAACATCACCGACGTCAACGACATCTATCGTAAAGAAGTGTCGAAGGCGGCTGAGGTGGGCTTCAAATCGTTCTTCGCCGATCGTACGGTCAGCGTGAACTTTGCGGCCTTCCAGACGAAGGTGGAGGACATGCAGTTCTTCAACTTCTTCGCGGGTCCCTTCGGTCTGCTGCGTGTCGTCACCAATATCGACGAAGTGTCGATCCAGGGTTACGAGCTCGATGCGCGCTGGAACGTCAACGAGAACGTCTCGTTCTTCGCGGGCTACGCGGTCACGGACGGCGAGATCGACAAGTACGTCGGTCGTCCGTACACGAAGGGTGGCGAAGTGCCGTACGCGCCGAAGTACACGGGTAATGCCGGTATCGACGTCAAGTTCCCGATCTCGGCGAACTGGACGGTCAACGCGCGTCTCGACGGATCGTTCGTCGGCGAGACTTGGTTCCATCCGGTGCAGAAGCAGCGGCTACCGAACCTCTTCACTTACTTCGGCTTCGGTCAGGGTGAGTTCTCGAAGATGAAGCGTGATCCCTATCGTTCGATCAACGCGCGTCTCGGTATTTCGAACGGCACGTTCAGCGCCACCGCTTGGGGCCGCAACGTGACCGACGAGGAGTACCTGCAGGAAATCATCCCGGCGCCGGAGTTCGGCGGGTCGTTCATCCACGACTCGGCGGGCCAGAGCTACGGAATCGATTTCACCTACTCGTTCCGTTGATCAGACTCCGCACCGTTCGCGGTGCAGAGACGAACAGGGCCGGAGGGGTTTCCCCTCCGGCCTTTTCGTTTGTAAGCCCTTCCCGTGTGTAAAATCGGCGCGTGAGTCGTCCCGACATCGAGTTCCCACCGAAGCACGCGGCGCTGCGTGAAGACGTCCATATGCTGGGTGCGCTGGTCGGCGACGTGTTGCGCGACCAGGGCGGCGTCGAGCTTTTCGAAACCGTCGAGCGCGATCGAACGCTCGCCATCGCCAGACGCGGTGGGGATGCGGCAGCCGATGCGGAGCTCGAAGCTCGGGTTGCGGGGCGCGAGCCTGCACTGGCACGCGATCTCGAGCGCGCCTTCTCGAGTTGGTTTCAGGCCGTCAATCTGGCCGAGCAAGTGCATCGTATCCGGCGACGCCGTGCGTACTTTCAGGATGACGCAGAGCGCCCACAACCTGGCGGTGTGGACGATGCTATCGGTCGGCTCAAGGCGCAGGGTCTGTCGCTCGAGGCGCTCATGCAGCTGCTTCGATCGCTGCACATCATGCCGGTGTTCATGGCGCACCCGACTGAGTCCACACGCAGAACTATTCTGCGCAAGCAGCTCAAACTTGCTGAGTTGCTCTACGACAGACTCAATCCGACACTCGCGCCGAGCGAGCGTCGAGCCTCGGCGGGGCAGATTCGCGTCGAACTGACGACGCATTGGCAGACCGAAGATCACCCGCGTCAGCGTCTGACGGTGGCGGACGAGCGTGAACACGTATTGTTCTTTCTCGCCGAAGTGCTGTATCGCATCGTCCCTAATTTCTATGAGGAAATCGCCGAAGCGTTAGGTAAGCACTACGGGGTTGATCCACAGACCGTCGAGTTGCCGACTATTCTGCGTTTTGGAAGTTGGGTCGGCGGCGATATGGACGGCAACCCGGACGTCCACGCCAAGAGTCTACGCGACACGCTGGCGCGTCAGCAGCAGACCATCGTCAACGCTTACTTTCTCGAGGTGCAGTCGCTCGCGCAGTTGCTGTCGCAGAGTGCGAGCCGAGTCGGTGTGAGTGCTGCGCTGCAAAAACGCAGCGACGAATATGTCACCTTGCTTCCGGGTGCCCGTTCGTCGGCGCTTACGCGGCATGACCGTATGCCGTATCGCGTCTTTCTCCTGCAGGTGGCTGAGCGATTACGGGCCACCTATGACGGTAGACCCTCGGGTTACGAGGGGCCTCTGCAGTTTCAACGGGACATCGATCTCGTCGTCGACAGTCTACTCGCGCATCGGGGTCAGTATGCGGGGCTGTTTGCGGTACGTCGGTTGCAGCGCCGTATCGCAACTTTCGGATTCCATCTCGCTACGCTCGAAGTGCGTCAGCACTCAGGTATTCATCACTCCGTGCTCGCCCGCGCCTTGGATGAGTCGGGCTGGGGTACCCTCGATCGACGCGCACGCCTGACTCGTCTCATCGACCTGATCGCTCGCGATATCGGGCCTCGCATCGAGCTCGATGCGGAGGGCAAGCGTGCGCTCGCCGTATTCGATGCCATGCTGCAGTGTCGTCGTCGTTACGGCGCCGAGGCGATCGGCGCTTATATCGTCAACGGTGCCGAAGGGGCGGACGACCTGCTCGCGGCCTTGCTGCTGGCGCGTTGGGCAGATGCCTTCGACAGGAAAACCGATGAACTCGCCATCGATTTTGCGCCGATGTTCGCGACACCCGAGGCACTCGGACGAGCGGGGGAAATCATGCGCGAGCTCCTCGATGAGCCGCTGTATCGAGCTCATCTGGATTCGCGCGGACGTCAGCAAACGGTGCTCGTCGGATATTCCGAGGGCAACAAGCGCGAGGGGATCATCTCCTCTCGATTCGCGGTCTATCGAGCGCAAGGCGCGATCGCGGCTTCGTTGGCAGCCGCCGGCGAGGAGCACCGCATCGAGCATGCTCGCGGTGGAAGCATTCCGCGCGGGGGTGGACGTATCGATGGCATCGTCACTTCTGCGCCACCGGCGACGGTCAATGGTTGGCTGAAACTCACCGAGCAGGGCGAGGGGATCATCCAGCATTACGGTCTCGGTCCGATTGCGCTGCGCACCCTCGAGCGTGCCTTTGGCGCATTATCGCTGGCCAACGCCGCGTCGCAGGCCGGGCGCGTCACCGAGCCCGATGCACAGAGTCTTGCCATCGCAGAGGCGATGGCGCGGGCGAGTGCCGAGTGCTACCGCGGGCTCGTCGATGACTCCTCGGCCTTCCACGAATGGTTTCGTCGGGTCACGCCCATCGACGTGATCGAGCGTATGCAGATCGGTGGTCGACCGATTTCGCGTGAGGGTCTCGAGGGTCTCGCCGGGTTGCGGGCCGTACCCTGGGTGTTCGCCTGGACGCAAAATCGAATGCTGCTGCCCGGGTGGTACGGCGCGGGGAGCGGACTTCGCACTGTCGTCGACACCTACGGACTCGAATCGGTCCGGCGTGCCATCGGCGAGTGGTCGTTCCTGAAGAGCTTGATCGACGACGTCGAAGTCATGCTGGCGCGCGCCGATCTCAAAATTGCCGCGAAGTACGACGCGCTGCACTCGCAGTCCGGTGACCGTTTCTTTTCAGAGGTCTGTCGTGAGCACGCCCTGACTCGGGAACTTTTGTTGCTCGTCAAAGATCAACTCAATCTGCTCGACGGCGATCGAACGCAGCAGCGTGCGCTGGCGTTACGTAATCCCTACGTTGACCCCATGAATCTCATGCAGGTCGATTTGCTGCGCCGCTGGCGAGATGGAGGACGAAATGACCGAGATCTACTCGAAGCCTTGCTGGCGAGCGTCAACGGAATTGCTCAAGGTCTGCAAGACACTGGTTGATCGTCAGTGGTGCCATCGATCTCTCGCGTGGTGTCTCTCAGGCCTTGCGGCGCTCTTTTCCGTGACCACATTCTCGCTCGGAGCCGTTGCACGGGCGGAGACCTCGCCGTCGAGTTGGGTGATCGATACCGACGCGTACGCCGCTTGGCAAGGTCGCAACGACGTGCAAGTACCGAACGACGCGACCGGATCTCGGTTCGCGCTCGATCGGCTCACGGGTGGCGGTCCCGATCTCGCGCCTCGCATTCAGATCTCCTGGCCCTCGTCGGGCCGTCGAGAGTGGCGAGTGCTGCTTGCGCCACTCTCGCTGTCGGGTGAGGGGGCGAGTGCCGAAGCGATTCGCTTTCAAGGTGCGACGTTTGTTCCCGGAACGGTGAAGGGTCGCTATCAATTCAACTCGTGGCGGGGAACCGTTCGCTGGCGATGGATCGATCGTGACGATCTGGTCGTCAAGGTCGGGTTCACGGCCAAGATTCGCGACGCCAGCATACGTCTTCGTCAAGCGGGGCTTTCAGCGCAAAAAGACAATACGGGGTTCGTTCCGTTGTTGCACGGCGCATTCGAGCGCTCGCTCGGGTCGGGCTGGTCGCTGGAGGGTGATCTCGACGCGCTGGCGGGTGGTCCCGGTTACGCGGTCGACGCGGGTCTCAAACTCATGAAGCCGATCAATGACGAATGGTCGGTCGGTGCGAGCGTCCGCTTTCTCGATGGGGGCGCAGATAACGACGAGGTCTACGCGTTCGCGTCGTTCACGAGCGCTGGGATTTCGATTCGCTGGCAGCCGCGCTGACGTCCGTTTGCGGCGGATCTTCCTCAAGGGCGAGCCGCTCGGCTTGCTCGAAATCATCGAACTGACCGCGATCGACGGCCCAAAAAAATGCCCAGACGGCGATACCGCCGATGAGGATCGACAGCGGAATCAGTAGATAGACGCTTTCCATCAGCCTTCTTCCTTCGCGGGGCGCAAGATGCGGCGCGCGTTGAACACGACGAGCAATGATGACAAAGACATCCCGAGCGCAGCGATCCAGGGTGGCATGAAGCCGAGTGCGGCGATCGGAATGGCGGCGATGTTGTAAAACGCCGCCCAAGCTAGATTTTGTCGAATGATTCGCAGGCTTCGGCGCGCGACGCCGATACTAAGGGACAACGAGGCGAGCGATTCGCGCAGCAACAGCAGGTCGCCTGCGGCATGCGCGATCGCGGAGCCGCGACCCATCGCCATCGACACGTCGGCCGCCGCGAGCACCGGGCCGTCGTTGATGCCATCACCGACCATCAGCACGCGATGCCCGGCCGCTTGCTCGGCTCGCAGAAGCTCGAGCTTCTGTTGAGGCTT
>Ga0075471_10003005_pt1 | contig 11025 bp, 3 predicted proteins | sample DEB19_08_DNA_2_FD_74787 | JGI IMG/M metagenome (GOLD analysis project Ga0075471, IMG submission 74787) | Aqueous microbial communities from the Delaware River and Bay under freshwater to marine salinity gradient to study organic matter... | ecosystem: Environmental > Aquatic > Marine > Coastal ... | reverse complement strand
GCCGTCAAGGGCTCCAAGCTCGTCCGCGAGGCTGCGGTGCTGGACCTGCAGGCGGTCATCAACGAGGCGCTCCTCCAGGTGCGCACTTCGTTCTACTCCGTGCTGCTCGCCCGCGAGCAGATCAAGGTGCAGGAATCCAACTTGGAGCTTCTGCAGCAGCAGCTAAAGACCGCGACCGACCGCTTCGAGGCGGGCACCGTCTCCAGCTTCGAGAAGCTCCGCGCCGAGGTGGCCGTCGCCAATGCCAAGGTCCCGCTCATCACCGCTCGCAACAATTACCGTCTCGCCATCGAGGCGTTGCGGCTCGCGCTCGGTTTCAACACGCCACCTTCCGCCAACGGTCGCAACGAACCGGTCTTCGCCGGCACGCTCGATTTCACCCCGCGGCAATTCGACCGCCTTGCCGCGCTCGACGCCGCGCGTGCGAATCGTCCCGACCTCGTCCGTCTGGCTCGCCTGGCCGATTCGCGCGAGGAGGCCGTGACCTCGGCGAAATCCGGCGGCCTGCCCACGGTTTCCGCCTACGGCGGCTGGGCGCTGCGCAAGGGGCCCACGAACAGTTTCGGCGACTCCAGCAACGGCTGGCTGCTCGGGCTGCAGTCCGATTGGGCGATCTTCGACGGTCGCGCTACCCAGGGGCGTGTCGCGCAGGCGCGCTCGGCGCTGACGCAGACGCAGCTCGCGCTGGCCGAGGCACGCCTCGCCGTCGAGGTCGAGGTCACACGCGCCCATTCCCAATGGCAGCAGGCCAGCGAGTTGGCCGAGGCCTCCGCGCGCGTGGTCGAGCAGGCGACCGAGGCGGTCCGTCTCGCTAATGCGCGATACAACGCCGGCACGGGCACTCAGCTGGACGTCCTTTCCGCCCAGGTTGATCTCACGACCGCCCGCACCAACCAGATCCTGGCTTACTACGGCTACAATGTAGCCGTGGCCGCGCTTCGGAAGGCGATGGGGCAGGCGGACGAGTTCGCGGCGCCCTGAGGGTCCCGGGTCCCTCAAAGTTTGGTCGTCAGTGTCAGCGTCCAGCTGATCGGCTGCTTGAACGCGTAATAGCGCGGCACGGTTTCGCGCGCGGGAGAGTTGTAGTCGTTGTTGAGCGGCCGCATCACGTGGGCGCTCTGGGCGGTGGAAGAGTACGTCGCGCCGCGGTCGTTGAGCAGGTTGTTGACGACCAGGTTGGCCTGCACCTCGCGGCGGTCCTTGAGCCGCCACGTGTAGGCGAGGGTGGCGGTGACGATGGTGTAGTCGTCCGGAGTGTAGGCCGGAGTGTAGGCATCCTTCGTGGGATCATCGATCGCCACCGCCGGATTCTTCGGGTCGGGAATGGTGTCCTCGACCTTCGACCAGAAGATCTGCTTGCCGCGGTAGCGGGCGCCGGCGCCGACACGCAGGCCCTTCAGGCGGCCCGTCTGGAAGGTGTAGTCGGCGAACACGTTCGCGACCGGCTGGTCCTGCTGGAGGCGCTTGCCGTCGACGATGTTCCGGCGGAACGAGTAGATGTTGTTGTATGCCGTGACCGCGCCGTTCACATCGGAAGAGCGTTCGTTGATCGGGATCGTCTCGTTGACCCGCGCGACGTTGTCGGAACCGATGATGACGCCCGCGTCGTTGGCGATCTGGCGGAAAATGGCCGCGTTTTTGTCGATGTAGTCGCGCACGTCGGGGTAGGCGTTGGCCTCGTAGAGCCGGGGTAGGCCGAGGTTGCCGGTGAGGCGGAAGGCACGCGTGGGGTTGAACGTGACCTCGATCTCGTAGCCCTCGCCGCTGCGGGTGCGGGTGTCGCGGTATTGTGTCGGCAGGCGACCCATGCCGCGGATGTTGCGTCCGGTGGCGCTGGTGTCGCCGACGACGTTGGCGTCGTAAAGCGTGTTGAAGAAGCCGGGACCGTCCTGAGGGATCGTGTTGTTGATCTCCTCGGTGGTGTAGTAGGTGAAGTTGAGGTTCAGCTTGTTGTCGAAGAGCTCCATGCGGACCGAGTAATCGATGCCGGTGGCGACGGTGGGTTCGAGGGAGCGGCCGTCGATACGCACGATCGATCCCGGCGGGTTGAACGTCTCGGCGAAGTTGATGGCCGGGTTGAACCACGAGGCGAAATGGAAGACCGAGCCGACGCTGCGCGTCACCTGGCGGCCCTGGACGGGGGGAGGGTTGTAGTCGTCCTTGAAGCGCACGCCCGAGTACTGCGGCAGGGGATTGCCGATCGAGTCGCGGGGGCGGATGGCGGCCTCCTGAAGCGGACCGACGGCCACGCCGTTGGCGTCGCGTGGCGTGTAGGTGAGACCGTTGTAGTCGGCGGGAGCGCCGGGCCGGAGGATCCGGTAGGTGGCGGGCCAGTTCATCGGGTAGTCGCCCTGGTGGATCTGCTGGCGGCTCTCGAAGAAATAGGAGTCGCGGCGGACGGCGCCGAGTACGACCCAGCGGCCGCGGAGGAACTTCGCGTTGAGCGAGGCGAGGGCGTAATTGAAGCGGTTGGTGGTGATGTTCTGGGTGTCGCGTCGGTCGGCCTCGATGGCCCAGATGGGGCTGATGGTCTCGGGGATGTTGGTGTTGGGATCGATGTAGCTCAGCGTGCGGCCGGCTAGGTCGGGCGAAGGCCGGCTGGTGGTGTTCCAGTAACGGCGGATGCGGATGCGCTGGTTGCTGAACGCCCATTGGCGTTGGTCCGTGCCGCGGGCGACGCTGAGGTAGCGATGGTCGCTGGTGTTCTGGCTGTTGTTGGATCCGCCGAGGGAGTTGAGCGTGAAATTCCCGAAGCGGGTGGGGAGGACGTAGGCGAGGGCGGCGCGGCCGTTGTTCTCGGTGAATGTGCGATAGCCGCGCATGTACTGGCCGTCGCCGTAGGCCTGGAGGAAATTGTCGTTGGGCTGGCCGTTGGGCAGCACGCGGTTGATGTCGATGTAGATGTTGGGCAGGTCGCGGTTGGGTTCGCCGTTGGTGAGCGCGGAGGTGCGGTTGAAATCGCCGGCGATCTCGAAGTGCAGGTTGCCGCGCCGGTGGTGGTAGGTGAGCTGCAGATCCTTGAACCGTTGCGCGAGGATCGGGAGGTCGGGCGACAGCGTGAAATCCTCGGTGGGCGTGCGGAAGAACGAGAAGCGTTCCGCGTTGGCGAAGCGGTCCTTGGGCACGTTGATCTCGTAGAGCAGGTTGGCGCCGGCGGTGTTGAACGAGGTGGCGCTGCCGTACGTGTAGCCGGCGATCGGGGTGGTGGCGGTGTTGCCGCCGGCGACGGTGATCGGATCGTTCTGGTAGTTGAACACGACGCCTGGAGCGGCGAACGGCTGGTAAATGAAGTAGTTCGTCCCGCGGCGGTTGACGCCGATCGCGTTGGCGTTGGAGGGCAGGGTCGCCAGGGCGCGCGGCGCGGAATAGGTGGTTCCGTTCCAGCCGGAGAACCGGTCGTTCAGGAACGTCACCGCCGACTGCCGCGAGTTTTCCCCGTACTCGCCCTCGACGCGCAGCTCGCCGTCGCGCCATGGCTTCCACGTCGTGGTGAGGAACACCGCCTTGCGCTTGTCGAAGTCCTTCTGGCGCCAGCCGCCCGCGTCGCCCCACACACCCGCGGCGCGCACGGCGAAGCGTTCGCCAAGGGGCTGGTTCACGTCGAAGGTCCCGCGGTAGTTTTCCCAGGAGCCCGCGGCGAACTGAAGTTGCCGCACCGGACGCCCGGTCTGCGCGCGCTTGGTGGTCGCCGAGCTGATGCCGCCGAGCGAGCCGTTGCCGAAGAGGATGGCGTTGGGGCCGCGGCCGAAATCGTACCGCTCCAGGTTGTAGGAATCGCCGTTGTTGAACTGCGGGAAAAAGTTCCGCTGCGGCCGTCCGGCGCCCGCGCCGCGCACGGTGTACTGGATCGGATTGAAGAAGAAATTCTGCTGTCCGTTGTCCACCGCCACCGTGCTCGAGGTGGTCCATTCGGCGGCCGATTGCAGGTCGGTGAGGTTGAGCGCGTCGAGAAAGTCGCGGGTCACCACCGAATACGCCACGGGCGTGTCGCGCAGGTCGGTCGCCAGGCGACCGCCGGCCATCGAGCTCGCCGCGGCGAAACCGGTGTCGCGGTCCGTGCTCACTTCAAACGGTGAGAGGCGCACGGCCTCCTCGGAAGGCACCGCGGTGGCCGCGCGCGGGGCGGGCAGGGCGGAGGCGGCGGGCGCGACTTGGGCGCGGGCGGAGGGCGCGGCGATCGAGAGCAGGCAGATTAGGTGCGGCAGTGGGGTTCTCATGGGTGGCGTCGACACCGGCGGGGTGTTCGAGAGGCGGGTGGCCGGTGTCTCCGTTGAGGAATCCGGTCCACTATCTCATCGTCAACCCAACACCCGCTTGCAATCTCGCGACCTCGTCGCCCCGCATGTCCGCTCGCCTCCCAGCCGAGACCAAAGCTCCCGACGGTTTGGAGCGTCCTCCGTTGACGCCGCCCTCGTCGCGCCGCCGGTTCCGGCGTTGGGAAGTAATCGGGGTCGCCGCGGCCCTGGTGTTCAGCGGCTGGTTCTTCCAGTTCATGGTCCGGGCGAACAACGGGTTCGAGGACTGGGGTGATCTCGACTACTACAAGCTGCTGGTGCGCGGCTGGCGGAAGGGCCAATTGAACATCGACAAGGATCCCTCGCCGGAATTGCTGGCGCTGAAGGATCCCTACGACCCGGAACAGAACGGGCCGTACAAGCTGGGGGACATCTCGCTCTACAAGGGGAAATACTACACCTACTTCGGTGCCGCGCCGGCGCTCACCTTGATGTGGCCCTACGCCGTGCTCACGGGCCGCGAGTTGGTGACGGGACAAGCCACGCTGGTGTTCTGCCTCGTGGCTTTGGTGACGGCCTCGTGGCTCTGGCTCGCGGTGCGTTGGCGATATTTTCCGGACAGCCATCCGCTCATCGCGCCGGCCGGCATCCTGTGCCTCGCGTTTGGGACGCACCTGCTCGCCTTGGCCCAGCGTCCGATGATGTGGGAATTGCCGATCTCCGCGGGCATCGCGTTCGTGCTCCTCGCCGCCGCGGCCTGCTTCCGGGCGGTGCACGGTGAACGGCCGGTTCTTGCGATGGCGGCCGCGGGACTTTGCCTCGGGCTCGCGGTGGGCTCGCGTCCGACGTGTCTGCTGGCCGGAGGAATGCTGCTGATCCCCGTCTGGCGCGCATGGCGCGAGGCGCGTCCCGGAGCCGAGTGGTGGCGACTCGGTTTGGCCGCCGGCGTCCCCCTCGCGCTCTGCGGTCTGGCAATAATGGCCCACAACCACGCGCGTTTCGAATACCCGTTCGAGTGGGGTCAAAACTACCAGCTGTCGGGCGCCTACGAGAGCAAACTGGTCCACTTCGCCGCGCGGTTTTTCCCGCACAACTTTTCCGTCTACTTTTTCCAGCCGCTTTTGTGGTCGACCGAGTTCCCCTTCGCTTTAGCGCAGGCGATCGAGATCTCGCACATCCCGGACTACTTCGGAACCGAGGAGGTCTGCGGTATCGCGGTGACGTTTCCGTATGTGTGGTTCCTGCTCGCGCTACCCCTCGCCTGGTGGCGCCGCGATGGAAGCGATTCCCGCGGGCTCGGCGCCGCGGTGCTCGGCCTCGTGCTCTACGTGGTGCCGGTGGGTGGGCTGATCCTCAGCTACTTTTCGACCACGATGCGCTATCAGACCGACTACGCCGTCGGGCTGGCCGTTCTGGCGCTTATCGGACTGCTCGCATTGGAGCGGCGCGCTCAGTCGGCGGGACGCCGATGGAGGCGGGTTTTGCTCGTTTCCTTTTCACTGGCGACCTTGACCACCGTCTCGGTGGGTACGCTCGTCGCCTTCGATTATCACAGCCGCTCGATGCGGCAGCCTTGGTCGCGGGGATGGCAGCTGCTGGCGGCAAAGACCGAGGGCTGGCTGGCGGAGACGGCACGTCTGGCGGGAGCCGTGGATGGCCCCGAGGTGCTGAAGACCCGCTTCAAGCAACGCCCGATCGGAACGGTCGAGACCTTCTGGCGTCCCGCCGACGACCGCTTGCGGCATCGCATCCTCGTCGAACACATCGGCGAGCGGCTGATCCGTTTCGGGGTGGTCGTGGCGGACGCACCGGTGATCTGGGGGCGGCCCTTGAAGTGGGACCCGGGGCACACGCATACGGTCACGGTGCAGTCGCCGGCGCTTTACCAGCCCGGCGGACACCGCTGGGCCAAGGGTGCTCGCCGCGTGGAGGATTTTCGGGAGCGTACGGGCATCGCGGTTTGGTTCAGCGGCGGCCGGGCGGTGCAGGCCGTGGTCCCGGAATTACCGGTCAGTCATCGGGTTGGTGGCGCCCTTGGCCCGGATTTTTCCGGAGAGGTGCGAGACCGGTTCTCACGGTTGTTCCGCCGCGACGAGCTCACTCATGGAGTCTTTGATGACCAGCCGCCGCGGGGCGGCGTGCTACGCATGCGCGTGGTGGTGCCTTCCGTCATGCGGCCCGAGGGCGAGCCGCTCTTTGCCGCCGGCGCGCATTACCGTTCGAACATCCTTTTCGTCGAACCCGCGCCGGGCGGGGTAAAATTCACCTACGAGCGTTACACGATTTCGCGCGTGAGCTCGCCGGTCGTCGCCGTCAATCCCCGCGGACACGAGATCGAGTTCAGCCTGCCCTCGTTCAACCCCGCGGCTTACGGCCATGAGGCCGAGGGAGAGGCCGTTTTGAGAATCGACGGCGTGGAGGTGTTTCGCACCAAAACGACCGGCTACGAATTTCCTTGGGGGCAGGAGCGGCTCGGCAACAACCCCTTCGGCCACACCACGGGCGAACACTTTCGCGGCTGGCTGCTCGACGTCCGCTGGACGCGCTAAGCCCCGGGGTCAGCGCCGGAGGGCGGCGGCCGCGGCGCGTTGGAACGCCACCCGTACCTCGCTCGCGTCGCTGTTGGGGAAGTTCGCGCGCTGCACCATGAGGACGTATGCCACGCCCTTGGCTGGATCGATCCACGCCTGCGTGCCCCAGGCTCCACCGTGACCGTACGATCCGGGCGAAAGCACCTCGGCGGCGCCGGCGTGCGGCGTCTTAAGGACGCAGGTTCCGATGCCCCAGCCGTAGTTGGCGCCGTGTTTGCCGAAGGTCTCGTTCTGGAAGAATCCCGTGGGGAGATCGCCGGTGACGACCGACGACAACGCCTGCACGGCCTTGGCGCTGAGCACGCGTTTGCCCTCAATCATGCCGCCGCCGAGCAACAGCTGGCAAAAGCGGGCGTAGTCTTCGGCCGTCGAGAAAAGGCCGCCGTTGCCCAGCGGGGGACCGTCCGCGCGGCCGTACTCCGCCCGGGCCGGGGCGGGTTCGAGGGCTCCGTTCTCCTTCTTTCGCGCGTAGGCTGTCGCGATCCGGGCGCGTTGATTGGCGTCGGGGTAGAAAGTGGTGTCCTTCATGCCCAGCGGTTCGAAGATGCGCTCCCGCACGAAGACGTCGAACGGCTTGCCGCTCACGACCTCGACGATGCGTCCCGCGAGGTTGATCCCCGACTGGCAGTATTTCCACTGTGCGCCCGGTTCGAATTGCATCCGCGCCGCGAGCCAGAGGGGTGCGAGTTCCGCGAGGGTCCGCGCTTTCAGCGCGGCGGGCCCCGAGGCCTCTCCGAGGCCCGAGGTGTGGGAAAGGATTTGCGTGAGGGTAAGGTTTGCGGGTCGGCCCGAGGGCGTCTTCAACGCGGCGAACTCCGGCAGGTATTTCGCGACGGGATCCCCAACGGAGAGGCGGCCTTCGTCCTGCAGTATGAGGATTGCCGCGCCGGTGACGGGCTTGGTCATCGAGGCGATCCAGAACAGCGCGTCAGCCGGCATCGGCTTTCCGGCCGCGAGGTCGGCGAGCCCATTCGCCTCCCGGTGAAGAACCTGGTTGGCGGTTACCACCATCGTCACCGCGCCGGCGATCTCGCGGCGGGCCACCATTTCTTGCATCGCCGTGCCGACACCCGGCAGGACCGGCGTGGCGGGTAGGGTAGCGGCGGAGAACGTCGCGAATAGAAAGGAGGCGGGGAGGATTCGGAGCGCTTTCATCGGGTGGCGCGGAGCGCAGCGGCGCGACTTTGGTGAGGCGAGCCCGAATGTTGGCGGGACAAGGCGCGTTCGCGCTGGTTTTCCATTGCGGGAGCAAGGACCGGGTCTTCAATCCCGACTTCTTTCCACCGCATGTATCTCAAGGCGCTCAAGCTGCACGGGTTCAAAAGCTTCGCGGATCCCACCACCCTTAAGTTTGAGCCCGGCGTGACCGCCGTTGTCGGTCCCAATGGTTGCGGCAAGTCCAACATCGCGGACTCCATCCGCTGGGTGCTGGGCGAGCAGAGCGCGAAGGCCCTGCGCGGCGGCAAGATGCAGGATGTCATTTTCGAGGGCGCCGACACCCGCAAGCCGGCGCAGATCTGCGAGGTCTCCCTGCTCCTCACCGAGTGCGAGAAACAGCTGGGCAGCGAATTCCACGAGATCGAGATCACGCGCCGAGTGCACCGCGACGGCCAGAGCGAGTACGCCTTCAACGGCCAGCCTTGCCGGCTCAAAGACATCCAGAAGCTCTTCATGGATACCGGCGTGGGTCGGACGAGCTACTCGATCATGGCGCAGGGCCAGATCGACCAGATCCTGTCGTCCAAGCCGGAGGAGCGCCGTGCGGTGTTCGAAGAGGCGGCCGGCATCACCAAGTACAAATCGCAGCGGCGCGAGGCGCTGCAAAAGCTCTCGCTGACGGATCAAAATCTCGCCCGCGTGGCCGACGTGATCGGGGAGGTTTCCCGTCAGATCGGCAGCCTTCGCCGGCAGGCCGCCAAGGCGATGCGTTACAAGCGTCTCAGCCACCGGCTGCGGCACCTCGCGCTCGCCTGGAGCGGGCGTCAGCACTCCGAACTGGCCGCGACTCTCGCCGACCTCGAGAGCCGGGTGACCGGACTGCGCGCCTCCGCGGACGAACGCCGCGCTGGGCTCGACGCCCAGGAAAACGCGCTCGCCGAGCGTCGGGCTTTGCGGGGCCGTCTGGGGCAGCGCGTCCAGGACGCGCAGCAAGCGGTCTTCGATGTGCGCTCGCAGCGTGAGGCCGCGGAGAACGGTTCCAATCTCGCCGAGATCAAACGCGCCGGCCTCGAGGACCGCCTGACCTCTTCCCGCGGTAGCATCGATGAGTTGGAAATGCAGTTGCGCGAGGTCGCGGCCCAGGCCGACACCGGTGCGCAGGACAAGCAGCAGCAATTGGAACTGCTCGGCGGCAGCGACGCCGCCTTCCAGCAGCGCAACCGTGAGCTGGGAATCACCGAGGGCGAACTCTCTCGGCTGGAACAGGAGCTCAACCAGGCCAAGTTTGAGCTGCTGCAGATGGAAAGCACGGTCGCGCGACTCCGCGCCGATTGCTCGGGCTACGAGGTCGACCAGAAGACCAGCGTCCATAAGCACGACCTGCTCGCGCAGGAACTCACCGGAGTCCGCGCCCAGCGCGAAGCCGCGGAGCAGCTCGCCGCCGAGGCGATCGCCCGCGTGGAGGAGGCCCTTGCGGGCCGCGCCCGCGCCAACGACGAGAGTGCCGCGGCGCAGCAGGCGGTCACCGATCTCACCCGCGAGTTCCGAGATTCCCAGCGCCGGCTGCAGGAGATTGATCGTCAGCTGGCCCAGCGCACCGCGCGGCTGCGGCTCCTGCAGCAGTTGCAGGAAAAGTGGGAAGGGTTCGGCGAGGGCGCGAAGGCCGTGTTACAGGGCCGTTTGGACACTGCGCTCGCCGGCGCGAAGGTGGTGCCCATCACCCACGGGCTTTCGGTGAAGGCGGATTTCGGCAAGGCGGTCGAGGCGATCCTTGGCTCCGCCGCCGAGGCGATCAGCGTGGCCGAGCTCGGCACCGCGCTACGAATTTTGGCTCAACTGGAGACCGAGCAGATCGGTGCCGCCGTTTTGCGTGTCACCGAGATGGGACTGCGCACCGAAGGATTCCACGAGCTGCCGCCAGGGTTGGTGCCGGCGGTTTCCGCTTTGGGTGATGTCGACCCGGCCCATCCGGCGCTCGGTGTTCTGCGCGAATCCTACATCGCCGAGGATCTCGGCGCGTTCCTTGAGTTCTGGAAGGCCAATCCGGCCTTTCCGTTCCTCGCCGTCGCCACGCGCAAGGGTGACCTGGTCGATCGTCGTGGTTTGGTCTTTGGTGGTCACCACGGCAATCGCCGCTCGGCCCAGAGCATCGTTCAGCGTGAGATCGACCTGCGTGAGACGTCGCGCCTGCTGGCCGATGACCAAAAGGTTCACGACGACCAGAAGACGGCTATCGATGCGCTCACGGCGCGCCTCACCGAGGCTGAGCAGGTTGTCGAGCAGCGTCGGGCGGACGTCCTTTCCGCGACCCAGGCCCTCGCCTCCGTGCAGGCCGAGGAGCGGGGCGCGCGTCGTAACGCCGACGACGTGGGCACGCGGCTCACGCGGATGGAGTCGGAGCTCGCCGCGCTGGAGCAGGCACGCAACGAGGCGCACGCCCGGTGGGAGAAGGCGCAGGCGGGCTTGGCCGAGGCCGAGACCGCCGCGGCCGCGCGCCGCGAGGATATCCGCCGGCTTGAGACGCGGATCACGGAGGTGCGCACCGATCGCGATTTGAAGCGCGAGACGCTCGCGCAGGCCCGCCTCGAGCTCGCCGAGAGGCGCCAAAAGGTCGAAGTCATCGACCGCGGTCTCGGCGAAATGCAGCGCCGTAGGTTTCAGCTGAACGAACTGCTCGTGCAACGACAGCTTGAGATCGAGTCGTGGACCGAGCAAGTCACCCAGCTCGGTCACGAAGCCGCCGTGCAGCGCGAGCGGGCGGCGGCGCTCGCGGAGACGCTGCAGGTTTCGCAGGAACAGGTGGAAGCCGCGCGGCGCGAGCTGTCCGAGGCGGAGAGCGGCATCTCCGGTCTGGAGTCGGCCCAGCAAGCGGTGCGGCAGGAGTCCGAGCGCGCCTTCCAGGAATTGAGCACCCACGAGGTGCGTTTGGCGGAAACGCGCCAGCGCGTGGAGTTCCTCGCCGAGGAGGCGATGCGTGAGTTCCAGACCGCCATCGGCACCGTCGACTGGCGGATGCAACTCTGGCGCGCGGAGGATGAGCC
>Ga0075471_10003004_pt1 | contig 11025 bp, 5 predicted proteins | sample DEB19_08_DNA_2_FD_74787 | JGI IMG/M metagenome (GOLD analysis project Ga0075471, IMG submission 74787) | Aqueous microbial communities from the Delaware River and Bay under freshwater to marine salinity gradient to study organic matter... | ecosystem: Environmental > Aquatic > Marine > Coastal ... | reverse complement strand
TTCTTTGATCAGGCAGGCACCTACACCGTCACGATGACGGGCGCTTTGGCGTGTCTGGACATCACCGTCTCCGCAGGCACCGTCACCTTTGCCAATGGTGGAGCTACACTTGGTGTTCGTGGCTCTATGTTGCTGCTAGCCGGAACGGTTTGGAATCTAGGGGGAGTTCTTACTTTTTCTTCAACCACGACCGGAAGGACTGTTACAACAAATGGAGTAACAATTAACTCCTCTACGGTTATCTTTAACGGTGTTGGGGGTGGATGGACGCTTGGGAGCGCCTTAACTACAGCTAGCTCTCAGGGTGTAACAGTTACTGCCGGTTCATTTGACACCGGTAACTACAACGTAACTTGTGGTCCATTTACGATTAGTGGCACATCTACACGTTCTGTAACGCTAGGAAGTTCAACTATTTCCTTTGGCAATGGAAATATTGGTGGCACTTGGATTGCCACAACCATAACGGGGCTTACTTTCAACGCTGGCACATCCACACTTACTACCGCACAATCTACCCTTACTTTTACTGGTGGTGGCCTAACCTACAACAACCTGTCCATAACAAGCGGGGGATCGGCAAAAACTATTGGCGGAGCAAACACTTTTAATAATCTTACTATTGCGGCCCCGGGCAGCGCAGGAGTTACGCCAGTCACTTTTGACTCCCAACAGACCATCAACGGCACCTTGTCCACCACGGGCACGGCAGGCAACCGGCGCGTGTTCTTTGCATCAGCCACTTACGGCATCTCTGTTGACCTTGTAGTCAACTCTGCCCCCAGCCTTACGGATGCAGACTTCCGTGGTCTATACGTTACAGGAACAGCAGCACCTATCAGCGGCACCAGGATTGGCAACAGAGGCGAGTGCAGCGGCATCACGTTCAGTACGCCTAAGACGGTCTATCTAAATTTATTAAGTGGTAGCTGGTCAGGCAACGCATGGGCGGCTAGTTCAGGCGGAACTCCAAACACGAATAATTTTCCGCTGCCACAAGACACCGCAGTCATTGACAACAGCAGCTCGGGGTCTTCAGTGACCTTGGACACTGCTATTGGCTGGCTGCCGACGGTGGATATGTCACTGAGAACCTCGCTTATCACCGTGGCAATCAATGGCAACACTGTTTATGGAAACTGGATCAATGGTTCTGGGACCTCTTTCACTGGGGCCTCTACACTCACGTTTTCTGGGGGCACTACCCAAACCATTACCAGCGCAGGAAAAACCTTTACCGGCTCAATCACAATCGATACCTTTGGGGGCATTGTTCAACTTGCTGACGCGCTGAATCTTTCATCAAGTACGCTGACTGTTACTAATGGCACGTTTAATACGCAGGGTTACAGCCTAACGCTAAACACGTTTTCATCTAACAACAGTAACGTAAGAACGATTAGTCTGGGGGCGTCAACAGTCACAATCAACTCGGGGAACCTGGTCAATTTTACGTCCTCGACCAATCTGACCTTTAACGCGGGGACATCTTTACTTAATCTTAACGGTCTCAACCCGCAAATTAACACGGGGTCAGGCCTTACGTTTTACGACGTAGCGGTAAGCAATGGTTCTGCCGGATCATTTACTGTCGCGGGCGTCGCAACCTATCGCAACCTAACTTTTACCCCTCCCGGGTCGCCAGGTATCCGATCGGGGGTGTTTAACGCCACCCAAACCATAACAGGCACTTTAACTTGTGCAGGGACTACTGCGGTTCGTCGCATCCTTTTATGCTCCAGTCTCTTAGACACGCAGATAACTATTACAGCAAATGCCATATCGGCAGATAACTGTGATTTCAGGGATATAAATTTAACGGGAGCCGCAGCAGGGGCTGCTCCAACACGCGCCGGCAATTGCGGCAATAACGCAGGAATTGTTTTTCCGTCACCAAAAACAGTGTACTGGAACCTGGCCGGAACTCAGAGCTGGAGTGCTACTGCATGGGCCCCTACTTCAGGAGGAACGCCTGACATTAACCAGTTTCCTTTGGCACAAGACACTGCCGTTTTTGATAACGCGGGAGCTGCCGGGGCAATTACGATAGACGCCAATTGGAACACTGGAACCCTTAACATGGGGGCCAGAACGACTACATACTCGATTACCATATCCTCCACGTTCACACTGTATGGGGATTTTATCGGGAGCCCTGGCATCAGTTTTTTCAGCAGTGGAACTCTTGCGTTTGCTGAGGTTGGAACGCAGCTTCTTACATCCAATACAGTTGATTTTACATGTAGCCTATCGGTTATCCGACCATCTACTCGTCTCCAGCTTGCATCAGCTTTGACGCTGAACTATTTACAGGCGCTTTCTATTACCTTCGGAGGATTTGACGCGGCCACATACAGTGTGACTGTGGGCTCTTTTTCCGCTCCAGCTGGAGCGAACTACGTCAACATGGGGAGTGCCCTGTGGACAATTACTGGGGCAAGCGGAACCATTTGGAGCTACGTTTCCAGCACGCCCCCAATCATAGGTACGGCGGATATTCTCCTTTCATACAACGCCAGTGGGGGTTCCACTCGAACTTTTTCTGCTAATAGCTACGGCTACAACAAATTAACGATCGGTGGGGTCACCGGCGGTCAGGCCACTGTGGCCATTTTAGGGGCCCCCTATTTCAAGGAATTGGCGTCAGTTCGAACGGTTCCACATACGATAACCTTTAACTCTGGAAACACCACCACCATCGGAAAATGGTCTGCCACAGGCACGGTTGGTAACGTCATTACAGTTGGACCTTCAACGGCGGCAACTCCTTACACGTTATCCATCAATGCCCCGGCAGCCTCTGGCATTGACTACCTGTCGATTAGTTATTGCACTGTCGCAGCAACCAGCCCAGGCGAGTTTTACGTCGGTGCAAACAGCACTGCTGGTGCGGGCAACACCCGGGTCGTCTTCACCGCAACCCCTGCACCGCGCACGCTGTATTGGGTCGGAGGAACCGGAAACTGGTCTGTCACCACCAGTTGGTCAACTTCCTCTGGTGGAGCATCCGGCGCGGCTATCCCGACGTCATTGGACACGGTGAACTTCAACTCAGCGTCTGGCGCTGCAAGCTATACAGCAACAATTGATGCGGGTGTAACGATTGCTCGCTGTGCGGCATTCAATCTGGCAGCGCCCGCATCTGGCACTGTGAATATTGCGGGAACTGTGGGCATTGCTTTTCATGGAAGTATCTCTTTCCCGGTGTCCGGAGCAACCTGGTCAAACACTGGTCCAATGATCTGGTCAGGTAACTCTAGCAATACATTTAACCAAGGAGGTGTCGGGCTATCCACCAGTACAGCAAATATTACTGTTAACGGGTCGGGAGCAACGTGGACGCTGGCAAGTGGCCTTGGCCAGGCGGTATTTACCATCGCCGTTGGATCGTTTGCCACCAATAATTTCAACTGCAACTTTGTTGGATTTTCGGACAGCAGCTATGGCGTTTACTCCCTTTCTCTTGGATCAAGCACCATAACGCTAGGGGGTGGCACTGTATCCCTGCCTGCGGTGAACGGCATAGTTAATGCCGGAACATCGACATTTTCCATGAGCGGTGGAACTGGATTCAACGGAGGGGGAAAGACCTACAGCACACTGACTTGGGGTGGATTTTCTGGGTCAACATTTAGCCTATCCGGTGCCAATACATTCACAAACCTGCGATTTAACACCAGTACCAACGTCGGAGTTTCGCTGTATTCCATAGGTGCCAACCAAACAGTGACTGGGACTTTGACCCTTAATCCGGCGGGCACCTTATACAGCAGGCGCAGCTTTTTGTTCTCTAGTACTCTTGGCACGCAACGCACCATAACCGCCAATGCTTTGGCTGCGGGTGCGGGAGACTTTGATTTCAGAGACATTGTCATTGCGGGAGCCGCTGCTCCGATCAGCGGCGCTCGGTTTGGAGATTGCCTAAACAACAGCGGGATCACTTTTCCGGCCGCAAAGACGGTTTACTGGAATCTTACTGGTTCGGTCAACTGGTACGACAACGGTTGGGCGCTGTCGTCTGGAGGTGCCCCGGCCCTTGCAAATTTTCCGCTTGCCCAAGATACCGCTGTTTTCAACAATACGGGCCTTCTCTCGTCGTGTAGTCTGGCGACCTACTACAACATGCCGTCGTTGGACATGAGCGCCAGAACGACGACGGGGACCGTGTCTATCACCGCCAGTATGACCTTTTACGGGGACATTCGTCTTGGGGGGCCTCTCGCCTCGTTTAGCGTCAATGGCACAACGACCCTATCCGGTCAAAACAAAACCGTCACCATAAACTACAACGGCCAAAATTCGCTTTCGCAGTTGACCATCAACGCCCCGGGGGGCACGATTCAAATGCAAAGTGCCATAGGCATTGCCAACAACAGTTTTACGGTTACTGCTGGAACTCTTGTCACGAACAACTACAACATTTCCGGTCCTGGATTTTCGACTTCTGGTACTTTGGCCAAAGTGCTGCAACTCGGCTCCAGCAACATCACCTCAAACGCACTCACTGGCATAAGCATCACAACATCGGGGCTGACACTCACAGGAACTGGCACCTTTAGTCTCACATCGGCCAGTGCGAAGTCGTTTTCAGGGGGAAGTTTCAACTATGGAAACATGACCCTTAATCAGGGTGGGGCAGGTGCGCTGACCGTCAGTGGGAACAACACGTTCAGCAGCATCACTAACACGTACAGCGCCACAGGGGCTACCTCCATTTCATTTGGCACATCAACGCAGACGCTGACCGGTGGGTGGAGCGCGGGCGGTGGAGCGGGCCGCGTGTTAACTATCACGGGCTCAACGGCCACCTTAATCTACACCGGGTCGGGAGCCGCGTCCAACGTCGACTACTTGAGCATTTCGGGCATCAGGGCATACGACTTAGTCAACGAGTGGTATGTCGGTACCAACTCCACAAACGGCGGATCGCTGGGATTTATTTTTGCATCAGGCGCAGGCAACGTCTACAACGTCACGGTTACCGAGACCTCCACGTCTTTGGACGCGCTCAACAGTGCGTTGATATTTTTATCGTCAATCCAAGAGACCCTGCAAGGTAGTGATGTTATCGATGACCAGCTTGTGATGACAGGGTCCGTTAGCGACAGCGCCCAGGCATACGATCAAGCGGAGTCCCAGGCAGTCCTGGTCTCCGTTGCCAATGAGTCGGCGCAGGCTCTTGACCAGGTGACCACGCAAGCCGATATGGGTTCATCGATAGATGAGGCCGCTCAGGCGCTAGACCAGGTAAATGCTCAGGCCACTTTCCTGTCCGATGCTCAAGAGACTGCCCAGGTTGACAATTCTTCCTCTGCTCAATTGGACATGTTTCCGGCCGTTGACGAGGCTGCTCAAGTCGACGACCTGTCGTCGTCCGTGGTCAGTTTTTCGTCAACGGTATCTGAAGATGGTCAGATCAGCGAAAGTGTCAATGCACAGGCGGACCTTCTTGCGTCAGCAAATGAGGTTGCCCAGGCCCTGGATACTGTCACCACGCAGGCCACCTTCCTTGCCGACGCGAGCGAGACCGCACAAGTTTTGGACGTAGCGAACGCCCAACTGGACATGTTCCCGGCTGTGGATGAATCGGCGCAGGCCGACGATGCCATCTCCGCAGCGGCCAACTTCGCCGTGTCGGTGTCTGAAGATGGACAGGCTTTGGACGCTGTGTCGGCGATCGCATCCTTTGGGGCATTGGCCAATGAGACGGCTTCCGCCCTTGATCAGGTCAGCGCACTGGCAGACCTTGGATCGTCCGTTTCTGAGGTTGCCCAAGCCAGTGATGCTGCTCGCGGGACCGCAGATTTCGGCAGTGCGGTTTCTGAAACAGTAAACGCTTCTGATACGCCATCCACGCGCGTCACTTTCCGCACTGATGTCAGCGACACGGTTCAAGTGTCTGATCAAAATTCCACGCAAATCACATTTCGCTCAGCTCTGTCTGAGACCATGCGAGCTTCAGATCAAACCAGCTCGCTTGCTGGTTTTGGATCAGCGATCGGCGAAACCACCACCGCTCAGGATCAAGTTCTGGTTGATGCCAGCGTTTTTAATGCGTCAACCGATGAAACTTCCGGCGTGTCTGACGCATCTACTGCTCAGGCCCTGTTTAGCAGCGATGTGAACGATACTGCTGCACCGTCCGACACAGCATCCTCAGCGCAGCGCTTTGCCACCGAAATTTTGGAGACCGTTCAAGGTCTAGACAGCGTTTCTGCGGCACAGCGCTTCGTCTCTAGGGTTTCAGAGACCAATACGGCATCGGATCAGACCTCTGTCGCTGCCAGCGTCTTTGGCGCATCGACGGCAGAAACTGTTCGTGCCAGTGATCAAACCCGCAGCCTGGTGGTAATTTTTGGCTCTATTTCAGACACTGTCACTGCGCGAGACACAACCGTTGGATTTTTGGTTTTTCCAGCCAATATTTCTGACACGGTTCAGCCATCAGACCAGGTAGCTGGACGGGTTCTTTTTAGGGCAAACCTGTCCGAACAGTCTAGCGCGTCTGATACGGTATCCCCGCAAAAGGTGTCTAACAGCAGCCTGTCTGAAACTTCCAGCGCCTCCGATCAAATTGCCGTTGGACCCAGCGTCTTCAACGCTACTCTGTCAGAAACAGGCCAAGGAACCGATCAGGCCCAAACCCAGGCGGTGTTTGCCAGCCAAGCATCCGAGTCTGCTACTGTCAACGACAGCACAGCAGCGGCCATGATTGCACTTGGTAGCGTCTCTGAAACTGCCCAGGCCATTGAGTCTTTCTTGTCTAACCAGACCTTTTCCGCCAATGCCAGTGAGAACATTACAGCGGCGGATGTTGCCCAGGCTTTGGCCACTTTCCAGGCCGCCGCCAGCGAAACCGCTCGGGCCTCTGACCAGGCTTCTACGGTCGTAGTTTTTGCCGGAACAGTTGCCGAACAGGCCAGTATCTCGGACCTGGCGATCGTGGCGGCCAGTATTTTCAACGCGGCGCTGCAGGAGCAGGTTCAGGCCCAGGAAACGATGGATGCCCCGGGGTCCGTCTACAACCCCCGGATTGCAGACACTGTTCAGACCCAAGATGCTGCTTCAACAGCCTTGACGGTGGGCCCAGCGGTCAGCGAAACAGCGCAAGTGTCCGACCAAAATAGTGCTGTCTTCATCGCCGTCAGCCAGATCAGCGAATCTGCCACGGCACTTGATGCAACCAGTGTTGTCCTGGCTTTTGCTGCGCGGACCGAGGACAACGCGTCGGCATCCGACATCACGCTGGTGGCCCCGTCCATCTTCAGCGCCATCGCACTGGCTTCCGCCCAGGCCCTGGACAACGCCGACGCCTCGGGCAGCGTCTTCAATGCCTCGCTGACTGAGTCGGCCGTCATGCTGGACTCGTTGATTGGTGGGTTCTTGTGGACTCTGATCGACGACAGTCAGACGCCGAACTGGCAGGGTATGCCGGCCGTCCAGGTAGCGGGGTGGGTTCAGGTGGATGACACCCAAACCACGAACTGGCAAAATGTCCCCAGTGAGCAGGGGGCGACCTGGACCCAGATCGACACAGAAAACACCCCGAACTGGCAGCAAGAACCACCTCCATAAGGAAGCACCATGGCGAGCACTTATTCCAACCTTAAAATTGAACTCATTGGTACGGGCGAACAGTCCAACACCTGGGGCACGACCACCAACACTAATTTAGGCACTGCAGTTGAGCAGGCCATTGTGGGGATGGGTTCTGTTGTATATGCGTCCGACGCCAACTTGACCATCACATTGACGGACACCAACGCATTGCAGGCTGCGCGGGCTTTGGTGTTGAACGTGACCTCTTCTGTGAGTCTTACGGCAACCCGACAACTGGTTGTGCCCACAATTCAAAAGCAGTACATCGTACAGAACAATACGACTGGATCGCAGAGCATTACTGTCAAAACCTCTGCAGGAACGGGCATCACCGTTCCTAGTGGTCGAAAAGCACATCTATACGTCGACGGGACAAACGTCATACAGATGTTTGATTTTGTCAACATCAATGGCGGGTCAATTGAAAACACCCCAATCGGTGCCGTCACCCCTGCAAGCGGCGTCTTTACCAGCGTCTCTGCGAACGGAGTTACTCTAAGTAAGGGAGCAACTTCGGTTGCCACAAACACGGCGGTTGGAGTCAGTTGTCTCGCCGCTATCAACAGCGCGACAGCCGCCAACAACACCGCAGTCGGTTATCAAGCACTGGATGTCAACGTCTACTCTGATCAAAACACGGCCGTAGGTTCCGGAGCCTTAGGAGCCGCAATTGGCGCGGCGGCTGACCCCTTTTACGGCGGAAGAAACACTGCTATTGGATACCGAAGCCTGGCAAGTATTGTTGGGAATAGCTTTGGCGATACCGCAAACGTCGCGATTGGGGCATTGGCGGGAGAAAACGCGGCACTTTCCAGCTACAGCGTGGTTATTGGATACGCGGCTGGACAGTCTTTAACGGGCATTTCTAACAACAACGTCGCGGTGGGCTATCAATCCTTCAAAAATGGAGTTAGTTCATCGTCCAACGTCGCGGTGGGCTATCAGTCACTTTTTAACCCCCAAGGAGATAACAACGTCGCGGTGGGCTATCAAGCCATGTATGGGTTTGTTGGAGGCGGAACAGGGAGCACCAACAACGTGTGTGTGGGGGCTCAGTCTCTGTATAACATTTCTACTGGAGACTACAACCTTGCTTTGGGGCAGGCCGCAGGGCAGTTCCTAAGTTCCGGCAGCGGAAACATCATCCTTGGGCGCATAAATTCGTCTGGTGTCGCAGCGCCTGTTTTTAACGTCACAACGGAAAATGATCGAATTGCTCTTGGCACAACGGCGGTTACCAATGCCTATGTCCAGGTCGCATGGACCGTGGTTTCTGATGCCCGGGACAAGACCGATTTTGCCGAGGTTCCACATGGACTGGACTTTGTGTGCAAGCTCAAGCCCATTGCCTATCGATTCAAAATGGACCGGGACAGTACCGAGGGCCACGGCCCATTGCGGTACGGGTTTAAGGCACAGGATATTTTGGAACTTGAAGGGGATAAGCCGGTCATCATCGACAACGAAACTCCTGAAAAACTGCGATTCAACGACCACAACTTAATTGCTGTCTTGACCAAAGCCATTCAGGAACTCAAGGCGGAATTTGATGCCTACAAGGCGTCGCATCCTTGATGAGCGGAGGTAACTATGGAACAGTCAGACATCACTTTGCTCAAGGCTCAAGCCCGTGCCGAGCTCAACCGCCTGGAGGCGGACGCTCCTGCTAAAGAAGTGGCCGGCAAAGCCATCGGCAAACATGGTCTTGCCTATATTACAGCGATCGTTTTGGTCGGTGTTATAGCCAGCCTATTCCTTGAGGAGTCAAAAATCGCTGCGGTGATCGGTCTGGTCAGCGCGGCCCTGACCGCCTTGATTGCCATGCTCAACGGCATTGCTGGGGCCAATCCAAAACAGGAACGACCGGAGTTTGAGGTCATGAAACAGTTGATCGACAAACTCGACAAGTTGGACCGCCAGGAACAGCCCATGCGCGTTGACGTCGAGGGCGATAGAGTCACCGTCCGCAAGGGCGACGACGTGGTGACCGCAAGGAAGGATTGATCATGGCCTGGTCTGACGTACTTAAAGCAGTCATCCCCATCGTGGTCATGTGCTTGGCGTGGCTCTTAGGACAGGTCAATTCTTTCTCCGAACGACTGACCAAAATCGAGGGCCAGATGCCGGCCCTGATTACCCGAGAAGGGGTTCCCACTGACAGCCCCATCAGCGCGGAGCGCCGGGCGATCCTCAAAGAGCAGTTGATGAGCCATATCAATGATCTGCAAGTCAAGGTCAGGTTGTTGGAAGAGCGTGAGCGCATGACAAAAGGAGTGAAGTGATGCTGTCCCTTATTTCGACCCTTGGCGGTCTGCTGATCAGCGGTCTGCCAAAGCTGCTGGAGTTTTTCCAGAACAAGGCCGATCAGAAACATGAGTTGGAACTGGCGCGCATGCAGACCGAGCGCGAGTTGGCCCTGGCCGCGCAGGGTTGGGCTGCGCAGCAGAAGATCGAAGAGATTCGCGCGGATCAGATCATGATGCAGACCGAAGCCCAGATGACTGAGGCGGCGCTGAAGCATGACGAGAAAGTCCTGGAGAAGGCCAGCCAGTGGGTCGCCAATTACGTGGGCACTGTGCGGCCGACCGTCACGTATCTCTTTGTTCTGGAGCTGATCCTGATCAACGGGTTCATGGCCGCATACTTGTGGAACCATCCAAACCTGATCACCAGCATCGACGACGTCGTCAAGTACTCTGGCCTCATCTTTTCCAGCGATGAGATGGCCATGCTTGGGGGCATCATCGGGTTCTGGTTTGGTTCTCGTCAATGGAGCAAGAAGTGAAGCTCAGTTCAGTTGGCGCAGCATTGATGCATCAGTACGAGGGGTGTCGCAACCGCCCGTACCTGTGTCCTGCGCACATCTGGACCATTGGGTACGGGCATGTCCTGTACCAAGAGCAGATCAGGCTGCCAATCATGCGACCTCCTGGCAAAACCAAGGAGGACATTCCCATGATCCGAAGCGAATTCCCACTGAAGCCGGAGGACAACCGTGTCTGGTCAAAGCAAGAAATTGATGATCTCTTCGCGGATGATGTCGTTGATTTTGAACGCGGTGTTCTTCGACTTGTTCCCGGCAGTGCTGGCCGCCAAGGCAGCTTTGACGCTCTGGTCTCATTTGCCTTCAATGTAGGGGCGGGCAATTTGCAGCGAAGCAGTATCCGGATCAAGGCAAATCGCGGAGAATGGGAAGCTGCAGCAGACGCGTTTTTGATGTGGAACAAGGCCGGCGGCAAGGTTTTGGCAGGCCTTGACCGACGCCGCAAGGCAGAACGTGCCCTGTTCCTGTCGTAGAAATCAGGCGGAGAACACTCATGAAAACAAAACCAGTGTGGGAAACGAAACGACCAAAGGGCCTTGGAAAGCCCAAGGCTTTGAGTTCTTCCCAAAAGGCAAAGGCAAAGAGCGCTGCCAAGAAGGCAA
>Ga0075471_10003002_pt1 | contig 11026 bp, 7 predicted proteins | sample DEB19_08_DNA_2_FD_74787 | JGI IMG/M metagenome (GOLD analysis project Ga0075471, IMG submission 74787) | Aqueous microbial communities from the Delaware River and Bay under freshwater to marine salinity gradient to study organic matter... | ecosystem: Environmental > Aquatic > Marine > Coastal ... | reverse complement strand
CACCCGGCGCCCAACGGCCTGCGGCATCTCCTGATGCGGGGGCTGGCGCAGGGCCGCGACAACCTGCTCTTCGACCGGGTGCTGGGCGGCGGCCGCCTCGGGGCCTCGCTCACGCGGGCCTGGCGGCTGCAGGCCCGCGCCTGGAAGCGAATCGTGCGGGACCGGCATCGCGTGGGCCTGTCGTTGGCGGCAGTCCCAGCCGCGCTCGGCCTCGCGGCTGTCTACTACGCCTGCTACGCCACCGGCGACGCGGCCGCCCGGCTCGCACCCGCGTGGACCGCGCGACACGTGCGACTCGAGGCCTGAGGCTATCGATGGCGGAGATCACGAAGGGCGGCTACGAGGGTCCGCTCGAGCGGGTCGACGACTGCACCTGGCGGATTCCGAAAGCCTCGCGACCCGGGATGCGGGTGGACGGCCTGATCTTCGCGGACGACCGGCTGGTGCCGCTCGTCCGCAGCGACCGCGCCGCCGAGCAGGTGGCCAACGTGGCCTTCCTGCCGGGCATTCAACAGGCCAGTCTGGCGATGCCCGATATCCACTGGGGCTACGGCTTCTGCATCGGCGGCGTGTGTGCGACCGATCCGGCGGCCGGCGGCGTGATCTCCCCGGGAGGGGTCGGCTACGACATCAACTGCGGCGTGCGGCTGGTCCGCACCAACCTCACGCTCGACGATGCCCGTCCGGTGATGCCCGCGCTCGTGGCCCAGCTGCTCCGCGACGTGCCGGTGGGCGTGGGGCAGGGGGGCCGCTACGTGTACACCGCCGACGAACTCCGGGGGATGATGCAGGACGGGGTGCCCTGGCTCGCCGCCCGCGGACTCGCCACGCCCGACGACGTGGCCTGCGCGGAGGCCGAGGGCTGCATCCCGGACGCCGTACCCGGCCTCGTCAGCGACCGCGCCCTGGCCCGCGGCGCCGATCAGTGCGGCACCGTCGGTGCCGGCAACCACTTCATCGAGGTGCAGGTCGTCGACCGGATCTCCGCTGAAGGGGCTGCCGCGGCCTTCGGGCTCCACGAGGGCCAGATCTGCGTGCTGATTCACTCGGGATCGCGCGGGCTGGGCTACCAGGTCTGCGACGACGCGCTGCGGTCGCTCCGCGACGCCCCGGCGAAATACGGCATCGTGCTCCCCGACCGGCAGCTCGTCTGCGCGCCGATCGAGAGCCCGGAGGGCAGCCGCTATCTGGGCGCGATGCGGGCCGCCGCAAACTACGCCTTCTGCAACCGCCAACTGCTCACGTGGCAAGTCCGCGAGGTCTTCGCGCGGATCTTCGGCCGGTCGTGGGAGTCACTGGCCATGACGCTCCTCTATGACGTCGCCCACAACATCGCGAAGTTCGAGCCGCACACGGTCGACGGGCAGATGAAAGAGGTCTGCGTGCACCGCAAGGGGGCCACGCGAGCCTTCCCCGCCGGCCACCCCGACGTTCCGGCACGTTACCGCGACACGGGCCAGCCGGTGATCATCCCAGGCGACATGGGCCGCGCGAGCTGGGTGCTCGTCGGCGGGCCGCGATCGCTGGAACGGTCGTTCGGCACCACCTGCCACGGCGCCGGTCGCTGCCTGAGCCGCACCGCAGCCACGAAGGCGGCGCGGGGTCGCAACATCGCCCACGAACTCGAACGCGCGGGCGTCATCGCCCGCAGCCGCAGCCGCGAGGGGCTCGCCGAGGAGCAGCCGGCCGCCTACAAGGATGTCGACGTCGTCGTCGACGTGGTCCACCGCGCCGGCCTCTCCTCGAAGGTGGCCCGCCTCCGACCGCTCGGCGTGATCAAGGGCTGAGACCGACCGCCAGGCCCGCACCGCAAGAGCCCGCGTCCTCGCGGCTGGTCCGCGGCCGCAACACCAAACGCAGGTCGCCCGCGGCCTCACGGCCGGTCGGCTTTCACCGATGGTTCGCCCCGTACAAGCCCAACGCCGTCAGGCGTGGGGTGATTCCGAAATGCGTACGAACTTCCGCGAGGGGCTGCCCGTGCCCCGGAGCCGGCGTATGACGCCAAGCGAAGCCAGGATGGCGGAGCGCCGGCGGCATCCGAGTGAGCGAAGGACAGGATGTCCGCAGCGAACGTCCGGCTCTCGGGGCATGGGCAGCCCCGAGCCGCGCACCAGGCCGGCCCGCGGCCTCACGGCCGGTCGGCTTGTACGCGCCAGATTCCCGCAAGACAGTCGTGCAACTACTGTGCCGAACAGGATTGCCAGGATGGGCGGAACGAACGTCCGGCTCTCGTGGCATGGGCAGCCCCTCGCCGCGCACCAGGGCGGCCCGCGGCCCCACGGCCGGTCGGCTTTTGCAAGACCAGCGGCTCACTCCGCCGAGATCGCCTTGAGGAGATCGAGCCGCACGGCACGCCGCGCGGGCAACCAGGCGGCCAGGGCCGTCACGGCAATCGCGGCGGCGAGGTTGGCGACGATGATCCCCGGGCGGACGTGCATGCGGAGCGGATGTCCGAGGAGCGGCTGGCTCGCAAACTGGATGAAGAGCGCGGTCGTCAGCCCGGCCACGAGGCCGACGATGCCTCCTGCGGCCCCGAGCAGAAGGCTCTGCAGCACGACCATCCGCACCACCTGCCCGCGGCGCATGCCCACGGCCCGAAGCAGCCCGAGCGATCGCTTCTGCTCCAGCACGCTCATCGTCACGGTGTTGGCCACGCCGAGGCTTCCGACGACGAAGCCGAGCCCGAGGATCGCCCAGAGCGAGCCGACGACGCCGGCCACGATCGCGTCGATGTATCGCCGCAACTCCGTGAACGATCGCAGCAGCATCGAGTGCTGCTTGGCGATGGCGGCCAGCGGGGCTTGCAGGCTCTCGGCCTTGCCCGCGGCGGCCGTGACGAGCACGACATCGGCCGTCTCCATGCCGAGCAGCCGCCGGGCGACGTCTCGCCGCAACACCAACGACGCGCCCCCCGAGGTGTAATCGACCACCAGCGCCGCCACCGTGATCGGCGTCGCGCGGCCAAAGACCTCGACCACGATCTCGTCGCCGGGCTTCACGCCGATCCGCTGGGCGAGCACCGTGCCCGCGACCGCCTCGCCTCGCGCGAGCGCCGCCCGAACCTCGTCCTGCGCCGCCGCCACGGGTTCGAGCGGCAGCGGGCGGTCGTCGGGCATGTCGCGGGCGATCACCACGCAGACGCTGCCGGCCACGCGGCCGGTGGCCACGCCGATCCCCTCCACCTCGGCCACGCCGTCGATGGCCCGAACCGCGGCCTCCATCGTCCGCGAGTCGGCGGCCCGCTCTTCCCGGGCCACCGAGAGCGCCCCCGCCTGCGTGAGCACCCAGTCGGCCCGGAGCATCTTCCCATACCAGCCAAGCACGTCGTCGACGCTGTCGCGGATGGCATGCCCGAGCCCGATGCCGTTGCTGACGGCGACGACGAGCACGCCGGCGGTGAGCGCCGTGCGAATCGGCTGCCGCACGATCTGCTCGACGGCGAGCCTGCCCTCCACCCGCCAGCGACCGGGAATGAAGCGGCCGAGAAGCCGCACGAGGGGGATCAGCAGGAAGGGCGTGAGCGCGACGAACGCAAGCAACAGCGCGATGCCGGAGACGACCGACGCCCGCGGGGGCCACACGCCGACATACATGAGCGCCTCGGACACGGCCGCGACCACGGTGAGCACGCCCGCTGCCGCCAGAAGCTTCCGCGATGCCGAGCGGGGCGGGGCCGGCGGCGCCGCCGACACGCCCTCGAGGAGGTCGATCGAGGTCGCCTCGCGGGCGGGCCACCAGGCCGCCGCGACCGCCACGAGCATCCCCATCAGCACCGCACCGGGGACGAGCAGCGGATGCCAGGCGAGGGCCGCGGCCGGCGTCTGGAGCGCCCGGGAGATTCCCGAGGAGATGGGGCCCGCCGCAGCGAGGCCCACCGCTGCGCCGACGACCGCGCCGAGACCACCGAGCAGCGCCGCCTCGACCGTGATCAGCCGTCTCACCTGGGCTCCCGTACCGCCGAGCAGCCGCAGAAGCGAGAGGCCGCGGCGGCGTTCCGCCACGTTCATGAGCATGGCGTTGCCGACGATGAACCAGGCCATCGCGGAGGTCAGGGCGGTGACGAAGTCGAGCCCCAGGTTGGCCGAATGGAGCACATCTTCGGCCATGCTCGCCCGACCCACCGGGATGTCGGCGGCCAGTGGCTGCGGCAGCCGCTGCGCCACCGCCGCGAGGACTGCCGCCCGGTCGGCATCGGCCTCCAACGCGATCCGAACACGATCGACCTCCGCGGTGGAGAGCGACATCGATTCGAGCACCTGGATGTCGACGACCGCCGTCGCCCCCTCGGCGAACCAGCGGAGCGATTCGCTCGTCGCCAGTCCGGTGATTCGCATCCGCGCCACCCGCCGGCGGGCGAAGAAGAGCACGTCGTCGCCGATTCCCACGCCCAGCCCCTTGGCGAGCGTGGCATCCAGGACCACCTCGTCGCTCTCACGACAGGGCTCGCCCGATTCGAGCGTCAGGAGCCCGGCGGCGGCGAGCGCCGCGGCATCGACGCCAACCGCGATCTCCCGAAGTCGGCTCTCGCCCACCCGCAGCAGCGTCGGCCGATAGAACAGTGGCACGACCGCGCGGATGCCCGGCACGTCAACGAGCCGGGGCACGTGCGTGGCGTCGAACCGGCCGCCGTTTCTGGCGGTGACGTCGATCGCGGGAACCCCCGCGACGGTCTCCGTGAGGCGGCGATACCCGGTCCGCGACGCCTCCGCCGCCGCCCACGTGGCCACCACGGCGCCGACGGCGACGGCCACGCTGGTCGCCGCCGCCAACGCCCGGCCCGGTCGGCTCCGCCACTGCCGCAGGAGCAGCGTGCGCAGCCTCATCGGGAGACCGCCCCGGCTGCGGTGTCAGACTCGATCAGGCCGTCGCGCATCCGCACCACCCGCGTGGCGGCGGACGCGACCGTGGAATCATGCGTGACGAGAATCACCGTCTGCTGCTGATCGGCGACCAGCCGGCGGAGGAGCTCCACGACGCGGGCGGAGTTGGCCGAGTCGAGGGCTCCGGTGGGCTCGTCGGCGAGCACGAGCGCCGGCCCGGTGACCAGGGCACGGGCGATCGCACCCCGCTGCTGCTCGCCGCCGGAGAGCGTGTCGGGGCGATGCGAGGCGCGATGCGCCATGCCCACCTTCTCGAGCGCCTCCCGGGCGGCTGCCTCCGCAGGGCCAGGCCCCACGCCGTCGAGCACCAGCGGCAGCGCGACGTTTTCGGAGAGCGTGAGCTCCGGCAGGAGGTTGTAGCGTTGAAAGACGAACCCGATCCGCCGCCGCCGCACCGCCGCGAGGGCGTCGTCGTCGAGCGTGGCCAGATCCACGCCCTCGAGCAGCATCCGCCCCGAGGTGGGCCTGGTGATTCCCCCGATCATGTGGAGGAGCGTGCTCTTGCCGGAGCCGGACGCACCGGTGATCGCCACGAACTCAGCGGGTTGCACGACGAAGTCGACGCCCCGGACCGCCGGCACGGCGGCTGCCGCATCGGCCCCGGCAAAGGTCTTCTCCAGATGCTCCGTGCAGACGATCGACACTGGCGGTCCTGCAGAACGACGAACCAGAACGACGAACCAGCCGCGACTGCGGGTCGGCCGCCGCCGAGGCCGTCAGTCTATCCGGTCGCCGCCCGGAGCGAGACGGGGCCCTCGATCGGCGTGCGGCTGACGACGTCCCCTGCCGTCAGTCGACGATGCCGAGCGGCAGCGAGGCCCGGGCGGTCGTTCCGGCGAGCGTGTCGACGACGGCCACGTCGATCCGGCAGTCGCCGGCGCTCACGGACTCCGGAATCCGGATCACGTATCGCGCGAAATAGTCGTGACGCCTCGCGCGGCAGGTCTCTGCGATCGGCTCGAAACTCCAGTCGTGCAGAATCCGCCCGTCGCGGTCGACGAGCGCGAGCGTCGTGTCGATGCAGGTGGTGTGGCCCGCCGGCGATTCGCCCGCCGAGAGGTTGTCGAGCTCGAAGTAGACGATGAGTTCCTGACCGGGCCGAAACCGGCTCTCAGCGAAACGATCCACCACACCCCAGGCCTGCACCCGCGACGCGAAGCATGCGTTGCGGACGGCCAACGAAGGAGCAGACTCCACGGGCGGCTCCGCCGCGGGGGACGCAGGCAGGGAAACCGGCTCCGCGTGCACGGCGGCCGATTCCGGCTCCGGCGGCGCGGGGGCGACCGCTGCAGGCTCGACGGCCGCTGCAGGCTCGACGGCCGCAGGCGGCGCCGGCGGCACCGGCGACTGTCCGGCGGTCTCGTCGAGGTCCGCCTTCGCGACGACGTGCGAGGCGGGCCTGACGCCCGACGCTGCCCGTTCCACGACGGCCTCCGCCGCGGTCCGCGACGTGTCGCCGCTCGATTCCAGCGAGGAGGCGAAGGCCTCGACGACGACGGGCCAGTCCTCCTGCTGCGTTCGCTGGAGGGTCTCCATCAGCGTGCTCCGCGTCGGCTCGTCGAGGCTGCCGAGCCGGGCGAGACGCTGCACGGCCTCGTCGATGGCCGCCGCTCGCCGCTCGTCGTCAAGCGCGTCCGACTCCTCGGCCGCAGGCCCGTCATTGGCGACATCTTCCGCGACTGCGTCCTGCGGGTGATCCGCGGCGAACGACTCGGATTCAGCCGCATGGTCGGCGGTTTCCCAGAAGGTGTCGCGAAGATAGGCCGTGCTGATCGCCGACGTGCAGCCCCCCGCCGAACACACGACGAGGAGCGCGAGGGCGGGCCAGGGACCGGAGATCGACCGAACCATGCCGTTCATGAATGCGATGCTCGACGTGCGTCTGGGCCACGGCCTGCCGTCCCGGCCGCACGAGCCGCAGACGGAAACCGCGAAGCTGGACCCGGGAAACCCGAGGTCCACCGTGAGGCCCGGGGAAGGTACGGACCAGCCTCCGACGGGAGCAAGGGCAACCGCCGGGCCGCCGGCTGCCCGGCGAAACCCCCGAAAACAGCCGGAAACCGCAATCGTCTGCTAGACTCCGCCGCCGCCGTCGGCCGGCGACCATCCACCCTGGAGGGCGGCCGGCCGGAGCCATGTCCGTGTGACTCTCTCATGGCCACGACCACACTCGACCAACAGACGGTGCCGCAGCAGTGGGGCCATCGTCACCTCCTGGATCTCGAACGGCTCACCCCCGTCGAGATCCGCACGCTGCTCGACACCGCCACGCTGTTCAAGCAGGCCACCGACGGCTGTCGCCGCAAACTCACGGTGCTCGGCGGCACGACGGTGGTGACCCTGTTCTTCGAGAACTCCACGCGAACGAAGACGAGCTTCTCCCTGGCGGCCCGCCGCCTGGGCGCGGACGTCATCGACTTCTCGGCCTCGTCGAGCAGCCTGTCGAAGGGCGAATCCTTCATCGACACGGCGAAGAATCTGGAGGCGATGGGGATCGATGCGGTCGTGGTGAGGCACGTCACGCCCGGCACGCCCCACCTGCTCGCCCAGCATCTCTCGGTGGGCGTGATCAACGCTGGCGACGGCCCGCACGAGCATCCGACGCAGGGCCTGCTCGACATCTTTTCGATCCGGGAGCGGCTCGGCGACCTCGCAGGGGTCACCGTCGGCCTCGTCGGCGACATCGCCCACAGCCGTACCGCGCGGTCCAACCTCTGGGGGCTCGTCAAGCTCGGGGCGAAGGTGATCGTCTGCGGCCCGCCCACGCTGGTCTCCGATCGCTGGCGGGAGCTGGGCGTCGAGGTTTCGCACGATCTGGATGCGATCGTGCCGCGGTGCGACGTGCTGAACCTGCTCCGCATCCAGTTCGAGCGGCAGAACACCCGACCGTTTCCCTCCGTCCGCGAATATGCCCACCTCTATGCCATGACCCGGGAGCGGCTCAAGCGGGCCAAGAAGGACCTGCTCATCCTGGCGCCGGGGCCGATCAACCGCGGGGTGGAAGTCACGGCCGAGGTGGCCGACTGCCCCCAGTCCTTGATCCTCGGACAGGTGGCCAATGGCCTCGCGGTGCGGATGGCCGTGCTCTGGCTGACCTGCGGCCCACGCCACCCCGACTCGGCCGGCGCAGCCGCCGCCGGCTCACACCCCCATGCGAGGATGTGCTGATGGCCACGCTTCTCATTCGCGGCGGCCGGGTCGTCGACCCCTCGCAAGACATCGACCGCATCGACGACGTGCTGGTCCGCGACGGGCAGGTCGTGTCGATCGGGCATGCCGGTGCCCAGCCGATCGGGAAGGCCGACGAGACGATCGACGCGGGTGGCCTGATCGTCGCTCCCGGACTGATCGACATGCACGTGCATCTCCGGGAGCCGGGCCGCGAGGAAGACGAGACGATCGAGAGCGGCACACGGGCGGCCCTCGCCGGCGGCTTCACGAGCGTGGCCTGCATTCCCAATACCGAGCCGCCCATCGACACGCAGGCCGCGGTCGAGTTCATCCACCAGAAGGCGGCCCGCGCCGACACCTGCAACGTCTTCGTCGTCGCCTGCGTGAGCCGCAACCGTGAAGGCAAAGAACTCGCCGAGATCGGCCAGCTCGTGGAGGCCGGCGCCGTGGCCTTCAGCGACGATGGCGCACCGGTCTACGACGCGGAACTGATGCGCCGTGCCTTCGAGTATTGCCGGATGTTCGACAAGCCCATCCTCGCCCACGAGGAGGTGCTCGAACTCTCCCGGGGCGGGGTGATGCACGAAGGGCTCGTGTCGCTCGTGCTCGGGCTCACCGGCATGCCGGCCGCCGCGGAAGAGGTCATGATCGGCCGCGACATCGCCCTCTCCGAGGTCACGGGCGGCCGTCTGCATGCGATGCACGTCTCCACGGCCGGCGGCGTGGCCCTGATCCGCGAGGCCAAGAAGCGGGGGGCGCGGGTGACGGCTGAAGCCTGCCCGCACCACTTCACGCTCACCGACGAGAGCCTTCGGGGGTTCGACTCCAACTTCAAGATGAGCCCACCGCTCCGCACCCAGGCCGACGTCGAGGCGATCATCGAGGGGCTCGTCGACGGCACGATCGACTGCATCGCCACCGACCACGCGCCGCACGCCCGGGAGAAGAAGATGCTGGAACTCGACCGGGCCCCGTTCGGCATCCTCGGCCTGGAGACGGCGGTGGGCCTCTGCGTGACCCGGCTCGTCGCCACGGGCCGCCTGGGCTGGCCGCGGCTCATCGAGGCGCTGAGCACGCTGCCGGCGAAGATCCTCGGCATCAACCGCGGCACCCTGCGGCCCGGAGCGGTCGCCGACATCACGCTCATCGACCCGCACCTCTCCTGGCGGGTCGACGTGCAGTCGTTCCGATCGAAGAGCGTCAACTCGCCATTCGACGGGTGGACGCTGCAGGGCAGGGCGGTGGCGACCATCGTGGGCGGCCGCGTGAAGCACCGGCTGTCCTAGTTCGACGCACTCCCTGGCCACGAGAACGGCTGCCGCAGGATGACGCTCATCATCGACGGCTACAACCTGCTGCATGCCTCGGGCGTGTTCGGGAGCACGCGTGGACCGAAGGGCTTCGAACAGTCGCGGGTGGCGCTGCTCGACATGCTCGTGGACCTGCTGGCTGCGAAGGCGGCGGATACGATCGTGGTCTTCGACGCGGCCCGCGCCCCCGACGGCCTGCCGGCCCGGCTCACCCACGGCGGGATTCGCGTCTGGTTCGCGCGGGAGTATCCCGACGCCGACTCGCTCATCGAGGAACTCGTCGAGGCCGACACCGCCCCCGGGCATCTCGTCGTCGTGTCGAGCGACCGCCGGCTGCAGGTGGCCGCCCGCCGCCGCCGAGCCCGGGCGGTCGACTGCGATGAGTGGCTGGCCGAGGCCCGCGAGGTCCGCCGCAGCCGCGGCCGACCCGCCGCCGACGCCAAGCCGACGGAACCGGGCCCCGAGGGCGTCGACGAGTGGAAGCGCTACTTCGGCCTCTGAGGGGGACCGAGTTCGAGACTCGCGCATCGTCGCCACGCATGGCCCGCGGCCTCACGGCCGGTCGGCTTTCACGGGCGCGAACTCAGCGATGGGCTCCCCGTGCCCCGGAGCCGGCGTATGCCGCCAAGCGAAGCCAGGATGGCGAAGCGCAGGCGGCATCCGAGTGAGTGAAGCCCTGGAGGGGCGCAGCGAACGTCCGGCGACGGGGCATGGGCAGTCCATCGCTTGTGGCTTTGTGGCGAAGCCCCGACGCGGTCGGCCCTATGCCCGCGCCCACTTGGCGAGCTTGCGGTCGAGCGTCGATCGCTCGATGCCGAGGATCGCGGCGGCCTTCGTCTTGTTGCCGCCCACTGCCTCCAGCGTGGCGAGCACGTGCCTTCGTTCCATCTCCTCGATCGTCGTCGGCACGAAGGCGCCGGGCCGCGACACGCCCGACTTGTCGGTGTCGCCCGAAGCGGCGAGATGGCTGAGGCTCACGTCGTGCACGTCGATCCATTCCTGCTGCGCGAGGACGACGGCCCGCTCCACCACGTTGCGGAGTTCGCGGATGTTGCCGGGCCAATGGTAGGTCCGCATCGCCTCCAGCGCCTCGGGGGTGTAGCCCCGGATCTTCCGGCCTGTCTCCGCGGCGAACCTGGCCAGAAAGTGCTCGGCGAGGGTCTCGATGTCCTCCGGCCGCCGGCGCAGCGGGGGCACGAGGATCTCGACGACCTTGAGGCGAAAGTAGAGGTCGCGGCGGAAGTCGCCGGCCGTCACGGCCTTCTCCAGGTCGCGGTTCGTCGCCGCGACGACGCGGACATCGACCTGCACGCGGCCGCTGCCTCCCACCCTCTCGAACGGATGCCCCTCGAGCACGCGGAGAAACTTGGCCTGGATCGCAGGGCTCATCTCGCCGATCTCGTCGAGCATGAGCGTGCCCCTGTGGGCGGACTCGAACTTCCCGATCTTCCGCTCGGTGGCCCCCGTGAAGGCGCCCTTCTCGTGGCCGAAAAGCTCGCTTTCGAGCAGCGTCTCGGAAAGGGCGGCGCAGTTGAGGCAGACGAACGGGCCGCCGGCCCGTTCGCTCGATTCGTGGATGGCACGGGCGATCAGCTCCTTGCCCGCGCCGCTCTCGCCGCGGACGAGCACCGTCGCCTTGGTGGAAGCGACCCGCTGAACCTGCCC
>Ga0075471_10003000_pt1 | contig 11030 bp, 9 predicted proteins | sample DEB19_08_DNA_2_FD_74787 | JGI IMG/M metagenome (GOLD analysis project Ga0075471, IMG submission 74787) | Aqueous microbial communities from the Delaware River and Bay under freshwater to marine salinity gradient to study organic matter... | ecosystem: Environmental > Aquatic > Marine > Coastal ... | reverse complement strand
TCACGCCCGGCGGCCAGCTCGTGCCGCTCGAGAGCGTCGCGGAGGTGCGCGAGTTTTCCAGCGGGCCCGAGCAGATTCTGCACCGCGAGCGGGAGCGGGCGATCACGGTGCAGGTGTCGCCGCCGACGCGGATGCCGTTGGAAGAGGCCCAGGAACGCATCATGGCGCTGGTCGTGAAGCCGCTCACCGATGCGGGCAGCCTCGCCGGCGGCTACCGGATCAGCCTCGGCGGCACGACCGACAAGCTCGTGGCCACGTGGCGGTCGCTGTGGTTCAACCTCCTGCTCGCGGCCGTGATCACGTACCTCCTGATGGCGGCACTCTTCGAGTCGTGGGCCTACCCGGCCGTCGTGATGCTCTCGGTGCCGCTCGGCAGTGTGGGCGGCCTGCTCGGCCTCGGGCTGCTCAATTGGCTTGGGGCGCGGTTCGGCATCTACCAGCCGCTCGACGTACTCACGATGCTGGGGTTCGTGATCCTGATCGGCACCGTGGTGAACAACCCGATCCTGATCGTGGAGCGGGCCCTCCAGCTCGTGCGCGGCGAGGCCGACGATGAACGCGGCGGCGCGCCCTGGCAACCGACCGAGGCGATCCTCGAGGCGGTCCGGAGCCGGATCCGGCCCATCTTCATGACGACGTTCACGACCGTCCTCGGCCTCCTGCCGCTCGTGCTCTTCCCTGGGGCTGGCAGCGAACTCTACCGCGGCCTCGGGGCGGTGCTGCTGGGCGGCATGCTCGTGTCGACGCTCGTCACGCTCGTGCTCGTGCCGCTCCTGCTCGGCATCTGCTTCCGACTGTTTCCAGTGCGCTAGCGCCGTCGTCTGGCTGCGACGCAAACCAGAGTGTGGCGGCGGCCATAAGCAGGCCGAAGAGAATGATGAGCACGAGCACGATGCCCATCAGGCAGCCGGCCCGAGCGTCGTCGCCGCTCAGCGCCTTGAGTTCCCGAGCCGAGGGCACCGCGTGGCCCGTCGAGGCTTCGCTCCCCTGCTCCGCCCCTTCCGCGCCGGCCTGACGTCTATTGACCGAACTGTCGAGCGCGAGGAGCAGGCTGCGGGCGTGGCGGAAGAGGAGCACCGGCAGCAGCACGGCCACGGCGAGGCAGATGCAGAGCGCCGTCTCGGCCGACGTGCCGACACCGAGCACGAGCGCCGCATAGAGCAACCCGGTGACAATCACCGTCGCGCCATAGTTGAGATAGATCGAGCCCAGATAGAAGCCCGGCTCACGGCGGAACGAAAGCCCGCAGGCAGGGCACGCGTCGTGCATCTGCACGAGCCCGCGAAACAGCGCGCCTTCACCACACCGGGGACATCGCAACTGGAGCGCCCGACTGATCACGGGAACACGATCAGGAGTAATCATCGGCGGATTCGTCCCTGCCCAGTCCCGATTCGTCCCTGCCCAATCCCGATTCGTCCCTGCCAAATCCCGATTCGTCACTTTTCGCCGTTTTTCGTGGCAGTCGAAGATTTTTTCACTACGCTCGGAGAGTCCGTTTCGCCCGCCTTGGAGTTTCAGTCGTGACTCGAATTTTGATCGTCCTTGCGATTCTTCTCGCCGTGATCGCACCTGCACCAACCCAAGCAGCGTTCATCACGATCGACCAGTTCAGCGCCGGAACGACGGACCTCAACATCACCGCTGCCGCCCCGCCGACGCTTTCGGCAAGCCAGACTGAAACCGGATTGTCGGGCGTGACCGGCGGATCCCGGAAGGTGGATATTCAGAAACTCAGCGGGCTCTCTGGAAGCACGCGGAACGTCACCGGCGCGGTCGATGCCCCCAATCAGCAGTTCGCCTACATCTCTGGAAACGGTGTTGTCGGTACGATGACGCTGACATACGACGCCAATGGTGCCGGCCTCAATGCGCAGCTCGGCCTCATCGACACCATTTTGCTGAACTTCGTAGACGGCGACTACAGCGCGACCCGGACCATCCCGGTCACCATCACAATCACCGCGTCGAATAACCAGACTGGGTCGCTGACGCAGACGCTCGCCGTAGAGCAATCGCCGTATGTCATGGAATTTGCGCTCGCAAGTTTCAGCAATCTCAGTGGCTTAAACCTTGCATCGAACACTGTGAAGTCCTTGCAGATGCACTTCGCACCGACAGCCACCTCGGCCGACTTTACGCTCGCAAGCATTCAGGTCGTGCCCGAGCCTTCCAGCTACGCTCTGGCGATCATCGGTGCGGTCGCGGCGTTCGGTGTGCCCCGCTTCGTCGCTCGTCCTGCGGCCGTCCGCCGTCGCACCAAGGCGTAGCTGCCGCAGGCCAGACCGATGAGTGTCATCGCGGCGGTGGCTGGTTCGGGTACGGCGACGACCTGCATCTGTTGCGGGTCCGTGAGACTCGGGGTGAACCACGAGGCTCCCGAATCGAGGCTGCCGGCGAAGGGCGATGGAAAGCCCAGGCCGCCCGTGCTGTTCGTGTAGTCCCAGCGGAACGATCCGCCGACCAGGCCGGGCGTCTTCAGCACGACGAAGTAGTTTGTCGAAGGGTTCAACGACAGATTGAGACCCGTGAAGGTCACGTTGGCAGTCGTCGTCGGCACGGCATCGAACAGGAACGAGCCGACGGCGGTCTCGCCGGTGACCGACGATCCCGGGCGGCCACCATCGCCCGTCGCATCGTAGATGAAGAGTTGCAGCGCTCCGCTCGTGACGCCGGGATCACGTCTCATCGGAACCGTAACCGCGCCGATGGTCGAATCGGTCGCAGTCGTGGCAAATCCCTGCGCCGGCCACAGGCCGCCAAACAGGTCGAGATAGCCGGCAGAAGCCTCTGCGAGATTGTTGGCCAGATCCACCGGAACCGCACGGGCGACGGGGCACGCAGCCGGTCCGATGGCGAACACAAGCACCGCGGTAGCGGCGCATCGCGAACGCTCGAAGCACTGGAAGACGGTAGACATGGGAGGGGTTCCTTCTGGGCGCGTTCCACAAGCCCCTACCTCGACCGCTCCGAGGCCCGAAAACGACAACCCGCACGCATCAAGGAGGGGTGAGCGAACGTCCCTCTATGCAGCACCACCGGGAGAAAAATCACCGGTTCGAGTTGCCGTCGGCAGGCGATTGCTCGTCGCGACGGAGGTGGGTGCTTGCAGGAGCGGTATCCCGGGACGTGATTCAACGTCTGTGAGGCTACCGCTCCGCTGCGGAAATCGCAATCAGGCGGCATGCCCTCGACCTCAAAACGCAAAGACCCCCGCAAAACCCGAGAGAACTCAGGCTTTGCGAGGGTCTTCTCGCGAGAGGCTCCGGTCGGAGTCGAACCGACGATGGCGGATTTGCAATCCGCTGCCTTAGCCACTTGGCTACGGAGCCGTGAACGGACCTGACGGGAACGCTACGGAAAACTGGGCGGTTTGGTCAAGCGCTGTGTATCAGGCAGACCATACCACTTTCGCCGGCCGTCGCGTTTCTGCCGATCCTGCCTGAGAATCGGCCGGCGCCCGGCAGCGGCTTCAATCTGTTCCGAAAACCGCATCCCCGCGGCACCGCCGCGAGAGGGTGGGAGTGTGGTCGCCGCCCCCCCGGGCCGATATAGTCTGCCCACCTCCGCCCATTTCGCTGGCGGTTTTCTTTCGGAGCCTTGTCCAGGATGAGCAAGCAGGGAACGTGCGACATCGGCCTCATCGGCCTCGCCGTGATGGGCGAAAACCTGGCCCTCAACATCGCCAGCCGGGGCTACTCGATTGCCGTCTACAACCGCACGACGACCGTCACCGATGCCTTCACGGGCGGCCGTGGCAAGCAACCGAACGTCGTCGGCTGCCACACGCTCCAGGACCTCGTGGCGGCGCTGAAGGCCCCTCGCAAGGTGATGATGATGGTCAAGGCCGGCCCGGCCGTCGATGACCTCATCAAAACGCTCATTCCCCTGCTCTCCAAGGGCGACGTGATCATCGACGGCGGCAACACGCTCTATGCCGATACCGAGCGGCGCACCAAGGAGGTCGAGGCGGCGGGCCTGCAGTACATCGGCACCGGCGTCTCCGGCGGCGAAGAGGGCGCCCTCAAGGGCCCGAGCCTGATGCCGGGCGGTTCGAAAGCGGCCTGGCCGCTCGTGCAACCGATCTTCCAGGCGATCGCGGCGAAGGTGGGCCCCAAGGGTGACATCCCCTGCTGCGACTGGGTCGGCCCGCGGGGTGCCGGGCACTACGTGAAGATGGTGCACAACGGCATCGAATATGGCGACATGCAGCTGATCTGCGAGGCCTACTGGCTGCTCAAGCACGGTGCCGGCCTCTCGAACGCCGACCTCGCGAAGGTTTTTGACGAGTGGAACAAGGGCGAACTCGACAGCTACCTGATCGAGATCACCCGCGACATCTTCACCGTGAAGGACCCGGATACTGGCGATTTCATGGTCGACAAGATCCTCGACAAGGCCGGCGCCAAGGGCACCGGCAAGTGGATGAGTCAGCTGGCCCTCGATCTCGGCGTGCCGAGCACGCTCGTCACCGAGGCCGTCTACGCCCGCTGCCTCTCGGCCCTCAAAGACGCGCGGGTGCGGGCGAGCAAGGTGCTCAAGGGCCCCGATCTCCACACGCACGACGACCCGCAGGCCTTCGTCGAGCAGGTGCGGCAGGCGCTCTACGCCTCGAAGATCGCAAGCTATGCCCAGGGCTATGTGCAATTGGCTGCGGCCGCGAAGGAGCACGACTGGCCGCTCGACTACGGCGCGATCGCGATGATGTGGCGGGGCGGATGCATCATCCGGGCCCAATTCCTCGAGCGGATCGCCGAGGCCTACAAGGCGCAGCCGAACCTCGAAAACCTGATGCTCGCCCCCTACTTCGCCGACGCGCTCGCCACGTCCCAAAAGGCCTGGCGGCACGTCGTGGCCACGGCCGCCACGATCGGCATCCCGGTGCCCGCATTCATGACGGCGCTGGCCTACTACGACGGCTATCGCCACGCAAACCTCCCGGCCAACCTGCTCCAGGCCCAGCGCGACTACTTCGGCGCCCACACCTACGAGCGGACCGACAAGCCAGGCACGTTCCACACCGAGTGGCTCGAACTGCGGAGGCAGGCATGAACGGGTTTCTGCAGAATCTCTTCGGGCTATCCGGCAAGACGGCGGTGGTGGTCGGCGGCACGGGCGTGCTCGGCGGCGCGCTCGCCGACGGGCTGGCCAAGGCGGGCGCGTTCGTCGTCGTGGCCGGCCGCGGTATCGATCGCGGGGCGGCCCGGGTCGACGCGATCAAGGCCGCCGGCGGCGACGGCACGTTCGTGAGCGTCGATGCCGTCGATCGCGCCAGCGTGAAGGCCCTCCTCGACGCGACGATCCACGCCCGCGGCCGGGCCGACATCCTCGTCAACTGCGCCGGTGTGAACTCGTCGGTGCCCTACTTCGAGATTCCCGACGACGACTACGACAAAGTCCTCGACACGAACCTCAAGAGCACCCACATCGGCTGCCAGATCTTCGGCGCCCACATGGCGGCCAACTTCGCAGCCGGCACGGGCGGCGGCGCCATCCTCAACATCGGCAGCGTCTCGGCCGACAAGCCGCTCTCGAAGGTCTTCATCTACTCCGCCTCGAAGGCGGCCGTGCTCAACTACACGCAGAACGTGGCCCGCGAACTCGCCCCCAAGGGCGTGCGGGTGAACATCCTCTGCCCCGGCTTCTTCCCCGCCGAGCAGAACCGCAAGATCCTCTCGCCCGACCGCGTGACCACGATCATGTCGAAGACGCCGATGAACCGCTTCGGCAATCCCGAGGAACTCATCGGTGCCGCGATCCTGCTCTGCGCCCCGGTCGCCGGCAGCTTCATCACGGGCACGAGCATCTACGTCGACGGCGGCTTCACCGGAATGAGTATGTAGGACAGGCTTCAGCCTGTCATGCCTTAACTCGCCCAAACCGGCGTCCGAACCGGCGGCACAATGCTCCGTCGCCGAGGGCGATCGCTAGTCCCGTCTCAACTGTGATCGTGCGCTCGGAGTAAGCCGCGTATCTGCCCATCGGCTCCTCCGCATTGCACCGACCGTCTCGGCCGCCTCCCCCTTCCAGTTGAGGAGGCTTCGGGCTCCCCGTGTCCCGGGAGACGGCGTATTTGACCAGCGAAGCCATGGATGGCGCAGCGCAGGCAAATCCGAGCGAGTGAAGCCCAGGATGGGCGCCGCGAGCGTCCGGCGACGGGATATGGGGAGCCCGAAGCCGGCGCGTATCGAACGAGGCGAGCGTCCGGCGAGATGGTAGGGGCGACCCCGAAGCCGGCGCGCGATCAACAGGGCATGACAGGCTGAAGCCTGTCCCACATGACGGTACACTCGTCGAACTATGCCACACACGATCGTGATCTTCGGCGCCTCCGGCGATCTCACGAGCCGCAAGCTCGTGCCCGCACTCTACAACCTCGAGCGGGCCGGATCGCTGCCGGCCGACACGCGGATCGTCGGATTTTCGCGCACCCCGATGACCGACGAGGCCTGGCGGGCGAGCCTGCGCGAGTCGACTGCGAAGCACTGCGACTGCGGGCCGGTGGACGATGCCTCGTGGGGTGAATTCGCCGGCCGGATCCACTACCACGCCGGCGACATCAGCAGGCCGGAGGATTTCGCGGCGCTTGACCGCCGGCTGACGGTGCTCGAGGCCGGCGCCGACGCCACGCGGGTGTACTACCTCGCGACCGCCCCGCAGTTCTACGAGCCGATCGTGACGGCGCTCGGGGCCCACGGCATGGCCGCCGAGGCGCACGGGCCGCGCCGGATCGTCGTGGAGAAACCGTTCGGCACCGACTTGGTGACGGCGCGCGGGCTCAACGCCACGTTGCATGCCGTGTTTCACGAAAGCCAGGTGTTTCGCATCGACCACTACCTCGGCAAGGAGTCGGTGCAGAACATCCTCGCCCTGCGGTTCGCCAACACGATTTTCGAGCCGGTGTGGAATCGCCGCTACATCGACCACGTGCAGATCACCGTGGCCGAGGAGGTGAAGGTGGGGCGGCGCGGTGCCTACTACGACACGGCGGGCGTGCTCCGCGATATGTTCCAGAATCACCTGCTTCAACTGCTGATGGTGACGGCCATGGAGGCACCGGTGCGGTTCGACGCCACGTCCGTGCGCAACGAGAAGGTGAAGGTGCTCGAGGCAGTTCGACCGCTCGACCTCGGCGAGGTGGCGGCGGCGGGCGTGCGCGGGCAGTATCGCGGCTACCTCGACGACCCCGGCGTCGCGGCGCAGAGCCAGACGGCCACGTTCGGCGCCGTGCGGCTCGAGATCGACAACTGGCGGTGGCAGGGCGTTCCCTTCTATCTGCGCAGCGGCAAGGCGATGAGCTGCCGCACCACGCAGATCGTGATCGGCTTCCGGCAGCCGCCGCTCGAACTGTTCGCGGAAGGGCGCCGCACGTTCCACCGCGAGCCAAACCGGCTCGTGATCCAGATCCAGCCGGCCGAAGGCATCCAACTGCACTTCCACACGAAGGTGCCGGGCGAGGGGATGCGGCTGCGGCTCACCGATCTTGAATTCAGCTACTCGCGGGAATTCCAGGGACGGCTGCCCGAGGCCTACGAGCCCCTGCTCCTCGACGTGATGACAGGCGATGCGAGCCTCTTCGCCCGGGCCGACGAGGTGGAGAAGTCGTGGGAGATCATCGACCCATTCGTGCGGGCATGGCACTCCGTCGACATGCCACCGATCGACGTCTACGAGCCCGGCGACTGGGGTCCGCTGGCGAGCGCCGAGTGGATGGCCGCGCAGGGCCGCACATGGTTCGACATGTGCCCGGTGCTCACGTGAACGCACCGTCGCTCGGCGGCGTCGCTCTCGCCTCGCCCGTGGTGCAGGCGGCCCTCTCCGGCTACAGCGACCGGCCGATGCGGGTGCTCGCGCGGCGGTTCGGGGCCGCCTACGCGCTCTGCGAGGTGCTGCTCGACACGTTCGTGACCGTGATCGGCAGGAACAAGCGCAACCTCGCCCGCGTGGCCGTCGCCGACGAAGAGCATCCCGTCGGCGGCCAACTGATGGGCGCGAACCCCGAAGACTTCCCGCCTGCTGCCCGGCGGCTCGTCGAGGCGGGCTTCGACGTCATCGACATCAACTTCGGCTGCCCGGTCAAAAAAGTGCTGGGCCGCTGCCGTGGCGGCTACCTCCTCGGGCAGCCCGAGACGGCCCTCGAGATCGTGGGCCGGGTGCGCGACGCCGTGCCGCCGCACGTGCCCGTCACGCTCAAGATGCGGCGCGGCATCGACGACTCACCCGAGAGCGCCGACCGCTTCTGGACGATCTTCGACGGGGCGTTCGCCCGCGGCGTCGCGGCGATCACCGTCCACGGCCGCACGGTGCAGCAGAAGTACGTCGGCCCGAGCAACTGGGAGTTTCTCACGGCCGTCAAGCGCCACGCCGGGGATCGCGTGGTGCTCGGCTCGGGCGACCTGTTCTCGCCGCAGGCCTGCGTGGCGATGCTCCGCGAGACGGGCGTCGACGGCGTGAGCGTGGCCCGCGGCGCGATCGGCAATCCATGGATCTTCGCCCAGACGCTCGCGCTCCTGCGGGGCGAGCCCGCCCCGGCGATGCCCTCGCTCCACGAGCAGCGCGACGTGCTCCGCGAGCATTTTCGCCTGGCGGTCGAACTCCATGGCGAGGATCTCGCGGGACGGTCGATGCGGAAGTTCGCGATCAAATATGCCCGGCTCCATCCCGACCCGCTCACCGTGCGCGACGCGTTCGTGGCAGTGAAGGTGAACGCCGATTGGCAGGCCGTGCTCGCACGCTTCTACGCCATCGACGGCCCCGGCCGCGACCCTTCAGCCGACGTCGACGAAACCGCCGACTGCGCTCCGACGTAGGACAGGCTTCAGCCTGTCACTGCCGCGCCAGCGCCGCATCGATCTCGCTACACACATGGGCGTCGGTCTCGAGACCCCGCCGTGCCGTGAGCATTGCACGGCACCGATCGACCAACACGCCCGCCTCGATCCAGCGACCCAGCGCCCACGCGGCGGCCCCGCGCACCACGTCGTCAACGTCGGCGAGCGCGGCGACGAGGGCATCGGCACTGGCCGGGTCGGGGCGATTGCCGAGCACGAGCGCCGCCGACCGCACGAGCCCGCGCCGCTTCGCCCGCCACAGGGGCGTGCCGCGAAACCTGGCGCGGAATCCCGCGTCGTCGAGGGCAAGAAGATCCGCAAGCGGAATCGCCGCGTTCCCCAGCGGCTGAAATGTCGGCTCGGCCGAACCGGGCGCGTGGCGATTCCACGGGCACACCTCCTGGCAGACATCGCAGCCGAAGAGCCAGTCGCCGAGCCTGGAGCGGAGGGTGGGCTCGACGGGGCCGTGATCCTCGATCGTGAGGGCGCTGATGCACCGCGAGGCATCGAGGACGCGAGGCTCGACGAAGGCCTGCGTCGGACAAGCGTCGAGGCAGGCGGTGCAGGACCCGCAGTGATCGACCTCGAGCGGCACATCGGCCGGCAGGTCGGCCGTCGTGAGCAGCACCGTCAAGAAGAAATAACTGCCCGCACGGGGATCGATGAGCAGCGTGTTCTTCCCGATCCAGCCGAGTCCGGCGAGCCAGCCATATTCGCGCTCGGGAAACGGCACCGAGTCGATGAAGCCCCGCGTGCGGCAGCCGGGCGTGCGACGCTCGAGCCACTCGGCAAGCTCGTTCACGCGCGCCCGCAGCAGGTCGTGGTAGTCGCTGCCCCACGCATAGCGTGCCACCCTGCCCCGCCCCGCCCTGCCCGCTGCGTCGTCGGCCACCGTCGCGTGGTCGGAGGCGAGCATGATCACGCTCTGCACGTCTTCGAGGTGCACCCGCGCGTCGCGCCGCAGCGGCTCGTGCTCCCGGAGCCAAGGCTCCATCGTGCCGGCGAGCCCGGCATCGAGCCAGCGGCGGAAGGCCTCGTGGATGAAGGGGGGCCGGTTGGCCGGATCGGCGGGAGCGATGCCGAGCCGAGCGAAGCCGAGCCGATCCGCCTCGCGCCGCAACTCGGCCACGAGTTCCGGGCTGGCATGTCGTGGCTCGGAGGTCTGGTTGGCAGCAGACATGAGGGCGTGCGCGACTTCCGGCGAACGGGCTTTCGACAACGGGGGCAAGGTGGGTCGGCCCGGGCATTCAGGGATTCGACCGGCCGTGCCCCAAGCGGGGGAACTGGTCTGGACCCGCTGGGGAGAGTCGCTATTGTCCCGCCCGGCCGAAGTTTTCCAAACCGCCCGCATCTGTTCTCCGTGGAGAGTCCGCCGTGCCCCACGCCATCGCCCTGGCCGCCCTGCTGCTCGTCGGCTTGGCCGGCTGCCAGACCCCGCCGCAGACCGCGGCACCGGCTTACGGCGCCACGGTCGCGCCCCCGGCCACAGGCATGATCGGCCAGCCTGCGCCCTACAACGGCTACGTGAGCACGCCGCAGGGCGCCGCCTACCCGCCGGCCCCCGTCATGCCCGGCCCCTCGTCGGGCTGGCAGCCAACCGCTCAAATGGCCCCGGCAACCTCCGCCGCTCCGGCGCCAAACACCTGGAGCTGGTCGCAGTCTGGAACTCCGACCGCTCCCCCGTCGCTGCAGCAATCTGGCAACCAGATGGCCAACCAAGCCCAGCAATACGCCAACCAGATGCAGGCCCAACCGCAGCAGTGGGCGAACTCGACGCAGCAGGCGATCGCCAACCAGCAGCAGCAACTGACGAACCAGATGCAGAACACCGCCAACCAGTATCAACAGGGCTTCAACAACCAGGTGAACCAGTTCAACAACCAGTTGCAGCAGAATCTGCAGACCCAGCAGCAACAGCTCTCGGGCCAGATGCAGCAGGCGACGAACCAGATGAACGCCCAGATGCAGCAGGCGATGCCGCAGCAGCAGACCGTGAACGGCAACTGGTGGCCATTCCAGAGCCCCAACAGCGTGCCCCCCGCCCGCGCCACCCCGGCGATGCCGGCCAGATACTAGTTTCACGCAAAGCCTCGGCATCCTGCCTCGCTTTGCTTGGCGAACCTCCGTTCGCTCTCGATGGCCGGGCATCCAGCCCGGCAGTCCACTGCACGCAAAGCCTCGGCATCCTGCCTCGCTTTG
>Ga0075471_10002996_pt1 | contig 11033 bp, 9 predicted proteins | sample DEB19_08_DNA_2_FD_74787 | JGI IMG/M metagenome (GOLD analysis project Ga0075471, IMG submission 74787) | Aqueous microbial communities from the Delaware River and Bay under freshwater to marine salinity gradient to study organic matter... | ecosystem: Environmental > Aquatic > Marine > Coastal ... | reverse complement strand
TTGCACATGTCGTAGACGACGAGCGCCGCGGTGCTCGCGGCGACGAGCGCCTCCATCTCGACCCCGGTGCGGGCCTCGACGCGGGCCTCCGCCTCGATCGAGACGCGCCCGCGACGGGCGTCGACCTCGATGCGCACGTCGACGAAGTCGAGCCCGAGCGGGTGGCAGAGCGGGATCAGCTCGCCCGTGCGCTTCGCGGCCTGGATGCCGGCGATGCGCGCGGTCGCGAGCACGTCTCCCTTGGCGACCGAGCCCTCGGCGATCGCACGGGCGGTCGCGGGACGCATGCGGACCGCGGCGCTCGCGACCGCCACGCGCCTCGTCACCGGCTTGTCGCCGACGTCGACCATCCGGGCGCGACCGCGCGCGTCGACGTGGGTGAGCGCGCCGGAGCGCGGCCGGCCCGCGGACCGCGTGCCCGGCCGGGTCGCGGCCGACCCGCGCGAAGTCCTTCCCGAGAATGCCATGGGGATCGGGCTAGCATGCGGAAACCGCTGGCTCCCGCCGTCCCGCGAGCGAGCCGGGGCGCCGCGCGATTGCCCGCGACCACCCCCGGGGATAGCCTCGCGGCCATGGCGAACCACGAGCCCGTCGCGACGGGCGACACCGTGCGCTTTCTCGGCGCGGCCGGGACCGTGACCGGCTCGAAGCACCTGGTCGAGGTGGGCGGCCGGCGCATCCTGCTCGACTGCGGTCTCTTCCAGGGGCTGAAGGCGCTGCGCGAGCGCAACTGGCGCAAGTTCCCCTTCGACCCCGCCTCGCTCGACGCGGTCGTGCTCTCGCACGCGCACATCGACCACTCGGGCGCGCTGCCGCTGCTCGTGCGCGAGGGGTTCCGGGGCAAGATCCACTGCACGGCGGGCACGGCGGAGCTGCTCGAGCCGATGCTGCTCGACGCGGCCCACCTCCAGGAGGAGGAGGCGCGCTTCGCGAACAAGCACCGCACCTCCAAGCACGCGCCGGCCCTGCCGCTCTACGTCCAGAAGGACGCCGAACGAGCCCTCTCGCGGCTCGCGCCGCACCGGTACGCCGACGAGTTCTCGCCCGCCCCCGGCGTACGCACGATCTACCGCCGGGCGAGCCACATCCTCGGCTCCGCCACCGTCTCCCTCTCCTGGGGCCGCGGCGGCGACGAGCGGCGCCTGCTCTTCTCCGGCGACCTCGGTCGCTACGGGCGCCCGATCCTGCGCGATCCCGACCCGGTCGAGGAGCGGCCCGACGTCCTGCTCGTCGAGTCGACCTACGGCGACCGGATCCATCCCGAGCACCCGTCGCACGAGCTCGCCCGGATCGTCCGCGAGGCGGTCGAGCGGCGCGGCGTGATCGTCATCCCGGCCTTCGCGGTCGACCGCACGCAGGAGCTGCTCTTCGTCCTGCGCGACCTCCAGGAGCGCGGCGAGATCCCGAAGATCCCGACCTACGTCGACAGCCCGATGGCGATCGAGGTGACCACGATCTACGCGCGCCACTCCGAGGACCACGACCAGGACATGGCGCCCGGCACCGCGCAGTCGCAGCTCGTGCCGAGCAACGTGAAGATGCTGCGCACGTCGGCCGAGTCGAAGTCGCTGAACGAGGTGGCGGGCCCGATGATCGTCGTCTCGGCGAGCGGCATGGCGACCGGCGGACGCGTCCTGCACCACCTCGCGCGACGTCTGCCCGACCCCTCGACGACCGTGCTGTTCGCGGGCTACCAGGCCGCGGGCACGCGCGGGCGCCTGCTCGTCGACGGCGCGCGCACGCTGCGCATCTTCGGACAGCAGGTCACCGTCCGGGCGCACGTCGAGAAGCTCGACGGCTACTCGGCGCACGCCGACCAGTCGGAGATCCTGCGCTGGCTCGGCACCTTCCCGGGCGCGCCGCGGCGCACCTGGTGCGTGCACGGCGAGCCCCAGGCGGCCGACACGCTCGCCTCGACGATCCGCCATCGGCTCGGCTGGGACGCGGCCGTCGCCGAGGACGGCGCGACCGTCCCGATTGCCTGACCCGCGCCGGGCGCTCGCTGCCGATCAGGCCTCGAGCGCGCCCGACCGCGCGATCGCCGCGAGCACGCGGTCGCGCCACGCGGGGCGGCAGACGACGAACTCGTGGTTCTTCGGGTCGCGCGAGTTGTAGCGGTGCTCCTCGCCGCGCAGCCGGCAGACCGTCCAGCCGAGCGCGCGCGCGACGGTCTCGGGCGCGCACGTGTCCCACTCCTTCAGCCCGACCTTGTGGACGTAGACGTCGGCCTCGCCCTGCAGGATGAGCGCCGTCTTGTAGCCGGCGCTGCCGAGCGGGGTCGGCGCGGCGGCGCCGAGTTGCTCGCAGAACGAGGCGACCCACGGCGGCGTGTGGCTGCGCGACACGACGACCCGGGGCGCCGCCGGGCCCGCGTCGGCGCCGGCGAGCAGGCTCGCGGCGCCCGGACCTTCGACCCCGGCGCGCGCCTCCGCCTCGGCCACGCCCCACAGCACGCGGCCGAGCGACGGCAGCGCCACCGCGCCGAGCGAACAGCGTCCGTCCACGGCGAGCGCGACGTGAACCGCCCAGTCGTCGCGCCCCTGGCTGAACTCGCGGGTGCCGTCGAGCGGGTCGACGATCCAGCAGCGCCGACGCTCGAGGCGCTCGGGCGAGTCCACCGTCTCCTCGCTCAGCAGCCCGTCGTCGGGGTAGCGGCCGCGGATCAGCCCCTGGAGGAGGCCGTCGGCCGCCTGGTCGCCGATGTCGGCCAGCACGTCGCCCTGCCAGCGTCCGCTCTCGCGCAGGGCGAGCACGCGCACGCCCGCCTCGCGGGCAGCCGCGACGGCGAAGGCGAGGTCACGGTCGGTCGAAGTCGCTTGGTTCTGCATGGGCAAGGGCTCCACGATCGAACGAGACGGGTCAAGGGCACGAAGGCGATTTGACCGCGCGGCGAGCCCCGGGCATACCTCCACCCCGGAAGCAGGACACGGGCCGTCCGCGAGCGGGACGGCCGGCCGGCGGGGCGGGATCGCGGATCCCGACGGGACGTTCACGGTGCGGAGGCGGAGGTGAGAGCGAGAGAGCGGCACGACCAGCGCCCGTGGATCGCGGTCGCGCTCCTGCTGCTCGCGGCCTGCGCCCCGACCGCGCGGCCGGCGGCCGGCCGCACGAGCGCCTACGATCCCTCGCTGCAGGCGGCGCGCGCGCGCGGATGGGCCCACCTCGTCGATCGCCTGGTGGCCGACGGCGTCGACCGGCGCCAGGTCGCGCGGACCTTCACCGACCCGCGGATGCCGGCTTTCGACGGCATGGAGTTCCGCATCCCCACGCCCGGGCGCGGCGGCGGGGGCCACGGCGGGGGCGTCAGCTCGGCCGAGGTCGCGGGCGCGCGCCGATGCCGCGCGCAGTACTCCCGCGCCTTCGAGGAGACCGAGGCCCGCACCGGCGTGCCGGGCAACGTGATCGCGGCACTCATCCAGGTCGAGACCGGTTGCGGCCGCAACACCGGCACCCACCGCGTGCTGCCCGCGCTCGCGCGGCTCGCGATGGCGAACGAACCCGAGAACCTCTCGATGAACGTCGAGCTCCGCACGCGTCGAGCCGACGACGACGAGGAGGCCGGCGACGTCGCCCACCGCGTGAAGTCGCGCGCCCACTACCTCGAGAAGACCTTCTACCCGGAGGTGAAGGCAACCTTCGAGGCCGCGCGCCGCATGGGCGTCGACCCGCTCGACATCCGCGGCTCGTTCGCCGGCGCGTTCGGCATCCCGCAGTTCCTGCCGTCGAGCTACCTGCGCTTCGGGCGCGACGGCAACGGCGACGGGCGGGTCGACCTGCACGACCCGGAGGACGCGATCGCCTCCTGCGGCAACTACCTCGCGAGCAACGGCTGGCGGCCCGGCCTCGACTCGGACGGACGGCGCAAGGTGATCTGGAGCTACAACCACTCGCAGGCCTACGTGAGCAAGGTGCTCGGCATCGCCGCGCGCGTGGGCGACGTCGACGGGGAGACGAGGCACCCGGCCGAGCGCCGCCTGCAGGTCGCGCGACTGCGCCCCGCCGAGCGCGCGACCGACCTCGACGCGCGGACGCCGCCCGTCCCGACGGCCGCGTTCGACCGGCGCGCGTGGCCCGCCCCGCCGCCGCGTCCGCCCGACACCTGGTACTCGCGGGCGGTCTCCGGCCGGCTCGGTCGCCGCTGAACCGCCGTCGACCCGCGCGCGCCCGGCGAGCCGACGCGTCGTGCGCACGGTGCGTCCACCGCGGCGCCCCGTCGATTGACACCCGCGGGGACGCTCGCTAGCGAACCGCGCGGCGCCCGACCCCGGTCGCCGTCCCGCGGAGCCCGCGGGAGCCCCTCCACGGGAAGGACACGATGAAATGAGCGCGCCGAAGTCGACGAACATCGTCTGGCACCCGGGTCAGGTGACCCGCGACGACCGCCAGCGCATCACCGGCCACCGCGGCTGCACGGTCTGGTTCACCGGGCTCTCGGGCTCGGGCAAGTCGACCATCGCGGTCGCGGTCGAGAAGGCGCTCTGGGACCGCGGCGTGCGCTCCTACATCCTCGACGGCGACAACATCCGCCACGGGCTCAACTCCGACCTCGGCTTCTCCCCCGAGGACCGCACCGAGAACATCCGGCGCATCGGCGAGGTCGCGAAGCTCTTCACCGACGCCGGCGTGATCAACCTGACCGCCTTCATCTCGCCCTACCGCAGCGACCGCGACCGCGTGCGCTCGATCATGGGCGAGGGCGACTTCGTCGAGGTCCACGTCGACTGCCCGGTCGAGGAGTGCGAGAAGCGCGACGTGAAGGGTCTCTACGCGAAGGCGCGGGCCGGGAAGATCCCCGAGTTCACCGGGATCTCGGCTCCCTACGAGGCGCCCGAGAAGCCCGAACTCGTGCTCGAGACCGCGAAGCTCAGCGAGGCGGAGAGCGTCGCGAAGGTGATCGCCTACCTCGAGAAGCACGGCTACGTCGCCAAGGCCTGAGGCGTGAAGGCACCGCCGCCCCCCGGCACGGTGGACGTCGCGTCGATCGGCGAGGACGTCCGCCTGCTCGAGGGGCTGCGGACCTCGTGCGCGATCCGCCGCCTGCGGCCGGACCCGGTGCCGCGGGAGCTCGTGCGCAAGGTGTGCGAGGCCGGGACCTTCGCGCCGAGCGGCGGCAACCGCCAGCCCTGGAGCTTCGTCGCGGTGACGGACCGCGAGCGCCGTGCGTGGATCGCCGAGCGCTACCGGCGCGTGTTCTCGGAGTACATCGCGCCCGCCGTCCGCGCGGCGGAGTCGCCCGACTACCCGGCGGAGAAGCGCAAGGTGCTCTCCGGCGCGGTCCACCTCTCGGAGACCCTGCACGAGGTGCCCGTCCACCTCTTCGTCGCGGGCCACACCCGGCGCGGCCTGCCGCAGCCGCAGGCGCTCTTCCCGGCGATTCAGAACGTGCTGCTCGCCTGCCGCGCCGTCGGGCTCGGCGCCTCGCTCACGACGATCCACCTGACCTTCCGCGAGGAGGTCGACGCGTTCCTCGGGCTGCCGCCCGACCGGCCCTCGATCGCACTCCTGCCGATCGGCTGGCCGCGGGTCGCCTACCGGCGCCCGGTGCGGCGGTCGATCGACGAGTGCCTGTTCTTCGACCGCTGGGAGGAGCGCGGCACCCCGCGTTGAACCCCGGGCGGGGCCCGCGGCCGATTGTCCGCCGGGCGGCCCGTCGCTAGAGGAACCGCCATGTCGCAGACCGAGAGCCTCCGCATCCAGGAGTTCGTGCACGAAAAGGTCGTCGTCCTGGGCTCGGGCCCCGCGGGACTCACCGCGGCGCTCTACGCCGCGCGCGCGAACCTCGCCCCGGTCGTCGTCCACGGCATGCAGCCGGGCGGCCAGCTCACGATCACGACCGACGTCGAGAACTTCCCGGGCTTCCCCGAGGGCATCATGGGCCCGGAGATGGTCGAGCTCTTCCGGCGCCAGGCCGAGCGCTTCGGTACGCGCTTCTTCTCGGCCGAGATCACCGGTGTCGACCTCTCGCGGCGCCCCTTCCAGCTCTTCCTCGCGGGCGGCGGCACGCTGCTCGCCGACGCGCTGGTCGTCGCGACCGGGGCCTCGGCGAAGCTCCTCGGGATCCCGGCCGAGACGCGCCTCATGGGCCACGGCGTCTCGGCCTGCGCGACCTGCGACGGGTTCTTCTTCAAGGGCAAGGAACTCGTCATCGTGGGCGGCGGCGACACGGCGATGGAGGAGGCGATCTTCCTCACCCGCTTCGCGACCCGCGTCACCGTGGTCCACCGCCGCGACCAGCTCCGCGCGTCCAAGATCATGCAGGAGCGGGCGCAGGCGAACCCGAAGATCGACTTCGTCTGGGACAGCGCGGTCGCCGACATCCACGGCGCGCCGGAGACCGGCGTGACCGGCGTCGTGCTGCAGAACCTGAAGACCGGCGAGCGCACCGAGCGCCGGATCGACGGCGTGTTCGTCGCGATCGGCCACGAGCCGAACACCCGGATCTTCCGCGGCAAGCTCGACATGGACGAGCGCGGCTACCTGGTGACGAAGCCGCGCACGACGGCGACGAACGTCGAGGGCGTGTTCGCGGCGGGCGACGTCGCCGACCCGAGCTACCGGCAGGCCGTCACGGCGGCCGGCACCGGCTGCATGGCCGCGATCGACGCCGAGCGCTTCCTCGAGAGCCTCGGGCACTGAGCGGCCGCGACCGGCGGCCGGACCGGGCCGGCCGGACGCTCCGGCTCGTGCCGGGGCAGGGGCCCTCCGCGCGCGTCAGCCGCGGGCGGCGGCCGCGTCGGCTTCCTTCTGCCCCGCCATGCGCTCCATCTGCGCCCGCCAGAAGTGCTCGTCGGTGAGGGTGGCCTCCTCGATCGAGAGCGGCGGCCGGGAGCGGAACGGCTCCCGGCGCAGGCCGCAGGGATCGACGTCGCACACCGAGCAGAGGCGGCGGCGGCAGGGATCGGTATGGAAGACGATGTCGCCCTCGATCCCGGGCTGCTCCATCACCCGGCTCTCGTAGTCCTCGACGACCTCGTGGGCGTGCTCGACGGTCCAGAACTCGGGCACGATCAGGTGGGCGTCGGCGTGGGTGTCGCGGCCGAAGCGGATCGCGCGCAGCCGGTGGATGCGGATCACGCCCGGCACGCGCGTCGCCTCGCAGGCGTCGACCACGCGCGCGAGCAGGTCGCGGTCCTCCTCGTCGAGCAGCCCCCCCGCCGCGTGCCGGACGAGCTTCACGCCGGTCCACGCGAGGTTCAGCGACACCAGCAGGGCCGCCACCGGGTCGAGCCAGGCAAGCCCGGTCAGGCGGACCAGCACGAGACCCGCGACCACGCCGACGCTCGTCTTGAAATCGGAGATGACGTGCTCGCCGTCGGCGACCAGCGTGAGCGAGTTCGACTTGCGCCCGGCCGCGACCAGGTACCAGCCGAGCAGCAGGTTCACGACGCCCGCGCCGACCGTGAGCGCGAGACCCAGGTCGAGCGCCGCGATCTTCGGCCCTTCGACGAGGTCCTGGACGGCGTACCAGACGATCAGCACCGCGGCGAAGGAGATGAGCCCGCCCTCGAACACCGCGCTGAAGTACTCGATCTTGCCGTGGCCGTACGGATGCTCGCGATCGGCCGGCCGGGCCGCGAAGCGGAGCCCCGCGAGCGCGAACGCCGCCGCGACCACGTTCGCGATCGACTCGAGCGCATCCGAGTAGATCGCGGCCGAGCCCGTCACCCAGTAGGCGAAGAACTTGGTGACCAGCAGGAGCGTGCCGACCACGAGCGAGGTGAGCCCGGCGCGCAGGCGCAGCCGCTTCTCGGCCTCGAAAGCCGACTGCGCGTCTTCGGAAAGCGGTTTCGCCACGCCTTCTCGATGCAGGACGCGCGGCAGGGACGCAACGCCCCCGGGGCGCGCGGCGGGGCTGGCTCTCGCCCCTTCGGCGACGCGGGGGCGACCGACGGCGCACCCGCAGGAGCGGGTCCGGCCTCTACCCGTCCCCGCGGCCGAACGCCGCGCGGTGCCAGGCCACCCAGAGCCCGGTGCCGACCGAGCCGCCGATCGCGACCACGAAGTAGGTGGCCATGGCCGCGAGCGGCGGCAGGTCGGGTCCGGTCGCGAAGTACCAGAAGAGTGCCAGGTTGAGCGGAACCCAGAAGGCGTAGGCGATCGACAGCGGCACGGCGAGCGGCGATCGCCGCCACAGCGACCAGGCGTACGTGCCGAGCGCCACCGCCATGAGTCCGCCCAGGAACACGTTCGGCACGAGTCCCTCGACCCGCCGCCCGAGCAGGACGATCCCGCCCATCGCCGGGTTGCGCAGCCATTGCAGCGCCTTGCTCGCGTTCGAGACCGCGAGCAGCGCGAAGAGCACCGCCATCGCGTCGGGGAACCCCCGGCGGGGCGTCTTCACGGCGACGCCACCGGGGCAGCCCCGGCGCGCGCCGCCCGCTCCTCGTCCTCGGGCAGGCCCGACCAGGTGCGGGTGTCCTGCGGGCCGCGCGCGCGCCGCACCTCGACCGGGATGCCGGTCAGGTGCGCCATGCCGGAGATCCGCTCGAGCCGCTCGGGGCCGTCCGCCGCGAGCAGGTTCACGTTCACGCCGCGCGTGCGGCTCGCGACCCCGAGCCCCTTCGCGTGCTGGTGCCCCCAGCCGTGGGGCAGCGCGACCGTGCCCGGCAGCAGGTCGTCGAGCAGCTCCACCGGGAGCCGCACCGTCGCGGTCTCCGAGATCACGTCGGCATGGTCGCCCGAGGCGAGCCCGAGCCGGGCCGCGTCGACGGGATGGACGTAGAGAACGTTCCCGTCGCGGCCGCCGTCGACGAACTCCTCGAAGTTGTGGGTCCAGGAGTTGTGGGTCGTGACCGAGCGGCGGGTGATGAGCCGCAGGCGGTCGTCGCCGCGGGCGAGGTCCCGCTCGAGCTCGGCGTCGAGCGCGCGGGCCTGCTCGACGAAGGCCGGCGGAGCCAGCTGGACCCGCCCGTCGTCGGTCACGCAGCGCTTGCCGAGGAAGTCGCCGCCGGCATGGTCGGGGCGCAGGCGGCCGTGGCGCTCGCGCAGGAGATCCGCGAATCGCCCCTCGCCGCCGAGCCGCAGGAGCATCGAGAGGATCCACTCCTGGGGCACGCCGTCGCCCCGCTCCGGGTGGAGCCGCGCGTGCAGGCTGCACATCAACTCGACGGCCCGCTGGGCCGCCTTCGAGCCGAAGAGCCCGACGCCGCAGGCGCGTGCGAGCCGCAGGTAGATCGTCGCCTCGTCGAGCTGGCCGCCCTCGGGCGGCGTGATCGCCTCGGTCGCCTGCAGGTAGGGCCGCGCCTGCATGCCGAGGAAGAGCGGGAAGACGAACGGCAGGTCCGGGCGCTGCAACGGCGTCGTCGCGGGCAGGACCCAGTGCGCGAGCGAGGCGGTCTCGTTCAGCCAGACGTCGACGCAGACCAGCAGCTCGAGGTCGGCGAGCGCGTCGCGCAGCCGGCCCGCGTTCGGCATCGTGATGAGCGGGTTGCCGCCGGTCACGAACAGCGCGCGCACCTGGCGCGGGCCCGGGGTCAGGATCTCGTCGGCGAGCATGCCGCCGGGGAACGCGTCGTTCACCGAGGTGAAACCGCCGAGCCGCGAGGGATGGCGCTTCGTCATCACGCCGTACTTCTTGCCGAAGCGCGCGAAGTCGAAGATGCCGTCGCCGACCAGCGTGCCGCCGCGGCGGTCGAGGTTCCCCGACACCGCGTTGATGACCTCCTGCAGCCAGAAGGCGAGCGAGCCGTGGCGGCCCATGTTCACGCCGGTCGAGCAGTAGAGGGCCGCGCCGTCGGCCTCGCGGTAGCAGCGCACGATCTCCCGCAGCGTCGCGGCCGGGATCCGGGTCACGGGCTCGGTGCGCTCGGGCGTCCACGGCCGCGCGAGCTCGGCGACTTCCGCGAAGCCGTTCGCGTGGCGCTCGACCTTCTCCCGGTCGACGCCGCCGCTCGCGATCAGTTCCTGCAGGAACGAGAGGAAGAAGAAGACGTCGGTGTCGGGCCGGATGAAGACGTGGTCGGTCGCGACCTTCGCGGTCTCGGTGCGGCGCGGGTCGACGACCCAGACCCGCCCGCCGCGCGCGGCGATCGCGCGGATGCGCCGCGACGGGTTCGGCACCTGCAGGAAGCTCCACTTCGAGACGACCGGGTTCGCCCCGACCACGAACAGGCAGTTCGTGCGGTCGACGTCGGGGAACGGCTGGGTGAGCGCGAAGCCGTAGACCTCCCGCGCGACCGCGAACTTGTTCGCGCAGTCCTGCGTCGCCGACGCGTACATGCTGCGCGAGCCGATCCCGTCCATGAACCCCTGGGCGAAGATCGGGTGCAGCACGCTGAAGCCCGCGGCCGTGCCGACGTACATCGCGATCGCGTCCGGGTCGCGCTCGCCCACGAGACGCTTCACGCGCGCGCCGATGTCGTCGAGCGCCTCCTCCCAGGTCGCCTCCCGGAAGCCGTCGCCGTGGCGCTTCATCGGCTGGCGAAGGCGGTCGGGCGAACCCAGGATGCGGTGCTGCTTCAATCCCTTCGGGCAGCCGAAGCCGCCGGTCGCGACGTGGTCCGCGTCGGGCCGGATCGCGACGACGCGGCCGTCGTCCACGTCGACCTCGAGGCCGCAGAGCGCCTCGCAGATCCGGCAGAAGGTGGTCTTCGTCTCCATGGCGTGCCCGGGCGCCCGACCATGGCACCGGTCCCGCCGCCTGTCCACGGGCGAGGCCGGGGGCTCAGAGCCGGACGGGAATGCCGCGGTCCCGCAGGTACTCCTTGCACTCGCGGATGCCGATCTCCCGGTAGTGGAAGATCGAGGCCGCGAGCACGGCGCTCGCGTGCCCCTCGGCGAGCCCGGCCCAGAGGTGTTCGACGGTGCCCGCGCCGCCCGAGGCGATCACCGGGACGGAGACCGCGTCGGAGACCGCGCGCACGAGGGGGAGGTCGTAGCCCTCCTTCGTCCCGTCGCGGTCCATGCTGGTGAGCAGCACCTCTCCCGCCGCGTCGTCGGTCAGCCGGCACGCCCACTCGACCGCGTCGATCCCGGTCGGGCGCCGGCCGCCGTGGGTGAAGACCTCCCAGCGCGGCTCGCCGGCCGGCCCGGGC